>Ga0209415_10004095_pt1 | contig 26848 bp, 27 predicted proteins | sample PeaSoiSIISIP2007_FD_187696 | JGI IMG/M metagenome (GOLD analysis project Ga0209415, IMG submission 187696) | Peat soil microbial communities from Weissenstadt, Germany - SII-SIP-2007 (SPAdes) (version 2) | ecosystem: Environmental > Terrestrial > Soil > Wetlands > Peat | place: Germany... | reverse complement strand
CGCGTAGTGCCCGGCCAGTGGAATCGTCGTCTCGAACCCCGACTTGGCGGCCCTCGCCACGACCGCCATCCGGCCGCCCGTTGGTCCGCCGAGGACCCGCCACGCGACGAGCTGGGTCGCGCCGTTCCAGCTCGCGTACACGGTCGTCACCACGCCGGCGCGGCGAGCGGCGCCGGCCGGCGGCGCGAGCGGCAGGCCGACCCACCGCTCGACGGTCGCGCGGTAGCTGAGGTCGGAGCCCGGGAAGTAGGCATCCAGCAGCAGCTTGCCGGACGGGCCGTACTCGGACAGGTAGGGCTCCGATCCCCAGCCCACGAATGAGTTGCCGCCCGGCAGCTGCTGCGTGTCGCCCATGTACTCCGAGTGCAGCCCGCGGCCGCTGCCGAGCTGCTCTGCGACGCTCGACGTGTGCGTCTGCTGATCCAGCCTGAGCACCAGCGCCCGCGAGGGCCCGGTTGCAGGGACGTAGGTGCCGCCGCCGGTCAGCTGGCAGCAGTGGTCGTCGAAGAGGCTGACGATTCCGCCCGGATGCATGATCACGTCGTGCTGCCACTCGAACTCCGCGCCGGCGCCGAAGCGGAAGCTCGAGTGCTTACCTCCGAGCGTCCACGTGATCGTGCCGTGCTTGATGTTGACCAGGTAGGCGGCCCACATGTCGCGCATCGACACGAGGAAGCTGTCGGTTCCGATCAGCTGGACCGAGTTGACGTGGTAGGCATCCCACGGGAACCCGTTGGTCGGCAGCGTCGCCTGGGAGTCGCCGAGCGGGATGTGGCGCAGCGCGTCCCAGCTGTAGAGCAGCTTGCCGCTCCTGAGGTCGTACTCCTGCACGGCCGAGTCGGTCAGCGCTCCGTTGTAGGCGCCGCCGAAGCTCGAGAGGTTCCTCGGCACGTCCTTGTTCGCCGTGACCCAGGCGTCGTTGCCGCTGATCACGATCTCGTGCAGGGTCAGCTTCCAGCCGTCCGTTCCCCGCAGCGTTGCCACCGTCTGGTAGTGCTGGTTGACGACGATGTCCTCGCCGCTCTCGGTCGCGCCGGTGTTGGTGACGAAGCCCTGCCACCACGCGAGCGCGGGCTTGCCGTCCCACCTCTGAAGGCTGAGGTTGGAGGCGACGACCTTCACCGGCACGGGGCGGAACCAGACCGGCTGGAGGTTGTCGTCGAGGATCAGCGGGCCGCTCTGGCCGACCATCGGCGGGTAGTTGAGGTCGTAGAAGCTCGCGGTGAAGATGTAGCCGGGCGCGAGCCTGGCGGTATCGGTCGGCTGGTCGGTGCCGAGGATCGGCGGGCGCAGCGCGGGCGCGCTGACGAAGCTGTAGGAGCCGTTGGCGTCGTAGGCGCCGATCGGCGCGGCGCGAGAGTTGGCGAAGGCGACATCGATCGCGGCGAAACCGACCACCAGCACGCCGATCGCGACCGCCAGCCGTCGCGCCGCCGGGCCCACCGCGGCGTCGGGCTTGGGCACCGAGGCGAACGTGACGAGCGCCGCGGCGGCGGCGAGCCCGGCGCCGATCAGGTAGGCCAGGCGGAAGCCGCCGGTCAGCGCGTCCGGCACCTGGGCGCCGGTGCCGATCAGATGGCTCGTGCGCTGCGTCGCGAGCGTGATCAGGAGCGCGAGGCCGAGGCCGCCGCCAACCTGGCGTGACGTGTTCACGAGGCCCGACGCGAGTCCGGCCTGTCCCGGCTTGGCGCCCTGGGTGGCGGCGATCGTCGAGGGCACGATCGACATCGCGATGCCCGCCGCCGTGAGCAGCCCCGGAATCATCACGTACACGACGCCGCTGCCGCTGGATCCGATCCTCGCGAGCAGCAGCATGCCGGTGGTCAGCATGACGAGGCCGCCGCCGAGCACCGTGCGCACGCCGAATCGGCTCACCAGCCTGCCGGCGCGTGAGGCCACCAGCATGATCATCAGCGTCATCGGCAGGAAGATGAGCCCCGTGTGCAGCGGTGAGAGGCCCAGCACCTGCTGCAGGTAGAGCGAGCTCACGAACCACATCGGGAACAGCGCCGCGCTGAACAGCAGCACGATGTTGTTGGCGATCTGCAGCGATTTGGTCAGCTCCTTGAAGGGCACAAGCGGCGCCGACGCCAGACGCGCCTCGATCACCCCGAACGCCACGAGCAGCGCCAGGCCGATGATGATCGGGACGAGCGCCGCCGCCGAGCTCCAGCCAAAGAGTCCCGCCTCCACGACCCCGTACACGAGCACCATCTGCCCGACCGTCAGCGTCACGGCGCCGGCGACGTCGAAGCTCTCCCCGTCCTTGACCCGGCGGCGGTCGCTGATCACCGCGTAGGCGACAGCGGCGGCGCCCACGGCGATCGGGGGGTTGATCAGCAGGATCCAGCGCCAGCTCAGCTCCTGGGTGATGATCCCGCCGAGCAGAACGCCCGCGGCGCCGCCGAGGCCGTTCATCGCCGCCCAGGTGCCGATCGCGCGGTGGAGCTTGGGGCCGGGGGGGAACGACGAGGTGATGATCGCCAGCGACGACGCCGCCATCAGCGCGGCGGCGAGGCCCTGGGCGCCGCGAGCGGTGATCAGCAGGCCACGGTCGGGAGCGAGCCCGCCAGCCAGCGAGGCGAGGCCGAACACGACCAGCGCCAGGACGAACATCCGGCGCTGGCCGAGATGGTCCGCCGCACGCCCGCCGAGCAGGAGGAAGCCCGCGAAGGTGATCGAGTACGCGTCGACGACCCACTGCAGCTCGGGTGAGGAAAAGCCCAGGCTCGACTGGATCGACGGCAGCGCCACGTTGACGATGCTGAGGTCGAGGATGACCATGAACTGGGCCACGCAGCAGACGGCCAGCAGCCATCCCAGGCCCGCGCCCGGCACGTCCGCGATGGCAGCCGGCGCCGTCGCGTCCGGGTCCGTCTGCGCCTCGATGCTCACGTGCGAGCGATCATCTGTCGCAGTTGAGCGGTGGCCGCATCGGCCGGCGACGATACCCTAAGGGCGGCTCGCCCAGGCCGCCTGGAACGGCGCCCGGCGACGCGCCCGACGACCACAGGAGCAGCCGATGAATCGAACGCAGACGCCCTCCAGGCGACGGATGACGGTGGTCGTTGCCCTGTGCGCGGCGACGGCGTTGGCCGCGGCCGGCTGCGGTGGCGGTAATCCGCCGAGCGGCTCGCGTACCGGCAGGGGCACGAGCGCCTCGCACGGCCACGGCAAGCCTGCGGCCCGCAAGCCCGGCTACTAGCGGGTCCCCGCGGAAGGCTGAACGGGCAGCGGCGAGTGGCCGGCGTCGTCTGGCCAGGACGCAGGCAGTGGCGGATGGCGGTCCTCCCTGCCGCGACCGAGGACGCCGCCGTGACCGGTGGAACGTTGCGGAAAGGGCCACGGACCACCGCTCTCACCCCGCCCGCCGAGTGACGGGGAGCGAGGCGGCGTAGGTTCCGACGCTGACGGTGCGCGAGGTCGCCAGCACCCGCCCTGAGGAGTCCAGTGCCTGTACCGCCACGTAGGAGTAGCGCTCGGCCAGGATCGTCGAAGTCTCGAAACCGCTGTCCGCGACCGTGCGCTGCGCTTGCAGCGAGCCGCGGCGGTTGCCGGCGAGCGCGCGCCATGCTGCCACGTCGGTGGCGCCGTTCCAGCTCGCCTGGACGATTGTCTGCGACACGTTGTCGAGGTTGGCTACGACCGCCGGCTGACTCGACGGCTGGCCGTGCCAGGGGAAGCGGAAGGCGCGGTAGAAGATCAGGTCGTAGGGAAGGTGCGAGTCGAACAGCAACGAGCCGTCGCGCGAGTACTCGCTGACCGTCGGCACACCGCCGAAGCCCACCACCGTGTTCCCGTCCGCCAGCGTCTGCATGTTGCCCTGGCTGTCGGCGCGAAGCGGCGGTCCTGGGTGCGTGTAGGCGGAGGCCAGGCGCGCCTCGTGCGTGCCCAGGTCGAGCGCGATCGTCACGCCCCGTGACTGGGAGCCCGCCGGCGCGGGCGGGGACTCGTCGTCGAAGATCGTGATGTGCCCGTTCGCGAGCATGCGGGCGTCGTGCTGCCAACGGGTGGTGGTGCCGGGGCCCATTGTGAACGAGCTGTCGAGTCCGCCGAGTCGCCAGAGGATCCTGCCGCTGCCGCCCTGGATCTGGTAGGCGGCCCATGTGTTGCGCGCCGAGATCAGTAGGTCGCCGTTCGGCTCGGGGTCGATCGAGTTGAGGTGGAACCAGTCCCAGGGGAACCCCTTTGGCGGCGAGGTCTGCGACTCGGCGGGAGCTACGTGATCGAGGCTGTGCCATTCCCAGCGCACGAAGCCGGTCTTCATGTCGATCTCCTGCACGGCGCTGTCGGTGATCACGCCGTTGTGCGCGCCGCCGTCGGAGTGCAGATCACAATGGATCGGGTTGTAGACGGTGATGTAGGCGATGTCGTCCTGCGCGATCTGAAAGTCGTGCAGGTCGGCCTTCAGTCCATTGCCGCCGCGGACCGTGGCGACCGTCTGGTAGTGCGAGTTCATGACCGTGTCCTGTCCAACGCCGAAGCCGAGCGTCACCACCCGGCCAGTCCAGAACGTCAGGTCGCGCCGTCCGTCGTAGGTCTGCACGCTGAGGTCCTCCGCGGTGAGACCGCCCGAGAGTTGGTCGGACCAGACGAGTCGACCCTGCGGCGTGTAGATCAGCGCCGCGTAGCGGCCGGCACCGGGTCCGTTGGTGAGGAGGATGTCGCCGGCCGCGGGATCGCGGTCGGGGGTCGTGACGGTGAGGATCGGCGGCTGCATCCCGGGGAGGGTGTCGAGGTTCTGGTAGTCCGCCGGCGGTGCCGGCGGGTTCGCGTACGCGCCGATCTCAGCCGTCGGGTAGGGAGTGTCGGTGTGGAAGCCGAACGCGACCGGCTTCGCGGTGCCCGGGGCGCCGATCAGTGCGCGAACGCTCACCTGCTCGTCCGGCCGAAACGGCGCCTCTGGCACGAAGCTCGCGCCGTCGCCCTGCGAGTAGCCGTGCAGAACTCCTCGGTGTCGGCCGCTGCGGGAGCCGACGACCGAGACCTCGCGGATCTGCGCCAGCGGCACGCCGAGAAAGCTGATCTGCGTGTTCGGGTTCGCCGTTGCCGATCCCGGCGCCGGCGAGACGTCCACGGGCGCCCCGGGCAGCCTGGAGTCCGTGTCGAGCGTGGCCGGCACGCATGTGGGGGAGGCTGCGGCCGCCGCCGGCGCGCGGGACGGTCCGGATGAGCCGCAGCCGGCGGCCGCAAGCACCGCGAGGACCGCGAGGGTGACGGCGCGCAGGACGCCAGCACGGCCGTCCCGCCCGCTGCTCCTGGCCGCTCCGGCTTTCGTCGTCGGGGCTGTCATCGATCCTTCTCTCGCCTCCTCGCGCGCTGCACTCCGGCTCGGTTCCCGCCGCAGCATCCCAGCAGGCGGCCGACCGCCGGCGGCGGATTCCTGCGTCGGTCACGCGGGAGACCGGGCCCGGCAATGTTGCGGTTGTGTTAGCGGCACGTTACAGCGTTGACCGGGCAGCATCCTGGCTGCCGGCCGTCGCGCTCGGTCCGTGGCGGTCAGCGGGCCGAGCCTGGCTGCCGGCCGTCGCGCTTGGTCCGTGGCGGTCAGCGGGCCGAGCGTGGCTGCCGGTCGGCGCGCTCAGTCCGTGGCGGTCAGTGCGCCGAGCGCCGGACTGCCGCCGTACAGCTCGTAGGCGAGGAAGTGGCTGAAGAGGCGGTGATCGGGGCCGTGGTAGTCCGACGCGGCGCTTCTCAGCAGGCCGAGCGACTGCGAGCGGTCGGCGAGCAGCAGCGTCTGGCGCTCGTCGTGGGTTACGTAGAAGCACTCGACGCCGTCCAGGCCGGCGCTGCGGTAGCGATCGAGGGCGCTCAGAACCTCGCCGTCGCTGGCGATGTCCCAGAACGGGTGCGCCCAGAACGCCAGACCGCCAGCGTCGTGGATCCAGCCGATCGCCTCCGCCACCGTGGGGCGGGTGCGTCCGGCGTAGGCCGGCATCCCGGGGATCAGGTAGGCGCGGATGAACGACGTCACGTCGGCGTGTCCCTCGCGCGCCAGCTGCTCGGCATTGTCCGGGTGGCCGAGCACCGCAGCGGCGAGATGGGGGCGGCCGACCGGCTTGCCGCCCGCGCGGCGCGCCGCCAGCACGCTGTCGTCCACCGCGTAGCCGGCCTGCGCCAGCAGGGCGGCCATGCGCTCCGCTCGCTCCTCGCGGTCCTGGCGCGCGCCACGCAGGCGCTCCAGCAGGCGCTCGTCGTGGTGATCGATCCCGTAGCCGAGGATGTGCAGGTCCTCGTAGCCGCCGTCCACCGCCGAGATCTCGGTCGCCGGCAGCAGCTCGATAGCGTGCGCCGCGGCGGCCTCGAGCGCCTCGTCGACGCCGTCGACGGTGTCGTGATCGGTCAGCGCCAGCAGCTCGACGCCTGCGGCTACGGCCGCCGCCACCAGTTCCGCGACCGGCAGTTCGCCGTCGGAGTGGCGCGAGTGCGACTGCAGGTCGATGCGCTTCACGCCGGCGCTCGCGAGCGGGCGTACTTTTCCGCGGCCACGGCCGACATCCTATGGCGCGCGAGCGCAGCGTCCGCTCAATCTGGCGTATCCTGGGCCTGAAGGCCGGCTGATGTCCGGTGCCCCCGATTAACCGCCGGCGCTCCATGGAGCGCCTTTTGCGTTTTGCTGATGAACCCAACGGTCGAGACAGCTCACGACCCCAACCACCCGGCTCGCGGTGTGAGCGCAGGCACGCTTGAATTCGCCACATCGTCCGCCGACCGGCTCGATGCGGTGGCCTCGTGATCGAGGCCGCGCCGGCGACGAGGCATCAGCGACTGCTCGCGTGGGTCGAGGAGGTTGCCGCGCTGACGCAGCCGGACTCGGTGCGGTGGTTCGACGGTTCGCCCGAAGCGTTCCAGCAGCTCTGCCATTCGCTCGTGGATGCCGGGACGTTCGCGCCGCTCGATGCGGAGCGGCGACCGGGATCGTTCCTCGCGCGCTCAGATCCGGCCGACGTGGCGCGGGTCGAGGACCGCACGTTCATCTGCTCTGAGCGCGAGGTGGATGCGGGGCCGACCAACAACTGGCGCGATCCGGTCGAGATGCGCGACCTGTTGCGCGGCCTGTTCGCGGGCTCGATGCGGGGGCGGGTGATGCATGTGGTGCCGTTCTCGATGGGGCCGCTGGGATCGCCGATCGCCCATGTCGGTGTCGAGATCACGGATTCGGCGTACGTGGCGGCGAGCATGGCGATCATGACGCGGGCGGGCAACGCCGCCCTCGAGGTGATCGGCGGCGACGGTCCGTTCGTGCCGTGCCTTCATTCGGTCGGCGCGCCGCTGCGCCCGGGTCAGGCGGACGTCGCCTGGCCGTGCAACGCCGAGAACAAGTACATCGCGCATTTCCCGCACTCGCGCGAGATCTGGTCCTACGGCTCGGGTTACGGCGGCAACGCGCTGCTCGGCAAGAAGTGCTTCGCGCTGCGCATCGCGTCGGTGATGGCGCGCGATCAAGGATGGCTCGCGGAACACATGCTGGTGGTGAAGCTGACCTCGCCTGAGGGTGTCGTGAAATACGTCGCGGGCGCGTTTCCGTCGGCCTGCGGGAAGACGAACCTCGCGATGATGATCCCGACGATCGCGGGGTGGCGCGTCGAGACGATCGGCGACGACATCGCCTGGATGAGGTTCGGCGCGGACGGGCGGCTCCGCGCGATCAACCCGGAGGCCGGCTTCTTCGGTGTCGCTCCGGGCACGGGCGAGCACACCAACCCCAACGCGATGGCGATGATCGCGTCCAACACGCTGTTCACCAACTGCGCCGCCACCGACGACGGCGACGTGTGGTGGGAGGGGATGACGCATACGCCGCCGGGGCACCTGCTCGACTGGCGCGCCAACGACTGGACGCCGCAGTCCGGGACGCACGCAGCGCACCCCAATGCGCGCTTCTGCGTGGCCGCCGCGCAGGATCCCGCGATGGCGCCCGAGTGGGAGGACCCCGACGGCGTGCCGATCGACGCCTTCCTGTTCGGCGGGCGGCGCTCAACGGTCGTGCCGCTCGTGCACGAGGCGTTCGACTGGGAGCACGGCGTGTTCCTCGGCGCGACGATGGCCTCGGAGACGACCGCCGCGGCCACCGGAACGGTTGGGAAGCTGCGCCGCGACCCCTTCGCGATGCTCCCCTTCTGCGGCTACAACATGGGTGACTACTTCGCGTACTGGCTGGCCGTCGGCCGCGAGCACGACCCGGCGAAGCTCCCGCGCATCTTCTACGTCAACTGGTTTCGCAAGGGCGCGGATGGCCGCTTCCTGTGGCCCGGCTTCGGCGACAACAGCCGCGTGCTCGAATGGGTGTTCCGCCGCTGCGAGGGCAGCGCCGGCGCGATCGACACGCCGATCGGGAGGGTCCCCGACCCCGGATCGCTGCACCTCGACGGCGTCGTGATCGCGCCCGCCGACCTCGAGCAGCTGCTGCGCGTCGATCCCGCCGAATGGCGCGAGGAGCTCCCCTCGATCCGCGAGCATCTGGACGGCTTCGGCGCCGAGCTGCCCGCCGCACTGCTCGCCCAACTCGACGCACTCGCAGAGCGCCTGGGTTCCTGATGGCGCGCGTGGGCCTCGCGGCCCCGCGCGCAGACGCAATCACCCGCTGCGCTTGGCGTCGCGCTTGCGCAAGGCGTTGATCTCGGTGCAGAGCTCGATACACTCGTCGCAGATCGCGACCGACGGCGTCGGGCCGCAGATCAGGCTGCGAACGGCCGCCTGCGGCCGCCAGCAGGAGGCGCAGCGCAGGTCGATCTGCCCGGGCCGTGCCGCCGACGGTGTCCGCCGGATCACGCTGTGCCCCTCGCCGCTCAGTGGCGTTCGCCGGTGGACGCCGGCGGGCGTGACTCCTCGGCCAGCGAGGTGACCTGCAGCTCGCCGCGAGCGGCGCTCTCGAGCACCTCGGTCGCCTCGTCGAGTGAGCGGGCGTAGAGCTCGACCAGCAGATGGACCGTGATGCGGCGGTCGTCGTCGTGCTTGTGAAAGCGCACGTGCGTGAAGAACTCGCGCACGCCGTGGTCGCCGAAGGCCGCGTAGGAGAGCGCGTCCCCCGCCTCGGGACCCGAGCAGGTCTCGACGTCGTCGGCGTCCACCGTCACGGTGCAGGAGGCGACCCACGGCGTGCCCGTGACCATCCGCTCCCAGCGGTCCTCGATCGGCTCGACGCGGCCGTCGACGAAGCCGAGGTGAGGCTGGTCGTGCATGCAGTCGAGGCACTGCACGACGGCCTCCTGGACCTCGTCCACGACCTCGGCGCGCTCGCCGGTGACCGGGTCGATCTTGTGGATGCCCTCGTAGTGCACCTGCACCTCGAGGTCGCTCGACCAGCAGCGGTAGCAGCGCAACCAGTTGCGTGGGTCTTCGCCCATCGCCGGGATTCTATGCTCCGGCGGTGGGCGACCCCGAACGCGACCGCGCGCTGCTCGCACTCGATCGCGCGCACCTCTGGCATCCCTACGGGCCGATGCCCGCGCTCGCCGAGCCGCTGCTGGTCGCGTCCGCGAGCGGTGTGCGGCTGCGGTGCTCGGACGGGCGCGAACTGATCGACGGCATGTCGTCGTGGTGGTGCGCGATCCACGGCTACCGCCATCCGGTGCTCGACGCGGCCGTGGCGGCGCAGCTGGAACGGATGTCGCACGTCATGTTCGGCGGTCTGACTCACGAGCCGGCGATCGAGCTGGCCGCGCGACTGGTGGCGCTGGCGCCGCCGCCGCTCGAACACGTCTTCTTCGCCGACTCGGGCTCGGTCGCGGTCGAGGTCGCGATCAAGATCTGCCTGCAGGCGGCTCGCGGCGGGCGCGCCAGGCTGCTCGCGCTGCGCGGCGGCTACCACGGCGACACCTTCGGCGCGATGTCGGTCTGCGATCCGCTCGACGGAATGCATCACCTGTTCGCCTCCGTGCTGCCCGGGCACGTGTTCGCGCCGCGCCCGCCGGGCGGCGTCGACGCCGACCTCGACGAGCGCTACGCCGCCGAACTGCGCGCGCTCTTCGAGCGCCACGGCGCGGAGCTGGCCGCCGCGATCGTCGAGCCCGTCGTGCAGGGCGCGGGGGGCATGTGGTTCTACTCGCCGGCGTACCTGCGACTGCTGCGCGAGCTGTGCGACGCCCACGAGGTGCTGCTGATCTTCGACGAGATCGCCACCGGCTTCGGGCGTGCCGGCACGCTGTTCGCCGCCGAGCGGGCCGGCGTCGTGCCCGACGTGATGTGCGTCGGCAAGGCGCTCACCGGCGGCTACCTGACGCTAGCCGCGACGCTCTGCACTCCCGCGGTCGCCGCGCGCATCGACGGCCCGCTGATGCACGGGCCGACCTACATGGCCAACCCGCTGGCCTGCGCGGTCGCGTTGGCGAGCCTCGAGCTGCTCGCGGACGGAGCCTGGCACTCGCAGGTCGGGCGGATCGAGCGGGTGATGGCGGAGGAGCTGGCGGGAGCGCGGGCGCTCGCCGGCGTGCGCGAGGTCCGCACGCTGGGCGCGATCGCCGTGATCGAGACGCACGGGCCGGTCGATGTTGCGGCGGCCACCGCGGCCGCGGTCGAATGCGGCGTCTGGCTGCGGCCGTTTCGCAACCTCGTCTACGCGATGCCGCCCTACGTCACGACCGATCAAGAGCTGCGGGAGATCGCCGCCGCGATGGTCGCTGCTGCGGGCGCCGGAGGCGCCCCCTAACCAAAGGTGAAGGAGTAGCCGCTGGTCCCCGCCGAGAACTGCAGCTGGATCGAGTGGCGTGAGTCGGATGCGAAGCCGGCGAGGTGGTAGAGCCGCTGTTGGGTGACCTTCAGCGTTGTCGTGTAGTGGTGGTCGACGAAGACGGCGACCGCTCCGGCGCCGTGGGCGGGCGGGGAGAGCACGATGTACACGTTCTTCGCCTGGACGGTCGTGTCGATCGTCGCGCCGGCGAGGGCCAGGGCCCGCTGGCTGGCGATCGTCCATCTGCCGCCGTAAGCGAAATCGTTGACACCGAGCGTGTAGCCGGGGGCGCTGTAGGTGTGGGTGCCGAGGAGCGGCTCGCTGTCGATCCAGCCCGCCGCGCGAGCCGTGCCGAGGTAGGTCTCGGGGGTGATCGCGGCGTCCGAGGGAACGATCACGTCGTGGGCCTGGGCGCCGGCGCCGAGGTTCTTCGCGCCGTCCCGCGCGAGCAGCGCGCGGATCGCCGCCTCGGTCGTGGTGTAGTCGCCCTCGCCGAAGGTCGCGTAGCGGACCTCGCCGGTGGCGTCGACGAGGTAGTCGGCCGGCCAGTACTGGTTGGCCCAGGCGTTCCAGGTGGCCAGGTTGTTGTCCTGGACCACCGGGTAGTGGATGCCGAACTGCCTGATCGCGTTGGCGACGTTGCCGGCGTCCTTCTCGAAGGCAAACTCGGGCGACTCGACGCCGATGATCGTCAGTCCCTTGCTGCGGTAGCGCGCGTCCCACGCCTCGAGGTATGGGAGCGTGCGGATGCAGTTGATGCAGGTGTAGGTCCAGAAGTCGATCAGCACGACGTGGCCCCGCAGCCCGGCGAGCGTGAGCGGGCGATCGCCGGGTGTGTTGAACCAGTCCTCGGTGCCGACGAACTCGGGCGCCGTGCCCAGGGGGCGCAGCACCGGCGTGGCGACGCCGGGCAGCGCCGCGGTCGGCGCGAACTTGGCCTTGTGCGTGCGCACCTGGGCGAGCCGCTTGGAGACCGCGGAGGACTTGTCTACGAACGCCGTGATGTTGACGTTGGGGATGTTTCGGGCGATCCACTGGTTGAGCCTGACGTCCAGCATCGTCGCCAGCACGATCGCCGTCGCGACCATCACGACCCCCAGGGAGCGCTGGACGACGGCGGCCCGGCCTGAGCCGCGCAGGCGGTCGAAGATCCGCCGCCCGCCGAGCGCCAGCGCGAGCAGCATCAGGCCGGTGCCGACGGCGTAGGCGATGCCGACCTCGATCGCTCTGCCGCTCGCCGCGCCGACCGTGATCACCGCGCCGAGGATCGGACCGGTGCAGGGCGTATAGACGAAGCCGAGCGCGCCGCCGACGAGCAGGCCGGAGACGAACCCGTCGCCCTTCGTGCGGGGCCCCAGGCGCGAGAAGGCCGCGAGCGGACGCTCCAGCGCCGTGCCGAGCTGCGGGATCATGAGCGCCAGCCCGAACACGATCAGCACGGCGATCGCGACGTCGCGCAGCGGGTCGGCGCCGAGGCCGACGTTCCCCACGACGTTGGCGATGCCGATGATCGTGATCGCGAAGGTCGTCGTCAGGCCGAGCACGATCCCGAGCGGCCGTCGCCGCCCGCCCGAGCCGCTGGCCGAGAGCATCGCCGGGAGCACGGGCAGCACGCAGGGCGATACCGCCGTGCCGGCGCCGACCACGAGTGCGAAGAGCAGCAGCAGCAGCATCTAGGGGATTCTCACCGACGAGCGCCGCCGCGGCGCTGCGGGCCGGCGAGGGCGAGGGTCCGCATGTTGGTCAGTCTCCGAACTGCGCGACCGCGTTACACGCCGACTCCCCGCCGCCGTGGCGGCTACTCGCGGGCGCTGAACTCGACGATCGCGACGGCCAGGCAGATCACGCCGATCGCCGCCACCACCCCCGCCTCGAGCAGCGTCGGAACATGCCAGCCCCACCAGGTCACACCCGGATCGAGTGCCTTGCGCGCCGCCGCGCTGATCCGCAGGTGGTCGAAGACGAGCCGGCGCATCGGATCGACGGCGTAGGTCATCGGGTCCAGCCGGTTGAGGATCGTCAGCCACGCAGGCAGGCCCGAGACGGGGAAGATCGCGCCGGAGAGGAAGTACATCGGCATCATCACCATCTGCGTGACGGCCATGAACGACTGGATCTGCTTGATCCGCGCGGCCACCATCACGCCGAAGGCGGTGATCGTGAAGGCGAGCACCAGCTGCAGCACGAACACCTCGAGCAGCAGCAGGGGGGCGTAGGGGACTCCGACCAGGCCGGCCAGGCAGAGCACGATCACCCCCTGGAAGCAGGCCACGGTCGCCCCGCCGAGGCACTTGCCCAGGACCAGCGAGCTGCGGCGCACCGGCGCGACCATCATCTCGCGCAGGAAGCCGAACTCGCGATCCCAGACCAGCGAGGCGGCCGAGAACATCGCCGTGAACAGCACGGCCATGCACAGCACGCCCGGGTATACGAAGGTCCGCAGGTCGACGCCGTGGGTGCCGGCACTCGCGAGGCGCGACAGGCCGGTGCCGAGCACGAACAGGAACAGGAACGGCTGCACCAGCGAGGTGATCATCCGCAGCTTGTCCTTCGAGAAGCGGATCAGCTCGCGTTGCCAGACGATCTTGATCGCCCGCACGTCGCCGCGCAGACTGCCGGCCGGCACATGCACCGACGCCACCGGTGCGCTCGCGCCGGTCGTCGAGCGGATCGGCTCCTCGCGCGTCGCCGCGCTCATCAGCGGCTGCGCCGGAACGGCGCCGTTGCCGCGCGGCGCTGCTCACCGGCGCTCGCCTCGGCGTCGCGGATCGTCGTGCCGGTGTAGGACATGAAGACGTCATCCAGCGACGGTCGCGAGACGCTGACCGAACGGATCGGCACACCGAGTTGGGCAAACAGGCGCGGGACGAAGTGCTCGCCGGACGGCACACCGAGGATCACGGCGCCCTCCGAGTGCTGCGCGGTGATCTGGAAGCGCTCCGCGATCTCGGCGATCGCGGCGTCGTCATCATCGGTCTGCAGCGTGACACGGTCGTGCCCGACCGAGGCCTTGAGCGCATCGGGGGTGTCGAGCACCACGATCACGCCCTTGTCCATGATCGCGATTCGCTGACAGTACTCCGCCTCATCCATGTAGTGGGTGGTCAGAAAGATCGTGATGTCCTCGGCAGCCTTCAGCTCGCGGATGTAGGTCCAGATCGAGCTGCGGGTCTGCGGATCCAGGCCGACGGTCGGCTCGTCCAGGAACAGAACTCGCGGCGAGTGCATCAGCCCGCGGGCGATCTCCAGGCGCCGCTTCATGCCGCCGGAGAAGGTGGCGACCGCGCTGCGGCGCCGTTCCCACAGGCCGACCATCTCGAGCACCTGACGCATCCGCGGCCCGACGAGCTCCCGTTCGACGCCGTAGAGCTCGGCGTGCAGGCGCATGTTCTGCTCGGCCGTCAGGTAGGTGTCGAGCGTCGTGTCCTGGAACACGAGGCCGATGTTGCGTCGCACGGCGTCGCGCGCGTGGTTGACGTCGAAGCCGGCGACCGTTGCGGTGCCGCTGGTCGGCTTGACCAGCGTGCACAGCATCGAGATCGTCGTCGACTTGCCGGCGCCGTTGGGTCCGAGAAAGCCGAAGATCTCTCCCGCTGGCACCTCGAAGTCGATCCCGCGCACTGCCTCGACCTCGCCGTAGCGCTTGGTCAGGCCGCGCACCGAGATCGAGGCCGCGGCGGCGGGCGCCGCGAGCGCGACGCCGCCGCCGGCGCGTTCGCTCACGCGTCCTTGCCCTCGTCGCCGTCGGCGAGGATCTTGTAGATCGCGCGTCGCGTCTCGGTCAGCACCTGCTTGGCCTCGGCTAGTTGTTTCTCGGTCGCGGTCTGCACGAGCTGGATTCCGGCCATCCCGACCTGACGCATCAGGCCGAACAGCTCCTGCACCTCGCGCGAGACGCCGTCGGCCAGCGTATCCCATGGCGCGGGTGCGTCCTGAGCGCGTGCCGCGACCGCCTCGCGTCCGGCGTCGGTGATCGCGAAGCGCTTGCGTCCTTCGGATTCCTCGGAGCGGATCAGCCCCTCGTCCTCCAGCTGTGCGAGCGCGGGATAGACCGATCCCGGGCTGGGCCGCCAGACGCCGCTCGAGCGCTGCTCGATCTCCTGCATGATCGCGTAACCGTTGCGCGGCTCCTCCGCCAGCAGCAGCAGCGCGGCGGTGCGGATGTCGCCTCGGCGCGCCTTGCCGGCGTGGCGTCGAAGGCCGCGCGGGCCGCCGAAGCCGAATGGGGGACCGAACCCGCCGTAGCGCGAGCCGGGCCCGGCGAAGCCGCCGGGCGCACCCGGATCTGGCTCGCCGCGATGCATCGCCAGCATGCTTCGATAACTTTTGAATGGGCGGCAGTGGCCCCCGCCCGCGTAGCTTCCGGTCATCTCTGTCTCCTCGATAGGGTAAGTCACAGTACGATCACGATATATCGTAGACCATCGTCTGTCAAGGCCTCGGGAAGCCACGTGCCGCCTGTGCGGCGCTCGAACACGCGCCTTGAGCAGCCGGGCAGATAGGGTTGCTCGACGGATGCAGGACCTCCAAACGCGCGCGATCGACCTGCGGCACCTCGGACACGAGCGGCTGATCTGCGCCTACCTGCTCGGCGACGTGCTGATCGACTGCGGGCCTTCGACCTGTGCGCAGACGCTGTACGAAGCGCTCGGCGACGCTCCGCCACGCGTGCTGGCGCTCACGCACGTCCACCTCGACCACTCGGGCGCGGCGGGCACGCTGGTCGAGCGCTGGCCCGGGCTGGAGGTCTGGGTGCACGAGCGCGGGGCGCCACACCTGATCGATCCGAGCCGCCTGTTGAAGAGCGCCACCCGGCTGTACGGCGACGACATGGAGCGTCTGTGGGGCGAGGTGCTGGCCGTCCCGGAGGGCAACGTGCGCACGCTCCGCGGGGGAGAGCTGCTCGACTCGCTCGAGGTGAGCTATACGCCCGGCCACGCCTCCCACCACGTCTCATACCTCGACCGGCGATCGCGAACCGCGTTCGTCGGCGACGTCGCCGGGGTGCGCGTCGCTCCGAGCGGCTACGTGCATCCGCCAACACCGCCCCCCGACATCGACGTCGAGCTGTGGCGTGAGTCGGTCGCGCGCGTGCGCGCATGGCGGCCGCGGCGCCTGGCGATCACCCATTACGGCCTGTTCGAAGACGTCGATGCCCAGCTGGACACGCTCGAATATGCGCTCGAGCGTGCCGCCGGCCTCGCGCGCGAGCTCCCGCTCGAGCAGTTCGTCGCCGTGCTGGGAGCGGAGATCGAAGCGGACGAGGTGGCGCGCGACGCCGGCGCCTACACCCTCGGAGTGCCGCTCGAAGCGAGCTACGTCGGGCTCGAGCGGTACTGGTCCCGGCGCGAGGTCGCGCCCTGAGCCGCACCGTCGAAGCGCCGCGTACCGCCGGACCCGGCGAAGCGCTCGGTGGGCGCTGGAAGGTGATCGTGCGCAACGACGATCACAACACCTTCGACCACGTCGCCGGCACGCTCGCGCGCGTGATCCCGGAGGTCACCCTCGAGCAGGGCTACGCCTTCGCCGAGCAGATCCACCGCGGCGGCCTTGCGATCGTGTGGAGCGGCCACCTCGAGGCCGCCGAGCACTACTGGGAGATGCTGCGCGGCGCGGGGCTGACGATGGCGCCGCTCGAGCAGGGCTGAGGGCTCCGCTCCGACGGGCAAACCCGCCCGGCTCCTCAGTGGCCGTGAGCCGGGGCCGTCGGCGCCGCGGTGCGTCCCACGGCCTCGCCGCGGCAGACCACGTCGTTCCAGGCGTAGACGACCGGAACCTGGAACCAGCCCTGGCAGTAGGTCCGGAAGTCCACCATCTCCGGGCCGTTCCAGAAACGGTCCCAGTCGAGGTGCTCGTCGAACTCGAGCACCTGGAGGAGCTTGTAGCGGTCGTCGCGGCCGCGGTAGACGGCGTAGCCCGTCGCGCCGTAGCGGACCGACAGCGCCGAGATGCGCTCCAGCTCGGCCGCCAGCTGGTCGCCGCGGAAGCCCGTCGCATACCAGGGGACGTGAACGACGCCCGACATCAGCGGCCGGCCGCCTCGCCGCCGGATCGCGCGCAGCGCTCGCCGGCCGACGGATCCCTTGGAACGCTCTGCACTCGATCGACCTCCATCGCGGCGGCAATCGTATAGCGCAGCCGCCTGCTGAGCCAGGCGGCGGAGCGCTCATGCGGCCGGGCTGAACGGCAGCTCGACGACCGTTGCCTGCGCCGTGCCCCCGGCGAGCACCAGCACCGACCCCGGATCGGCCTCGCGGCGCACCAGCGCCAGCCCGATCGCGCCGAACCGCGGGGAGTCGGCGAATGACCCGAGCTTGCCGACCGGGCGCTCGCCGAGCAGCAGGTCCGTGCCCGGCCTGGCGGGCTCGCTCAGCCGCAGCCCGCGCAGTTGGCGGTTCGGTCTGCCCTTCCAGTACAGCCGCGCGACCGTTTCCTGGCCGATGTAGCAGCCCTTGGTGTAGGACACCGCTCGCCGGTGCAGCCCGGCCTCCTGCGGCATCGTCTGCTCGTCGATCTCGACGCCGAAGCGGGGCCTGCCGCGCTCGATGCGAACCGTCTCGGCGGTGTGCTCGTCGATCTCGATCGCGCCGGCGGCCACCAGCTCGGCGGTGAGTGACCCGGTGTGCTGGCTCGCGCACAGCACGTCCACGCCGAGGTCGGTGCGGATCAGCCGAACCTCGCGCCCGGCGAGCGCCGCGGCTGCGTGATCGTGCTCCGCTCGCGCGGGGGCGCTCGCCAGGACACCGTCGGCGGCCGGCCCGATCAGCGAGAGCAGGCCGCACTCGAGCGTGCGCTTGTGCAGCTGCGCGTCATAGCCGAGACGGAACTGGTGCAGCGCGTCGAACAGGGCCTGCAGCCCCACGCGCTCGGTGTCGAGCAGCAGCTCCATCTCGGTTCGCAGCACGCGCACCTCGGCGAGCAGACGTCCGTTGTGGGTGAGCAGCGCCGCGTCCAGGCCGCCGCCCACCGTCAGAGCGGCGATGTCGTTGGAGAGCACCGAGTCGAGGAACTCGACGGCGCCGGGACCGCTCAGCGCCAGCTTGCCCGTCTGCGAGCGGTCCAGCAGCGCGGCGCCCTCGGTCGCCGCGCGGTACTGCGGATCGACCGCCGCGACAGCCACCAGCCGAGGATACAAGACCGCATTTCGGCAGCCGGGAGGGTCGGCGGGTAGGCTTTGCGCCGATGGCCCTCGCCGACGCCTTCCGGGAGATCGTCGACTCGCTCCCCGAGGACTGGACCGATCTCGAGCTCGACCTGCGGATCGCCGACGAGTCGCGCTACGTCGACGCCGCGGTCTTTCTCGTCGTGGCGAACGCGCAGCCCTACTCCAAACACGACTGGCACTGGCGGCTGCTGGTCGCGCACCGCTTCGGGCACGCCGCGGCGGTCGACGCCGTGCACATGGCGCTCGGCCTGCTCGACGACGCGCAGATCGACGGCGAGCTCGCGCTGCGCGAGGTGCGCTCCGGCCGTGTGCCGGTCGAATCGCAGTGGGGTCGCCCGCAGTCGCTGCGCGACGAGATGCGCCAGATCAACGCGCAGTAGCGAGCAGTCCGTCCAGCAGCGACGGGCATTCGCGGGCGATGCGCGAGCGCGGCACGACCAGGTCGATTCCGGCCGCCAGCGCTCGCTCGCGGACGTCGGTCTCGACGTGCGAGAAGAACGCGAGCGTCGGCGGGCGCGGCGGCGCCAGCGCCGCGATCCGTGCATCGGCGTCGTGTGTGAGGTCGGCGATGATCGCCGCCGCCGCGCGATCCGGGGTTGGTCCGATCGTGACGTGGTGCCCGGCCGCGGTGAGCTCGGCCGCCAGCCGGGAGCCGAACAGCAGGTCGTCGCTGAAGATGTGGACGAAGCTCACCGCACGCGCGATCTTAGGGCCGCCGGTGCCGTGTCGGCGGAGGCCTTCGGCATCCGGGCCGTCGGCTAGCGTCAGCTTCGTTCTTCTAGCCCTGGGAAGGGGGAGCGCGGATGCGAGACCGTCGCGCGGCGTCCTACGTCGCAGAGTTTCTCGGCACGCTGTTGCTGGTGTTCTTCATCGGTGTGGTGGTCGTGCAGCAGGGCCCGATCAACGACTTCGCGGCGATTGGGCTGGTTCACGCGTTCGCGCTCGCGATGCTGATCTTCACGCTGGGTCCGCTGTCCGGCGGCCACTTCAATCCGGCCGTCACGGCGGGCCTGCTGGCGATCAGGAGGATCTCGCCGCGCGACGCCGGGATCTATGTCGTGATGCAGCTCGCTGGCGGCATCGTCGGGGCACTGCTGGTCGGCTGGCTGATCACGGGAACACCCAACGCCTCCCACGGCTTCGACCCCTCGGTCGGGGCCGGCCTGAAGGGCGAGTGGGGCGCCGGAGCCGCGCTCGAGCTGATCGGCACCTTCGCGCTGGTGTTCGCGGTCGTCGGCCTGGCGGTCAGCCCGAAGGCGCCCGCCGGCTGGGCGGCGCTCGGCATCGGCGCGACGCTCGGCATGGCGGTGATGGCGATCGCGCCGCTCACCGGCGCCGGGCTCAATCCGGCGCGCTCGCTCGGCCCGGCGATCTCGGCGAACTCGTTCTGGGGCGGAGGGAAGTTCATCCTCGTCTATCTGATCGCGCCGCTCGTTGGCGGAGTCCTTGCCGCGGTTGGCTACCGCTGGCTCGCGAACCTGCGCGAGGAGACGGCGGCGGTGTCGTAGAGGCGGCGGCCGGGGGCGCCGCAGCGGGCGCGGCCTCGCGGCTCAAGCGAACAGATCCTCGGCGCGGCTGCGCAGCAGGGCGGCCGCGCCGGGTCCGTCGTCGGCCAGGACGTGCTCGCGCAGTCCTCGCACGATCACCACCGGCTCACCGGAATCCTTCGTCCGCGCGAGATCGGCCATCGCCGCCACCGCGTCGGCCACCGCGACGATGCTGGCGTGCAGCTCGCGGCCGCGCCGGTCACGGCGTCCGCGCCAATCGTCCAGCGGCCGGAGGCCCGCGACGCCGATCGCGGTGTCCAGCTGCCCGAGTCGCCAGGCTCGTCCGAAGCTGTCGCTGATCACGACCGCCGGCCGACGCCCGGTCAGCGCGTGCAGGCGGGCGCGCAGGTCGCGTGCGGCGCCGTCGGGATCCAGCGGGAGCAGCACGACGGTGCCGTCCGCCGGAGCGTTGGACTCGTCCACGCCGGCGTTGGCGCAGACGAAGCCGTGCCGGGTGCGCACGATCAGCACGCCGCGCTCGGCGCGCAGCAGCTCGCTGGACTCGTCGAGGATCGCCTGGACGTGGCGGGGATCCTTGCCGTGCTCGGCTGCGAGAGCCTGCGCCCGCTCGCCGGGTTCGATCTCGCTCAACCGCCGGACGCGGCCCTGCGCCTTGGAGACGGCCTTGTGGGCGATCACGACGACGTCGTCGTCGCGCAGATCCGCCGCCGCCAGGGCGATCAGATGCCCCAGGTCGTCGCCGGGCTCGATCTCCGCCAGCCCCGCCAGTGCGAACGCCGCCAGCTCCCGCGTCACAGCTCCGCCAGCAGCGCGCTCGTGTGCGTGGTCCGCCCGGCCAGTGCGACGCGCAGGGCCGCGAGATCCTCAGCGGTGTCGACATCCAGCCTCAGGCCCGCCAGCGGCTCGACGTGCCAGTTCGCGCCGGCCGCGTTCGCCCGCCGGCGGTGGCGCTCGAAGCTGTCCGGACCGAAGCCCGGCTCGATCGCGTCCGCGGGCGTCAGCAGCAGCGCGTTGGTGCCGCTGCCCTCGCGGTCTGCGACGATCGTCACGGCAGGCGCCGGCACGACGCGGTCAAGCAGCGTGCGCAGGTCCGCCGCTTCCACGGCGGGGCAGTCGCCCGGAACCAGCAGGACCCGCTGATGGCCCGCCCGCAGCGCGTGCGCGATCCCGGCGAGCGCCGCCGCGCTCTGGCCGGACTCGCTCGCATCGGGGAGCACCGTCGCGCCGCGCGCGCCGGCCAGCGCGACGACCGAAGGCTCGTTGGTGACGACCGCCACGTCGAGTGCCGGCGTGGCGAGCAGCGTGTCCAGCACATCGCTGACCATCGCCTCCGCGAGCGCCCTGCGCGGACCGGGACCGAGCTCGTCTCCCAGGCGCGTCTTGGCCAGCTCGAAGCGCTTCACCGGCAGGATCGCCAGCGTTCGCATCAGCCGCTCAGCGAGCCAGCCAGCTCGAGGATCTGCGCGGCGAGCCGGCGCCGTGAGGCGGCGTCGGGCATCGCCGTGTCGCACTGCAGGCAGCGGATCGAGGCGACGGCTTCGTCGGCGACGATGGCGTCCAGCAGCGGGGCGTAGACGCGCGCGACGCCGGCGGCGTCGACGGTCTCGCCCGCCCAACGCAGGAAGGCGGCCGTCGGACCCTTGAGCACCTCGCCGCCGACGATCGGGCTGACGCCCACGACGGGAGCGCCGGAGCTCGCGATCGCCGCGCGGATCGACTGGACGGCGAGAATCGGGCCGATCGAGATGATCGGATTGGACGGGCCGATGATGATCGCCCGCGCGGAGCGCAGCGCGGCCAGGGCACCCGGAGACCCGGTCGCGCTCGCGGCACCCTCGAAGCGCACGTCATCGATCGTCGCAGCGCCGCGGTGCGCGATCAGGAACTCCTGCAACCCCAGCGTCCGCGTGCCGCTGCGAATCGTCGTGCGCACGCGGTCATCGCTCATCGGGACCACCGCCGCCGCCACGCCGAGCGCGGCGGTCAGTGCGGCGTGCGCCTCGCTGAGCGTCAGTCCGGAATCCAGCAGGCGCCGGCGTTCGAGACAGAAGGCGAGGTCGCGATCGCCGAGCGAGAACCAGACGTCAACGCCCAGCTCGCGCAGCATCTCCATCGCCGCGAAGCCGTCGCCGGCGATGCCCCAACCGCGATCGTCGATCCGGTCGGCCAGCCAGTAGGTGACCAGATCGGGATCCGGCGAGACGTAGGCGCCGTGGATCTCGATGTCGTCGCCGCCGTTGGCGATCACGGTCAGCTCGCCGCCGAGGAGGTCATAGAGCCCGCGTGCGAGCTTCGCCCCGCCGGTGCCCCCGGAGAGCAGAACCACGCTCACCAGAGCGTGTCGGGAAGCCCGGTCAGCCGGATCCCCGCGTGCGCCTTGTGGCGTACGTTCACCCCGATCAGCAGGGCCGCGATCGACTCGGTGATTCGCGCCATCTCGAGCCGGCCCGCGTCCACGCAGCGCAGAGCCTCGACACGGCCGAGCAGGGCGGCGACGCGTGCCTTGTCGGCACGACGGTCGCCGGCGAGCAGGACGTCCTCGTCGAGCGTCGCCGAAAGGTTCTCGAGCGCCGCCGCGCTGACGGTGTGCAGCGCCGCGACCACGCTGACCCCGTCGGGAACCAGCTCCTGGGCCTGCTGTGCGGCGGAGCCCTGCCAGATCCCGAGCATGCGCGTCGGCCTGCCGCCGACCGCGGCCGCCAGCGGGACCGTCGCATCGATCAGCAGCTGTCCGGCCCGCATCGACTCCGCGATCTGGCCCAGCGTCTCGTGATGGCTGCGAAACGGCACGCTCAGCACGATCAGTTCGTTGGCCGCCGCCGCCCCGGCGTTCGCCAGGCCCTCCACACGGGCGTCCGGGACCGCGGCGCGCACCCGATCGGCGGTCTCCAGCGCCCGCCCGGGCTCGCGAGATCCGATCGTCACTGCCACGCCGGCGCGTGCGAGCCGCAGCGCAAGTCCGAAGCCGAGCGCGCCCGACGCACCGATGATCGTGACGGAACTGTCGGCGGCGGACACGCGCGCCCAGTATATGTCGCCCGCAATCGCCGCCCGCGGGAAGAAGGGTGGTCCGGGCGGCGGTCGTCGGGTGTTCGCAGCGGTCCGCCCGGCCACCGCCGCAGGCCGCGCGGGCACGCCGCCGGGGGTATGGTGCCCCTCGTGTCCGAGTCGGGCGATCTGCGCGCCGCCGACAGCGACCGCGAGCGGGTCGCGGCGGACCTGCGCGAGCACTTCGCGGCCGGACGCCTGCAGGAGGAGGAGTTCGGCGAGCGGCTCGACACGGTCTACGCCGCGACAACGATGGCCGAGCTTGACCGCGTGCGGTCGGACCTGCCCGACCCGCGTCCGCTGCCGGTGCCCGCCGGTCCGCGCGAGCTGGCGCGCAGGCGGATCTACCAGGATGCCGGTGCGGTCCTGATCTTCGACCTCGGCTGCATCGCCGTCTGGGCCGCGACCGGCTCGAGCGGCTCGTTCTGGCCGAAGTGGGTGATCCTCGTGTCGGCTCTGCGTCTCGCGCGTGACGCCTGGCGGCTGCTCGGCCCCGCGGCCGATCCGCCAACTGCCGGGAGCAGGCGCCGCCGCCGTCTCTGACCGCGCGCCGACCCGCCGCGCCGCTCGCTCCGCATAGAGTCCCCGGCCATGAACGGCGATGAGCTGCTGGACGTCGCGTGCGAGGCCGCCCAGACCGCCGGTGAGATGCTGCGCGCACGCTTCGAGTCCGGGCCGGAGGCCAAGGTCGACTTCAAGACGACGCCGACCGACCCGGTGAGCGAAGCCGACCGCTCCTCCCAGGCGGCGATCCACGCGTTGATCGCGCGGCGGCGGCCGCAGGACGGGTTCCTCGCCGAGGAGGATGGTGCCGCGGAGGAGGGCTCGAGCGGTCTGCGCTGGGTCGTCGATCCGCTCGACGGGACGGTCAACTTCCTCTACGGCCTGCCGCAGTGGAGCGTCAGCGTCGCGGTCTGCGACGAGCAGGGCGCGCTGGCAGGCGCCGTCCACGCGCCGATGTCGCGGGAGATCTTCACGGCCGTCCGGGGCCGGCGCCCGCAGCGCAACGGCGTTGAGCTGGCATGGCTGGGCGACGCCGCGCCGGCGCTGTCGCAGGCGCTCGTCGCAACCGGGTTCAACTACCGCTCGCAGGTTCGTGCGGAGCAGGCCGAGCTGCTGACCCGGCTGCTTCCGGTGGTGCGCGACATCCGCCGGTTCGGCTCGGCGGCGCTCGACCTCGCGTGGACTGCGATGGGCCGCTACGACGCGTATTTCGAGCGCGGCGTCAAGCCCTGGGACACGGCTGCCGGCGCGCTTGTCTGCGAATGCGTCGGGCTCGTCACGCGCGAGATCGACGGCGGCATCATGGTCGCGCCGCCGGCGCTGATCGACGAGCTGGCCGAGATCGTCGTTGGCCCGCGTGGCGCACGGACCGAGTTCCGCGTCGGCTAACCCGGCGGTGCGAGCACGTAGACACGCGTCCCCGGACGCGATACGAATGAGAAGACGAGCCAGCGGCGACCCACGTAGCCGACTTCTCCGGCGTCCGGCAGCCTCGCCGGGCCTGCCCCGCCGCTCGACGCCAGCTGCCCGCTGGCGTCGCGTACGAAGACGTCGGCTCCCGTGTAGATCGTCACCGTCCGGGCGAACCCCGGGTAGTGCTGCGGAAGCGCGACGGCCAGCAGCGCGAAGCGCTCGGCGATCCTGCCGAACTCACCGGCGCGGACCGCGGCGCAGGACTCGCGCGCCAGCGCCGCGGGCGCCGGCGGGACGAGTATGAGCGCGGCCAGCGTGCCGGCCGGGAAGGCCTCGTAGATCTCAGTGACCGCGAGATAGCCGACGCCGCCCAGGCTCACGGCGGCGCCGCTCGGCGGCGTGGACGGAAACGCCGCGAAGCGCTGCGCCACGAGTGTGCCGCCGACGTAGACGGCGACCGGGTCGCCGACGAAGCGGGTCTCGAGCTTTGTGTACCCGACATCGTCCTGTACCGACATCACGAAGCTCCCGACCACGCGACCGAGCGAACGCAGCGTTCCCCGGACGGGGGCGATCACGTACGGACCGCCGACGTCGGCGAGAATGCGGCCCGCGCCGTCCAGGGCCTGCAGGCGGACGATGTGCCAGGCCGGGTGGTAGACGAGGCGGCTGACCGCCACCCGCGCCGCGGCCGCGTTGTCGGCGGCGACGGCGGCGATCAGGTCGCTCGCGCCGCTGACCTGCGCGACGTCGAAGCTGACCTCGGTGCCCGCCAGCTCGTTGCCGTAGATGCGGTTCGCGGCGGTGGCGTCCACGGCCGCGATCGTCCGCACCGTCGCCGATCCGCACGCGAGTTGTCGGTCGTTGGATGTCGTGGTGGCGCTCCGGCCGCATCCGGCGAGCACTGCCGTCGCCGCGATCGCGGCGACGGCGGCGACGGCCGCTGCGGTGGCGCCCGCGCGTCGAGCAGCGGTGCCCTTGCGCGGTTCGAACATCGCTCAATTGTGGTCTGCCGCGAGCGTCCACGCGGTTCGGTCGTGCCGCCGAACGCTCTGGCAGGGTTCGGTTGTGAAGGCGATCGGTCTGCGGCGACCGGCGGATATCCGAAACGGCCAGCTCGCGTGGCGCGATCAGGCCTCCGACGCGCGGGCCCGCCTGCGCTCCGCGCTGTGGCCGGCGGTCCAGGCGGCCGTCGCGGCCGCCCTCGCCTGGCTCTTCGCGCATCAGGTGCTCGGTCACGCGCAACCGTTCTTCGCCCCGATTGCGGCCGCCATCTCGCTCAGTACGAGCGGCGTCCGGCGCGGCCGGCGGATCCTGCAGATGGTCGCTGGTGTGATGCTCGGCATCGGCATCGGCGAGGCCGCGTCGGCCGTGGTCGGAACCGGGGCTGCGTCGATCGGGATCGTCGTGCTGGTGACGATGGCCGCGGCACTGCTCGCGGGGGTCGGCTTCTTCAGCGAGGGGATGATGTTCGTCAATCAGTCGACCGCGTCGGCGATCCTGGTGGTCGCGTTGCACAAGCACGGCACCGGCGCCGAGCGCTTGGTCGACGCGCTCGTCGGCGGCGCCGTGGCCGGCGTGATCGGCGTCGGTCTGTTCCCCGCCGAGCCGCTCGGGCTGATGCGCCGCGCCGAGCACGAGCTGCTGCGATCGCTGGCCGGTGCGCTCGGCAGGATCGCGGAGCTGCTTCGCAGCGGCGGGCGGGCGGAGGCCGACTGGACACTGGCCGCGGCGCAGGACGTGCATGCTCAGCTCGCATCGCTGGCGGCCGCGCGCATGACGGCGCGGGCGAACGTCCGGGTCGCTCCGCGTCGCTGGCGCCTGCGCGCCGCCGTCGCCCTCGAGGACGCACGGATCGGCAGGCTCGACCTGCTCGCCAACGCCGCGCTCGCGCTTTTCCGCGTTGCGGCGGACGCGCTCGAGGAGGGCGACACCGTCGCCGGCGGCCTCAGTCCCGGCGTCGCGGCGCTGGCCGAGGTTCTCGACACCCTCGCGCGCGCTCCCCAGCCGTGGGCGCCCGAGCTCTGCTCGCAGGTTGCGGTGCGCGTGAGGGAGACGATCGACGCGGTCGGCACGCAGAGCGCCTCGCGCGCGCCCCTGATCGCGTCGCTCGTCCGGGCGACCGGACGCGACGTGCTCGGCGTCCTGCCCGCGGCTGCGAACTGAACCACCGGCCCCGCCCACGGGGCGCGGGGCCGCCTGCGCGGCAGGCGCCGGGGGCGAGGCCGCTACGCGACCGCGGCGCCGGCCAGCCGGGCGAAGATCGCCGCGACCGCCTCGGCGGGGCTCGCCGCCCCGGCGACCCCGTCAACAGGTGCGCCGCCGCGGTCGACCACAGACCAGCCGGCGATGCAGATCGCCGGCTTCCCACTGCGCAGCGCGAGCGCGAGTTCGCTCAGCGTTCCCCAGCTGCCGCCGACTGCGACGACCGCGTCGGCGGTGCTGACGAGCAGGCCGTTGCGCAACTCGCCGAGGCCGCTCGCGACGGCCATCGTCAGGTAGGGGTTGGCCGTGCCGCGGTCCTCGCCCGGCAGGATGCCAAGACTCGCGCCGCCGCCTTCGCGCGCGCCGCGCGCCGCCGCCTCCATGACGCCGCCCAGGCCGCCGCAGACGACGACGGCGCCGCGCAGCGCGATCAGCCGTCCGGTCTCGCGCGCCAACTCATAGAGCTCCGGATCGGCGTCGGCGGGCCCGACCACGGCGATGTGTGGAGCGGCGGGGGCGGGCGCGCTGGGCACACTCGGGATTTCCGACGGGGAGGGGGTCACGATTCGGGCCTTCCGCGATGCCCGGGGTGGGACTCGAACCCACAAGCTCTTGCGAGCGGCGGCTTTTGAGACCGCTCCCTTTACCAATTTGGGCACCCGGGCCCGGGTCGGATCGTATTGTGCGCCCTGCCGGCGCCGTCGCGCGCGCCTGCGCCGCTCTGCTAGAACGGTCGCGAGCTGCGCCGTCGCAGCTTCCGCGCCGCGCGGGCGTGGTGGAATTGGCAGACACGCCGGCCTTAGGAGCCGGTGGGCGAAAGCCCTTGGGGGTTCAAGT
>Ga0209415_10004094_pt1 | contig 26851 bp, 34 predicted proteins | sample PeaSoiSIISIP2007_FD_187696 | JGI IMG/M metagenome (GOLD analysis project Ga0209415, IMG submission 187696) | Peat soil microbial communities from Weissenstadt, Germany - SII-SIP-2007 (SPAdes) (version 2) | ecosystem: Environmental > Terrestrial > Soil > Wetlands > Peat | place: Germany... | reverse complement strand
CTCGACGAGTTCCTGACGAAGCCCGAGGAAGAGGTCCACGCGGCTCACCGCGACGACCCGATCCTCGACGAGGACCGGATCGCGGGCGTGCCGCGGACGATCAGCAAGCAGGCCAAGATGCTGGTCGCTGGCATCGTCGCGCTGGCCGCCATCCTGCTCGTCGTCGGTGGCCTCCGGGCCATGCGCGCGCGGCAAGAGCGTCAGATCGAGGAGATGAACGCACGGGCGCAGATCCATCCGGGCAATCCGGCCACCGCCGTGTCCACGGCCGACATCCCCGAACCGCCGCCCGCATCGGCGGTTCCCACCGGGACAGTTGCAGTAGCTCCGACCGACACCGCGTCGGCGCCCGCGCCGTCGGTGACGGCTGCGGCACCGCCGGTCGACACCACGGCGATGATCTCGGGCCCCGCGGCGACCGGCGGCCCGACGCTGTTGCCGGTCACGGGCCCCGCGCCGCTGCCGCCCGCCCCGGTGGCGCCCGGCGCCGAGACGCCGATCGACACCGGCAGCCAGACGGGAGGATCGCTCATCGCGCAGGCCGGCCGCGCCTTGCAGAAGGGAGATGCCGTGAAGGCCGTCACGCTCGCCCGCCAGGCCGTGGCCGAGAACCCCGCCAACGCCGACGCGTGGCTCACGCTGGGCGTGGCCTACCAGGCCTCGGGCAACGCGGCCGCGGCTCACGACGCCTACAAGAGCTGCACCAAGCAGGCTCACTACGCGAACGTGACCGAGTGCTTCGCGCGCGCGGGCAAGTAGGCTTCAGCCGCTGGCGCGCATCCGCGGGTCGAGGCGCGCATGCACGGCGTCGGCGAGCAGGTTGCTCACGACGATGAACATGGCCGACACGACGACGCACGCGAGGATCACGGGGCCGTCGCGGTCGTGCATCCCGTCGACGGCGAGCTTGCCGATGCCGGGCCACCGGAAGACCTGCTCGGTCACGATGGCGCCGCCCATGAGGGCGCCGAAGTCGAGCCCCACGGAGGTGACGACGGGCACGAGGCCGTTGCGCAGGGCGTGGCGCACGAGGATGCGCGCCGGCCCGAGGCCCTTGGCGCGCGCGGTGCGGATCCAGTCCTGCGCGAGCATCACGGCCATCTCGTCGCGGACCAGGCGCGTGTAGTAGGCGGCGCCGTAGATGCCCAGCGTGAGGGCCGGCAGCACGAGGCAGCGCGCGTGCTCGAGGGGGGTCTTGCCGTACCCGTCGAGGGGCAGCCAGCGAAGCCGGTAGGCGAGCACGTACTGGAGCATCAAGGCGATGAGGAAGGTCGGCGCGCTGACGCCGAGCAGGCTCGTGCCGACCAGGGCGCGATCGAGCCAGCCGCCGCGGCGCCACGCGGCGAGCACCCCCGTCGTCAGCCCGAAGAGCAGCTGCAGGACGATCCCGGCGAGGGCGAGCGCGAAGGTGTTCGGGAGCTTCGCGGCGATGAGATCCACCACCGGCTGCCCGAGCTGGTAGCTGCGGCCCAGGTCTGCGTGCGAGAGGCGCTTCCAGAAGAGCGCGTACTGCACGAGCGGCGGCCGGTCGAGCCCGAGCTGGACCCGGATGCGGTCGACGTCCGCGGGGCGCGCCTGCACGCCGGCGACCATGCGCGCGGGGTCGCCCGGGACGAGGTTGTTCACCGCGAAGGCGAGCGTGACCACCGCCCACACGACGAAGAGGCTCCAGCCGAGCCTGCGCAGCGCCCTCCTCATCGGGATCCTCCGGGCAGAGCGACGGGCAGCGCGTTGTCGGCGCGGTCGAGCCAGACCTGGCGCACGTCGAACGGCCACACGGGGTTCGCCGTGAAGCCGCGCACGTACGGCTGGCGCATCACGAAGTCGTGCTGGCCGTAGGTGAAGGCCCACGGAGCCTCGTCGCGGAGGATCTCGCTGGCCGTGTGGTAGAGGGCGCGGCGGATGACGGGGTTCAGCTCGTGCCTGGCCCGCGACACGACGTCGTCGTAGACGGGGTTCGAGTAGAACGCGACGTTGTTGGACCCCTCCGGGCTGATCGCCGCGGTGGTGAAGGTCGGCTCGAAGAAGGCGCTCGGGTCGGCGTAGTCGGCCTGCTGGCCGGCGGGGTGCATCGCCGAGCCTCCGGCCCGCGAGGTGATGGCGAGGAAGGCCGAGTAGCTCACGAGGCGAAGCTCGATGCGCAGGCCAATCCGCGCGAGCTCCTGCTGGAGCATCTGTGCCGTGAAGGCGCCCGTCGTCACGTCGGTGACCGTGTAGGGGATGGGCGCGGGCCACCCGCCGCGACCGGTCGCGGGGTCGTAGGGATACCCCGCCTTGCGCATGTGCTCGAGCGCTGCGGCCTCGTCGTGCACCTGCCCCTGGAATGACGGGTCGTAGCCGGGCACGCCGGGCGGCAAGAGCTGCGTCAGCGGCGACATCTGCGACGGCTTGAGGACCGCGTAGTGCTCGCGATCGATCGCCGCGGCCACGGCGCGACGGATCTCGACGTTGTCGAACGGTGCGATGCGCGTGTTCATCGCCTCGCCCCAGGTGGTGTTGGCGAACAGCTTCACGCCGAGGCCCTTCCACCGCGCGTCGGCCATGAAGCGACCGACGTCGGCCTGGGTCGGGCCCATGAGCAGGTCGAGGTCGCGGTCCTCGAAGCGGAACCGCTGCGGGACCGGGAACATCCCGAAGGTCCACACGACCGCGTCGAGGTACGGCAGCCCCGGACGGAAGTAGCCGCCATGGCGGACCACGCGCAGGCTCGTGCCCCGCAGCCAGCCGCCCGGCTCGAGCTTGAACGGGCCCGATCCGCACGGCTGCCAGCCGCTCGCGTAGCGGTCGCCGGCGCTCGCGCACACGGGGCGCATGATCGGCAGCGCCATCAGCGACAGGAACGCGGGATCCGGCTGCGCCAGATGGAACGTGACGACGTAGCGCCCTTCGACCACCACGCCTTCGAGGTGCGGCGCCTTCCCCGCTGCGTATGCGGCATAGCCGAGGATCCCTTCGTAGTAGCTCGCGTTGGAGCCGGGCGTCGTGGGATGCAGGGCTCGCTCGACGGAGCGCTTGACGTCATCGGCGGTGAGCTCGGCGCCGTCGTGCATCTGGACGCCCGCGTGCAGCGTGAAGCGAACCGTGCGGGCGTCATCGGAGATCTCCCATCGCTCGGCCAGGTTCGGGACGACGTGGCCCTCGCCGTCGATGTCCACGAGGCCGTCGAAGAGCAGAATGAGGGCCTGCATGGACAGACCCTGCGTCAAGCCAGCAGGGTCGAGGCTCGTCACGTTGAACACGCTGGCCAGGTGCAGCGTCCCGCCGCGCCTGGGGGGCGCGTCGTCGGCGCCCGCCGCGGGCTCGGGCGCCCTCAGGCCCACGGAGCACCCGAGCGGCACCGCGAGGATCGCGGCGGCGACGCCGGCGAGGCCGGCCGCGAGCCGCTCAGACCTCGTGCGGATCGAGCGCATCGCGCAGCCCCTCCCCGAGCATGTTGAAGCCCCACACCGCGAGCAGGATGGCGATCGCCGGCGCGGCGACGAGCCACGGCGCGCTCACGTAGTAGTCCTGGCCCTCGAAGAGCATGCGTCCCCAGGTCGGCGTGGGCGGCGAGATCCCCACGCCGAGGTACGACAGGACGCTGTCGGCCACGATCATCTGCGCGACCTGCATCGTAGAGGTGACCACGAGGGGACCGGCGACGTTCGGCAGGACGTGCGACAGCAGGATCCGTGGCGTCGACTGCCCGAGGGCGCGCGACGCGAGCACGTAGTCCTGCGTGCGCACCTGCATGGTCTTGGCGCGAAGCACGCGCGCGATGCCGAGCCACCCCGTCACGCCAAGGGTGACCAGGATGGTGACCGCCGTCGTGCGCTGTAGGGCCGCGCCGATGGCCATGACGAGCAGCAGGAACGGGAACGCCAGCAGCACGTCCACCAAGCGCATGAGCAGGCCGTCGACGTCGAGCCTCGGCCCGGCGAAGCGCGCGACCAGCGACAGCAGGACCCCCGCGGCGATGACCGCGGCGCCCGCCCCCGGCCAGCCGAGCAGCGCGCCGGCCCCGCCGACCACGAGGCCGAGGACCGCGGGCCACGGCACCGCGACGCGCCGGCCCTCGAAGTAACCGGCGACGATCCCGACGAGCGCCCCGATGCTCGACGCGAGCAGCGTGGCGGCCAGCGCGATGGTCAGTGACAGGCGCCCTCCCCACGCGAGCCGCGCGAAGACGTCGCGGAAGATGCGGTCGGCCCCGAAGGGGAACGCAGCGCCGGGACCGACGGGCATCCCGGTGTCGGGTGAGATGCCGTGGACGAAGTCGCTGTCGAACGGACCTCGCCTCGCGAGCATCGGGCCGAGCACCGAGAACAGCACGAGCACCGCCACGATCGCCGCGCCGATCCGCGCCGAGCGGCTCCTGCCGAAACGCGCGCGCGCCCGCGCGTCGAGCACGTGTCACCCCCCCCGGCCGTTCGCGAGGAACGCCGTGACCGCGCTCGCGAACGCCTCGGGGCACTCCTCGGCAGGCGAGGAGCCGCAGTCGAACACTTCGAAGCGCGCGCCGCCCAGCTCGCGCGCGAGCCTCCGCCCTTGCTCGAGCGGCGATGCGCGGTGCGAGCGCCCCCAGGCTACGAGCGTGGGCGCCGTGACGCGCGGCACGCTGGCGGTGAGCGGGCGGGTGTCGAGCATGGAGAGCATGGTGGCGTACGCTGCCTCGCGGGCGGCCGGGACGTCGAATATTTCGAACAGACGATCGACGTGGCGCGAGGAAGCCCCGTCGAACCTGGCCCGGAAGAGCATCCGGCCGTAGAGCTGCTTGAACACGAGCGGCCCGATGACCGGCAGGCCGGCGATGCGAGACAGCGGGTCCTGCCTCGGGGGATAGACGAGCGCATTCACGAGAACGAGCTTGTCGACCAGGTGCGGATGGGTGGCTGCCAGTGTCAGCGCGACGCCGCCCCCCATCCCGTGCCCGCACACCGAGACGCGCCCCAGGCCGATGGCCGCGAGCAAGTCCACGATCGACTCGGCGAAGCCGGCGAAGCTGTAGCGGTAGCGGCCGGGCGCGGGCTTCTCGCTCTCGCCGAAGCCCGGCAGGTCCGGCACGATGACCCGGAAACGAGTCGCCAGCTTGGGCTGCACGGCCTCCCAGGCCAGGCGGTTCGCCAGGTAGTCGTGGACGAGCACCAAGGGCGGCCCGCTGCCGGCTTCGGTGAAGCGGATGCGCGCCCCGCGGGCGGCCACGTCGCGGGTGGTCGGCCGGAGGGGATCGCTCGTCGCGGGCGTCATGGCCGGGGCACGCTGGCTGCCGCAAGATAGGCCCCCCGCGGCGGCCGGCGCAACCCGCGCCCGGGGCGGCCGATGGGGGGACGTGAGACCCCTGCCTCAGTCGATCGACGGACCCCGCGTGCTGCGCCACGGCAGCATCCGCTACGAGCTGCTCGAGCGAATCGGTCGCGGCGGCTCGGGCGACCTGCACGTCGCGCGGGTCGTGGGCGGGCTGGAGCGCCGCGTGTGCGTCAAGCGGCTGGCCGGCGCGGTCTCGGCCGAAGACGTCGCGGCGTTCCGGGAGGAGGCGAGGCTTCTCGCCAGCGTTCGGCACGCCAACGTCGTGTCGCTGCTCGGGTTCGCCGAGGATGACGACGCTGGACCCTTCCTGGTGATGGAGCTGGTGGAGGGAATGGACCTACGTGCGCTGCGCGGCGGCCTGGAGCCGGACCGACTGGCCGACGGCGTGGCGGTCCACGTGGCCTGCGATCTACTGCGCGCGCTGGCCGCCGTGCAGCGATACCTGCCTGGCCTCGTTCACCGCGACGTCACGCCGCACAACGTGCTCGTGTCGTCCCACGGCGAGGTCAAGCTCGCGGACTTCGGCATCGCCCTTGCCCGTGGCCACGCGCGCTGGGTGCAGCCCACGTCCGTGAAAGGAAAGCTCGGATACATGTCCCCCGAGCAGATCCGGGGTGAGCAGCTGGACGTGCGGAGCGATCTCTTCGCCGTGGGCGTCGTCCTGTACGAGCTGCTCGCCGGTGCCCGCCCGTGGGGCCCGGCCAAGGGCACGAGCGAGCTGCGCTCGGTGCTCGCGACGCCTCCGGTTCCCCTCGCGGCGCTGCGCGAACTGCCGGCGCGCCCCCTGGTCGCCGCCCTCGAGCGCCTCCTCGCCCGCGAGCCGGCCGCTCGCTTCGCCAGCCCCGAGGACGCGCTGCGCGCGCTGGCGCCTCACGGCGCAGGGGAGCTCGGCTCGCTTCGCCTCGCGAGCCTCGTCGCTTTGGCCCGCGCCAGCGTGACATAAACTGTCATGGCCTCGATCTAACCACGCGAAACAAGTTCCATAATGGAAACGCACAAAAAAAAGCCAAACGATGGATTGACCACGATCCTGTGCATCGTTTAACGTGCAATCGGCTCGAGTAATCGTGCGGCGGTTGTCGCCACGCATCTCGGAGCGGCAGGTCTTTCTTGTTTGGGCGGGCTCGCGAGGACGTCGGTCCCTCATGGAGCCCGCAGAGCTCGCGATGCTGCGAGCGAGGATGGAGTGGTTGGGTGTGGGCACGAGGCGGCCCGCGCACCGGCCCGATGGGTACTGGTGTGTCGACGGATCGCCGGGAGGAGCCGAGCATGGACCCGAAGCACGACGCGAACGACCAAGTGCTGATGCAGGTGGATGCCAGCACGGCCACCGAGGGCGCGCTGGCGCTCCAGACCGAAGAGGAGTCGCCCGCGGTCACCCGCGAGCAGCGCCGCTCCCGCCGCAAGCGGGCCATCCGCGCCAAGACGATCAGCGTCAAGCGCATGACCAAGCGCGAGCTCGAGCTCGGACGCATGCTCTACCCGGAGGTGGACGACATCGAGCGCCCGCGCGTGCGGAGCGAGTGCTCCGATGCGCCGCGCCCGTGCCCGTACGTCTCCTGCAAGCACCACCTGTTCCTGGACGTGTCGGCCCGCACCGGCGCCATCAAGCTGAACTTCCCGGACCTCGAGGTCTGGGAGATGACCGAGACCTGCGCCCTGGACGTCGCCGACCGCGGCGGCACCACGCTGGAAGAGGTGGGCGCGATCATGAACCTGACGCGCGAGCGCATCCGGCAGGTCGAGGTCAAGGGTCTCGCGAAGCTCGCCGCGCTGCGCGACATGCACGCCCTGCGCGACTACATCGACGAGGGGCCGATGGGCAAGCGCCGCCTGCCGGTGCTCACTCACGACGGCGACGAGGACGAAGAGGAGTCCACCGAAGTCGAGGCGGAGGACACCGACGCGGACGAGGTGCAGGGGACCGCCGAGTTCGACGTCGAGGCCTTCGCCAGCAGCGACCTGGACACGGACTAGTAGCGCCCCCGGCGCGAGTCGAACGCACGACCAACGGTTTAGGAAGTGCTTGGGCACGAGTGCACCGGGGAGCACCGTGGCGCAACGTCCGGGATTCCCTCGCGGCGCGAGTGCAGCCGAGCGCACCAGCGGTGCACTGACGGGCCGTCCGCGGAAGACTGATCGAGGTGCCCGCGGTATTTAGTTTCGTGGAGATCCTTGCGCGCAGGCGCATCGACACGTAGATTCCGAGCAACTCAACATGAGCGGCCTAGACCTCGACAACGTGACGCGCTTGGAGCGGCGCCACGGCCCGGTAGTGCGGGACGAGAAGCCGACGCGCTCGACGAGGCACCCAGCTAGACGCGGCTGGAAGAACCTCCATGACGGCCCGACCGGGCCTCGTGGGGTTCCGTGGCTCGCACACGTCGCGTACCGCTCGCTGTAGCGCCCCCGCCGCCAGCGCCGCCCCCGTCGGCCCCGAAGCGCAGGGGAGGCCCGGGGAGGCCCCTGCCGCCCCTCGTGGCGCGCATCTTCGCCGACGCCGGCATCCGTGGCCTCGACGACCTGGCGGCGCGCGTGGGGCTCGCGCCCTCGACGATCCGGGCACTGAGGTGTGATCCGACCCGGGTCTCCCAGGAGACCAGGCAACGGCTCGCGCTCGTGCTGCGCATCACGCGGGAGATGTTGGACAGCACCGTCTTCCCGACGACGAGGGCCGCGTGACCCGCGCCGCTGCGCTGGTGCTCCAGGCCGAGGCCCTCGAGGCACTCGCGGCAGGCCTGCGCGCCGAGGCTGCGGCACTCGTCGACGGCGACCGGGAGTCGACTCCCGCGTACATGACGATCGCGGACTATGCCGCCCGCGTCGCACTGTCGAAGAGGACGATCGTCTACAGGATCGGCGAGGGTCTGCCGACGGTCGGCCGCGGGCGAGGCCGGCGCGTCGACGTCGCGGCGGCCGACGAGTGGCTCAAGAGTCACCACGAGCGCGACGACGAGCTCGTCGACGACGCGCTCGAGAACCAGGCACGACGTGCGGCTGCTCGCACGCTCGCGTCGACACGGACACCACAAAAGCGAAACGGCGGCTCACCGGGCAAGGGCACCGCCGTTTCAGGAGACGAAGATGAACCGCGAACAACAGCATGATACCGCGGACGCGCCGGTCGCGCCCGCGCAGCTGACGCTGGACGCTCCCCCCGCCAGGCTTGCCGAGCTCGAGGCCGTCGTCGAGCGCGGGCTGACGACGTTCGTCGAGGTCGGCCGCGCCCTCATGGAGATCCGCGACTCGCGCCTGTACCGGGCGAGCCACGCGACGTTCGAGATGTACTGCGCCGAGCGCTGGCACTTCACGGCGAGCAGGGGTCGGCAGCTGATCAGCGCCGCCGAGGTGGCCGGGGTCCTCGAGACCGCAACCCGGGTAACACTCCCGACCGAGCGCCACGCCCGGGAGCTCGCGCCGCTGGTCGCGGCCCAAGGGCCGGAGGCGGCTGCAAAGCTGTACGAGGGCCTGCAGGAGCCGACGGTCGCCCAGCTGCGCGAGGCGGTGCGCGCCGAGATGGACGGGTCTCCGGCGTCGCCGACGCAGAGTGAGGTCCCGACTCCCACCACCCTGCCCGAGTGCGACCGCATGATCCGCGAGGCCATCGCGATCTACGGCAGCGTCATGGGCCTCGTGCTCGCGGGCAAGCGCCACGAGGCGGCCATCGCGTTCGTGCGCGCCGCCAGGATAGGCGAGTCGTGCGAGGGCGAGTATTCGCGCCTGGTCTACCGCTACGTCGAGCTGGTCGGTGCGGCAGGAGACGACGACCGGCAGACGGCGGGGGCCAGGCTCAAGAGCTACATCGACCACCCGTTCTCGTCCCCGCCTCTGCTGCTGCTGCAGGCCGGCGCCGCCGCGGCGAGCGCGTTCGACGGCGAGGACGACTTCCTCGACGCGCTCGGAGTCGAGGAGCGGATCCGGCCCGCGGTCGCGGCGCTCGCGGAGCTGCACCTCAGCGGCCATGGCGCCGAGGCCGACAAGCTGGTGGCCGACAGGATCGCCGAGCTGGAAGGCACGCGATGACCGACGAGCACGACGAGCGACCCGACGAGGCCGTCGACGACGGGCCTGGCCCCGACGACGAGTCGTGGAAGGAGCAGCTCCTGCTGACGTCGACGGGAGGCGAGCGCAAGTGCGCCGCCAACGTCGTGACGATCTTGACGAACGATCCGCGATGGGCCGGCGTGCTCGCCTTCGATGCATTCGCGAACGAGGTCGTCACCCGGGGAAGGCCACCGTGGGGCGACGACGACGCGCCGGCCGAGAACGTCGCCGGCCCCTGGACCGACGAGGACACGATCCGCACGGGCGTCTGGCTGTCGCGCGAGTACGACCTGGACGTCGGGCAGGACATGGCCCTGTCGGCCGTCAGCGTCGTGGCCCGCCGGCGCGTCGTGCACCCCGTCCGCGACTACCTGCGGGGGCTGACCTGGGACGGCGAGGCGCGCATCGACCGCTGGCTCGTCGACTGCTGCGGCGCGGACGACACGCCGTACGTGCGGGCCGTCGCGGCCAAGTTCCTGATAGGGGCGGTCGCGCGCGTCGAGCGCCCAGGCTGCAAGGTCGACAGCCTGCCCATCCTCGAGGGCGAGCAGGGGATCGGCAAGTCGACGGCGCTGCGCACGCTCGCGGGCGACGCCTGGTTCCTCGACTCGATGGAGAACCTCGGCTCCAAGGACTCGCGCCAGCAGATGCACCGCAAGTGGATCGTGGAGCTCGCGGAGCTCGACGCCCTGTCGCGCGCCGAGGTCTCGAAGACCAAGGCGTTCGTGAGCTGCCAGACCGACAACTACCGCCCGAGCTACGGGAGAGGGGCGCGCGACTACCCGAGACAACTGGTCTTCGCCGGCAGCGTGAACCCGGACGGCGCCGGCTACTTGAAGGACGCGAGCGGAGCGAGAAGATTCTGGCCGGTCGTGGTCCGCACGGTCGACGCCGCGCGCATCACCCGCGAGCGCGACCAGCTCTGGGCCGAGGCGCTCGCCCGCTTCGACGCCGGCGAGGCGTGGTACTTCGACGACGCGAAGCTCAGGACGGCGCACGCCCTGGAGGCCGAGCGCGTCTACCAGCGCGACCCGTGGGAGGAGCAGGTCTTCGGGTGGTTGTACGACGTCTCGTCGCCGAAGCGCAGGACCGACGGAGTGACGACCGGCGAGGTGCTGCACGGCGCGCTGCGCATCGAGGCGGGCAAGATGACCCGAGCCGACGAGACGCGGGTCGGCACCGTCATGCGCCGGCTCAAGTGGTCGGTGCGGCAGCTGCGCCAGGACGGCGAGCGCGTGCGCCTCTACAGGCCGGCGAGTCACGACCAGATCCGGGCAGTCACGACCGATGGTGACGCAACCACGGCCCTGTCACGTCCCAACGCGCAACCTCCGGCGGTGGAGGACGTGACAGCCTCAGGTCCTCAGAATCCAGGGCGTTCGTCCCCCCTGTCACTACTGTCACAACCTGATCTCTCTCTAGAAGGAAGAGAGAGAAACAAGCACCGGCCGCACGTACAGAGCGCGTCCCCAGAGATCCCCGATCTGGGTGTGACGGGTCGTGACGTCGTGACAGCACCCCGACGGACGCGCTCCGAGGCCCGCGCCCTGAGGCACCCCGCGCCCCTCGACTCCCCCCCGGCGGGGCCTGCGAACGGGTCCAACGCGGCGGCCCGCGGCGCAGGCGGCGAGCGCCCCGGAAGGTCCGGTGCCCGATGACCGCCCTCCGGGGGCACGCGGCCGACGTCGTCGAGGTCCGCGACGTCGGCCGCGTGCCCCCGGTTTCGCGCCCCTCGACCTACGGTCCCGCAAACCGACGGTGGAGCTTGTTTTCTCGGGGTTTCGTGGACCCGCGGCAAAAAGCCCGCGGTACGCGCCTCGCGAAACCCCTTGTTTTGCAGGCTTTCGTCCCCGGCGGGAGTCGACTCCCGCTCGCCCCTCTGACCATCCCCAGCACCCAGGAGCAGACCCCATGAACGCGACCACCAGCACCACCACCCCCAGCGCCCACGAGGCCGAGGTCCAGGCCAGCCACCGCCGCGAGCTGCAGGACTACGCCGCGCGCCTGGGCGGGCTCGCGACCGTGCTCGACTACGACACGGTCGCGCGCATGAACAACATCATGCGGCACCTGCTGGCCCTCGCGACGACGAGGCGCCCGTGAGCTCCGACCCCAGCGGCCGCTTCCAGATCCGCGACCCGATCAGCAGGCAACCGCTCGGCCCCGCGTTCATCGTCGGGTGCTCGGGCGACGCGGAAATCACGGCCCAGACGTTGAGCAACGCCCTTCAGCGGGACGTCGAGCTCGTGTGCGTGAGCAGCTCGGGGTACGTCGCGGGCGGGACCTTCGCGAGCTACTCGCCGAAGACCTTCGTGCACGGCACGGGGAACCCCTCAGCGGGCGTCAGCAAGACGGTGACGTACTGAGATGGGCGCCATGGCAGCGAGCCAACCCGCCGAGCCCTTCGTGCCCCGCAGTGGCCACCTCGTGGCCTCGGTCCCTGCCAGGGCAGGGCGCGAGATCCACGTCGTGAGAGAGCACCACTACGGGGAGCTGCAGACCTGCCTGTTCCTCAAGTTTCCCCCTGGCCCGCGTGGCGCCGGCGTCGCGATCAAGCTCTCGGCCACGCTGACACCCGACCAGACCCGCGAGCTCGCGAGGGCGCTCATGGTCGCCGCGCAGGACGAGGAGCGCCGGCCGGGCACTCCTCCGCCGAGCTGGCTCCGCGAGCGGGACGCGGGCACGGCGGGCGACGGTGCCCCGGTGAGCCCCGCCCGCGCGTCCGGCGGAGAGGGAGGCGACCGTGGGCACTGAGCTCGCGCCTCGCCTGGTGGCCGACCAGGAGGCCGTCGAGCGCATCGAGCGCGCGGTCGCGGACGTCGGCAGGGCCATGAGCAGGCGCTGGTGGCGCATGTCGCCCGAGCGGGCCGCGAACATCCTCGCGGCCGCGCTCGGGGACGCGATCATGCGCCGCGCCCTGCCTGTCGACGTGGCCCGCGCGGCGTACCGGTCGCTCTCGGGGCCGAGGGGGCAGGCGTGATGGCCTCCTGGCTTCCCAGCGGCGTGCTCGTCGAGCTCGTGACGATCGACGGCGGCTGGCAGTTGTGCGCCGTGCGTCGCTGCGGCGGCAGGCCCCAAGTCGTCGAGCTCGTGGCCTGCGATCCGGCGTCGACGTGGTCGCTGCAGGTCGCGCACCTGAGGCTCGCGGCGGCGGTCTGGACGGCTGCGATCGAGCAGGCGAAGGCGCAGGTCAAGGCCAGGCTCGACGAGCTGCAGGCGCAGGCCGAGGAGCGCGAGGCCAAGAGCTACGGCGACCCCGCGCGGCAGGTCTCGATACTGAAGGGAGACCGCTGAGCATGGCCCTGTCACGCGAGCACGGAGCGCTCCGTCCCGTCGTCGCCCCGCCCGACGAGCAGCCGACGCCCGCAGCGGGGCAGGCGGCACCGCTGGTCGTGCGCGACGGCCGCGGACGCATCGCGGGCACCGCTGCCGCGCGGGCGCTCGCCAAGATGCCCCGGCGCGACGTGTACGTGCCCCGCCGCATCGCGTGCGACCCGCGGTTCGAGGCGCACAACCGCCGCCGGGTCGAGTGGACGCGCAAGCGCCGGCAGGAGCTGCACGAGGCGACCGGCGGGGTCTCGCACGGCGTGGGCGCGATGGTCGCGGCGGCGGGGTGGCTGTACGCGGCTGGCGAGTTCGCCGCGGAGCTCGCGGCGCAGACCGGCGACCTCGAGGGGTTCAAGAGCGCGGCGTCCCTGAGTGCGACCGCCAGGACCCACGACATGGGGGCCTGGGAGCTCGCGACTCGCGAGGGTGCCGCTCGGCCTCGCGCCGCGTCGTTCGACCCGCTCGCGCGCTGGCGCCAGCCCGCGCCCCAACCCGCAGCCCTACCCGATCCGCAACCCCCCAAGGAGCCCACGCCGTGACGATCCTCGACCATCTTCCGACGCTCGAGCGCGCGCTCGTCGAGCACGACTTCCCGCCCATGTCGCCCTGGTGGGCCGAGACGCTCGCCCGCTTCTACGGGGCTCCGCGCCGGCAGCTCGTGCTCCGGGTCGGTCGGCGCGGGGGCAAGTCGAGCACGCTCTGCAGGCTCGCCGTCTTGGAGGCCATGTTCGGCGAGCACAGGATCCCGCCGGGGGACGTCGGCGTGGTGGCGATCGTGTCGGTCTCGCGCGACGAGGGCGCCCAGAGGCTGCGGACCGTCAAGGCGATCCTCGACGCGCTGAAGGTCGGCTACCGGCCGATCGACGGCGGCATCGAGCTCGTCGACAAGCCCGTCGCCTTCAAGGTCTACACGGCGTCGATCGCCGGCGTGTCGGGGTTCACGGCCATCGCGGTCATCGCCGACGAGGTCGCGAAGTGGCGGGACGCGGATACCGGGAGCAACCCGGCTTCCGAGGTCCTCGCGTCGCTGCGCCCGACGATGGCGACGCAGAAGACGGCCCGGATCTTCCTGTCGTCCTCGCCGCTCGGCAGCGAGGACGCGCACGCCGTCGCGTTCGACCAGGGCGAGAGCGCCTTCCAGTCCGTCGCGTACGCGCCGACCTGGGAGGCGAACCCGCAGATCTCGGAGGCCGAGACTCACGAGCTCGAACCCGACGAGAGGAAGTGGAAGCGCGAATACCTCGCGGAGCCGCAGGCGGGAGCGCTCGCGGCGTACGACGCCGACCAGGTGGAGGCGGCGTGCAAGCGCCCGTCGCCCGCCGGTCACGTGCAGTGCAGTCCCGTGCTCGTGCTCGACCCGAGCGCGGGGCAGGCCGACACCTACGCCTTCGCCGTGGTCGGCTGGTCGCTGGCGCCCTCGGGCGGACCGCCCGACCACAAGCTGGTCTTCCGCTACGTGGCGGGGTTCGACCAGCCGGCGAAGAAGGGCATCACGAGCGACCAGATCGCCGACGAGATCGTCCGGGTCGCGCGCGCGCACGGGTGCGGCGTCGTGCACGCGGACCAGTTCGAGAAGTACGCGCTGGCCTCCGTGTTCCACGGCCGCGGCATCCGCTACGTCGCGCACGACTGGACGGCGCCGCTGAAAGAAAGGGCGGTCGAGCGCGTGCGCCAGTGGCTGCGCGACGGCGTGCTCGTGCTGCCTGGCTCGCACGAGCGGATGCGCAAGGAGATGCTCGCCTTCCAGGAGAAGATCTCGCCCTCGGGAGCGCTGACGTTCCGCGGCCGCTCGGGCTCGCACGACGACTACTCGATGTTGGTCGTCTTGGCGGGGCTGCTCGACGTCGAGCAGCAGCTGCACGGGTCGCCTCTGTTCGAGGTCGAGCGGCGCGCCTACCGCGAGAAGATGCAGCGGATAAACGACACCATGGTCCGGCGCGGTCTCGGGTCGAAGGCGGACGAGGACGAGCTCGCGGCCCGGCAGAACGAGGAGATCGCGAAGGCCATGCGCGAGTCGACGCAGCCGGCCTTCGTCGAGAAGACGAACGACGACTTTTTCGACCCCGAGACCGGCAAGCCGCGCAAGGCGATCCTGCTGCAGCGAGCGAAGGTGGCGCCGCCTATGCCGCTCGGAGATCCGATCTGGGGTGGCGTGAAGTACGGCGACGGCAGGACGCGCACGGACATCTGGGGGAAGGACCACGGCTGGAGCACGCGGCACCGTTGAGACGACGACGAAACGAACCCTTTCAAAGAAGGAGATCAATCGAACATGACCACACTGAAGTTCCACAATCCGACGAGCGAGACGCAGAGATTCGAGCTCGAGGGCAAGGTCTACGAGGTGCCGGCCGGCGGCGACGTCGACGTGCCGTCGCGGCTCGCGTACTGCCTGCAGCACCTCCACGGCTGCGGTCACAAGACCGGCGCGTGCGCCACCACCGGCCGGTGCCACGACCTCGCGAACGCGCCGCCGAAGGCGGTCATCGTCGGCGGCCTCGCGCCCGGCCTCGTCCACGAGCACCAGAAGTATCCGGCGTGGCGGCCGAGCCTTCCCCGCGTCGTGCGCGACTGAACCCCCGACACGAAAGGAACGAACCCAATGGAACCGAACATCGAAGTAGCGACAGACCCCACGAGCGGCGAGGTGCTGCCCGAGCAGCAGGCGCCGACGACGACGTGGGTGAACAGAACAGAGAACACGATCCGCTTCGTCTTGAACACGTCGCGCCGCAAGCGGATCACGGGCGAGGACGGATTCTCGTTCGAGGTCGACGAGCAGATCCCCCACGAGATCGTCATCGAGCCCGGGGCGACACGGAAACTTTTGAGCATCTACGACCGCGCGATCCACGCCGTGACGGCGTGCGGCCACGTCGACTGCCGGCAGGGCATCTGCCGGACGCCGGGGCTCGCGGGCCCGACGGCTCACTGCGGGGGCGGCCTCGCGCCACTGCTCGAACGTGTGGACCAGAAGTACAGCATCGACCCGTCACTGATTCCCCGGCGCGGGGGCGCGGCGCAGAGGTTCGTCGCGCCCGCGGACGTCGGCAGGTTCCGCGACCGCGTCGACGTCGACGAGGGCGATCCGGCCATGCAGCGGGCGAGAGCGCGCGCGAAGGCTGGTGGGCGATGAGGACCGCCCGGCAGCTCAAGGTGGTCGCGCCCGACCCCATCGACGCGGCTCGCGCGGTGGTCGAGACGGCGGCGACGGCGGCGGCCGCGCAGGCGGCGGAGGTCGAGCGGCTCGCGGTCGAGAAGCTCGCCGCGACGGAGGCGTACGACGGCGACGAGTCGCTGGCCGACGCGGCGGGCAAGGCGACGGCCGCGCACGAGCGAGCGACGCGACTGCTCGCCAAGCGCCAGGCCGAGGAGGCGGCGGCGCGCGAGCAGCTCCGCTCCCTGGAGCACGCCGACGACGAGCGCGAGGCCGAGCAGGCGACGGCGTTCGTCGAGGGCTTCGCCTCCAGGCTCATGCCGAGCATCGAGCGCCTCGAGAAGCTCCGCGAACAGCTCTGGCAGGAGCGCGAGACCATCGCGGACATCGTCATGCAGACGCAGAACGTCTACGACCAGGCCGAGCATCTCGCCGCGAAGCTCGAGCGACCGGCGGCGCTGCAGCTCCGCGCGTCGCGGCCGACCATCCTGGACGCGCAGTTGCTCGCGAACGCCGCGATCGCGCTCAGTGACAAGAGGGCGGCGCGAGACGAGTGCGACGACTGGGCGCTCGCGGTCGGGCCGGAGTCGCTCTCCGCGAGCGACGCGAAGCGATCCGCGGTCGAGGCAGCGACGAGGACGATCGAAGCACTGAAAGGACAGAGGTAGGCACATGGCGAAAGACGATCTGACTCAGGAGCAACTCGCGGCGCTCGGCACCGCGATCCACGGGGGCGAGCCCCTCAGCGGGATTCCCGGCAGCATGCAGCTGCTGGAGATGACGCTCCCTCGGCCGAAGGTGAAGGAGCCGGAGGTGGTCGAGCCGCCGCCGGTGGCGAAGGAAGACCCGAGGCTCGTGGAGGCTCGCACGCTCGAGCGCGAGGCGAAAGCCGAGCTCGCGAAGATCAAGGACCGCATCGAGTATCTCGGCGCAGCCGGACGCCTGCAGGCGCAGAGGCGCGGCGTCGACTGGGACGCCATCGACGTGAGCGGCTCGAGCTTGCAGAAGGCGGCGAGCGCGGAGGCCGACAAGCGCGTGCAGGCGCGCGCGAAGCACATCGCCGTCCAGCGCAGCATCGCGGGCAAGCGGCCGTTGTCCGACTCGGAGCTCGAGGACCGAGCGCGCAGGGCGCTCGCGAAGGAAGCGCGATCGCGATGAAGCCCCGCAAGGAGCTCGTGGTCGTCGCGGCGCGCGACGTCGTCGAGGCGACCGTCGAGGCCAGGGACGTCGTCGCCGTGGTCGTCGAGGCGCAGGACGCGAGGGCGAGATCGCGATGAGCCCCGAACCGATGACCGCGGAGCCGGAGACGAAGCGCCCGCACCTGTTCCTCGCGACGCCCTGCTACGGAGGGCAGTTGCACGCCACGTTCGCGTTGTCGCTGCTCCTGCTCCAGGGAGCGTGCCGCGATCTCGGCATCCCCCTGCACGTCCAGTTCATCACGAGCGACAGCCTGATCACCCGCGCGCGCAACCGGCTCGCGGCGATCTTCAGACGGCACGGCGAGTCGACACACCTGGTGATGATCGACGCGGACATCGGCTTCGACCCCCGAACGCTCCTGCGGATGGTCGCCGCCGACCACGACGTCTGCGTCGGCCTCTGCCCGTACCGCGAGACCGACTGGCAGGCCGTCGCGGACGCGGCGCGCGCCGGGGTCGTCGACCCCGCGGAGCTGCGCGCGGCGTCCGGCAGGGTGGTCGTCAGCTTCGACGGGCCGAGGCCCGTCTTGCTCGAGGCCGCGGAGGGCCTCCGGTTCTTCGACGTCGACCACGGGGGCACGGGAGTGATGATCATCAAGCGCTCGGCGCTCGAGCGCGTGATCGCCCACTGCGGCCCGTCGGTCGAGTACCGCGAGGACCCGCGCGAGGGGGGAGGCGAGCGCTGGGCGCTGTTCCAGGCGTCGGTCGACCCGGTCACCGGCCGCTACTTGTCCGAGGACTGGCACTTCTCGGGCCTCGTGCGCGCGGCCGGCATGCGCGTGATGGCCTGCGCGGACGCGGCCTTCTCGCACACGGGGCCCGCGACGTTCGAGGCCGACCCCTCCGGCTACCTCGCCTCGCGCTGGCAGCTGCCCGCCGCGGAGCCGGAGCCGCAGAGCGCCTCGCCCGCTACCCCGGTGGTGATGCGGTCGCGACGCGGGCCGTGCCCCTGCGGGTCCGGCAAGCGGTGGAACCGGTGCCATGGCGCGGGCGCGGGAGCGACGACGTGAGCCGCCCCGAACCGATAGGCAGGACGTACAGCGTCCGCGGCGCGAAGGCGGCTCGAGCCGTCGTCGCGCTCGTCGAAGAGGGGGGCGTCGACCTTCGCGGCGTCGAGCTCGAGGACGTTCAGCGCGCGGTCGCCGAGGTCGCGGAGCGGGAGTACCGCGACCTGACGCCCGAGGAGGTCGCGAAGCTCGCCCGCGAGGCCATCGCCTCGGAGGTCGACCGCATCGAGCAGGAGGCCGCCGAGGAATCGGTCGCCTCTGCGCGGCGCGAGCAGGAGGCGGTCGAGCAAGAGGCGCGCGCGAGGTACAGCGCCGCGTGCGCGGCCGCGTGGCGCCGCGGCGACCCGACGCCCGACCCGCCGCGGCCCGGCGTGGCCGTGTTCGCCCTCGACCCTCGGGGGAGCAAGTGACCGCGGCGTCGTCGCGCATCGTCGTCGGTGGCAGGGTCGAGTGCCGGACCGAGCGCGGCTCGCTGCTCGTCGTCGTCGCGCGGGCCGGCTGCCTGCAGCGCAACGTCGTGTGCCGGCCCGTGGACTTCGCGGACGTCGGCGACGAGGTCGCCGTCGAGGTCGGAGCGGACGACCTCGGGACCATCCTGGAGCCGAGGTCGAGGCGATGACGCCCGTCAGGTGCAGCCGCTGCGGTCTGCCGTGCGCCGCGTGGACGATCCGGCTCAGAGGGCAGACGTTCTGCACGGCCTTTTGCGTGCGCCAGGTCCTACGGGAGGGCGAGATCGCCACCGGGACCCTACCCCCCGAGGGGCAATCAGGGGAGCGCCAGGAGCCGCTCTAGGCCCCTCGCGTCGCGGCGGGACCTCGTCGAGTCGCAGCGCGCCATGGTGGCGACGCTGGAGCACGGGGGCGACCGGACGAGCAAGACGCCAATTGGCGACTTGACCCAGCCCGAGGCAGCGGCCCGCCTTGACGATGATACGTCTAGGTGCCATACATTGAGCATGCCTACCCAACAACCTGCAACGACCATCCGCCTGAACGACGATGACAAGGCAATCCTCGAAACGCTCAAGAAGAAGACCGGCCTCGACTCCGCCACCGCCGTCATCAAGCTCTCGATCCGCGAGGCACTTGCTGCTCGCAAGAAGGGTGGCCCGAACCCGCTGCGCATCCAATCGAACGGCCGCACCGTGGAGATGAACCGCTACCTGGAGATCGAGATCTGCAAGGAGTGCGGTCGGGAGCTACGCGCGGGTCTCGGGAACATCCAGCACACGAAGGACTGCACGTACAGGACCGACGAGAACGACGACGCCCTCGAAGGCGGGGAGATCGCGTGATGAGCCTCTCAGGCCGGCAGCATCTTTGCCACGTTCTGGGTGAGGTGAGGCGCGTTCGTGGCGCACCGCGCGCTCGCGCGCTCGCCGCTGTCTTCGCGTACCGCGAGCCTTGGCAATCTCGCGTCGTCGACGAGGAACCGTTCGAAGCGGCGGCGTGCGAGATCTGGGATCTCACAAGGCCAACACATCACCACCGTCGGCGGTCCCTTCCTGCGCTGATAGAGCGGGCTGCCCACATGATCGAAACGGTGGCGGCGGACATCCGCATCTCCTGCCTGCTCTGCGGGCGGCCGACGTGGCAGTACGCCGATCCGATTATCTGCCCGGCGTGCGCCCCGACGATGGCGAAGATCACACGTCTCGCGGACTGCCAGAAGCCGGGGGAGGCGTAGCCATGGGCATCCCCGCTCACTTGCAGTTGCCGACCGTCGACGGCAAGCGCCCGCTCGAGGTCTGCCTCGACGCCCTGCACAAGATCGCCGGCTGGCACCGGGGCGAGGGCCCGCTCAACACGCAGGAGAAGGTCGCCAGGGAGGTGCTCGCGGCCCTCGGCGTCACCGGCGCACCCAAGGGAGGCAAGTAGCCATGACGACGACGAAGGAAGAGCGGGGCTGGAACCTGTACAGGCGCGGCGACGGCCAGTGGGTGCTGTCCTGGCGTCGAGGCCCGAACGACTGGCCGGAGCACCGCGTCCCGCGCGAGCACCGCACCGAGCGGCAGGCCGAGAAGTACGTCGTGCTGTACCTCAAGTCGCTGCGCGAGATGGCCCCGACCCCGCCGCCCCCGCCGGCGCCGAAGGGCGGCGCGACGATCCGCGGCCTCGCCGCGCAGTGGGAGAAGCTCTGCACGAAGAACCCGAAGATCAAGCCCGCGACCAAGAAGCAGCACGCGAACACCGTCGACGTGCACGTGCTGCACTACCCCGAGGTGGCCGACGTGCCGGTCTCCGACCTCGGGCCGGCCACGCTGCGCGCCTGGGTGCGGAAGATCCGCGACGACGGCAGGGTCACGCTCAAGCGCGAGAAGGTCGACGGCCGCACCGTGACGACCCGGGTCTACGGCGGTCCCATGGCGCCCAACACCGTGGGCAACGTCGTCAACAGCCTCTCGGCGCTGCTCGACGACGCGATGGCCGAGGAGTGGGTCGAGCTGCCCGCCAACCCCGTCAAGCACGTGGCCGTGCGGCGCGAGGTCCCCGAGCGCGTCACGCGCGCCGGCAAGCACACGATCATCCACCTGAGCCGAGCGGCAGCCGCGAAGGTCATCACGTGCGAGGCAGTGCCGGAGTGGAGGCGCGTGCGGCTGCTGCTCGCCGTGACGAGCGGCATGGCCGAGGGCGAGCTGTCCGGCATCAAGCTGGACGACCTCGACCTCGAGGCCGAGATCCCGACCGTGAAGATCACCAAGGCGCTCGCCCTCGAGGGCGACGACGGGTACGCGACGGCGAGCACCACGAAGACGGACAACCGCGTCCGGCAGCTGCCCCTGCACCCGGCGACCGTCAAGGCGCTCCGGGGCTGGAAGGCGAGCGGCTGGAAGACCTACGTAGGCCGAGCGCCCGCAGACCACGAGCCGGTGTTCCCCAACAGCGCCGGAGCCGCGTGGCGCCCCGACTCCGCGACGCTGCTGCGCGAGGACCTGCTCGCGGCGGACCTGCCCTCGACGTACGAGGGCCACAACTTCACGGCGCACGCGACGAGGAGATCGTTCGCGACGTGGCTCACGGAGGCGCGCGTCTCGACCGACACCATCAAGCGCCTGATGGGCCACGCGGCGGCGGGCGTCACCGCCCAGCACTACGCCGCTCAGGACCTGGAGCTGCTCAGGGACGCGGTCGCGATGATCGCGCTCGACCTCACGACCGGGCAGGTCCTGCAGCTGCCCGTCCGGGCCGTCGGGGGCTGAGGATCGGTCAACCAAACCGCTGGTATCTACCGCGGATCTTCCGCGGTTCATCCCGCGGGCCGCGGTAGATCGGAGAGCCAAGCCCGCGAGATCATGGGCGCCCCCGGCGCGAGTCGAACGCACGACCAACGGTTTAGGAAACCGCTGCTCTATCCACTGAGCTACGGGGGCTGGGCCCCGTCTTGTAGCGCCCTTTGCGCAGGGCTGCACCCACATCCCCCCGCGGTCGGCGGGGCATGCGAGAACGGCGCCCCCTCTCGCACCTCTCCTTCCAAAACGCGCCGAGCGCGTCGTGGCGTCGCACACGCGAAACAATCGGACCCCACAATGGGACGGGGGAGGGTTCTGCTCGCTGGCGCCACAAGTTGGAACTCACCGTCCCCGACCGATTCGAGCTCCTCCGACCCCTCGGCGAAGGGGGGATGGGAGTGGTGTTCGAGGCGTTCGACAAGGAACGCAACGCGCGCGTCGCGCTCAAGACCCTCAAGGGGCTGGCCTCGCGCAGGGCAGGGGCGCAGGCGCTGCTCCGGTTCAAGCGGGAGTTTCGCGCGCTCCAGGATCTGCACCACCGCAACCTGGTCACGCTCGGGGAGCTGATCGGGGAGGGCCAGCAGTGGTTTTTCACGATGGAGCTCGTCGAGGGCTTCGACTTCCTCGCATACGTGCGGCCGCGTGCACCGATGGCGGCCGAGGGCGTGGCGGTCGTCGATGCGGCGAAAGATCATCGGCCCAGCTCGAGCGTCGACGACCCGCCGCTGCAGTTCCGTCGCGTGCCGTCGCTTCGGCTGCCCGTGGTGGGCGAGGCGGTCGACATCGCCAGGCTGCGGGCCACGCTACCGCAGCTCGCGAGCGGCCTCGATGCGCTGCATGCAGCGGGCAAGGTCCATCGCGACATCAAGCCGTCGAACATCCGGGTCACGCCGACCGGCCGCGTCGTCCTGCTCGACTTCGGGCTCGTCGCCGAGGTGGCCGAGCGTCCGTCGATCGACGGCGAGATCACCGGCACGCCGGCGTACATGGCCCCGGAGCAAGTGACCTCGAAGGCCGTCGGCCCGGAGGCCGACTGGTACGCGCTCGGCGTCGTGCTCTACGAGGCCCTGACCGGTCGTCTCCCGTTCGAGGGCGCTCCCCTCGAGATCCTGATGGCGAAGCAGAAGGGGCCGCCTCCTGCTCCGAGCTCCATCGCGGCAGGCATCCCCGATGACCTGGAAGGTCTCTGCATGGAGCTGCTCCGCACCGATCCGGCCGCGCGCCCTTCCGGCGCGGACGTGCTCGAAGCGCTGGAGACCAGCCAGGCGCCGGCACCGGTTCCCGAGGCCGCGCGTCAGACGCGCAGCGCTCCGTTCGTCGGGCGCGCCCGCGAGCTGGAGCTGCTCGACGAAGCTCTGCGAGATGCGCGCCGCGGCGCCGCGGTCGTGGTCCTCGTCGACGGCGAGTCCGGCGTCGGCAAGAGCTGCCTGGTGAGGAACTTCTGCGAGCACGTCGCGGCCACGACCGCCGACGCGGTCGTCCTGGCGGGGCGCTGCTACGAGCGCGAGCAGGTCCCCTACAAGGGGCTGGACGGCGTGATCGACGAGCTGGCCCGCTACATGGCCGGCCTTCGCGACGAGGAGGCGACCGAGCTGCTCCCCGGCAAGGTCGGTCCGCTCGTGCAGGTCTTCCCCGTGTTGCGCCGGTCCCCGGTCTTCGCCTTCGCGGTCACCGACGAGTCGCGAGATCCGCACGAGCTGCGGCGGCGCGCGTTCGCAGGACTGCGCGCCGTGCTCACGAGGGTCGCCGAGCGCCATCCGCTCGTCGTGGCCATCGACGACCTGCAGTGGGCGGATGCCGACAGTCTCTCGCTGCTGATGGAGCTGCTGCGGCCCCCCGATGCGCCGGCGCTCCTGCTGGTCGCCACGGTGCGGGACGCGCCGAGCGTGGACGCCACCGCCGCGACGGCCTCCGTGGGCGTAGCGGACGTCGAGGAGAAGCTCCCGCCTCCGGTCCGGAGGATCTCCCTCGATCGACTCTCGGACGACGACGCGCGCGAGCTCGCGACCTCGCTGCTGGAGATCGTGGCGCCTCACCGGACGAAGGACGCGGGGGCGATCGCGCGCGAGGCGCAGGGCCATCCGCTCTTCATCGACGAGCTCGCCCGGCACGCGGCCCTCCTGGAAGACCGCCAGATCGCCGGCGACGACCCCGACGACACTGCGCTGCTCGTGCGGCCCGCGTTCGATCTGGAGGAAGTCCTCGGTACGCGCATCGGTCGCCTCGACGAAGCCGCGCGAAAGACGCTCGAGCTCGTGGCGGTGGCCGGGCGCCCGCTCGCGCAGGAGACCGTCGCGCACGCCGCCGGCATGGAGATGGGAGCGTTCGGACGGGCCGTCGCACAGCTGCGCGTCGACCACCTCGTGCTCACGAGCGGCGCGCGCGCGTCCGATCGTATCGAGCCGTACCACGAGCGCATGCGTGCGGCTGTCGTAGGCCGGCTCTCGAAGCCACAGCGCGCCGCGTACCACCGCCGCCTGGCGCTCGCGCTCGAGGCGGCTCGCTGGCCGGACGGCGAGGCCCTCTCGGTGCACTGGGCGCGCGCGGGCGACCGACCCCGGGCGGCGAAGTACGCGGTTGCTGCGGCGCACCAGGCCAGCGAGGCGCTCGCCTTCGACCGCGCCGCCACGTGCTGGGAGCGCGCGCTCAAGCTCACTCCGCCGGGGGATCCCAAGCTGCGCGCGTTGCGCGTCCGCCTGGGCGACGCGCTGGCCAACGCCGGTCGTGGCGCGCTGTCTGCCCTCGCGTACGCGAAGGCAGCCGACGGGGCGCCCGCCGCAGAGGCCCTGGACCTGCGACGCCGCGCCGCCGAGCAGTTCCTGCGCGCTGGCAGGTTCGACGAGGGCATCGCCGCCGTCCGCGAGGTGCTCGGACTGCTCGGGCTCACGTATCCGCGGTCGCCCCTGCATGCGCTCGTCCAGCTCGTGTTCCTGCGGGTCCTGCTGGCGCTGCGTGGCATGCGGTTCCGCGAGCGCGACCCGTCGCTGATCCCGGCACGCGACCTGATGCGCGTGGACGTGTGCTGGTCGGTGGCCTTCTCGCTCGCCCTGAGCGACCACATCTTCGGCGCGGTCTTTCAGGTCCGGGCCGTGCTGTTCGCCCTGCGGGCCGGCGAGCCGACCCGTGTCGCGCGCGCCCTCGCGGTCGCGGCCGGCTATCAGGCCACGGGCGGCGGGCGCGCAACAGGGCGCGTCGAGAGGCACCTCGCGCGTGCGCGAGCGCTGGCCGAGAGCACACGGGACCCGCAGAGCATCGCGTACACGATCGCCAACTCGGCGATCTCGAACTACCTGACTGGCCACTTCGCCCGCTCGCTCGACGACTGCGATCGCGCGGCAGGGATGTTCCGTGACCGCGTTCCGGGAACGGCCTGGGAGCAGGCGACGATGCATCACTTCGCCCTCATCAACCTCGGATGCCTAGGCCAGCTCTCGGAGCTGTGCCGCAGGCAGCCCGCGTACCTGCGCGACGCCCTCGAGCGGGGTGACCGGTACGGGTCGGTGAGCGTGCGGATTGGCTGGGGGTGTCTGGTGTGGCTCATCGGGGACGACCCGGCCGGCGCGCGGCGCGAGGTGCAGGAGGCGATGCAGTCGTGGTCCCGGCAGGGTTGCCACCTCGAGAATTTCTACGAGCTGGGGTCACTCACGAACGCCGACCTATACGAGGGCCGCGCGACCGAGGCTCTGGCCCGCGTCGACCAGCGGATGGTCGAGATGCGGCGCGCGCTGCTGCTGCGCATCGAGACCGTGCGCATCTGGACCGCGGAGATGCACGGGCGCAGCGCCCTCGCGGTCGCGCAGGCAGACCCGGTGGCGCGGCGCTCCCTGCTCGCCGCGGTCGAACGGGACGCCCGCACCATCATTCGCCAGCGCGCCCCCTGGGCCGTGCCGCTGGCGAGGCTGCTGAGCGCGGCCGTGGCGGCGAGCTCGGGGCGGACCGCGAGCGCCACCATGCTCTTGCGGGAGGCCATCTACGGCTTCGAATCGGCCGACATGGCCCTCTACGCGACAGCCGCGCGCCGCCGCCTCGCCCAGCTGATGGGGGGCGAGGAGGGCAAGACCCTGCTGGCGCAGACCGACGCCTGGATGCACGAGCACGGCGTGGTGAATCCCGACGCCCTGACGGCGATGGTCGCGCCGGGTTATGGTGGCGCGGTGAATGCCGGAGGGCGCGCCAGCGTCGAACGGGAGCGGACATGAAGAGAGTCCTGGTTACTTGTGCGATGGCGGTCGCCCTTGGCCCCCTCTTGGCCGTCAGGACCGTCCGCGCCGACGGCGAGCCCGGCTGGCTCGACATCTCGTCCGATCCTCCCGCCGAGATCTTCGTCGACGACCAGGACACCAAGACCGTGACGCCGCAGCATCACATTGCGCTCCCCGCCGGGCACCACAACCTCAAGCTGGTCACCACCGACGGCTCCCGGCAGCGCAAGATCGGCTTCAAGGTCGAGGCGGGCAAAGGCACCACCCTGACCATCCATCTCGGCCCCTGAGGGCTAGGCGCCAGCCGACGTGCAGGCGTGCTACCTGCCTAGCCCTCGTCGTCGGGCACCCCTCCGCCCATGCGGGCCAGGTCTTCCTGCTTGACGCGCTCGACGTTGAACTTGGCAGCCCGGTCGCGCATCTGGCGGATGACCTGGTCCGCCGGCGGCAGGTCGCCCTGGATCCATCGCAGCGGGTTGATGCGCGAGACCACGAAGGAGCGCAGGTAGGGGCTGGTCAGTCCTTTCTCCCGCAGGCGGGCGATGGCGGCCGCGACCTTCTCCTCGAGGTCGAGGACCTCGGCCGCCAGCTTCTCGTGCACCTTCACGGCCTTGCCGAGCGGGTCGTCGACGAATCGCTCCGTGCGGCGCAGGACCGGGTGGTACGCCCCGCCAGCGAAGCGCGGCAGCTTCTCGTAGCAGGCACCCAGCGTCACCAGGGCCGGGTCCTCGAGATAGAACGCGAACTCGGACTCCGGGCGCGAGTCGTCCTCGGCGAGCAGACCCCGGTAGATGCGGATGACCTCGAGCGAGCGCTCCTTGAGGTTGTGGGCCTTCTCGGTGTTGAGGGCGAGGATCTGCCAGGCCACCTCTCGTGTGGGCACGACGAGGGCGGTGATGGCCCGCGCTCCGAGGCGGCGCATGGCCTCCAGCCGGTGGCGTCCGTTGGGGGTCCAGAAGCCCTTCTCGGGGGCCGTCACTGCGATGACCGGGTCGAGGAAGCGGCCCGTCTTGGCGATGACCTCGGCGAGGCGCTTGTGGTGCGCCTCGGACAGGTCACGCTGGAACGGCGTGGGCTCGATCGCCCCGATGGGCAGGACCGCCAGCACGAGGGGGTGGCCGCCGAGGGGGTCCTTGTAGGAGCCCACGACGGCTCCGCCGTCGGCTTCGATCCGGTCGGCGAGGGCCTTGACCTCCGAGCCGTCGATGACGCACGCGCGCGGCTCGAGCCCCGCCGAGCCGGGCTGCGCCTTGCGCGGCGTCTTGCGTCGCGCGGGCGCGCGCGAGGTTGCCTTCTTCGCTTTCTTCGCGGCCATGAGGGCCTCTTAGGCGTCGTCCGAGAATTACGGAAGCGATCGTGACCGCATGAGGATCACGAGGGCGTCGGGTGAATCGTGTAGT
>Ga0209415_10004093_pt1 | contig 26853 bp, 19 predicted proteins | sample PeaSoiSIISIP2007_FD_187696 | JGI IMG/M metagenome (GOLD analysis project Ga0209415, IMG submission 187696) | Peat soil microbial communities from Weissenstadt, Germany - SII-SIP-2007 (SPAdes) (version 2) | ecosystem: Environmental > Terrestrial > Soil > Wetlands > Peat | place: Germany... | reverse complement strand
GATCCTGCTCCTCTGCGGCACCGCCCTCCCCGCGGGGCTCGCCATCCTGCCGGTCCCGGCCTGGATGGGGTCGGCGTGCTCGATCGTCCTGGCGCTGGCGATGGCCGGCGCGGTCTGGGGCCTGCTGACCCTGCGGCTCTCCTTCGGCATCTTCCCGGCGGCGCGCCGTCTGGTCACCGGCGGTCCGTACCGCCTGGTGCGCCACCCCCTCTACCTCTGCGAGATCGTCTCCGGTCTGGCGATGGCCCTCTCCGACGGCCACCTCATGACGCTCCTCCTGGTTGCCGCCTTCCTCGGCCTCCAGGTGATGCGGATCAGGTACGAGGAGCAGCTCCTGGGCGACACCTTCCCGGCGTGGAGGGAGTGGGCCCGCGGCCGGGCCCGGCTGATCCCCGGCCTGTGGTGAACGAGATCAGCCGGCGGGGCTGACCGCGACCTCCCGCCCGGCGGCGGCTGCCTCGTGGTCGAGGAGCCAGCGCTTGATGTCGAGACCCGGGCCGAAGCCGCCGAGGGAACCATCACCCCGCACCACCCGGTGGCACGGAACGATCAGCGGGATGGGATTGCGCGCACAGGCGGCGCCGGCGGCCCGGGCATGGCGCCGGTCACCCCCCAGCTCGGCATAGCTGCGGACCTGCCCGGCCGGGATGCGACGCAGCTCGCTCCACATCCGCTGCATCGCCACGCTCCCCGCGGCCCGCACCGGGAGCCGATCGAGGGCGGTGACATCGAGGCCGGTGAAGTAGTCGCGGAGCGACGACGAGATCGCGCCGAGATCTCGGTGCAGGTGGATCTCCGCCTCGGGGTCGGGGAGACCGTCGCGGAGCTCATCGATGTTCGCGGTGAAGCCGCTCTTCACCACGGTCCCCTCATCCGCGATGGCGGTGAAGGCGCCGAAGGGGGTCGGGACGGTCACGGCGTCGTAGGTCATGGCATGGTCTCCACTGGAGTCGAGGGTGAGGGCACGGGGGGCGCCTCCGCGACCGGCGCGGCGGCGAGGGTGTTCCAGAGATGGAGGGCCGCGTACGCCCGCCACGGGCGCCAGGCCTCGGCGCGCTGGGCGACGCTCCGGGGGTCGGCGGGTTGGCCCAGCCGCTCCAGCGCCCGGCGCAACCCGAGATCGGAGACGGGGATGGCGTCGGGATCGCCCCGCGCTCGCATCGCGATGTAGGCGCGGGTCCACGGACCGAAGCCGGGCAAGCCCGCGAGCACCGACTCGAACCTCTCAGGATCCCCGCCGGCCAGGTCGAGATCGCCCCCCGCCACGGCACGGCTCAGCGCCCGGATCGACTCGATCCGCCGGCTGCTGACGCCCAGCCCATCGAGTTCGGCCTCGGCGAGCCGGTCCGGCGCGGGGAAGAGGTGGGTGACGCCGGCGGCTGGAGCGCTGACGGGCTCGCCGTGGCGGGCGACCAGCCGGCCCGCGAGGGTGCGGGCGGCCACCACCGACACCTGCTGGCCCAGCACCGCCCGCACCGCGGTCTCGAACGGCTCCGCGCTGCCCGGAACCCGCATCCCGGGAAGGGCGGCGGACAGGCGGCCGAGCAGCGGGTCGCCGCGGAGACCGGCGACGACGGCCTCTGGGTCGGAGTCGAGGTCGAGAAGGCGGCGGCAGCGGCGGACCACGTCCGCCAGGTCGGCGAGGTCGTCCAGGCGGACGCGCAGGACCACATGGCCGGGCGCGGGCGTCAGCGTGACCATCGCGGCTCCGCCCGCGGTGCGGAGGGCGCGCGCGTACCCGCCGCTGATCGCCACCTCGACCCCCGGAACCGCCCGAGCCGCCAGGAAGGTGAGGAGAGGGGTCGCCGCGAAGGGGTCGCGGCGGGCGAGCCGGAGGGTGAGCCAGCCGCCTGAGCCGCCTTCCCAAGACGCGTCTCCGGGGGCGGCCGCTGCCACCGGCCGAGGCGCCGCGGCAGGGTCGTGGTCAGGCGGTCCCCATGCCCTCCCCGCCAGTCCGTCGCGAAATGCTCCAGGTGCGACGCCCAGCTCCTGGCGCATGGTGTCATTGAACTGGCGCAGGGAGCCGAAGCCGGCGGCGAAGGCGACGTCCACGAGCGGCATCGAGCTCTGGGTGATCAGGGTGCGGGCGGTCTGGACGCGTCGGCTGCGCGCCAGCTGGAGCGGCGAGGCTCCCACCAGGGCGGTGAAGCGACGGTCCAGGGTGCGGAGGCTCACCCCCAGGCGGCGGGCCAGGTCGCCGACGCCGTCACCGTCCGCGACCCCGTCGGCGATCAGCCGGAGCGCCGTCGTCACCAGCGCCCCATCGGCCGGGTCCGCCTGGTCGGGACGGCAGCGCTTGCAGGCGCGAAACCCCGCGGCCACGGCGGCGGCTGCGGAGGGGTAGAAGCGGACATGGTCGGGGGCCGGGGTTCGCGAGGGGCAGCCGATCCGGCAGTACACGCCGGTGGTGGTCACCGCCACCAGGAACCTCCCCTCGAAACGGCGATCGCGGCTCGCCACCGCGCGGTACCGGCTCTCGAAGTCCTCCATCCATGCCATGGTGCCGGGTGGGACCCACCGGCCGCTCGCGGATTTCGGACAGGGTGGTGAGCGGCACCGGATCGCTCTGATGCCGCTCCGGCCACTGGTGAAGGGTGATGACGCGTCGTGCCTTCGGAGGAAGGGCCCTGCGGATCTCCCTCCTCAGCGCGTTACCCTCACTACACGGTAATGACCGCTCCTACGTTCGGAGGGAGAGCCCTTCGGCTCTCCCTCCTCTCTCCGTCACGACTAAAAGAAGACCTTCGCCAGCTCGTACAGCTCCGGCGTCACCCGGCGGGTCTCCCGCACCACCTCGGAGATCGGCGCCGTGTCGACGTCGCCGCAGCGAACCACCGGCATCATCCCCCAGCGCTTGGCCAGGACCAGGTCGTAGGCGGCGACCCCCACCCGGGTGGCCCAGATCCGGTCGTATGCTGACGGGCTGCCGCCCCGCTGGGTGTGGCCCAGCACGGTGGTCCGGGTCTCGTGACCGAGCCGTTCCTCGATGACCTCGGCCAGGGTGTCGGCGACCCCGCGCTTGCTGAGCTGGGCGTGGCCGAAGGCGTCGAGCTTGCCCTCGACCTCGTGCGTGTCGGTCACCCCCTCCATCTCCACGCCCTCGGAGACCACGATGATGCTGAAGTCGCTGCCGGTCCGCAGCCGCCTCTGAAGGCGGTCGATGACCTCGTCGAGCGTCACCTTGATCTCGGGGATCAGGATCAGGTCCGCGCCCCCGGCGATCCCGCCCATCAGGGCCACCCAGCCGGTGTCCCGGCCCATGACCTCCACCACCATCACCCGGTGGTGAGAGGCGGCGGTGGTGTGGAGACGGTCGAGTGCCTCGGCGACCCGGCTCACCGCGGTGTCGAAACCGATGCAGTAGTCGGTCACCGAGAGGTCGTTGTCCATGGTCTTGGGCACGCCGACCACCGGCCCGCCGTGGTCGGCCAGCCAGGCCGCCACCGAGAGGGTGTCGTCGCCCCCGATCGCGACCAGCGCGTCCAGCTCGGCCCGCCCGACGTTCCGCAGCACCTCCTCGCGGCCGCCCTCGCGCTTCATCGGATTGGTCCGCGAGCTGCCCAACATCGTGCCACCGAGCTGGAGGATGCCCGAGAAGCGGTGGCGGTCCAGCTCCATGAAGTCGCCGTCACCGATCAGGCCGGCCCACCCGTTCTTGACACCTATGACAGTATCCCCGTGGGCGAGAGCACGCCGGCCCACGCCTCGGATCGCCGCGTTGAGCCCGGGAGCGTCGCCGCCCCCGGTGAGGATGCCGATGCGCAAGGTCAGCTCCCATACCCCGGGTCGTAGTTGAAGTTGCTCTCCTCGTCCTGCCCAAGGACGACGAGGACGCCGTCTGCGGAGCCGGACGCTCCCGGGATGGGCGGAGGCACCGTCGTGACGGAGACATCAAAGTATGCCGCGAACCACTTGGCAGCCGCTGTGTCCTTGCCGCCACTCTCGTCGATGACCTGGGTCCCCAGAGCGGTCGGGACCCGGCCCAGGTCCTGGGTCGTCCAGCCCAGCTCGCCGAAGATGGCGGCCCAGCGGGAGGAGGCCCCCTCGCCGGTGCCGCTTGCATCCTGAATGCCCACCGTCGGGTCCTCGGCGAGGGCGGCCGGGGGGGCGAAGACGTCCTGGACGAACTGCGCGATGGGGGTGTAGGTGCTGTTGTGGGCGAAGAGGTAGTCGGCTCCGCAGTTGGTGGGGTAGCCGCATTCGTAGAGGAAGTTGGTGTCGTCCAGGCTGGCGTGGAGGATGGACGCCGAGCTCACCCCTGAAACCAGGTTGTAGATCGCCTCGGCATCATCGATGGTCATGTTGGTGTCGACGTTGTTGCCGAGGGCGTCGAGCAGGCTGGGCAGGTCGCCGATACCCCCGATGGAGAGCACCTTGGCCTTGAGCGCGATGAGGATCTGCTGCTGGCGCTGGCTGCGTGCGAAGTCGGTGCCCTGGCCGTTGTCCCCGTGCCGCGAGCGGGCGTATATCAGCGCAGTGGCCCCGTTCATGTGCTGCTCTCCCGCCCTGAAGCTGATCGTCTCGTAAGGGCAGCTGTCGGCGGCACAGGCGGGGGACTGGTTGTCGACGAAGCCGACCGGGACATCGATGTCGATGCCGCCGACAGCGTCCACCGCCTGCTGGAAGGCGGTGAAGTCGAGGCCGACGAAGTAGTCGATGGGGATTCCGAGCAGGTGGGTGAGAGCGGCGTCCGCCATGGCGCCCCCGGCGTCGGTCTGGCCGGCGGGGACCCCGCCGTCGCCGTCGAGCATGCCGTCGCTGTAGGCCTGGTTGATCCGGCCCTCGTCGACCTTCTTTCCCGCCGCGTTGTAGATCGGGACATACCAGTCGCGGGGAATGGAGATCTCGGCGACCTGGGGAGGCCCGCTCGGGTGTGGCTGGATGGAGATGATCATGATCGAGTCGGTGAGGAACTCCCCGTCGTGGCCGGGGCCTCCGTACCCGTAGAGCGCGATATTGATCCGCTGGTCGTTGGCGACCTGGTTGTTCTCGATGGTCGAGCCGCTCTCACCCTTGATCAGGCTCCCGATGACGGACGGGATGTCGGTGTGGAAGACCTTGGCCACACCGGCGAGCACCCCGTACCCGTAGACACCGACGATGAGCAGCACGGTCAGCGTGCCGGCGATGACCATCCGCCGGGTCGTCATCCAGCGCGGAAGCAGGTTGTACCGCGAGCGGCGGAGGCGCGTTCTCGATGCCATCCCGGTGTGTTCCGGTCAGGGCCCGCACGGCGGACGGCTGCCCGCCCGACCTGGGGACCAGCCGGTCAGGGTCCTTCTTCTGGAACGTGGTCGTCGACGAGGGGGGTTACGGTCGTCCGCAAGGGTAAACCAGCACCGCGACCGCGTGGGCGCCGGGAGATGCCCGGGCCGCCGGACCTGCGCGGTGCCCGGCACGGCCCGGCCAACCCGCGGGGCCCCTCACTCGCCGACGCGGACCACCGTCGCCTCGCCCTGGGCCATCCCGCTGCAGATGCCCGCGGCTCCATAGCCGCCACCGCGCCGGTTCAGCTCGTAGAGCAGCGTCATCAGGATCCGGGCGCCGGTGGCGCCGATCGGGTGACCGATGGCGACGGCACCGCCATTGACGTTGACCCGCTCGGGATCGGCCTCCAGCATCCGGGTGGAGGTGACGGCCACGGCGGCGAATGCCTCATTGATCTCCAGCGCCTCGAGTCGATCGACGCTGACCTCGCCGCGCGTCCGGCCCAGGGCACGCTGGACGGCGAGGGCCGGGACCGAGGCGAGGTAGGGGTGCTCGGCGGCCGAATCGGCGGCGGTCACCCACCACCCCAGGGGGTCGAGCCCCGCCGCCCTGGCCCGCTGCTCGGACATCAGCAGGACCGCGGAGGCCCCATCGTTGACCCCCGGGGCGTTCCCCGCGGTGACGGTGCCGTCCTCACCGAAGACCGGCCGGAGCGCCGCCAGCCCTTCGGCCGTGGTGCCCGGACGGGGCTGCTCGTCGGCGCTCACCTCGCCGCGGAGGCCGGCGACGGGGAGGATCTCGCGGACGAAGCGGCCGGCGGCCAGGGCCTCCGCGTAGCGCCGCTGGGAACGGAGCGCCCAGGCGTCCTGCTCCTCCCGGCTGACCCCCAGCTCGGCGGCCACCCGGTCGCCGTGGACCCCCATCTGGACGCCGTCCACGGGGCAGATCAGCCCGTCGCGGAGCATGGCGTCGACCGCCACCCGGTCACCCAGGCGGCTGCCGAAACGGTGGTCCTCGAGGAGGTAGGGGGAGCGCGACATCGACTCCATGCCTCCGGCTACCACCACCTCGGCCTCGCCAGTCCGGATCAGGAGAGCGGCGAGGTTCACCGCCTTGAGGGACGAGGCGCACACCTTGTTGACGGTGAAGGAGGGCACGTGGGGTGGGAGCCCCGCGCGGAGGCCCGCCTGCCGGGAAGGGACCTGGCCCTGGCCGGCGCCGACGACGGTGCCCATGATGAACTGGTCCACCTCGCCCGGCGGGACCTGGGCGCGGGCCAGCACCTCGCGGATGACGATGGCTCCGAGCTCCACCGCCGGCAGGGCGCTGAGGGCTCCTCCCAACCTCCCGAAGGGGGTGCGGACGGCAGCGACGATGACCGCCTCGGCCATCGGCTGATCCTACTCGGGGCGAGGTCGGGGTCCTCCGCCCCCGGCCGGCACTGACCTCCGGAGGCGACCACCAGGTGACCGCGCAGGGGGCGGGCGCCGGTCGCCACCGTCTCGGGATCGCAACGGGACCGGCATTATGGCGAGTTGATGACAACTCCCCGGCGTCCGCGAATCGACTTCTGCGCGGTGCCAGAATCGCCCCAGGGCTGCGCCTCCGCTGACCGCCGCCGCGCTGGGACCCCCGCCGGCGTCCCGGACGGCCGCCGACGCGGTCCGATCACGCGGCGTTGGTAGGAGAGGCCGTTGGCCGAGAGGCGGGACGGGCAGCTCAGAATCGGAGTCCTATCACCCCTGGTCGCCGGCAGCTACATGAGCGCGGTGCTCGCGGGGATGGCCGACACGGTCGCCGGCGCCGGTGGCCGGCTGGTCGCAATCCAGACCCTCGACCCCAGCCAGGGGGACCTCGATGTGCGCGTGCCCCAGTACACCCTCCGGGCGGCCTGGGACCAGGTGGCGGGCTTCGTCGTGGTGGTCAACGCGGTGGACCGCGCGTACCTCGAGACGCTGCGGGATTCCGGCAAGCCCGTGGTGCTGGTCAGTGAGGAGGTGGAGGGCTTCTCCTGCCCGGTGGTGCGACCGGACAACCGCGGCGGGGTCTGCCAGGCTGTGGCGCACCTGGTCGAGCACGGCCACCGCCGCATCGCCTTCGTCGGGAGCACCCTCCAGGCCGACACCCGGGACCGCCTCGACGCGTACCGGGAGGCGCTCACCGCCCACGGGATCATCTCCGACGACAGCCTCGTCTTCGAGACCGCGGACAACCTGGAGGGCACGGGCCAGGCGGCGGCGAGGGCGATGCTGGCGGCGGGCATGCCATCCACCGCCGTCATCGCCGCGACCGACTACAACGCGCTGGGGGTCATGAAGGCACTCGGTGAGGCGGGACTGGTCCTCCCCGACGACCAGGCGATCGTGGGCTTCGACGACGTGGAGGCCGCGTCATCGGTCCGTCCCACCCTGTCGAGCGTGCGCCAGAGCTTCAGCGCCACCGGCCGCCTCGCCGCCGAGCTGCTGCTCGACATGGTCCGGGGGAAAGACGTGGCCGCCGGACGTCATCTCGTGCCCACCTCGTTCGTGCCCCGCGAGTCGTGCGGCTGCGCGACCGGCTCCGCGCTGGACGTCCTCGGCGAACCCGATCACTCCCTGCTTCCCACACCCAGGGATCGGCTCCGCTTCCGGCTCCAGAGGCTCCTGACTGGAGGAGAGGCGCTCCTCCCCGAGCAGTCCGCGGCCCTGGACGTGGCGGTCGAGCTCATCGAGCGATGCGCCAAACCGGAGCCCGAGGGGTCCGAGGCAGCGCCTGACGGCTTCCGCCGGGCGGCCGAGGCGCTCTTCTCGATCAGCCCGCGGTGGACCACCATCACCGCCACCCTCGAGTGCCTGCGCCGCTACGGTCAGGAGATGGAGACGACCCTGGACGGCGGCGTGGCTGCCGCGCATCTCGAGGCCGTCATCACCGAGGTGATGGTGGAGCTGTCCCGGGCACTGGCACAGCGCGAGTCGACGTCCAACACCGCCCTCCACCTCCAGATGCGGAGGGAGCACCAGCTGAGCATGTCCCTGCTGAGCGGCAGTGCCGGCGACCCGCGATCCCTGGGCTGGCTCGCCCACACCACGGCCCGCGCCGGCTGCCTGGGCCTCTGGTCGGCGGACCGCGAGGAGGAAGGGGAGCGTCAGCACCTCCTGACCGTCTCCGGTGACTACGCGCGGGAGACGCGACCGCTGGACCTCCCCCCCCGGGCTCGGGTCGAGGATTTTCCCCCCCGCGCCCTCCTCGAGGACGTGGAGTGGGGGCCCGGCGAGATCGCCGTCGTCCTCCCCGTGAAGACCAGGGGGATGGATCTCGGCCTCATTGCCATGATCGCGCCGATCGAGATCACCCACGTCACCGGGCGGGATCTCCACTTCGAGAACAACGCCCTGGTCAGCGTCGCGGTCGAACGCGAGGTGATGAACGCATGGCTCCGCACCCAGACCGAGGATCTCGCCCGGGCCTACAAGCGGGAGCGCGACCTGGTGGAGAAGATCCGCCGCAGCGAGGAGCGCTATGCGCTGGCGGCGCGGGCCGCCAACGACGGCCTCTGGGACTGGGAGCTCGGCACCTCGAGCGTCTATTACTCGGAGCGCTGGAAAGCGATGATCGGCCACCAGGGCGCGGAGATCGGGACCAGCCCCGACGAGTGGTTCAGCCGGGTTCACCCCGGCGACCGCGTCCGTTTGCGCCAGGCGGTGCGCGACTGCGTGGACGGCAAGCAGCGTGTCATGGAGTGTGAGCACCGCCTGCGCGCCGCCGACGGCACCTACCGGTGGATGAGCTGCCAGGCACTGGTGGTCCAGGCGGCGCCGGGCGGCCCCGCCGTTCGCCTGGTGGGCTCCCTCACCGATGTCACCGCCCAGCGCGAGCTGGAGGAGAAGCTCCGCTACAGCGCCCACCACGACGCCCTGACCGGCCTGCCCAACCGCACCCTCTTCCTCGACCGCCTGACCCAGGCCCTGGCGCGAGCCCGGAGGAACCCCGACGTCCGGATCGCGCTGCTGTTCCTGGACCTGGACGGTTTCAAGCAGGTGAACGACAACCTCGGGCACCTGGCCGGGGATCAGCTGCTCATCCAGGTGGCCGAGCGCCTCGGCCAGCGCCTGCGCGAAGCCGACACCGCGGCGCGCCTGGGGGGCGACGAGTTCGCCGTCCTGCTGGAGGACGTCCATGCGCTCGACGCGCTGGAGGCGATCGCCGACGACATCTCCCGCCGTCTCTGCGCCCCCTACGACATCGACGGCGAGCAGGTCGTCATCAGCGCCGCCGTCGGCGCAGCCCTGAGCGTGACCGGCCAGGAGCGACCCGACGACATCCTGCGCGCCGCCGATTCCGCCATGTACGTGGCCAAGCTGAAGGGCCGGCGGCAGGCGAGGAGCGCCGCCGGGGAGCCCGAGGACCCGGCCGCGAGCATGCCCGGCACGGCCTAGGGCTTCAGCCTCTCCCCGACCATTCGCACCACATCCTCGATGGTGTCGGCGACCCAGGCGCCCGCCGCCAGCAGCGCGTCGATCTTGCCCTGGGCCGACCCGGTGGTCCCGCTGATGATGGCCCCGGCATGACCCATGCGCTTGCCCGGAGGAGCCGTCCGCCCGCTGATGAAGGCGACCACCGGCTTGTCGAACCCGGAGGCGCGGATCCACTCCGCGGCCCGCTCCTCGTCCGACCCGCCGATCTCCCCCACCAGCACCACCGCCTCGGTCGCGGCGTCGGCGGCGAAGAGGGGGAGGATGTCGAGGAAGGTCGAGCCGAGCACGGGATCGCCCCCGATGCCCACCGCCGTCGTCTCGCCGTGGCCGGCGTCGGAGAGGCCCTGGATCACCTCGTAGGTGAGCGTGCCGCTCCGGGCCACCACCCCGACCCGGCCGGAACGGCCGACGTGGTTGGGGATGAAGCCGATCTTGGATTGACCGGCGGTCATCACCCCCGGACAGTTGGGACCGATCAGGCGCATGGCGGTGCGGTCGACGAACGCGGTGGTCCGAACCATGTCGAGCACGGGGATGCCCTCGGTGACGCAGACACCGAGCCGCAGCCCCGCCGCGGCCGCCTCCATCACCGCGTCGGCGGCGAACGCGGGGGGCACGATGGTGAAGGCGGTATCCGCCCCCGTCGCCGCCACCGCGCCGGCAACGGTGTCGAAGACGGGCACCCCCAGCGCTTCCCCCCCGCCCCGACCAGGCACCACCCCGGCCACCACCCGGGTCCCGTAGGCCTGCATCTGCTGGGTGTGGAAGCTCCCCTCCCGGCCGGTGATGCCCTGGACCAGCACCCGGGTGGAGCCGTCGATGAGAATCGCCATCAGCGGACGCTCCCGGCGAGCGGCATGGTGGTCGCCGGCACGGCGGTCGCGGGCCTGATCACCGGGTGCCCGCCACCAGCTCGACGATCTTCCGCGCCGCCTCGGGAGCGCTGGTCCCGGGGACGATCCCGGCCTCGGCGAGGATGCGACGCCCCTCCTCCTCGTTGGTGCCGGTCATCCGCACCACCAGGGGCACGCTGATGCCCAGCTCGTCGCGGGACTGGACGATCCCGCGCGCCACCTCGTCGCCGCGAGTGATGCCCCCGAAGATATTGATGAAGACGCCGCGGACGTCGGGGTCGCTGAGGACCATGGCCAGCGAGCTCCGGACCTTCTCGGCGCCGGCGCCGCCGCCGATGTCCAGGAAGTTGTTGGGCCTGCCGCCCATCTGCTGGACCAGGTCGAGGGTGTTCATGACCAGCCCCGCGCCGTTGCCGATGCAGCCGATGGTGCCGCCGGGAAGGTGGACGTAGGTGAGCCCGCGGCGCTTGGCCTCGGCCTCATAGGGGTCCTCACCGGTCCGGCCGTCCTCGCCCTCCAGGTCGAGGGCGAGCTCGGCGGCAAGCTCTGGGTGGCGGTACTCGGCGTTCTCGTCGACCTCCAGCTTGCCGTCGGCGGCGACCAGCTCCCCCGCGGCGGTGAGGACGAGGGGGTTGATCTCGCAGGTGACCGCATCGAGATCGACGGCCAGCTGGTGGAGCGTCTGGGCGAGCGGGACGAGGGCGGTGACGAGACGGCCCCGCACCTCCGCCAGCTCCGGAGCGTGAGCCAGGGCCGAGAAGGCGAGCCGGCGGACCTCGAACGGCTGCGGCCCGGCAAAGGGATCGGGCCAGAGCTTGGCGATCCTCTCCGGGTTCGCCGCCGCCACCTCCTCGATCTCCATCCCCCCGGCGGCGGAGAGGATGAGGGCCAGGCGGCGGCGATCGCGGTCGAGGGTGATCCCCAGGTAGAGCTCGTGGGCGATCTCGAGGCCGGCCTCGCACCACACCGACCTCACCGGGTAGCCGCGGATCTCCATGGCCAGGATGCGGGCGGCCTCCCGGCGTGCCGCCTCGGGTGAGTTGACCACCGCGATCCCGCCGGCCTTGCCCCTGCCGCCAATCGGCACCTGGGCCTTGACGGCCACCCGGCCCAGCTCCCGGGCCGCCTCGGCCGCCTCCTCAGGGGTGCGGGCGAGGCGGCCAGCCGGGACCCGGATCCCGACCCGGGCGAACTCCCGCTTGGCCTGGTACTCGAGGAGCTTCACGGTCAGCGAGTGTACGGAGGGAGGTGCGCCGCCCGGCGGCGATCGCAGGCCATCGCTATGCGCGCGGAGCCGCCCGGTGGTCGCGCGACGAATCCCCACCCGCCAGGGGTCGGCTACTCCCCGGCCGGCCGCCGCGAGGGCGCGATCTCGTCCAGCTCCTCGAGGTCCTCCGGGCTCGGCACCCACTCCGCCGCCTCGACGTTGGCCAGCACCTGGTCGGGCTGGGTCGCCCCGGCGATGACCGAGACCACCGCCGGCTGGGCCAGCAGGCCCCCGATGGCGACCCCCAGGAGGTCGGTCCCCTTCCGCCGCGCGTAGGCGGACAGACCCTCGACGATGTCGAAGTTGGCGTCGGTGAGGACCTCGTCGCCCGCGTCGCCGGAGAGCCGGCCCCCCTCGGGCGGGGTCTCGCTGCGCCGGTACCGTCCGGTGAGCATCCCTCGCATCAGCGGGTAGTACGGGATCAGCCCCAGGCCGAAGTGCTCGCAGGCGGGGACCACCTCCGCCTCCGCGGCCCGGTTGAGCAGGCTGTACTCGTTCTGGGCGCTGATGAAGCGGCTGAGATGGTGGACGTACGAGGTCCAATCGGCGTCGGCGATCTGCCAGCCGCTGAAGTTGGAGCAGCCGACGTAGCGCACCTTGCCGTCGCGGACCAGGTCGTCGAGGGCAGAGAGGGTCTCCTCGATGGGGGTGTCGATGTCGGGGAAGTGCACCTGGTAGAGGTCGATCCAATCGGTCCCCAGCCGGCGCAGGCTGTTCTCCACGGCGGCGCGGATGTGACGCCGCGAGGCGCCCGAGGTGTACGGCCCCTCGCCCATCTTGCCGCCCACCTTGGTCGCCACGATGGCGGCATTGCGGTTGCTTCTCAGCGCCGCCCCCAGCAGGCGCTCGGACTCGCCGCCACCGTAGGCGTCGGCGGTGTCGAAGAGGGTGACGCCAGCGTCGAGAGCGGCGTGGACGATGCGCGCGACCCCGGTGGCATCGACCCGGCGGCCGAACTGATTGCACCCCACCCCGACGACGGACACCTCGAGCCCGGACTCACCGACGCGACGGAACTCCATCTGCCTCACTCCCTCGACCCGGGCCCGCGGCCCACTCGGAGTGCCCATTCTGACCGAGCCGCGTGACGAGGGGCGTGAACCATGCGCGTGACGGTCCACGCGCAGGCGCGCACCCCCACCTCCACCCCGGACGCGGCGGCGCCCATAGACTGGGGGCATGCCCCCGACGATCGCCCTGATCGGCGGCACCGGGCGCCTCGGTCCGGGCCTGGCGCTGCGGCTGGCGCAGGCTGGCCGGCCGGTGGTCATCGGCTCCCGCGACCGGGAGCGCGCCGAGGAGCGGGCTATCGAGATTGCCGAGCGCCTCGCCGCGGAGGGAGGCGGCGCCAGGGTTCAGGGGGCCGCCAACGCCGATGCCGCCAACGCGGCGGACATGGCCATCCTCACCGTGCCCTACGAGGCACAGCGGGCGCTGCTCCCCGACCTGGCCGGGCCACTCCGGGGCAAGCCGGTGGTGAGCACCGCGGTCCCGGTTCGCTTCGACCCCGAGCTGGGCCCGGTCGCGGTGGCGGTCGCCGAGGGCTCGGCGGCGGAGCAGGCCGCCGCGCTGCTGCCCGGCAGCCGGATCGTCGCCGGCTTCCACACCGTGAGCAGCGCCCACCTCAGCCGGCTGCACCAGGACCTCGACGAGGACGTGATCATCTGCGGCGACGACGACGGCGCCAAGGATGAGGTCCGCCAGGTCGCCCGCCTGCTCCCCGGGGTGAGGGTCGTGGACGCGGGCCGGCTCGGCAACGCCCGCCATCTCGAGCAGCTCACCGTGCTCCTGCTCGGCATCAATCGACTCTCCCGTCGTACGGTGGGAGTCCGCCTCACCGGCCTCTGAGGCGCCCGCCGCACCGGGGCGCACCGCGCACCCGGCGGGTTTCGCGGTGGCCGCCGATCCCTGGTACGGTTGGCGCCGTGTCCCAGATCACGGAGGAGGGGTCCCCGCCCGCCGAGCTGCCCCCGGTGATCTCCCACGCCCCGGAGCGCAGACGGGAGGCGCGCCCGGTGGTGCGGGTGCGCACCCTGGTGGCGGCGGCGCTCCTGATCCTCGCGGTTCTCGGCATCATCTTCGTCCTCGCCCAGGTCGCCAGCCTGGTGCTCCTCTTCCTGATCGCCGTGGTCATCGCCGAAGGGGTGCGCCCGCTCGTGCACCGGGTGCAGGAGCTCCACGTCCCGCGTGGGGCGGCCATCGTCGTCGTCTTCCTGGGACTGCTCGCGGTGCTCGCCGGGATCGTGGCGCTGCTGGTCCAGCCGGTGGTGAGCGAGGCGGAGAGCCTCGCCACCCACTTCCCCGCCTACGAGAAGGCCGTGGTCCACTTCATCACCACGATCGAGAAGCACCTCGGAATCAGCAACGCCCAGCTCACCGGCCAGGTGGAGGGGGCTCTGGGCCAGGCCGGCCAGGACCTGCTCACCATCGGCGGGACCATCGCCGGCGCGGTGGCAGACCTCATCCTGGTGCTGGTGATGAGCTTCCTCTGGCTCACCACCAGCGACCGGCTGAAGTCGTTCGTGGTCGACCTCTTCCCGCCCCGGGCCCAGGCCCTGGTGACCGGGGTGATCCAGGACACCGGATTCCGGATGGGGGGCTACCTGCGCGCGGTGGCCATCAACATGATCGTCGTCGGCATCGCCACCGGCATCGCATGCGCCCTGCTCCGGCTGCCCGATCCCGTCCTGCTCGGTCTCTTCGCCGGCATCGCCGCGGCCATCCCGATGGTCGGTGCCTTCCTCGGCATCATCCCGCTGGCACTGCTCGGCTTCACCGTCTCACCCGAGTACCCGCTGCTCGTGCTGATCGTGCTGGGGCTGATCCAGCTGCTCGATGCCAACACGGTGGTGCCGCTGGTGATGAACCGGGTTCTCGCCCTCCCCGCCCTGGCGGTGGTGCTGGCCCTGGTGGTCGGTTATGCCCTCGCCGGCCTGGTCGGATCCTTGCTCGCCGTCCCGGTCGCCGCCGCCATCCAGGTGATCGTGTCGCGGGTGGCCGTCCCCTACGTCCACCACATCCAGGGCCGGCCCGACGCCGCGTACCTCGCCGCCTTCGGCCGGCCGGCGACCGCCGACGCCCCGGGGGGTCAGGGCAAGGTCGGGTAAACGGGGGATCTCCGGCCCTGGATCCTCAGCTCGCCCGGGACCGCGCCGTGCCTGCTGTGAGGAGCGGGCGGAGCCGGGTCCGCTGAGCCGGCCGCGCCGGGAGGAGCTCCCATCTCCGAGGGCCGCCGGGAGCGGACCTCCCAGTCGGAGCCGGCGGCCAGGCCGCCCGGCCCGTCGAACGTACCCCCGGACACGCGGTCGCGACCGGCTCGCTTGGCCTCATAGAGGTGGGCGTCGGCGAGCCGCGCGACCTCGCGGGGGTCGCTGCCGGCGGTACCGACCGCCCAGCCCACGCTGATCCGCGGCCGCCCGCGCGACACGGTCATCGCCTGCACGGTCCGGCGCATCCGCTCCGCCGCCAGGTCCGCCCGGGCAGGGTCGAGGTCGACCATCAGGGCGCCGAACTCGTCTCCGCCGATGCGTGCCACCACGTCCCAACCCCGCACGCACGCGGCGAGGGCCCGGCCCACCGAACGGAGCATGACGTCGCCCGCCTCATGGCCGTACCGGTCGTTGACCTGCTTCAGGTTGTCGACGTCGATGGCGAAGATCGCGAAGCGCTGGCGCGGAACCGTCGCCAGCAGACGGTCGAACTCGCGGCGGTTGCGCAGGCCGGTGAGGCCATCGGAGGCCGCGACCTCGGTGAGTCGCGCGACCGTCTGCTCGAGGGTCATCTCGGTGTGCCGGCGCTCCAGGAAGCGGCCGATCTGCCGGCCCACGTCGCCCATGACCTCCACCACCCCCGGGTCGACGGCGAGCATGCCGGAGGAGAAGAGGTCGATGACGCCGACGACCCGGTCGTCGATGAAGATGGGGAAGCCGGCGGCGGCGGCGAGCCCGGCCGGTCGGGGCACCGCGGGGTCGAGCACCGCGGGGTCACCGGCGAGGTCGGGGAGGAGCACCGGTGCGGCGGCGGACCAGACGCGCTCGGGCAGCCCGCCGGTGGTGTGGCTCAGATCGCGCCGCACCGGAGCGGGGTCGCCGTCGTCGAAACCCGGCTCCCACCAGGTGGCGCGACGGTTCATGGCCATCCCCTCCGGCCCGACCGACAGCCATATCTCCCCGCCGCGCATCCCGAGGCTGCGGCCGATCACCTGGAGCAGGCGCGACGCGGCGGCGTCGAACGTCTCCGCCTCGTCCAGGACCCGCGGGACCTTCGCCTGGATCGCGCGGCGGCGCGCCGCTCGTTGCTGGGCGGTGATGTCGCGCACCATGACGACCTGAGCGTGGCGGTCCCCGGGCGGGGTCCAGACGGCCATCTCCACGGCCACCCGGCGGCCATCCCGGGTGAGCAGATGGGAGGCGAAGCGCTGGCCCCCGGGAGCCACGGAGTCCCTGCGCCCCAACCGCGCCGCTACGGTCGCGCGCTCCTCCGGGGGCGTGAGCTGCAGCAGTGAGGGCAGCCCGAGGAGCTCCCCGCGACTGTGCCCGGTGAGCGCGGTGAATGCCGGGTTCACGTCCACGGGGCGGCCGCGGCGCAACGCGACCAAGCCCTCTCCGAGGTCGCTGACCGCGCTCAGCAAAGCAGCGTTCGGCCACCGTCGGAAGATCCAGCCCATCCTTCGCTCGCTCCTCTCTGTGCCCCCTGGTCCGATCGTACGGGCCGGGCCGGCGGGGCCAGGTGACGCGGCGTGACACCTTGGTGACGGCGATTTCAAGCCGGTGGGCGCCGGGCAGGTCGCGAGATGCCCGGTGCCGGGGCGGCGCCGGCGTGAAACGGCGGTCACGATGCGCCTGCGACCGCCGGAGCGATGCTAGGGTCGCCCGCAGGTGTCAGCAGAAGCCGGGCGGCCGGCCGCCCTCCCCACCACCTCCCTGCCGCGACGCGGCGGGGCCGGGCTCCCAGCGGGGACGCGCCGGGCCGCCTCGCTCCGGCTCGCCATCGCCGGGGTCGCCGTGGCGGCCCTGATCGTCTACGCGGTGCTCTGGTTCCAGGTGTCGCCGGCGCGGGAGCGGGGAACAGACTTCTCCGCCTCCTACGTCGCCGCCCTGCTGGTGCGGGCGGGGCAGGGCGGCCAGATCTACGACCAGGCCCTCGAGGCGGCCCGGCATGCCGCCATCCTCCTGCCCGGGTACCGGGTCAACCTCCCCTTCATCACCCCGCCGATCACGGCGCTGCTGGCGATCCCGCTGAGCTTCCTCGACCCGGGCACGGCCTTCCGGCTGTTCAGCCTGGTCCAGCTCCTGCTCCTGGCGGTGGCCGCCGGGGTCGCGGCCCGCGCCGGCCCCTGGCCGCAGGGGAGCCGGGGTGCGCAGCTGGTGGCCGCCGGAGCGGGACTCGCCGGCGCGGCGACCCTGCCGCTCCTGCTCCTCGGCCAGTGGGACGGTGTTTGCGCGCTGGGACTCGCCCTCGCCTACGCCGCCTGGCGGCGGGACCGGCCCTTCACCGCCGGGCTCTGGCTGGCCCTCGGCTTCGGCATCGCCAAGCCCCATCTGGCGATCGGTCTGCTCGCCTTCGCGATCGGGCGCCGTGACCGGCGGGCGCTCCTGGGCATCCTCGGGGGAGCCGCTGGGCTGATCGCCGTCTCGATGGCCGCGGTGGGGCCCGGGGCGACCCTCGGGTTCATCGGGGCCTCCTCCTTCGCCCTCGGCAACACCCCGGCGGCAAGCACCCTGGGCCTGCTCGGGCTGGCGGCGTCATGGCTCGGTGCGGGGTCGGCGGCGACCGGTATCGCGATCGCGGGCGGGGTGCTCGGAGTGGCCGCCTGCGGGTTCCTGGGCTGGCGCAGCCACGGCCGTCCCGACCGGCTGGAGGCCACCCTCGCCGGGGCCGCCGCGCTCTCGCTGGTGGTGGCGCCCCACCTCCTCGCCCACGACCTGGTGGTGCTGGCGCCGGCGTTCGTCTGGGTCGCCGCCCGGGCCGCGCGGCTCGACGTCCCCCACCCGTGGCCGGGGAGGACCGGGACCGTCGTGCTGGCCGGCTGGCTCCTGCTCGTCCTCCTGATCGCGCTCGACACCGGCGCCGGCGCGCCCGCCCCGCCCGGCCGGCTGGTCCCGTGGGGCCTGATGGCGGCCGCGGCCGCGCTCGCCGTGTGGGAGCGGCGGCGCCACGCGCCGGCGACGGGCGAGGGATGAGCCCCAGCGATGACGCGCTGTCGTGGTCGGATCCCGATGGTCACGCGGTGGCCGCGGCCGGCTCACCGCGACCGGCGCGGACGACGACCAGCAGCACCAGCGCGGCGGTGACGATGAGGGCGGGTTCGACGGTGAGGGCGCGGACGACCCCCACCCGGTCGGAGAGGACGCCGAGGAGAAGCGGGGCGGTGCCGATGGCCACGCCGACGGCAATCTGGGTCCGGGCCATGGCCTGGTCAGTCCTGCCCCCGCCCGCGCCCAGGGCCAGTGCCAGGCTGAGGGGATAGAGGTTGCCGACGCCCAGGCCGGTGACGAAGAGGGCCAGCGCCGACAGGACCGTCACCCGGCCGAGCCAGAGCGCGAGGAAGCCGGCCATGGCTACCGCCAGCGCGAACCCGATGACGCGCTCGGCCTGCCCCGGCCGGCGGGTAACCCGCGCGCCGACCAGCCGCCCGGCCAGCTCGCCGGCCACGAACAGGCTGAGGACGACGGATGCGCCTCCGGTCGACAGTCCGACGCTGACGTGGAGCAGCGGGACCCCGTAGAAGATGAGGGTGAACTCGATGCCGACGGCCAGCGCCACCAGCCCACAGGGGCCCCAGAAGTCGCGCGGCAGGCGGCGGGCCGCGGAGGCGGGGGCGGGGGGCGCGGGGAGGGCGGTGTCCCGCAACAGGACCCAGAGCGCCCCCAGGGTCAGCGCCGGCAGGAGCAGGGCGGGGCGCCAGCCGGCGGTGGTCCCGGCGAGGAGGCCAAGCAGCGCCGGGACCACCACGCCGGTGCCACTCGCTCCGACGTTGCCCTCGAGGAGGGCACGGTCCCGCTGCGGGCCGTGGCGGTCCGCCAGCGCCACCGAGCACCCGGCACCCAGGTAGGTGCACCCGATACCCAGGACGAACGCGGCGGGCAGGGTGACCGCGACCTGGTGGCCGGCGAAGAAGAGCAGGGCGCCGGCCACCGTCGCGGCGGCGGAGAGCCAGAACACCCGATGGCGACCCCAGCCGCGGGTGACGCGATCGAAGGTCAGTCCGGTGACCACCGCTCCGACCGCGAAGATGGTGGAGTGGAGGCTGGTGACGGCGTAGGAGAGGTGCAGCTCCTGATGGAGGAAGGCGAGCACCGGGCCCAGAGCATAGAGATAGAAGGCATACGACGCGAGGCTGATGTAGGCGAGCCAGGTGAGCCGGTCGCGCGTGAAGCGAGGGGCCTCGGCCCCGGTCAGGGACGCCACCGCTGCACCCGCGAGCCCACCAGCCCCCGGGGGGTGGAGCGCGACCCGGGGCGAATGGTGAGCCGGTCCTCACCCTCCGGGTGCCGGGCGCCGAAGGCGAGGGTGTGCCGGACCCAGTCGACCGAGCGGCCCAGCACCTCGGCGAGCTGGTCGTCGTCGAGGCCGCGCCGCGCCTTCACCCGGCGGATCGCCGCGGCCACCTGGGTGAGGTCCGGTTCGTCGAAGTCGATCTCCGCGAGCAGGGCGGAGCGGGAGGGGTCGGCACCGAAACCGGCCCGCGCCAGGATGTGGTCGGTGATCGTGGAATAGGCCTCCACCGCCGCTCGGAGCGGGCGGTCGCGGATGCTCCCGAACATCTCGGCATGCTGGCGGACGGTGAGACGCTGGTCGTTGGCCTCGGAGATCCGTGAGCTGTGCGGGATGATCACCGGGCACACCAGGTCGCCGAAGCGCGCCCGGAGATTCTCGATCACCTCCGCGTCGGCGATCCCGTTGTGCTGGCGCCGCCAGACCGTGATCAGGGAGCGCGGGAGCAGGCCGTCCGTCTCCAGGCCCAGCTCGCGGCGCACCCGGGTGGCGACCTGGAGCATGTCCCCGGCGTGGCGTGCGTCGGGAGCGCTGGCGGTGGTCGGCATCACGAGCAGATCGGCGGCCACCATGGCGCCGGCGATGATGGGCTCGGAGTGGCCGGTGTCGATCACCGCCCAGTCGTAGCCGGCCGCGACCACCCCCAGGCAGCGCCGGAGGAAGAACGGTCCCCCCTCGGTGGCCCGGAGAACCTCGTCGGCATCGGCAAGCCGTGGCGAGCTCCCCAGCAGGTCCAGGTTCTCGCCAACCGGGCCGATGTAGGGACGGGGGTCGAGGGACGGGTCGGCGATCACCGCGTCGAGCCCGACGCCGGCCAGGCGGGGACCGCGCGCGTAGCGGGTGAGGTCGGCCTGCTTGTCGGCGTCGACGGCCAGCACCCGCAGCCCGCGGAGGGCCATCTCGGCGGCGACCTGAAAGGCAAGCGTGGACTTGCCCACCCCACCCTTGTTGGCGGCGACTGCGAGGACCCGCATCAGGCGAGTACCCGCATCATCGGTGTGGCTGCAACGACGGGTGACCGGTCACCGAACCTCGTGAGCGCGCGCAAGACAGGATGTTGAGGACACGCCGCCCCGGGAGCGGCAGCCTGGACAGTACGGTACCGGCGAGTCGAGTGTCAACCCGAGGTCGCGGAGAGGGTCGCGGTCGCGCCGCCGTCGCCGGCACGACGCATCGAACGGGCCACGTAGACCGCGATGTCGTCGACAGCCACCCGGTCCTGCGCCTGCCGCGCGGCGATCCCCTCGTCGAACATGGTCAGGCAGAAGGGGCAGGCGGTGGCCACCCGGGTCGCGTCGGTCTCCACCGCCTGGTCGACGCGGCGGTGATTGATCCGCGGCTGGTCCTCCTCCATCCACATCCGGCCTCCTCCCGCGCCACAGCACATCCCCTCACGGCGGCTTCGCCTCATCTCCACGAGCCTCACGCCCGGAATCCGCTCGAGGATGTCGCGCGGCGCAGCGTAGATGCCGTTCCACCGTCCCAGGTAACAGGAGTCGTGGTAGGTGACGGTCTCCTCGAGTGGCCGCTCCAGGACGATCCTGCCCTCCCGGATCAGCGTGTCGATGAGCGCGGTGTGATGGATCACCTGGTAGTGACCGCCGAGGTCCGGGTACTCGTTGGCCAGCGTGTTGAAACAATGCGGACAGCTGGTGACGATCCGGCGCACGCCATGCCCGGACAGCACCGCGATGTTCTCTCTCGCCCGCTCCTGGAAGAGGTACTCGTTGCCGATCCGCCGGGCCGGGTCGCCGGTGCAGCGCTCCTCGGTCCCGAGGATGGCGAAGTCGACGTTGGCGGCGTGCAGGATCTCGACCATCGCGGCGGCGATGCCGCGCGCCCGCTCGTCGAAGGAGGCGGCGCAGCCGACCCAGTAGAGGTACTCGGCGTCCGGCCTGTCGTCGATTCGGGGGACGTCGAGCCCGATCGTCCAGTCGGCCCTGGTCGGGGGCGAGGCACCGTAGGGGTTGGCCACGTCCTCGATGGCACGGAGCGCGGTCTCCGCGGAGCGCGGCATGCGCGACTCGTCGAGCACGAGGTGGCGTCGCATCTCGGCGATCTTGGGCACGTGCTCGATGAAGACCGGGCACTGGTCCATGCAGGCTCCGCACATGGTGCAGGCCCAGAGCGTCTCCTCCGCGATGGCGCCGCCGATCAGGGGACGCTCACCCCCGCGCTTCTCGACCGCGGCGCTCACCCGCTCGGGGCTGAGCCATGACGGCTGGAAGCTGCCGGGAAGGTCGCGGAGGGCCCCCGGACCGCCTGCGCCGGTCGCCCACATCACCGCGCCACCGGCTCCCGGAGCCTCCGGGGGGCCGGTTTCCGCTTCCTCCCCGGCGCCGTCGCCCGGGACGGGATGGGCGCTGTGACGGGTGGCGGCGTAGCCGCCCCTGAGCTGCTCGTAGGCGACGTCGCGCAGGTCGGTGATCAGCGTCTTGGGCGAGAGCGCCTTGCCGGTCAGATAGGCGGGACAGTGGCTCTGGCAGCGCCCGCACTCGGTGCAGGTGTAGAGGTCGAGCACGTCCTTCCACGCGAGGTCCTCGAGGGCGCCCGCGCCGAAGCGCTGATCGTGCCCCTCCGCGGCCGACATCACCGCGTCGATGTCGAGGAGGCGCAGCCGTCCCCGCGGCCCCTGGTCGCGCAGGACGACGTTGACCGGAGCGGTGACGATGTGGAGGTGCTTGCTGTGACCGAGGTAGACGAGGAAGCCGAAGACGAGCGTGAGATGCGCCCAGAAGAAGACGCCGTGGAGCGCGACGAGGGCATGGCTGCCGCTGCCCAGCCCGGCGAAGAGATGGCTGAGCGCCGCGGCGAAGGGCCGGTCGGCACCCAGTGCCTCGGGCGAGCGTTCGGCGATGAGGGTGGCGTAGTTCAGCTCCAGGCAGAGGAGGAGCGCCGTGATCCAAGCGAGGATGAGGAGGGCATCGCCCCCGTGGCTGCCCCGGAACCGGTCGGGTCTCACCACCAGGCGGTTGACCACGGCGAGCGCCACCCCGGTCAGGGCGAGCACGGCGAAGATGTCCTGAAGGTAGGCGAGCACCGGAGCGGCGACGGGGATGGTGTCGAGCCGCACCCCAACATCGGCCGCCTCGACGGCCGCCTGGGCGATGGCGGTGAGCAGGACCAGGAAGCCCCAGAAGATGAGGGCGTGGAGCGCCCCCGCATAGGGCCAGCGGAGCAGCCGCCCCTGGCCCAGGACGTCCACCAGGGCGGCGCGGGCGCGCTGGCGGAGGTCGCCGCCGCGCGGATCGCGGCGGCGCGACTGGCGCATCAGCTGGATCAGGCGCCGCCACCTCCGCGCGGTCAGGGCGAAGGCGGTCCCCGCCAGCGCCACCAGGGCGACCGGGCTGAGTACGGCGACCGGGTTGAGTGCGGCGGCGATCATCGGCGATTGCGGCCCCGTCGGCGACGCGCCCGGTCGCCGCGGCCGCCCGTGGCCGCGGACCTCACCGGCCGCGCCAGCTGGGAGGGCGCTTCTCCAGGAATGCGGAGACCCCCTCGCGGGCGTCCTCGCTGGCCAGCAGCCGGCCGAACTCCTCCTGCTCGCGGCGCAACCCGGCGTCCAGGCTGCCGTCGAGACCGCGGTGGAGCGCCCGTTTGATGGCAGCGACGGCGAGCGGAGGGCGCTGGGCGAGCAGCTCCGCCAGGGCCAGGGCCTCGGGGCGGAGCCGGTCGGAGGAGGCGACCCGGGTGACGAGGCCCCATTCGAGCGCTCGGGCGGAGTCAATCGGGTCCCCGGTCAGGAGCATCTCCAGAGCGGGCCCCCGGCCCACCAGCCGGGGCAGCCGCTGGGTGCCGCCCCAGCCCGGCATGATCCCGAGCTTGATCTCGGGCTGGGCGAAGCGGGCATCCTCGGAACAGATCCGCAGGTCGCAGGCCAGGGCGATCTCGCAGCCGCCCCCGTAGGCGACGCCGTTGACGGCGGCGACCACCGGCAGGCGCGACGCCTCCAGCCTGCGGGTCACCTCCGCGGCGCCGGCCTCCCCGCCGGGTGGCGCGCCGGGAAACTCGGTGAGGTCGGCGCCCGCCGAGAAATAGCGCTCGCCGTCGCCCGTGACGATCAGCGCCCGGCACGCGAGATCAGCCTCCGCGGCGGTGAGCGCCTCCAGGATCCCGGCGGCAACCTCCCCGCTGATCGCGTTCACCGGGGGATGAGCGATGGTGACAACGGCGACGGGCCCCGCGCGCTCGGCGCGCACCGCGCCGGTGATCTCGGCCATGCATCGGCACGCTACCCCACACGGCGAGCGGTGTGGGGACCCCCGTCCATCTCACGGGGCTCGCCGCCCCTTGGCGCCCGCCAGAGCCGGCTCCGCCGCGCCCCGCCGCGGGGCCCGCTGCGCGCGCGCGCCGCACCGCGGCCTGCGGCATCGCCACCGCGGCGGCGTCAGGGAGTGGGCGCGGCCGCGTGCCAGCGCCTGCCGATGCCCAGCAGGTCCCCCTCCCGGGCGCCGGCGGCGAGGCTGCCGGGCCGGCCGAGCCACATCCCCTGGCCGAGGCCGACCCCCATCGCGGCCATCTGGGCGGCGACGTACCCGTTCTCGACGCCCTCGGCGATCAGGGCGGCACCACTCGCCTGGGCGAAGGCGACCGCCGCCTGGATGGCGGCGCGGGAGCTGGAGTGGGAGGCGGTCATGGTCAGACTGCGCGCGATCTTGATGTACTCGGGGTGCGCTGCCACCAGCAGCTCCAGGGTGGAATGCCCCTCGCCCACGTCGTCGAGGGCGAAGCGGAAGCCCTGCTCCCGGTAGGAGGCGAGGACCTCGCGGACCCTCGGAAGGTCGGAGATCAGCTCCCGCTCGGTGATCTCCAGGACCACCTGCCCAGCGGGAGCGCCGGATGCCTCGAGGACCAGCAGCATCTGGTCGACACCGTGGACGGGGTCGAGCAGGGGGACCGCGTTGACATTGAGGAAGAGAGACCAGTCACCGTCGACCGGCCAGGGGACGGCGGCGATGGCCAGCCGGCGGCAGAGCCAGTCGACGTCGCGGATGCGCCCGGTGCGGTGTGCCTCGGCGAAGAGGTCCTCGACGCTGTCGGCCGGGCCGAAGCCCCGGGGGCGCGCCAGGGCTTCGTGGCCCACCACCGTGCCCTGGCCGAGCCGGACGATCGGCTGGTAGAGGATGGTGAGGTCCCGATTCGCGAGGATCTGCTCGATCCGGGCCGACCATTCGGAGCGGTGGGCGGCCCGACCCCCGCGACGGTTCATGGGAGCGCCGACCACCCGGTCGCGGCCGGCGCGCTTCGCCTCGTAGAGATGGGCGTCGGCGAGGTCGAGGGCGGCACGGGGGTCGGCGCCGGCCGGGCCGGTCGCCCAGCCGACGCTGATGCTCACCTGGCCGTAGGGCACCGAGATCGCCTTGACGACGCTGCGCACCCGTTCGGCAGCCCGCGCGGCCTCCCGGGGGGTGACGTCGGACATCAGCATCGAGAACTCGTCACCCCCGGTCCGGGCCACGATGTCCCAACCGCGGAGGGCCGCGACGAGGCTCGAGGCGACCGCGCGCAGGGCCACGTTGCCGGCCTCATGGCCGAACTCGTCATTGAGCCGCTTGAGGTTGTCGACGTCGGCGGCGAGGACGGCGAAGCGCCGCCGAGGGACGGTGGCCAGCAGGCGATCGAACTCACGCCGGTTGCGAATCCCCGTCAGCGGATCGGTGGCCGCGACCTCGGCCAGTCGCGCGACGCTCTCCTCCAGGGCGGCCTCCGCGCGCCGGCGCTGGACGAAATGGCCGATCTGGTCTCCGATGTTCCTCAGGCTGTCCTCGGCGCCGGCGGGCACGACCCGACCGGCGCGGCCGAAGAGGCGGAAGACGGCGCTGATCTGCCCGTCACTGAGCACGGGCAGGGTGACGGTTCCGGGGAGGTCGAGGACGGGCAGGTTGGCGCCCGCGGACACGAGCAGCTCGCGCGACCTCGCCGCGTCGGCGTCGCGCTCGGCGGTATCGATCTCCACCGAGGACCAGTAGGAGGCGGCACGGAGCCCGCCGTCCCTCTCCGGCAGCCGGAGCTCGCCGAACTCCATGTGCAGCGTCCGGCCGATGACGTCGAGCAGGCGCGGCCCTGCGTCCGCCAGGGAGGCGGCCTCGCTGAGGATCCGCGTGACCGTGAACTGCATGGAGCGCAGGTCCTCGGCCCAGCGGCGGGCGGTGAGATCGCTGACCACGGCGACCACCAGGTCGTGTTCCCCCCACCGGGTCGCGTTCAGCGCGATGTCGGCGGGGAAGACGGTCCCGTCCGCCCGCCGCACGCTGAAGGCGTGCCGCGCGGTCCCCGAGGGCCGGTGCGCCGGGCGCAGCGGGTCGGCGGTGAAGGCCCTCCGCTGGCGAACGTGAGCCGGCCGCAGGGCTGCGGGCACCAGCACCTCGACGGGGGCGCCGACCAGACCGGCCTCCGCGTACCCGGTCATCGCCAGGAGGCGGTCGTTGGCGAAGAGGATGCGGCCCCGCGCGTCGACGAGGAGCAGGCCGTCGGGGATGCCCTGGGCAAGCGCCCGCGCCTCGGCGGCGAGGTGCAGCCGCTTCCCCGTGCGCGGGCCAGCCGGGCGCCGTTCGTCGGCGTTGGCGAGCATCGCCAGCCTCAGGTCTCCCAGACGGGAACATCCCGTCAAACGCGGTGTGAGCGCCATCGAGCGTAGCCCGAGGTACTCGCCGCTCCAGCGACCGTTGCCCGTTCGTGACCGCCGTTCCACAACCGGTCCCCGGCCGTGGCGGTCGCTCCCGACGGAGAGCGCGCCCGCGCCATCATGGAGTTTCGATGGCCGAGACGAACACGCCGCTCCCCCCGCCTCCCCTCCCCCCCCACATCGAGCCGGGGCAGCTGCGCGACCTGGACGCGGCCTCCCTGGAGACGGAGGCGGCCCGCCTCGCCGGGGCCGAGCGGGCGACCCGGGCGGCGATGGCCCCGTACGATCGCCAGCTCGGCGAGATCCGCGCCCGGCGGGAGGAGATCGCCACCGAGCGACGGCGCCGGGAACGGGCGGAGCGTCATGCCGCCCGGGTCTCGGTGCGCGAGCTGGCGGGGAGCGCGGAGATGCCGAGCCTTGACGCCGCCCTGCAGGCCGAGCCGTCGCCGCTTCCGGAGGACCGGCCGCTGGCCGCGGTGCGCGCCTACCTTGCCAGCGGCGGCGAGGTGGGCTTCGGATATCCCGGCCGTCCGGGCGTCCTCGGCTTCACCGACGGCCGGCAGGTCCGCAGCGCCGCGACCTGGGGTGAGGCCCGCGACCTCTACGCGAAAGGATGGGAGCCCGGCGCACCCGGTGCCGCCGGGGTGCGCGGGGTTCGCGTCCACCTCAGCGGCACCCGGATCGAGCGGGTGGTGGGGCTGGACGAGGTGCTGGTGGACGCGCGCTGAACCAGTCTCCGGCGGGCCCCTCCGCCGGTGGTGGGAAGCGGGACGAGGCGGATGCCGCGGGTCAGCGCGCCCGCCGGAACCGCCCCGAGGCGGCGATGAGGATACCGCCACCCAGCACCAGCAGCAGCGCCACCGGTGGGGCCCCCGGGCTCCCCGCGCCGGCCGCCGGCACCGTCGCCGGAGCAGGGGTCGCCGTCGCGGTGGCGGCCGCGCTCGCGCT
>Ga0209415_10004092_pt1 | contig 26857 bp, 23 predicted proteins | sample PeaSoiSIISIP2007_FD_187696 | JGI IMG/M metagenome (GOLD analysis project Ga0209415, IMG submission 187696) | Peat soil microbial communities from Weissenstadt, Germany - SII-SIP-2007 (SPAdes) (version 2) | ecosystem: Environmental > Terrestrial > Soil > Wetlands > Peat | place: Germany... | reverse complement strand
CAGGCTCTTGTCCGACTTGGCCGCCCGGCGCCGCTTGTCGAGCTGGGTCTCGACCGTGGCCAGGTCGGCCAGGACCAGTTCGAGCTCGAGCGTGGCCAGGGCGTCGACGGGATCGTTGTCGCCGGGAACCTCGGGATCCTCGAAGGCCCGCAGCACCACGCACAACGCGTCGACCTCGCGGATGCCCGCCAGGAAGCGGTTCCCCAGTCCCTCTCCCGTGGACGAGCCCGAGACCAGTCCGGCGATGTCGACGACCTCCATGCCGGCCCGCACCACCTTGCGGCTGGCGCTCATCCGGGCCAGGGCGTCGAGGCGGGCATCGGGGAGCGGCGCCACCGCTACCGCCGTCTCGGTGGTGGTGAAGGGATGCGACGCCACCGGGGCCTCGGCTCCCGTGAGGGCGTTGAACAACGACGTCTTGCCGGAATTGGGCAGCCCGACCAGACCCAGTCGTTCCATGGCTCGCGACGCTATCGGGTGGCCGATGTCGCGTCGGCGGGTCGCCCGTCGCCGGGCCGCTAGCGTGGGCCGCCATGTCCAAACGCACCGTCAAGCGCAAGATCCGCAGTAAGAAGAAGGCCAACCACGGCAAACGGCCCAACGCCGGTCGGGGCTGAGCCCGTCGCCCTCAGATCTGCGGGATGTAGGCCAGCCCCCGCGACCCGACCAGCGACACCAGGGGCGTGGGCAGGTCCGAGATGATGCCGTCGACGCCCAGGTCGAGCAGGCGGGCCATCTCGTCCTCGTCGTTGATGGTCCACACGTGCACCGCCATGCCCCGTTCGTGCGCCGCGCCCACGAAGAGCTCGTCGACGACCACGAGCTCTCCCTGGGTGGCGGGGACCTGCAGGGCCACGTGCGCGCTGGCAGGGGGCTCCTCGCCCTGGTGCACGGCGCGCCAGAACATGGCGGTGGCCAGCGTCCCCGCCGAGGTGGCCACGTCGGGGGCGTAGGTGGCGAACGACTCGGTGGCCACATCGAGGAACGAGGCCACGATGACCCGATCGGTCCCCCGGCGCCCGGCCAGCTCGCGGGCCAGGAGCTCCTCGTAGGGCTCGACGGCGGGAGCGGTCTGCTTGATGTCCAGATTGAGCGCCACGTGGGGGTGATCGTCGAGGACGTCGAGGACTTCGGCCAGCGTGGCCACGCCGAAGTCCGGCGAGGACGGGGCCCGGCCCCGGTACGGGTACGCCTCGGGTGCCAGGCCCTGGGTCTCGTCTCCTCCGGGGGTGAACCAGAAGGCGTTGTCCAAGGCGCGCACCTGCGCCAGCATCATGGCGTGGATCGGGCCGTGCCCGTTCGTGGTCCGGTCGACGGTCCCGTCGTGACACACCACCAAATGCCGATCGGACGTGGCGTGGACGTCGAGCTCGATGCCCGTCACGCCGAGGTCGAGAGCGCGCCGCAGGGCGAACAACGTCGATGAGGGCGCCTCCCAGGCGCCGCATTGGTGCGCGTAGGTGAGCACGCGGCGATCGAGCCAAGGATTCGCCGCGGCGGGAGCCACGGCGCCAACGGTAGCCTCTCCCCCGCCATGCTCGACCACATCCTCATCGACCTCATCACCCAGACACGCGCCGCGCTGGAGGACGCCCTCCTGCAACGACAGGCCGTGGAGGAACGCTTTCAGGTGGACGTGTTCCTCGGTGACGTGTCCTGGGAGACGTCGTACTCGCTCCCCGGAGAGGAGAAGCCCCCGCGCGTCCGCGCCGACCTGTCCCTCGACTGGCCCACATGGAGCCAGAGTGCCTACCGGTCGTGGTCGATCGGCGAGCCGCCCGACGACCTTCCCGAGGTGGTCCTCGAGATCACGCTGCGCGTGCAACGCCTGGCGGCCATGCCCGACCTCGACGTCGTGGTGGCGTGCCTCCCCGAGGAGAGCCCCGCCATCGGCGCCGACACCCTGGTGCGGGGCGCTCCCGTGGTCGAGCAGGTCCACGAGCCCGGTGGCGAGCCACGCTTCGCGGTGGAGACCACCTACCAAGGGACCTTCCGCCTGGACGAGGCGGCCATGAACGACGCCTCGACGCTCGCCGGGCCGGTGGGGGCGCTCGGTCGTTGGGTCGCCTCGGTGCTCGTCCGACTGGGCGATCTCGAGCTCGCCTACCTCCCACCCGAGGCACTCGGCAGCGACGACAGCCACTGAGGGGCTCCGGCGCCCGCGGGGGCGGGCCCGGTGTTCACAGCAGGCCGGCCGCCGAGGCCAGACGACGCAGGTCGGCTTGGGGGCGGGCGCCGATGTGCGAGATGACCTCCGCCGCGCACAGGCCACCGAGACGGGCACAGGCCTCGGGGTCCATGGCGTGGGTGAGCCCGTAGAGAAAACCGGCGGCGAAGAGGTCACCGGCGCCGGTGGTGTCGACGACCCGTTCCAGCGCGTCGGCGGCCACCGGCACGGGGCCCGACGCGGCCACCACCACCGACCCTGCCGCGCCCCGGGTGAGCGCGGCCAGTATGCCCGTCTCCCCCACGGCGGCGAGCGCATCGTCGAAGGAGGACGCGCCGAACAGCAAGGTGATCTCGTCCTCGTTGGCGAACAGCACGTCGACCTCGCCGTGCAGCAGTTCGAGGAACTCGCGCTGGTGCCGTTGCACACAGAACGGGTCGGAGAGCGAGAAGGCCACCAGCGAGTCCGACGCGTGGGCCACCTCCATGGCGCGGCGCATGGCGGCCTTGGCCGACCCCAGGTCCCACAGATAGCCCTCCAGGTAGACGACCTGAGCCCGAGCCACGAATTCCTCGTCGAGGTCCTCCGGGCCCATGGTCGAGGCCACCCCGAGATGCGTCGCCATGGTTCGCTCGCCGTCGTCGGTGACGAGCACCAGGCATCGCCCCGTGGCCCGGTCGTCGGCCGGGTCGTCGGAGGGCTCGACGCGCCCGGTGCGGCCCAACGAGACCCCGGCGGCGGCGATGTCGTGGAGAAAGACCTCCCCGAGCTCGTCGGCCGCCACCTTGCCCAAGTACCCGGCCCGCCCGCCGAGCTCGGCCACGCCCACGGCCGTGTTCGCCGCCGATCCTCCCGAGACCTCGATCGCCGGCCCCATGGCCTCGTAGAGCGCGGCCGCCCGCGCCAGGTCGACCAAGGTCATGGACCCCTTGGACATGTCGAACCGACGCAGGTCTTCGCTGGTGGCGTTGGCGAGGACGTCGACCAGGGCCGAGCCGATGGCCACGACATCGAACGACTGGGTGCTCTGGTCGGAGCCGGGCGGGGCGACATTCACAGCCCGGGAAGCTACTCGCACACCACGGGCCCGGGGAACGAGGTGGACGAGCAAGCCCGGGTAGCCTGCGCCCAATGACCGAGACGACCGTGAGCCGACGCGACGACCCGTCGGCGCGCCACAGGCTGCCCTACACTGTCGAGCCCCGCCGCTACGCGCTGCGACTGGCTCCCGATCTCGGCCAGGCCACCTTCACGGGCGAGGTCCACATCGAGGTGCAGGTCCACGAGGCCGTGCGCGACATCGTCCTGCACGCCGCCGAGCTCACCATCCACGGCGCCAGCCTGGAACCGGGGGGCGCCGAGCGACAGGCGTTGGCGGTGCGCATCGACGAAGGCGCCGAGCGCCTGATCCTCACCGCCGACGCCCCGCTGTCGCCCGGTCCGGCGGTGATCTCTCTCGAATTCGCCGGCATTCTCAATGACCAGTTGCACGGCTTCTACCGCGCCACCTTCACCGACGACGACGGGGTGGACCACACCATCGCCACCACGCAGTTCGAGGCCACCGATGCCCGGCGCGCCTTCCCCTGCTTCGACGAGCCCGACCGCAAGGCGGTGTTCTCCGTCACCCTCGACGTGCCCGAGGGGCTGGCGGCCTACTCCAACGGCCCCGAGGTGGACGACTCCCCCCTACCCCAGGGTGGTCACCGCGTCCGCTTCGGCGACACCATCACCATGTCCACGTACCTCGTGGCCTTCGTGGTCGGCCCGCTCGTGGCCACAGGTCCCGTCGTCGTGGGGGGCACCCCGGTGCGCGTCGTGCACGTCCCGGGCAAGGCGGACCTCACGGCGTATGCGCTCGAGGCCGCCGCGCACGCCCTGGAGTTCTTCTCCGACTGGTTCGGCATCGACTACCCGGCCGAGAAGCTCGACCTCCTCGCCATCCCCGACTTCGCCTTCGGGGCCATGGAGAACCTGGGCTGCGTCACCTTCCGTGAAGCTCTCTTACTGGTCGACCCCCTCAGGGCCTCCCGACTGGAGCTCGAACGGGTCGCCGACGTCATCTCGCACGAGATCGCCCACATGTGGTTCGGGGACCTCGTGACCATGCGGTGGTGGAACGGCATCTGGCTCAACGAGGCCTTCGCAACCTTGATGGAGTTGCTGTGCGTCGACCACTTCCGACCCGAGTGGCAGCGATGGGTCTCCTTCGGTCTCGAGCGCGACGCCGCCATGGCGACCGACGGCTTGCACACCACCCGGCCCGTCGAATACCCGGTGGGGCCACCGGAAGAGGCGCAAGGGATGTTCGACGTCCTCACGTACCAAAAAGGCGCGGGGGTGCTCCGCATGCTCGAGCGGTACCTGGGCGCCGAGCGTTTCCGCCAAGGGGTGCGCGGCTACCTCGACGCCCACCGATTCGGCAACACCGAGACCGCCGACCTGTGGGACGCCATCGAGCACGCCAGCGGTGAGCCCGTACGCGACATCATGGACAGCTGGATCCTCCAGGGTGGCTTCCCGCTCGTCACCGTGGCCGGCTCCGAGGGCCCCGGCCCTTGGACGCGCGGCGCGCCCACGGTGACACTGGGCCAGGAGGCGTTCCGGTATTCGAGGGCCGACGGGCCCAGCGCCATCGGCTCGGCGTGGACGATCCCGCTCATCGCCCGGACGGTGGGCGGCGACGAAGCCCGGGTGCTGCTGGGGCCCGACCCCGCGCCCCTCGACGTCGGGGGGGCGGCGGACGACGCCGCCGTGGTCGTGAACGCCGGCGGCGCCGGCTACTACCGGGTCCGCTACAGCCCCGAGCTGCATCGCCAGCTGGCGGGCGGTCTCGACGCCCTCGACCTGTTGGAGCGCTTCAACCTGCTCGGGGACACCTGGGCCGTGGTTGTGGCCCAGCAAGCCGGGCTCGAGGACTTCCTCCTCCTGGCCGAGGCCCTGGGATCGGAGGACGACCCCGACGTCTGGGCCCAGGTCACCGCGGCGCTGAGCCTCCTCGACCGGGTCACCGACGAGGAGGCTCGGCCCCTGGTGGCGTCCTACACCGGCGCCCTGCTGGACCCGGTGCTCACCCGCCTGTCGTGGGAGCGCCGACCGGGTGAGGACCCCCGCACCTCGACCCTGCGGGCCAATGCCGTCGCCGCGCTCGGGACGTTCGGTCGGAGCACCGAGGTCCAGGCCGAGGCGCACCGACGAAACGACGACGCCCAAGGCGGGGAGCTCGCCCTCGAGCCCGACATGGCCTCGGCCATCCTCAGCGCCGTGGCGGCGTCGGGCGGGCCCGACGACTACGAGGTCTTCCTGGAGCACTACCGACGGCCGGCCACGCCCCAAGAGGAGATGCGCTACCTCTACGCCCTGGCCGGCTTCCCCGACCCCGCCCTGGCCGCCCGGACCTTCGAATTCGCCCGCACCGAGGTGCGGTCGCAGAACGCCCCCTTCGTCGTCCACCTCCTGTTGGCCAACCGCGATACCGGACCCTCGACGTGGGCCCGTGTCCGGGACGACTGGCCCGAGCTCGTCGAGCGCATCCCGGCCAACCTCCTCTCCCGCATGCTGGGCGGGGTGGCGTCGTTGTGCCGCGACCCCGAACTGGCCGCCGAGATCACCACGTTCGTGCGCGCCCACCCCCTCGCCGTCGGCCAACGAACCGTGGACCAGACCCTGGAGCGCCTGGCCATCAACCTCTCGTTGTCCACCGCCCTGCGCCCCACGGCCGGCGCCACCTTGCGCGCCGCACTCCACCGCGTGGACACGCGCTGAAGCCCCGACCTGGGGCCCATCCGGACCGGGCACGCTCGGGGGCCGGGAGGCGGGTGCCTGAACGGTGAACCTGTCGGTCCTCGCCATCGCCTTCGGGCTCATCTTCGTGGCCGAGCTGCCCGACAAGACGATGATCGCCACCATCGTCCTGTCGAGCCGGTACCGCCCCTTCCCGGTGTGGTGCGGCGCGGCGCTGGCCATGGTGTTCAACTCGGCGGTGGCGGTCCTGGCCGGACGGCTCCTCGAGCTGCTCCCCCACCGGTGGGTGGAAACCGTGGTGGCGACGCTCTTCGCCGCCGGCGCCCTCTACCTCCTGCTGGTCAAGGAGTCGACCGAGACCCGGGAAGGCGAGGAGGAGGCCGACAAGGTCCGCTCGGGACGGCGCGTCGCCCTCGGGGCCTTCACCGTCATCGTCGTGGCCGAGCTCGGAGACCTCACCCAGATCCTCACCGCCAACCTCGTGGCCCGCTACCACAACCCCTGGTCGGTCTTCGTCGGATCGGCCACCGCCCTCGTCACCGTGATGGGAATCGGCGTGATCGGGGGTCGGGTCCTGCTGCGCGTCCTCCCCCTCGCCACCATCCGCCGGGTGGCAGGCGTCGTCCTGGTGGGCTTCGCTATCTTCACCGCCGTGCAGGCGGCCACGTGAGCGCCCGGGAGAAAAGAGGAGCGATGGACGCCCGGACACAACGGCTCTTCGCCCTGGCCCGCGCCGCCAAGGGCTTCATGCCCGACGACGAGGGGGAGGCCCTGTTCCGTGCCGCCCAGCGCGCCGGGAACGTGACGCCGTCGTCCGCCACGTTCGTCGAGGTGGGCGCCTGGTGCGGGAAGTCCACGGTGTATCTCGGTGCGGCCGCCGAAGCCACCGGGGCGGCCCTGTTCAGCATCGACCATCACCACGGCTCCGAGGAGAACCAGCCCGGATGGGAGCACCACGACGACGAGGTCGTCGATGCGCGCACCGGTCGCATCGACACCCTTCCGTTCTGGCGCCGCACCATCGACGGGGCCGAGCTCGGAGGACCTGTGATCGGCGTGGTGGGCAACTCGAGCGTGATCGCCCGGCACTGGAGGACACCGCTGGACCTGTGCTTCATCGACGGCGGCCACGGGGCCGAGCCGGCGTGGGCCGACTTCCGGGGCTGGGCACCACACGTGGCCATGGGGCGGTGGCTGGCGATCCACGACGTCTTCCCCGACCCCGCCGACGGCGGCCGGCCCCCCTACGAGCTGTGGTGCGCGGCGCTGCAGTCCGGCGAATTCGTCGAGGAGGACGAGTGCGGGTCCTTGCGCGTCCTCAGGCGGGTGGCGTCTCCCAGCGAGGCTCGGTGAGGTCCAACCCGTAGGGAAGCGACTCCCCGCGAAACAGCCCGGACGCCGGTGTGGCGTTGGAGAGAGCGTCGGCGGCTAGGACGATGGCACCGGCGGTGTACGTCGTGCGTTCCGAGAACGGGAACGTCTCCTTTTCTGGATACACGATCCCGGTCCAGTACGAGCCGTCGTCGCAGCGATGCGCCCCCGTCCACGCCAGCAGGGCCAGCGCGTCGCGGCGGCGTCCCATGGCATCGAGGGCGAGGGCGCATTCGGCGGTCTCCGCGGCGGTGACCCACGGCCCGGTCGAGACGCAGCGCACGCCGCGCCCGTCGATCACGAACGTGTCCCACCACGAGTCGATGCGCGCCGCGGCGGCGTCGTCGGCCAGGGCCCCGCACAGCACCGGGTAGTACCAGTCCATGGCGAACTCGTGCTTGGGCTCGAACGCCTGCGGGGTGTGGGCGATGGCATGGGCCAGGCGACCGGCGGCCAGCTCCCAGTCGGGGCGCTCGTCACCGAGCATCTCGGCACAGGCCACGCCACAGCGCAGGGCGTGGTAGATCGACGACGAACCGGTGAGCAGGGGGTAGCGCCCGGGGTGCCCGTCGGGGTCGACCGACCACAAGATAGCCCCGTCGTCGCGTTGGAACCGGAGCACGAAGGCGAGCGCCTTGTCGAGCACCGGCCACATCGAACGGAGCACCGACAGGTCCCCGGTGACGCGGAAGTTGTGCCACGCTCCGGTGGCCACGTAGGCACACACGTTGGTGTCGAGGCGGGGGTCCTTCACGCCGCTGGCGGCCAGGTAGTAGTTGAACCACGACCCGTCGGGCAGCTGGGCGTCGGCCAACCACTGGTAGGCCAGCGTGGCCTCCTTGTGCAGTCCGGCCACACTGAGCGCCATGGCGGACTCCACGTGGTTCCACGGGTCGCAGTGGCCCCCTTCGAACCACGGGATCATCCCGTCGTGGCGTTGCACCGCGGCGATCGACGCGGCGGTGGCCACCACATCCTGGGCGCTGAGCACTCCCGGCACCTCGGGCACGGCCGCCACCACCTGCCGACCGACGAGCACCGAGTCCTCCTCGGTCACGGGGCCCCCGAACGGGACCATTCCTTCGGTCCGGGTCATGCGGGCTTCTCCAGGTAGACGACGAGGCTCTTTCCGAGCAACGGGTTGAGCACGCGCTCGGTCACGCGTGTGAGGCGCGGCGCCCGCATGATGTCCCACACCAGGACCCGGTGATAGGCGCGCACGGCGGGGTGGTCGTCACGACGCGGTCCCACCCAGCACCGCAACCACCAATAGGGCGAGTGCAGGGCATGGGCGTGATGACTGTCGACAAGACGGAGCCCGGCTCCCCGCAGCCGTTGCACGAGGGTGGACCGGCGGTAGATGCGGACGTGGCCGCCGGGGATGTCGTGGTAGTCGTTCGACAGTGCCCAATTCACCGCTTCGGGCCCGAACCGGGGCACGGTGACCGCCATCGTCCCTCCGGGCCGAAGGACCCGCGACAACTCGGCCATGGCCGAGTCGTCCTCGGGGATGTGCTCGAGCACCTCCGAGGCGATGACCCGGTCGAAGCTGGCGTCGGCGAACGGCAGGCGCAGGGCGTCACCTTGGACCACGCCGGCCTCGTCGTCGGCGTGCACCTCGCCGGCGTCGAGCATGGCCCCGATGGTGTCTCGCACCTGGGCCACCTCGGTCGCCTGGGCGTCGAGCGCCACGACCCGCGCCCCCAGCCGGACGGCCTGGAAGGCATGGCGCCCACCCCCGCACCCCAGATCGAGCAGGCGCTCCCCGCGACCCACTCCGAGGCGGTCGTAGTCGACGGTCAGCATGCTGACCCTGTCGCCCCGGCCTGCGCCATGCGCCGGTGGTCCTCCAGCACGACGCGGTACTGCTCGGCGGTCCCGCGCGCCGTGGCCTCCCAGGTGAAGCGCCCGAGGACGCGTCGACGACCGCCCTCGCCCAGGCGGGCCGCCAAGGCCTCGTCGTCGAGGATGCGCCCGATGCCGGCGGCCAGTGCCCCGGGGTCGTCCGGCGTGACCAGCAACCCCGTCTCGCCGTCGTCACCGACCACCTCGGGCAGCGCCCCGCCGGTGGTGGCCACCAGCGGGACCCCGCACGCCATGGCCTCGATGGCCGGCAAGGAGAAGCCTTCGTACAGCGACGGCACCACGGCCACTTCGGCCTCGGCGTACAGGCCGGCGAGCTCGTCGTCGGAGATCCCGCTCACGCAGCGCACCGCGTGCGACAGCCCGAGCCGGTCGATGGCGCGCGCCACCCGCCCGCCCTCGGTGGGGCGGCCGATCACCACCAGCTCGACGTCGCGTTCGGTGCGCAGCTTGGCCAGGGCCTCGAGCAGCGGCACCAGGCCCTTCATGGGGACGTCGCTCGAGGAGGTCACCATGATCCGCCCGGGCACCCGGGGCCGGTCGGGCCGGGGCCGGAACACGGTGTGGTCCACGCCCACGGGCACCACGGTCATGCGGGCGCGCTCCACCCCCATCTGGGCCGTGATGTCGTTCTTGGAGGACTCCGACACCGTCACGATGCGCGGCAGCTGCCCGGCCACCCGCATCTGCATGCCCAGGAAGCCGAACCACCGACGCTGGGTGAGGCGGCGGTAGGTGTTCTCGGCGTGCGAGAGCGCCAGCACCCGGTCGACGGTGATGGGGTGGTGCAGCGTCGTCAGCAGCGGCCACCCGTCCGCCATCATCCCCAAGAGCCCCGATCCCAGGCACTGATTGTCATGGACGATGTCGAAATCGCCTCGCCGTGACGCCAGCAGTCGCCGGACCCGCAGCGAGAAGGTCCTGGGCTCGGGGAAGCCGGCCGTGCACATGACCCCGAACTCGAGCAGGTCGATCGTCGAGTGGAACTCGCGGGGGTGCGGCACCCGGAAGGGGTCGGGGTCCCGGTACAGGTCGAGCCCCGGCACCGGCGTGAATCCCACGCCCTCGTCCAGCACGGGCCAGGGTTGACCCGAGAAGACCTCCACCGAGTGGCCCAGGCCGACGAGCTCGCGCGCCAGGTGGCGGGTGTAGACGCCCTGGCCGCCGCAGCGGGGGTTGCCCCGGTACACGAGGTAGGCGATGCGCAGGCCCCCGCGCTGGGGCGGGGCCGCGGGGCGGGCCGAGGGCACTTCGAGCCGGGTGCTGCGCTGCCAAGAAGCCCGCATCTCCGCCCAGCGCTGCCAGGGGCTTTTAGGCACGCGCGTCGCCCCCGGGGGAGATCATGGCCGACCAGCCTCCCCCGGATGCCTCCCCGGGCGCAAACGACGGTACTGGGTCAGTTCGCCTGTTACAGCCCGCACGTAGCCTCCATTCAGTCGGTTCCCCGGTAGGGGGAGGCGTGAAACTGCTCTTCGGAGCTGCCGACACGAAGCAGAATGTACGCAGAGGGTCGAAACTGACCCACCACCCGGCCAGCCCGAACGCGTCGGCGCACAGGCCCATCCACTAGGTTTACGAGGGCTACACGCACCGCGTTGCTCGAGGAGCGCCGAGGAATGGCCGTCGAGATCCTGCACCTGTCGAGCGTGGTGAGGGGTGCGCTCGTGGACCGCGACGGGGACCGCCTCGGCCGTGTGGAGGACCTCATCGCCCACCTGGGTGTCTCGCCGCACCCACCGGTGACCGGCGTCGTGGTGCGCATTGCCCGGCGCCAGCTCTTCGTCCCCATCTCCCGCATCCCCGACCTGCAACCCGGTCGGGTGCAGTTCGTGGGCGACACCGTGAGCCTCAAGCGCTTCGAGCGCCGACCGGGAGAGGTGCTGCTGTCCAAGGACCTCCGGGCCCGTCACCTCATCAATCTCCAAGGTGCCCGCCTGATCCGCGCCAACGAGATCGAGCTGGCCCGCGTCGACGGCCGGTGGGAGGTCGTGGCCGTCGATCCCAGTCCCCGGGTCGCGCTGCGACACCTCTTGCCGCGCTCGCTGGGGCGGCGCATCCCGACCGGCAAGGTGGTGGACTGGGCGAGCATCGAACCCTTCGTGGCGCACGTCCCCACGGCGCGCCTGCGCATCCCCTACCGCAAGCTGGCCCGGCTCCATCCCGCCCAGATCGCCGACCTGGTGGAGGCGGCCTCGCACGAAGAGGGCGAGGAGATCATCGAGGCCGTGGGCCAGGACCTCGAGCTCGAAGCCGACGTGTTCGAAGAGCTCGATGCCGAACACCAGATCGAGTTCGTCCGGAGCCGCACCGACGCCGAGGCGGCCCGCCTGCTCGGCACCATGGCCCCCGACGACGCCGCCGATCTCATCGTGGAGCTCGACCAGGACCACCGTCTCCCGGTGCTCGGGCTCCTCCCCTTGGCCCAGCAGCGCAAGATCCGGGCGCTGTTGAACTACAACCCCGAAACGGCCGGGGGGCTCATGAGCCCCGACTTCCTGTGCATGGCGGAGTCCACGTTGGTGCCCGAGGTGCTCGAGGCGGTGCGCACCAGCAAAGCGCCCCCCGAGGCCCTCGCCGTGGTCTTCGCCCGCGGCAACGACGGACGCGTCACCGGCTTCGCCTCGGTGGTGATCCTCGTTCAGGCTCCGGCCACGGCGACGCTGGGCTCGGTGGTCAAACCCAACCCGGCCCACGTCCACCCCGACTGGGACCTCCACGCCGTCACCCGCAAGATGTCGGACTTCAACCTGACCGTGGCCCCGGTCATGGACGAGGAGCACCGCATGGTGGGCGTCATCACCGTGGACGACGTGCTCGAGATGCTCCTCCCCACGGGGTGGCGGCGCGACTTCGGCATGAGCGCCCCCGAGGAGTGACCCGGGTCACCAATCGCACGGCCATGCCGTGGTGGGGGCGGACCAGGTAGGATCGCTCCGGAAGAAGCCGCACCTCAGCCGGGCTCCCCGGCGGGTCGAGGTGCACCGTGAGCAGTTGTCGCGGCGAGTCCGGCGCCCTACCGGATGTCACCGTCTTCTCGGGTGCGGCTCCGAGGGCCACATGAAGGAGCAGCGCTGCACGCTGACCCGTCACCTAGACGATTCACGCGCGCACGCCGCCAGGCAGGGTTGACGCCGCTGGGCTGACCGGAGGCCGACCGACGCCTTGGCGTGCGCGCGATCCCTGCACGCCCACGACGCCGGCACCGTCGGGAGGTCCGTCATGGCCCGAAAGGCCCTGCACACCGAGAACGCCCATGCCTTCTGACGAGGGCATCCACGGCGCGCTCGGGAGCATCGGCGTCCACGACGACTCCCCTCGACGCTCCTGGCGGGGCCGGGCGCTGACCTTGTTGGCCATCGTCGGTCCGGGCCTCATCGTCATGGTGGGCGACAACGACGCCGGCGGGGTGGCCACCTACGCCCAGGCCGGACAGAACTTCGGTCTCAGCCTCCTGTGGACCCTGCCGCTGCTCATCCCGGTGCTCATCGTCAACCAGGAGATGGTCGTCCGCCTGGGCGCGGTGTGCGGTGTGGGCCACGCCCGGCTGATCAACGAGCGCTTCGGGAGGTTCTGGGGGGCGTTCTCGGTGGGGGATCTCTTCGTCTTGAACTTCCTCACCATCGTCACCGAGTTCATCGGCGTCAGCCTGGCGCTGGGCTTCTTCGGGGTGAGCCCCTACATCTCGGTCCCGCTGGCCGCGCTGGGCCTGGTGGCCATGACTGCCACCGGCAGCTTCCGGCGCTGGGAGCGGTTCATGCTCGTGTTCATCGTGGCCAACTTCCTCGTGATCCCGTTGGCGGTGTACGCCCATCCCCAGGCCGGGCCCGTGTTCAAGCACTTCGTCACCCCGGGGGTGGCTGGTGGCTTCAACTCCACCTCCGTCCTGCTCATCATCGCCATCGTGGGGACCACGGTGGCTCCGTGGCAGCTGTTCTTCCAGCAGTCCAACATCGTGGACAAGCGCATCACCCCCCGCTGGATCAACTACGAGCGGGTCGACACCGTCCTGGGCTCGTTGATCACGGTCCTCGCCGCCAGCCTCATCATCATCACGGTGGCCTTCGCCTTCGCCCATACCCCGCTGGCGGGAAAGTTCGGCAACGCCGCCGGCGTGGCCCACGGGCTCGACCGCTATCTGGGCAACGCCACTGGGACGCTGTTCGCCATCATCCTGCTGAACGCGTCGATCATCGGGGCCGCCGCGGTGACCCTGTCGACGTCGTACGCCTTCGGCGACATCTTCGGCACCCGGCACTCGCTCAACCGCCGGGTGCGCGACGCCAAGTTCTTCTACGCCACCTTTACCGGCATCGTCGCCTGCGCCGGCGCCATCGTGCTCATCCCCGGCGCCCCCCTCGGAGTCATCACCGTCGCGGTGCAGGCGCTGGCCGGGATCCTGCTCCCGAGTGCCACCGTCTTCCTCCTCCTGCTGTGCAACGACAAGGCCGTGCTCGGGCCGTGGGTCAACCGGCCCTGGCTCAACGTGGTGGCGACGTTCATCGTGTCGGTCCTGTTCGTCTTGTCGCTCATCTTGATGACCACCACGGTGTTCTCCCACCTGGACGTCCCCGCCCTCCTGGCCGGCCTGACGGCAGCCCTGGCCGTGGTCCTGATCGTGGCGGGGACGTTGTACGTGCGCGCCCTGGGCCGGCGCCCCCCTCTTGACCGCCTCGAGCGCGAGCGGCGCGAGACCTGGCGCATGCCGCCCCTGGCCCTGATCGAGCGGCCCAAGTGGACCCGGGGTCGCACGACGACGATGTACATGATGTACGGGTACCTCTTCGTGGCGGTGGCCTTACTGCTCGTGAAAGCGATCCAGATCGGCTGACGACCCGCCTGGCCCAGGCCCGGTCCCGGCGATACGTTCGACCCTGTGGACCTGACCTACCCGCCCGAAGCCGAGGCCATGCGCAAGGAGGTCAGGGGCTGGCTGGAGGACAACCTCCCCGAGGAATGGTTCGATCCCGGGTTCCGGCTCTCGGGGCCCGAGCGTGAGGCCTTCAACGCCGACTGGATCCGCACACTGCGCCAGGGGGGATGGATATGCGCCTCGTGGCCCACGGAGTACGGGGGCAAGGGCCTGTCACTGATCGAGCAGGTCGTGCTCAACGAGGAATTCGCCCGGGCCGGCGCCCCCATGCGCGCCGACTTCTTCGGCGACACCCTGGTGGGCCCGACCATCTTGCAGTGGGGAACCGAGGAGCAGAAGCGAGCGTTCATCCCCAAGATCCTCGACGGCTCCATCGCCTGGTGCCAGGGGTTCTCCGAGCCCGACGCCGGCAGTGACCTGGCATCGCTCAAGACGCGGGCCGAGCTCGACGGGGACGAATGGGTGGTGCACGGCCAGAAGGTGTGGACGACCCAGGCGCAATTCGCCGACTACATCTTCCTGCTCGCCCGGACCGATCCCGAGGCGCCCAAGCACGCCGGCATCTCCTATCTGCTCGTCCCCATGAAGCAGCCCGGGGTCGAGGTGCGGCCCATACGACAGATCGACGGCTCCTCGGAGTTCAACGAGGTGTTCTTCACCGGCGCCCGCTGCCCGAAGGACAACGTGGTGGGAGGCGTGAACAACGGCTGGAAGGTGGCCATGACCACCCTGGGCTTCGAACGGGGCGCCTCCTCGACGACCGGGCACCGGCGCTTCGCCCGGGAGCTCGACCACATCATCGCCGAGGCCCGGCGCACCGACCGCAGCGGCGACCCCGAGGTCCGCCAGGGGCTGGCGCGGGCCTGGTCCAAGGTCAAGATCATGCAGATCAACGGGTACCGGTCGCTCACCGACGCACTGAACGGGACCAATCATGCGGGCGCGCTGGGCGCCACCCACAAGATCTTCTGGTCCGAGTACCACCGCGACGTCATGAACCTCGCCATCGACATCCTCGGCCTCGAGGGACAGGTCCTCACCGGCCCCGGAGTCGACGGGGACGAGCTCATGCGCCCCCGACGCGGCAACGCCGACTACCCCGTCAGCGACCTGCAGGCGTCGTTCTTCTTCAGCCGCTCGGAGACCATCTGGGGCGGCACCGCCGAGATCCAGCGCAACATCGTGGGAGAGCGCGTCCTCGGCCTCCCCAAGGAGCCCAAGCCCTCGTAACCCGGCGGCGCGTGGGGTCAGGCCACGCCGAGCTCGGTGCCGGGCTCGGCCTCGTCCACCGCTACGGGCATGGACTCGGGCATCGTGTCGATCTCGGCGCGGCGGTGCTCGTGGCGGTGGCGCACCAGCGTCAGCGCGGACGCCACCACCGTGGCCAGCGCGCCCACCCCGAGCGCCACCCGGGGGCTCGAGGCCTGCGAGATCCAGCCCACCAGGGGGGCGCCGATGGGGGTGGTGCCCAAGAAGCCCATGGCGAACAGCGCCATCACCCGACCCCGCATGGTGGGCTCCACCCGGAGCTGGATGGTGGAGTTGGCGGTGGCGACGAAGGCGATCGACAGCCCACCCATGAACACGATCGCCACGCACGCCACTACGAGGGTCGGCGACAACGCCACCGTCGCGATGAGCACGCCGAAGGCGATGCCGACACCGGTCAGGCGGTGGATGTCGGGCCGGCCCCGATGGGCCGTGACGAGACCCCCGATGACGGCGCCGCCCGCCATGAGCGAGGTGAGGAGGGCGAAGGTCCCGGCTCCTCCGTGGAACGTGTCCTGGGCCAGCAGGGGGAGGACCACCGTGAAGTTGTAGGCCAGCAGGCCGACCACGAAGATCAGCAGGAGCGGGCCCCGGAGGTTGGGGGTCCGCCACGCGTAGCGCACGCCCTCGCGCAGCTGGCCCTTGGCGCGCGCCACGCGCTGGGCCGGTTGGAGCTCCGAACGCCGCATGAGCATCAGGGCCACGATCACCGCCATGTAGCTCGCCGCGTTGACCAGGAAGCACTCGCCCAGGCCCACGGTGGCGATGAGCACGCCACCGATGGCGGGACCGATGACCCGGGCGCCGTTCATGATGGTGCTGTTGAGGCTGACGGCATTGGGCAGGTCGCCCTGGCCGACCATCTCGATGACGAAGGTCTGGCGGGCGGGGTTGTCGAACAGGGTCACGACCCCGAGCAGCAGGGACAGGAGATAGACCTCCCACAGATGGGCGTCACCCGCCGGACCGTGGCCCACGAGCACCAGGAGCCCCAGGACGAGAGCCAGCACCCCGGCGCAACTCTGCGTCGTGACCAACAGGCGCCGCTTGTCCACGCGGTCGGCCACGAGCCCACCCCAGGCCCCGAAGACGAGCAGGGGCAGGAACTGCAGGGCCAACGTGAACCCCAGGTCGACGCCCCGTTGACTGCGCGGCGCCAGGTAGTGCACCACCAGCCACGCCAAGGCGACGCTCTGCATCCACGTGCCGCTCACCGAGATGAGCTGGCCGCTGAAGTACAGCCGGTAGTTGCGCACGTGCAGCGACTGGAACGTCGTGCCGGCCACCCTGCGCAGGCGCGTCACGGCTGCTCCACGAGATGTTCGAGCAGAGCCACCGCCGCCGCCAGCGCATCCCGGTCGTCACCGGACAGCCCCCGCAATCGACGCACGAGATAGGCGGTGCGCAGCGACCGGCTCCGTTGCAAGGTCCGACGACCATCGCCGGTGAGCCCCACGCGCACGATGCGGCCGTCGGCATGGTCCTCGTGGCGGGCGACCAGCCCGGCCGCTTCGAGGCTCATCACGATCTTGGTCATGCTCGGTGGCTGGACCTGTTCCGAGGACGCGAGCTCGCCCAACGTGGGGGTGCCCAGCCGCTCGATGGTGGCCAGGGCGGACACCTGCGACGAGGTCACCCCACCGGCGACCTGTTGGCGGAGCCGGCGACTGAGGCGCAAAACGGCCAGCCTCAGGCGGGCCGCCATCTCGGCATCAGATCCGGGTGCGCCGGCGGCCTCGACCGGGGTCGGCGTCGGGGTTTGGGGGGCGGGGGGGTTGGGGGGCGGGGGGTCCGGGGTCATCGTGGTCATCATTCACCATTCTAATTAGTTTTGCTAAGGGAATGCCCGGGCCCGTCGACCTGACGGCCAGGAAGCCCCGGGAGCCGTAGCATCGGGGGATGCTTCCCGACTACGCGGAGTTCGAGCAGGCCGCCGGGCTCGACTGGTACCGCCTGGACCCCAACCTGGGCGCCCTCTTGGACCGGCACCTCCCCGACCCCGACGAGCGCGCCCTGGCCGAGGAGCACGTGGGTCGCTTCGGGGCGCTCGTGGGGCAGGTCATCGCCCCCCGGGCCGAGGTCACCGACAAGCACGGGCCGGTCCTGCGCCGCTACGACCCCTGGGGGCAGGAAGTCGACGAGGTCGTCCATCACCCCACTTGGAACCAGAACAAGGCGGACCTGGTGCGCAACGGGTTCGTCAGCTTGGAGTCCCTGGCGGGGCGGCCCGTGCCCGGCGTGGTGACGGCATCGGTGTCGTACCTGGTGTCGCAGGCCGAGACGGCGGTCTACTGCGGGCTGGGCATGACGTCGGGGGCCGCCGACATCGTGGAGCGCTACGCCCCCGCAGTCTCGCGCGACGACTTGCTGCGCCGGCTGCGCAGCCTGGACCCCGACGACGCCTGGGAGGGCGGCATGTTCCTCACCGAGCGCCAGGGGGGAAGCGACGTGGGGGCCAATACCACCCGCGCCGTCCAGGACGGCGACGAGTGGCTGCTGTCGGGCGAGAAGCACTTCTGTTCCAACGTCGACGCCGAGGTGTTCATCGTGCTCGCCCGGCCCGACGGGGCCCCGGACGGGAGCCGGGGACTGGCCACCTACATCGTGCCCCGCATCCTGCCCGACGGGTCCCCCAACGGCTTCCGCATCAAGCGCCTCAAGCCCAAGCTCGGCACGGTCGGCGTTCCCACCGGCGAGGTGTCACTCGACGGTGCCCGGGCGTGGCTGGCCGGAGGCTCGGGCGCCACCGACGCCGACGTCGCCGACGCGGCACGCGACGGCCGGGGCATCAACCGGATGATGGAGATGGTGAACGGGAGCCGCTTCGGCGTGGCCCTGATGGGGCTGGGCATCCACCGCCGTTCGTTTCTCGAGGCCGCCATCTACGGCGCCCGACGCGCCCAGTTCGGGAACCGCATCGACAGCTACCCGCTGGTGCGCGAGACCCTGGTGGACCTGCTCGTCGACCTCGAGGCCGGCATGGCCGCCACCTACGAGTGCGCGGCGGCCACCCGGGGGGCGCAAGACGCCGAGACGGGCCGCCTGGTCCGTCGCATCCTGGTCCCCCTGGCCAAGATGCGCTGCACCCGCCGGGCGCTGTGGGCGGCCTCGACCGGGCTCGAGGTCCTCGGTGGCAACGGGTACATGGAGGACTGGCCGATGGCCCGCCAGCTTCGAGACGCCCAGTGCCACACCATCTGGGAGGGCACCGAGAACATCTTGTGCATCGACGTCCGACGGGCCATGCGGGGCGAGCACGCCCACCTCGCCCTGCTGGCGCGCGTCGAACAGGCCCTGGAGACGGGCTCGGGCCACAAGGTCCTGGCCGGGGCGCTCGACACCGTGGCCGAGTCGCTGCGCGACACCAGGACGGCGATCTCCTACCTCGAAGCCGCACCCGACGACATGGCACTGCTCCAGAGCCGCAGGTTCGCCCTGTTGCTGGCCGACACGGTGGAGGGAGCCCTGCTCGTCGAAGAGGCGGCGTGGTCGCTCGATCGCGACGGCGACGCCCGCAAAGCCGCCGTGGCCAGGCACTTCGCCTCCCGCCGGCTGGCGTCGGCGCCCCTGCGGGGGATCACCGACCCCGATCGCACGGTCCTCGACCTCTTCGAGCCGCTGGTGCGCTACGGCACCATCGACGAGTCCGACCTGGCCGCCTGAGGGCTCAGGACCGGGGGACGTACCCTCCGCGTCCGAGGGCAGCGCTGTCGAAGGGATCGGCGCTCTCGTCCACCCCACCGACCACCTCGGTGACCCAGTCCAGGCGGCTGCGCAGGATGCGGTCCACCCCGCCTTGGAGGGTGGCCGACGAGATGGCGCACGAACTGCACGCCCCCTGGAGCTGCACTTCCACCACGCCCGAGACCACGTCGAAGGACACGAGCTCGAGGTCCCCGCCGTCGGCCTGCACGGCCGGGCGCATCAACTCGATCAGCCCCCGGAGCTCGGCCTCACGCACCACGCGGAGCTCCTCGCTCACCCCGGGCTCGGCCGGCGCGGGCTCGGCCGGTCCGGATTCACCCTGGCCGGAGAGGTGCACGACGGCTTCGTGGGGTTGGGGCACCTCTCCATTGTGCCGTGACCCCACGTCTACCGTGTCACCCCCTCGCCCCCGGGCGACTCCCGGCCTGCTCACGGCGCCGCCATGGCGAGGTCCGAGCACGGATCTGACGGACCGTCACAAACAGCCACAGTTAACATGAGGCGTGCCCTCCGACACGTTGGCCGCTGGACCACGCCACGTGCCGGCCCCCGATCCGGGGGGGCTCGGTCTCATTCTCCCCACCTTCCCCCAGCAGCGGGCCGAGCTCCCGAGCGCCTCGGCGCTGGCGGATCTGTGCCGCCGGGCCGAGGCGGGAGGGGCCGAGGCCTTGTGGGTCTGTGACCACATCTTCTGGCACGGGCCTGCCCTCGAGGCGCTGAGCTCGCTCGGGGTAGCCGTCGCGGCCACGCAGCGCGCCACCATCGGCACGTGCATCTTGCAGCTGCCCTTGCGCCACGCTCCCACCGTGGCCAAAGAGGCCGCCGCCCTCGCCCACCTGTCGGGGGGCCGGCTGGTGCTGGGCGTGGGCGTGGGCGCCCACCCCGGCGAGTACGCCGCCGCCGGTGTCCCCTTCGCCGGCCGGGGCCGAGCGCTCGACCAGGGCATCGACACGCTGCGCCGGGCATGGTCGGCCTCCCCCGACCAGCGCTACGTGCAGCTTCCCTCCCCCCATCGGGTTCCGGTGTGGGTGGGTGGGTCCAGCGAGGCCGCCCTGCGGCGCGCCGGGCGCCGGGGGGACGGGTGGATACCCCTGTTCGTGTCGCCCGGGGAGTACGGCCCGGCCATGGGCCGCCTCGACAAAGAAGCCGAGCGCGCCGGTCGCGACCCGCGGGTCGTGGCGCGCGCCGCGGTGGTCTTCGTGTCGGTGGGGGGCTCGGATGCCGAGGACCGGGGCCTGGCGTGGATGGCGTCGCTCTACGGCCTGGCGGCGCGTTCGTTCGTCCGTCACCTGGTGGCGGGGAGCGCCCGGAGCTGCGCGGACAGCATCGCCCGGTTCACCGAGGCCGGGGCCCGACACGTGGCGGTGTTCGTCACCTCGGATGACCCGCTGGTACAGTTCGAGGACCTGGCCGGCGAATACGCCGGCCTCGTCGCGTCCTCGGCTTCCCCCCGACGGCGCCGTCCGGGGTCCATCGAGCCCGTGTGGCTCACCGCCCACCACGGCTCGCCCGACACGACGCGCCGTGCGGTTCGGGTCGGCCAAGGTGCGTCGACCCCCGGCACCACACCAGTGCAAGACCAGGTTTGGAGGTGAGGTCGTCATGAGACAGGACGTGAGCATCGTCGGGATCGGGATGACGCCGATGGACCGGCGCGACCTGACTCCGGAGGCGATGGCGGGCCAAGCCGTGCGAGCGGCCCTCGACGACGCCGGCCTGTCACCAGCGGACGTGGGCCTCGTGATCTCGGCCAACGCCCTGGGCGGTCGTCTGTGTGACCAGGGTTGCATCCGCGGCCAGAGCTGGCTCCGCCACGTCGACCTGGGCACCACCGGCGTCGTCAACGTGGACAACTCCTGTGCGGGTGGGTCCTCGGCCATGCACCTCGGGGTGCTGGCGGCCCAGGCGGGGCAGTCACCGGTGCTCGTCCTGGGCGTCGAGAAGATGTGGACCGGGCACCGGGGCGAGACCATCGCCGGCATCGAGGACGGGTTGCCGTCCGACGAACGCCAGGAGTTGCGCGTGCGCCTCGACAACGACGCCGGCAGCGTGCTCATGGCGCTCAACGCCACCTGGGTCCGCCATCAGATCGAGGCCAGGGGCACCACCGAGCAGCAGATCGCGGCGGCGGCCGCCAAGGCCCGGCGCTGCGGGTCACGCAACCCCCTGGCGCAGTTCCAGACCCCGGTCACCGTGGCGGAGGTCCTCGCCTCCCCGGTCGTGGTGGCCCCGTTGACGCGCCTCATGTGCTCGTCGTTCACCGACGGGGCGGCCGCGGCCGTGCTGTCGGCCGGCACGGCGCCGGGGGCCCCCCGGGTGCGCGCCAGCGTGCTGCGGTCGGGAAATGGTGAGCTCGACTACCACGACCGCCTCAGCGAAACCGCCGAGGAGGCCTGGAAGGCGGCGGGGGTGGGCCCCCAGGACATCGACGTCGTCGAGCTGCACGACGCCACCAGCGCCGAGGAGCTGTACGCCCTGGAGTCCCTGGGCTTCTTCCCCCCGGGCGAGGCCGGAGTGGCCACCGTGGCGGGCGACACCGACGTCGGGGGTCGTGGGGTGTGCGTGAACCCCAGCGGTGGCCTCGTCGCCCGCGGCCATCCCCTCGGAGCCACCGGCATCTGCCAGATCGCCGAGCTCGTGGCCCAGTTGCGGGGCACGGCCACCGGTCGCCAGGTCCACGAGCCGCGCCTGGCCGCCGCCATCAACACCGGCGGGATCATGTCCGGCAAGGACACCGCCTTGGTGGCGGTCCACGTCCTCGAGCGCACCTGACACCCCGTGGCCGGAGCAGTCGTCACCGGGTGGGGCATCGCCGTCCCCGACAAGGTCGTCACCAACGAGGACCTCTCGGCCCGCCTCGACACCAGCGACGCCTGGATCGTGGAGCGCACGGGGATCCGGGAGCGGCGCATCGGGGGCACGACGGCCGAGCTCGCCATCGCCGCCGGTGCCCGAGCACTGGCACGCGCCGGGCGCACCGGCGAGGACGTCGACGTGCTCGTGCTCGCCACCTCCACGCCCGACGCCATCGTGCCCGGGACGTCGGCCACCGTCCAGGAGGGCCTCGCCGTCGCCGGAGGTGCCTTCGACGTCAACGCGGCGTGCTCGGGCTTCGTGTACGCCCTGGTGGCGGGGCACGGTCTGGTCCTCGCCGGCGCCCGCCGGGTGCTGGTCATCGGGAGCGAGACGCTGTCACAGATCACGGACTGGGACGACCGCTCCGTCGCCGTGCTGGTCGGCGACGGGGCCGGCGCCGTGCTGCTCGAGGCCACCGACGGGCCCGGCCAGCTGCTGGCCTGGGACCTCGGTGCCGACGGGTCCCTGCGCCACCTCCTCAAGTGCGACCACGGCGGCTTCCTCTACATGAACGGGAAGGAGATCTTCCGCCACGCCGTGCGCGTCATCGTCGAGTCGTCGCTGAAGACCCTGGGCAGCGCCGGGTTCGCGCCCGACGACGTCGACCTGTTCGTCCCCCACCAGGCCAACGCCCGCATCATCACCGCCGCCAGCCAGCGGTTGGGCATACCCGCCGAACGCTGCGTGGTGACCATAGACCGCTACGGCAACACCTCCTCGGCATCGATCCCCCTGGCCCTGGCGGACGCGCTCGAGACGGACCGCCTGCAGCCCGGCTCGCTGGTGCTGCTGTCGGGCTTCGGGGGCGGGATGACATGGGCGAGCGCCCTCCTACGATGGGGAGGGTGACGGCGAGCAGCTCCACCGACCGGCCGGCGCTCGTGGTGTTGGCCGCCGGGATGGCCAAGCGCTACGGAGGGTGCAAGCCCTTGGCGCCCTTGGGCCTGCACGGTGAGGCCGTCATCGACCTGATCGCCGGCGACGCCGTGTCGGGCGGGTTCGGTGACCTCGTCCTCGTCCTCGGGCCCCAGACGGGGTCCGCCATCCGCTACCACGTGCGCCAGTGCTTCCCGTCGCAGCTCACCGTGTCCTTCGCCGAGCAGCGCGTGGCCCTCGGCACCGCTCACGCGGTGTTGTGCGCCCGCAAGCACGTCGGCGACGGCCCGTTCTCCGTGGTGAACGCCGACGACGTCTACGGCGCGCCGGCTATGGCCCTGCTCGCCCGTCAGCTCGCCCAGGGTGACGAACACGCCATCGTGTCGTACCGGCTGCGCGACACCATCGTGGCCGACGCCCCCGTGACCCGGGGGACGTGCGAGGTGGGACCCGACGGACAGCTGGTGCGCCTGGTGGAACGGCGCGCCGTGGCGCGGCGCCCCGACGGGGACTTCGACGCCGGGGACGGCTTCGAACCCGGCGTCCTCCCAGGCGACACCCCGGTGTCGATGAACCTGTGGGGATTCCAACCCTCGATCTGGCCGGTGCTCGAGAACGCCGTGCTCGGCGCGCACCCCTCGGTGTCACCCGACGGCGCCGTCCCCGATCCCTCGGCGCTTCGCAACGACGCCGAGGTCCTGCTGCCCGAGGTGGTGGGCGACATGATCACGGGCCGGGGCGCCGAGGCCCGACGGGCGGTGGTGCGCGTGCTCAGCGGTCCGGGCCGGTGCATCGGCGTGACCCACGGCGACGATCTCCCTGTGGTGCGCAACGAGCTGGCTCTCATGGTGGCCCAAGGCCTGCGTCCCGAGGGGCCCTGGGACTCCGCCGCCTGAGGCCGCAGCGCCCCCGGCTCCGAAGCGACCACCCGTGGCCCCCCTGCCGACGCTGCTCCCCCGCCCCCGGCGTTACGAGGCGCCCCCCGACGGCCGCCGCGTCCGGTGGCGCCCACCCGTCGAGCACGTCGACGCCACGCTGGCGCCCCAGGGCTATCGCCTGGAGGTCGACGACGACGCCGTGCGGGTGGTGGGCGCCGACGAAGCTGGCCTCCGCCACGCTCTGGCCACTTTGGCCCAGCTGCGCCACCCCGCCAATGCGGCCCAGGACGGGGACGGGGGCACCATCGCGGCGTGTCGCATCGAGGACTGGCCCGACTTCGCGGTACGCGGCGTCATGCTCGACATCTCGCGCGACCGCGTGCCCCGCATGCAGAGCGTGGTCGCCCTGGTGGACCGGCTGGCGGCCTGGAAGGTCAACCAGCTACAGCTGTACATGGAGCACACCTTCGCCTACGCCGGCCACGAGGACGTCTGGCGTCTCGCCGATCCCTTCACCGCCGAGGAGATCCGCTCCCTCGACGCCCACTGCCGGTCGCGAGGGGTCGAGCTCGTCGCCAACCAGAACACGCTGGGACACTTCGAACGATGGCTCCGGCTGGAGCGCTACCGCCCGCTCGCCATCGCCCCCGACGGCTTCGAGTGGCTCTTCGGCATGCACCGCCCCGCCCTCACGCTCGACCCGGCCAAGCCCGAGGCCTTCGCGCTGGTCTCGGACCTCCTGGGTCAGCTGGTGCCGCACTTGACGAGCCGGCGCGTCCACGTCGGGCTGGACGAGCCGTGGGAACTCCCCGCCGAGCGACGCGGCGAGTGGGTGCAGTGGCTGCGCGCCCTGCGGGGGTTGCCCGCCGTGGCTGGGCACGAGTTGCTGGTTTGGGGCGACGTGCCCGCCGCCCACCACGACCTGCTCACCGAGCTCCCCGACGGGGTCACGGTGTGCGAGTGGGGCTACGAGGCGGACCATCCCTTCGACGAGCGCAGCGCCCGGCTGGCCGACGCCGGGGTGCCGTTCTGGGTCTGTCCGGGCACCTCGAGCTGGATGTCGATCTCGGGTCGCGTCGACAACATGATCGACAACGTGCGGGGGGCCGCCCTCGCCGGCGCCGCCCACGGTGCCCTCGGGCTCCTCGTCACCGACTGGGGCGACATGGGGCACCACCAACAACCGCCGGTGAGCGATCCCGGGTTCGCCGCCGCGGCGGCGTTCGGGTGGTGTGCACAGTCCCACGCCGAGCTCGGACCCGACGACCTGGCCGAGATGCTCGACGTCCACTGCTACGACGACCCCACGCACACCACGGGACGGGCGGTGGTGGCCCTGGGCCAGGCCTACCGCATGGTGGCGCCGCAACCGTGGAACATGTCGACGTTGGCCCTGCCCATCCTGCTCCCCCAGTGGAAGATGGGCAGGGCGCTCACCGAGGGCCTCACCCCGGGCGACCTGCAGACGGTGGCGGCCCTGGTCGACGACACCACCGCCGCCCTGGGACGGGCCCGCCCCCGACGTCCCGACGGCGATCTCGTGGTCAGTGAGATCCGCGCCGGGGCGGCCCTCCTGGCACTGGCCTGTCGCGACGCCTCTTTGCGCCTGGAGGGGGACGGCAGCCTGTCGTCGATCCCCCCCGCGCCGCGGGAGTCGCTGGCCGTCGAGCTCGTCGGCTACACCGAGGAATACCGCCGGCTGTGGCTCGAGCGCTACCGGCCCGGGGGCCTCCCCGACAGCACGGCGTGGTTCGACCACCTGCTGGGCTGCTACCGCACCGGCACCACCGAGCGGTCGTGGTTCGGCCCCTTCGGGTAGGGGGTTTGCGAAGAAGCCCCCGGTAGGCTGGGCAGACCGACACCGATCGAGGAGCCCCCGTCGATGGACCGTACGGCCTTTCGCACTCGACGACTCGTGGTCACCTTGGCCATCAACGTCGCCCTGGCCGGGACCCAGGTGGTGGGGGGCGTGGTGGCCCATTCCCTGGGTCTGCTCTCCGACGCTGGGCACAACGTCACCGACGTGGCGGGAGTCGCCATGTCCCTGCTCGCGGTGCGGTGGGCGGCCCGGCCCCGGAGCCCGTCGCACTCCTTCGGCTACCACCGGGGACCCATCCTGGCCGCCCTGGCCAACACGGCGGTGATCGCCGTGGTCACCGTGGCCATCGTGGTCGAGAGCGTGGTCAGGCTGGTCCATCCCCATCCCGTGCGGGGGGGCCTGGTGGTGATCGTGGCCGCCGTGGCCGTGGTGGCCAACGGCCTGGCCGCGCTCATGCTGCGCGAACGGGGCGGCGACCTCAACATGCGCGCGGCGGCGCTGCACATGGCTGGAGACGCCCTGGGATCACTGGCCGTGCTGAGTGCCGGTGCCGTGCTCCTCGCCGACCGGTCGGTGCAGTGGGTGGACCCCACCGCGTCGCTGGTGGTGGCCGCCATCATCGTTTTCGAGGCCTACCGCCTGTTGCGAGCCAACCTCGACGTGTTGTTGGAGTCGTCTCCCGCCGACCTCGACCTCGGCGCGCTGACGACGGCCATGGGGCAGGTGCCCGGGGTCGCCGAGGTGCACGACCTCCACGTCTGGAGCCTGTCGAGCGACGTGCGAGCCCTCTCCGCCCACGTCGTGTTGTCGGGGCACCCCACCCTCGAGCAGGCCCAGGTCATCGGGGACCGGGTGAAATCCGCCATCGGCGCTCCGTTCACCATCGCCCACAGCACTTTGGAGCTCGAGTGCGAGCGGTGCATCGACGGCGAGGTCGACCCCTGCCTGATGGACAGCGTCGGGGACGCCAGAGGCGCCTCCTCGAGGTGACACCGGCAGGCGGGGAGTCGAGCACCGTCCGGCGCCGGGTGGTGATCCACGGGCACGTGCAGGCGGTGGGCTTCCGGGCATCGTGCTCCCGCCGGGCCTCGGAGGCGGGCGTGGCCGGGTGGGTGCGCAACACCCGCCACGGCGACGTGGAGGCCGTGTTCGAGGGCCCGCTCAGCTCCGTCGACGCCCTGGTGGCCTGGTGCCGCCAGGGCCCGGCCTGGGCGCGCGTGGAGCGCGTGGAGGTCACCGACGACGAACCCCGGGGCGAGACCACGTTCGAGATCCGCTGAGCGAGAGGAGCATCAGGGCCCAGACGCGGCGAGACCCCGAGTAGCCGGTTCGACCGAAGTCGCCCGCACTCCTCGGGGCCGTCGCCCTCGGCTGACAGCTCGCCCTTTCCATGGGTCGGACGACCCCCGGTCCGGGCGTTGTAGCGGTCGATCCCAGGG
>Ga0209415_10004090_pt1 | contig 26862 bp, 27 predicted proteins | sample PeaSoiSIISIP2007_FD_187696 | JGI IMG/M metagenome (GOLD analysis project Ga0209415, IMG submission 187696) | Peat soil microbial communities from Weissenstadt, Germany - SII-SIP-2007 (SPAdes) (version 2) | ecosystem: Environmental > Terrestrial > Soil > Wetlands > Peat | place: Germany... | reverse complement strand
CGGCTTCATTCGGACATCCGACCTGCCACCTTTTCTTTCGTCCTGACTTTCTATTATTTATGCAACGCTCAATAGTCGAAAGGCAACGGGAATGGCGATGAAGTCCAGAGGCCAAAGGCGAGTGGCCAATTCGCCAGGAGAGCAGCAACGTCGCGTGCGAAGGCGACGTTCCGCGATGCGCCGCCGGACTGACTTGAAGACGGTGCAGAAAGCGTTTGAACGACGCTATCCCGACATTGCGGTGGACGCGGAGTTGTTCAGGCTAGTCGGCGTTGATCTACCGCTGAGCTTGGAGAACGAGCGCGAAGTGCTCCGCGAGTTCCTTTATGGTTTGAAAGGGGCCTTGCCATCCCCTGCTCGCAGGCGTTTCGACCGTGGCAGCCGTGGCCGCACAGTTCGCTATGCGCGAGAAGCTTGTCGTGGGCAGGATTTTCGAACAGCCAGTACATTAGACACTTCCTTACTAGCTTTGCCGCGTACGGTGCAGTTCGTGGTGCCGGTAGGCGCCGAACGTGAAGACCATACCATGAAGTATAAAACGATAAGCTAATAAGAGGTGCAATGAAAAACTATTACTAGTGCTGGTGGACTTTGTCACCGCAGGTGGCAGCCACACCGCACCATGATTCAGGGCGTCGCCCCTAAGAATTCAGTGCCAATCCTCGTCGCTCATGAATTTCCCCCTGCCATGGAACAGAGCCGATGTCAACTGGTCGAATTTCTCACCGTTACGCCGCCCAGCCGCGGAATGGAGAGTCCGCGTGCGACACGCACTAACACCCACTCCTCCACTACCTCGGCGAGCTGGTCGCGGCACGCTTCCAACGTGCGCCCCGTCGCGATGACACCGCGCAGGCTCGGTACGGTGGCGCAAAACAAGCCGCCGTCGACTTGTTTGTACCGCGCGCGGCGCAGCGCTTGATCGATGTAGCGTGTGATCACGGCGGTCTCCTACCGTCCAGTGTTCTCCAAAGGGCAGGTTCGATGCAAGCAGGCGTCACTCCTCGCGCAACAGGTTGAGCGCCGCACCCGCTTTGAACCACGCGATCTGCTCGGCGCTGAAGCTGTGGCGGCAGCGGATGGCTTCGTCCTTGCCGCCGGCGTGATGCAGGATGACGGTGACCGGCTTGCCCGGCGCGAGGTCCTTGAGGCCCACGATGCTGACGCGATCGGTTTCCTGCACCTTGTCGTAGTCGGCGGGATTCTCGAAGACCAGCGGCAACATGCCCTGCTTCTTCAAGTTGGTTTCGTGGATGCGCGCGAAGCTGCGCGCGATCACTGCCTTGCCGCCGAGGTAGCGCGGCTCCATCGCCGCGTGCTCGCGGCTGGAGCCCTCGCCGTAGTTTTCGTCGCCGATGGCCACCCAACCCAGCTTCTCGGCTTTGTAATGCCGCGCGATCTTCGGAAACGGTACACCGGTCTCGTTCGAGAGCACGTCGCGACCTTTACCCGCCTCGCCGCCGAACGCGTTGATCGCGCCGGTGAACATGTTGTCGCTGATCTTGTCGAGATGGCCGCGGTAGCGCAGCCACGGGCCGGCGGGCGAGATGTGATCCGTCGTGCACTTGCCCTTGGCTTTGACGAGGATCGCCAGGTGGTCGTAGTCCTTGCCATCCCACGCAGCGAAGGGTTGCAGCAGCTGCAGGCGCTCGCTGTCGGGTTTGACCTTCACCTCGATCCCGCTGCCGTCGGTGGGCGGCTCGACGAAGCCGGCGTGTCCCGCCGCGAAGCCATTCGCAGGCAACTCCGGAGCCTCCGGCGGCGTGAGCTTCACCGCCTCGCCCTTGGCGCCGGTCAATGTGTCGGTGAGCGGATTGAAGTCGAGGCGCCCGGCCAGCGCCATCGCGGTCACCAGCTCGGGGCTGCCGATGAAGGCCATGGTCTCCGGGTTGGCGTCGTTGCGCGCCGGGAAGTTGCGGTTGAATGACGTGACGATGGTGTTGCGCTCGCCCTTCTTGATGTCGTCGCGCTGCCATTGGCCGATGCACGGCCCACAGGCGTTGGCCAGCACGGTGCCGCCGACTTGCTCCAGCACCTTGAGCTGGCCGTCGCGCTCGATGGTGTTGTGGATCTGATCGGAGCCCGGCGTGATGAGGAAGGGCTTGCGCGCCTTGATGCCGTGGGCCAGGGCCTGTTTCGCGACGTGCGCCGAACGTCCGATGTCTTCGTATGACGAGTTCGTACAACTACCGATGAGGAAGACTCGCACGTCGGTCGGGTACGCGTTCTTCTTGGCGTCCTCCGCCAGCTGCGAGATCGGCCGCGCCAGATCGGGCGTGTGCGGGCCGACGATGTGCGGCTCCAGCTTCGACAGGTCGATCTCGACGATCTCGTCGTAGAACGTCGTCGGCTCCTTCTCGACCGCCGGATCCGCCGTGAGATGTCGCGCGTGCTGCTCGGCGAGCGCCGCGAGGTCGGCGCGACTGGTGGCGCGCAGATACGTCGCCATGCGGTCATCGAACGGGAACACCGACGTCGTCGCGCCGAGCTCGGCACCCATGTTGGTGATCGTGCCCTTGCCGGTGCAGCTGATGGAACGTGTGCCGGGTCCGAAGTACTCGACGATCTTGCCGGTGCCACCCTTGACGGTCAGTATTCCAGCGAGCTTGAGAATGACATCTTTCGCCGACGTCCAACCGGACAAGCTGCCGGTGAGGCGCACGCCGACGACCTTGGGCATGCGGACGTTCCACGGCAACCCGGCCATGACGTCGGCCGCATCGGCGCCGCCGACGCCGATGGCCAGCATGCCGAGTCCGCCGGCGTTGGGCGTGTGCGAATCGGTGCCGATCATCAGCCCGCCGGGGAAGGCGTAATTCTCCAGCACGACTTGATGAATGATGCCGGCCCCCGGGTTCCAGAAACCGATGCCGTACTTCTGCGACGCCGACTTGAGGAACTGATACACCTCGTTGTTCTCGTTGAGGGCGTTTTGCATGTCCGGCGCGGCGCCGAGACGGGCACGGATGAGGTGGTCGCAATGCACGGTCGTCGGCACCGCGATCTTTTTCCGCCCGGCTTGCATGAACTGCAGCAACGCCATCTGCGCCGTGGCGTCTTGCATCGCAACGCGATCCGGCCGCAGATCGATCCATCCCTTGCCGCGCTCGACGTCGGCGGTGTCCGGCTTGTCGAGATGGGCAAAAAGGATCTTCTCGGCCAGCGTCAGATCGCGCCCGAGCCGCCGGCGCATTGCGCTGAGCCGTTCGTCGAGCGCGGCATACAATCTGCGAATCGCATCGGTCATTGCATCAGCTCCTCAGAGCGCACCATAGCAATCCGCTGCCGGTCGCGCATCAGATCGGCGGGCGCTGCTCAGTGAGAAAGTTCAACGAGTGTCGATCGCCTGGCGCGACACTCCTGAGGCGCTTGCCCTCAACCTGCCAGCGGCACCTTGCGGGATTTCTTGATGGTCCGGTCCCGGGTCACCAATGGTACCCGGTGAACCAGACTGGTAGCTGCGATAAGCTCATCAGCCGGGTCGCAGCGAAAATCGAGGTGGCGGATCTCGCGACAGATCTCCAAGGTGATCGGCCACGTGTGGACGCGTGACAGGACGCGCGTCAGCTCGGCGTCATCGAGGTCCACTTCAATGCGGCCGAGTTGAGCCAACTTGCTGATCTCCCAGAGGACGATGGCCGAGATGCTCCAGGTGTCGTTCGACAGCAGCGTGACTTCCTTCGAGGTTAGCTCGCCGGTCAGCGCGTACACCAGGACGTGCGTATCAAGATTGAGCATCCCAGCGCAGCCCGGTCGACAGGATGCTTCCCTTGACCTTGATCTTCCCCTTCAAGCTGCCGATCAGGGCCGCGGACTCCGTTTCGATCGGGATGAGCTTGGCGACCGGCTTGCCGTGCTTGGTAATCACCACACCCTCAGGGCCGATTGTGTCGAGGACCGAGAGGCAGTGCTCCTTGAACTGCGCGGCGCCCATTTTCTTCATGCCGATTCTCTACAACAAGCCAGAAGGTCCGTCCAGTCACTAAATCTGGATACCACAACCACGCCGATCACGATGTCAGTGCTCTTCAGCCGCCGTGCGCCTCCCTTTACCCACACGTCCGCCTGCTACCGCGGCACCGATGGCCGCGACGATGCCGGTACCGGCGACGAGCAGCCAATCGTCGGTGTGCAGCGGCTCCATGTGGAAGAGCCCAGCGATCGGACCGATCTGGACGAGTGCGCAGGTGAGGGCGATGGTGCCGGCACTGATCCAGCGTGACACGCGTGTCCGCAGTCGGCTCAGGCCAACGATCAAGCCGGCGCTGGAGAGCGTGAGCGCGGCCATCGCGCTGGCGCGGGCGTGTTCGACCGGGCGGATGCCGTCGAGTGCGCGGACGTAGAGAGCAGCCACGGCGGTGGTGATGAAGGCCGCCACGAACACGATCACCGCCCAGTCCCGTACGGAGAAGAAACGCGCCCGCCGGCTGCCGCGCGGCGCTTCCAAGCGGCGCGCGGGCCCGCGTTCCTGAAACACCAGGAGTGCCGACGGATGAATGACCATCTCGATCCACACAATGTGCAGCGGCAGATAGAGCAGCGGAAACCCGGCGAGCGGGATGAGGGCCGCGGTGATCACCAGCGGCAGGTGGATCATGAGCAGGTACTGAAAGCTCAGACACAAGTTGCGGAAGAGCTGCTGGCCTTCACCGATGGCACGCACGATGGAACGGAAATTGTCGTCGAGCAGCACGATCGCCGCGACCTCGCGCGCGCTGCGGGTACCGCGCTGTCCCATGGCGATGCCGATGTCGGCGGCCTGCAATGCGGGGACATCGTTGACGCCGTCCCCGGTGACGGCGACGATTGCACCGGTCGCCTGCAGCGCGTGCACGAGGCCGAGCTTTTGGCCGGGCACCGCGCGCGCGACGACGTCGATGTCGTGCAACGCCTGCGGACCACCGCGCTCCAGCAGCGCATCCAAATCGTCACCGGAGATCACACGGGGCTGGGGGCTCAGTCCGACGTCGCGGGCGATCGTTGCGGCGGTCGCCGGATGGTCGCCGGTAACCATGATCACGTGGATCCCGGCCGCCAGACATTCCTGGATCGCCTCGGGCACGCCGGGACGCACCGGATCTTCCAGCGCCAAGAAGCCGGCCCAGCGGTAGCCGCGGTCGGGCTCGCCGCCGGCCCAGTCGCCTTCCAGGTTGCGCCAGGCACAGCCGATCACCTTGTGCCCCTCGCCGGCGTAGTCATCCATCCGCTCCGTCCATGTCCCGCGCTCGCGGGCGGAGACCTGGGTCAGCTGTAGGACGACTTCTCCGGCACCCTTGGTGACCGCCAGCAGCGTGCCGTCCGCTTGCCGCAGCACCGCGGTCTCACGCTTGCGGGTCTCGGTGAAGGGAAAGACGGCGACCGCCTCTACACCATCGGGCGCACCGTTCTTTGCCGCGGCACTGTTGATTGCCTCGTCGAGCGGGTCGCCGCTGTCGGCGCGCGACGCGCAGCTGGTCAGCGTCAGGAGCTGATGATCATCCAGCCCCTTGATGGGAACGAGATGCGTCAGCTGCAGCCGGCCGGCGGTGATAGTGCCGGTCTTGTCTGAGCAGATGCACGACACCCGGCCGATGTTTTCGACGGAGACGGCGCGGCGCACCAGGGCTTGGCGCTGCGCCAGACGGTAAACACCGACGCCGAGGAAGAAGGTGAAGACGACGGGAAACTCTTCCGGAATGGCCGCAACCGCCAGGGTGACCGCGCTCAGGAAGGCGTCGACCCACCCGAAACCTTGGCGCACGCGCACGTAGGCCAGGATGAGACACATGACGGCCGCGCCGATAATCAAAACGGTCACCAGGTTGGAGACCGCTTCCTGCAAAGGCGTGCGGGCGCCGCTGCCCCGCAGGGCGGAGCGCACGATCTCGCCGTAGAGCGTTTCGGCGCCGGTCCAGACGACGCGCACGCGCGCGCTGCCGGTCAGCAGGCGGGTGCCCGCAAACCCCCAGTGCTCGCCGTCGACCATGACCTCGACGCCGCGGACCGGCAGCGGCCTCACTGCGTGCTTGGCGACCGGATAGGCCTCGCCGGTCAGCGACGACTCATCGGCCTGCAGGTCATTTCCCGAGAGGATCACGCCGTCGGCCGGAAACCACTGGCCGGTGCGAACCACCACGATGTCGCCGGGCACCAGCTCGCTGGCGGCGATGTCCGTGACCTGTCCGTCGCGTTCCACCGTCGCGCGTGACGCCAGGCGTGCGCTCAGTCCCTCCGTCGATGCAGCCGTGCGGTGATGCAGAAAGGCATCCATGCCGATGAGCGGCACCATGGCCAGCAGCAACACACCGGCTTCGAGCGCCTGGCCGAGCAACAGATAGAGGCCGCTGGTCAATGCCAGGAACCACAGCATCGGATCGCGTGCCGTCTCCTTCGCCAGCTCCCACCACGGCCGCCGGCGTGCCGCGACGATGTCGTTGCGGCCGTACTGCGCTCGACGGCGCGCGGCGTCGGCGTCGGTGAGCCCGGCAGACGGTGCCAGACCCTCGAGGCGACTGAGCGGCAGCGGGCGCTTCATCAGAGCCTATTTGATCTGCTTGCGGAACGTCAGGCTGGCGAGACCGAGGATGATGATGCCGTACACCAAGAGGATGGCCGCCTCGTTCTTCAACTCCGCCATGCCCACACCCTTGAGAAAAATGCCGCGGACGATGGTGATGAAGTAGCGCAGCGGGATGATGTAGGTGAGCGTCTGGACGGCCTTCGGCATGCTGGCGATGGGGAACATGAAGCCCGAGAAGAACATGTTCGGCAACAGCAGGAACTGCCCGGCCATCGACGCCTGCTGCTGCGTGTTCGAGATCGTCGACACCAGCAGCCCCATGCCCAGGCAGGTGAGGATGAACAGGCCGCTCAGCCCAAAGAGCAGAGGCAGGCTGCCGCTGACGTGCACGCCGAACCAGAACGTGCCCGCCAACAGCACCGCCGTCATGTTGATGTATCCCAAGCCGATGAACGGGATCGCCTTGCCCATGATCAGCTCGTACGGGCGGATCGGCGTGACGATCAGCTGCTCCATCGTCCCGCGCTCCTTCTCGCGCACGATGGCGACGCCCGTGAGGATGACCAATGACTCCATCATCAGCACGCAGATGATCCCCGGCACCATGAAGCGCACGCTGCGCAGCTCGGGGTTGAACCAGACCCGCGGCTCGAGGCTGACGACGGGGTGGCGACTGAGCATCGCCGGCCGGCCGTGATCGACGAACTGGACGTCGACGGCGTAAGTGAGTGTGATCTGCTCGAGGTATGAGGCGGCGATGGTGGCGGTGTTGGAGTTGCTGCCGTCGACGGCGGCCATGACGTCGGCCGTCTGCAGCCGCTTCAGCTTGGCGGAGAAGTCCGGCGGGATGGTCAGCGCGACGCGGATGCGTCCGCGGTCCAACAGTCGGTTGATGTCGTGCATGCTGCGGCACGGCGCAGCGATCCGAAAGTAACCGCTGCGCACGACGCGGTCGATGTAGGCGCGGCTCTCGGCCGATTGATCGTAGTCGCACACCGCCAGGTCGACGTCCGTAATGTCCGTGGCGACGACGTAGCCGAAGATGAACAGCTCCAAGACCGGCATGAACAGAATCATGCCGAACATGCGCCGGTCGCGGCTGATCTGCACGACCTCTTTCCAGACCACGTGCAGGATGCGGGAGAGCGAGGCGGTCACGGGCGAGCCTCAACGTCGGAGTTGCTGAAGAAAATGGAAAACCGGAAACCGGAAATGGAAAATGTGAAACCGGCCATTGCCGAGTTCCCCCGCAGCTCTGCGTTGGCCGGTTTGACATTTCCAGTTTTCCATTTCCGGTTTTCCATTCTCTTCGCTCCCCTCAGCCGAGCTTGTCCTGAAAGCGGCTGGCGCTGAGCGTGACGATAGCGGTGCTGAAGATGAGGAGCATGAGCGCCTCCGGCCACAGCACCTGGAGCCCGACGCCTTTCAGGAAGATGCCGCGGATGGCGGTCACGAAGTAGCGGCCGGGGAAAAGGTAGGACACCAGCCGCACGCCGACCGGCATGTTCTCCAGCGGGAAGACGAAGCCCGACAGCAGGATCGACGGCATCAAGGAGATGAAGATCGCCAGCAGCATGGCGTTCTGCATGGTGTCGGCGATGGTGGAAACGAACACCCCCGTGCCGAGCGACGCGGTCAGATAGAAGACCGCGAAGAAAGCCAACTCCAAGAGGCTGCCCTTGATCGGCACTCGGAAGACGAAATAGGCGGCGGCGACCACGATTACCAAGTCGAGGAAGGCGATACAGACGTAAGGGATGATCTTGCCGACCATCATCTCCAACGGCCGGATCGGCGACACCAGGATCTGCTCGATCGTGCCGCGCTCCTTCTCCTTGACGATGCTGAGCGCCGTGAGAATGGCGCCGACGATCATCATGATCACCGCGATCACTCCCGGCACGATGAAGTTGACGCTCTTCAGCTCGGGGTTGTACCAGATCCGGCTCTTCAGCTCGATCGGCGGCCCAGCGGCGGTGCTGAGTGCTAAGTGCTGAGTGCTGGGTGCTGAGTCCTGAGCGCCGAGAGGAGCCGTCATCGGTAGGCCGGCGCCGTAGCGCGCGATCATCGCCAGCAGATAGCCTTGCGCGATGGTGGCGGTGTTCGAGTCGGAGCCGTCGATGACTGCCTGCACGGTGGCCGGCTCTCCCGCGCGCAGGTGCGCGGCGAACTGCACGGGGATGACCACGGCGGCCTTGCTCGTCTCGGTAGTCAGGTCATGATCCACGTCGTGCTGGTCGCGCGCCCAGCGCACGACGCGGAAATACCCCGAACGGATCATCTGCTGGCCGAGGCCGCGGCTCTCCGGCGTTTCGTCGTGGTCGAGGATCGTCAGCGGCACGTTGTCCACGTCGTAGCGGATGCCGTAGCCGTACATGATCAGCATGCTGATCGGATACAGAAAGGTAAGGATGAGGCTGCGGCGATCGCGCAGCACGTCGGTGAACTCGCGCCGCATGATGGCGCGAATGGTGCGCCACGAGAAGGCGCGGCGGCGCGGAGGCGGAACGCTGGCAGCGGAGTCGGCCATACCCACCGGGGGAGCTTACCGATTTGGCGCAGCGAGTTCGAGCCCGGCCTGCGGCCGCAGCCGTCGTCCGTCTTGAATGATGGTGATTCGCCTTTCCTCATCGAGGCGACAGCGCGAATGGGTCGCCGAAGCGCGGGTCGGTGAGGAATGACGCGTCGGTCAAGCTCTCGAGGAAGGCGAGCAGGTCGGAACGTTCTTGCGCGGTCACGATGAACCCCGTGACGAATTGGTCCTTCAAGGGGCTCTTGCTGCCGTCACCGGCGTGCGGGCCGCCGTCGATCGTCCGGCCCCCGGCCGCGTAGTGGTCGATGACCTCGGCGAGCGTGGCGATCGAGCCGTCGTGCATGTACGGCGCGGTGACGGCGACGTTGCGCAACGTCGGCGCCTTGAAACGACCCATATCGCGCGCGGCGTGTGTGATCTCATAGAGGCCGCGGTCGTCTTCCGGGTATCCGCCCTTGCCGTCGACGTTGTAGAGCCCGTTGTTATGAAATGCGCGCTCCGGCTCCGGGAGCTTTGCGTGATCGACGGCATCGGCGAAATTGAAGCCGCCGTGACAATGGAAACATTCGAGGCGCTCGGAGAAGAACAGGACCATGCCGCGTTTGGCGGCGTCGGACAACGCTGTCGCGTCCCCGCGCGTGTAGCGGTCGTAGGGGGAATCGCCGGAGATGAGCGTGCGCTCGAAGGCGGCGATGGCCCGCGTCACGTTCTTGACCGTAATCGGCGCGCGCTCGCCGGCGAACGCAGCGGCAAACAGTGCGATGTACCGCCGGTCGGCGGCGAGCCGTTGCGTCAGCGTCGCTTCGTCGGGAAGCCCCAGTTCAATCGGCGTGTCGCCGAACATCGGTACCAAGGCTTGATCCTCCAGCCGATTGATCAGCGAGTTGGCCCACGTCAGCCGCGATGCATAGGCGACGTTGGTCAGCGACGGGCTGTTGCGCCGATGCGCCGCCCCGGTCGAGCCCAGCGCGTGCACGCGGCCGTCGGTGAAGGCGCGCTGCTGTTGGTGACAGCTGGCGCAGGCCTGTGTCTGGTTCAGTGAGAGCCGCTTATCGTAAAACAGAAAGCGACCGAGCTCGACCTTCGCCGCGCTCATCGGGTTGTCGCCGGGAACCCGCGGCGGCGGAAAGCCGGCCGGCAGCCGCCATTCCCATTGCGCGCGCGACCGACACCCGGAGAGGTACAAGGCCACTAGGCCGACGCCGGCGAGCACCGGAATCAGGCGCCGCCATGCCCGCGCGGCGATCATGAGCCACTCAGTTGGAACAGCCGCTGCGTATGGGACGCGTCGAGACCGACCGCGGCAAACAGCGGCGCGCAGTCCGCGGCATCGACGTCGGCCATGCAGTTGTGCGTGCGCGTGCCGTCGAGCCCCGCGAGCAACGTCGCGAGTTGAACGACGACCGTGCTGTGTTGCGGCGTGAAACCTTCGAGCTCGATCGTCGGGCGATTGGGTTGGGCGCAGCGCTGGATGTGACCGATCGTCCCTTCGCAGCCGGTGCTGCCGAGATGAAAGCTCACGCCATGCCCCGCCGCATCGAGGCCCTCGAAGCGGAGGAACTTGTAACCACCCTGCCATCCCCAATGCATGCGACCGAGCGTCAACGGCGGATCCGCCGCCGCGGGGTCGGCGTGATTGAGCGCGAACGGCACCCCGAGCGTGAAGCGCAGGGTGCGGTAGTCGCCGGGCGGAACCCGCCCGAGAATCGATGTGTGCGTGCCGGCGGTGCCGTTGGCGCAGTTCCCCGTGCCATCTTCGAAATCGAGGAGGGCGACCGTTCCATTCTGGAAAGCCGCGTCGCGAGTCAGCGCCACGGGCACCGCTGTGCCGTTCACGTCAACCAGCGCGACGTCGTGGATGTACAAACGCAGGTCGCTTGGTTGGAAGCTCGCCGTCGCATCGGCTCCCGCACACGAGAAGGGCGTGTCGCCAATGCGCGCGACGAACGGAATCTCGACCGGTACGGATGCGGATCGGAGGCATCCGGCAATGATCGATGCGCCGATCGCCAGCAACCCGGCTCCCATCGCCAGCAGACCGGTGCAACCGCATGCTCCTTGGCGCAATGACACGGCCTTCCTCGCTCGCCGCTAAAGATCGGGGCTCCGATTCACCTCGATCTGCAGCGTGTCGATCAGATTCTGCAAGACTTGGCGCACGATCAGCCGCTCGGGCATCGCGACGAAATCGACGCCGCTGAACAAGTGATCGAGATCACGCCGAATGGCGACGTCGGCACCGTCATGACCGGTGTCGAGGCGGAATTTCGCTGGCGCGTCCCCGGAGTGACCGGCCGGAAAGAGATCGAACAGTCGGCCGTTCGCCACTGTGGTACGGAACAGAAAGGGCTTCTCCTGCGCTGCTCCACGGGCGCGATACGTCCCTTCCACGTGCAGGCTGACGTCGACCATGTCGGCGTCGTGCGGCAAATTGACGGTATTGTTGTCGGCGCGGGCGATCAGGTAGTGGACCTGGCAGTACAGCTGCGGCGACAGCCACACCTCGCCGGCGATAGTGCTCTGGGCGTCGGTCAGGGACTCGACGCGCGGGATGTTGATCGCTGCGGGGTTCGGCGTTCCCGTCGAGTGGCCGGCGTACGCCGGCCGCGGCGCTGCGATCGCTGCGATGAGCTGCATCGGCAACGCGCGCAGGCTGTTCAACGCGGTCTTGGGGCACTCCACCAGCTCCGTGCTGCGTGTCACTACGTAGCCGCGCGTGAGCCGGATGGTGTACCCGAGATCGTTGACCAAAACGCGGTCCCCTGCGTCGTCGTGCCCGCGCCACTGGTCGGCCTTCCACGTCAGCGCGTATGTCACCCGATGTTTGACGGCCTGATTGCTGCCGTTCGGTCCTGCGCACCCGGCCGCGAGCAGTGCCAGGACGCCGGCGCTCACGCGGGCCACACGTGCAGGACCCGGCCGGCGCATGATGGGTGCTGGTCTCAGGAACAGCTCCCTCCCGGCGGCGTGCCGTTGCCGCCATTGTTCGCCGGTGTGCCGTGATAGCAGCCGAGCATGTAAGGGAACGTGGCGGTGGCGTGATAGTGATAATCGCCGTTGGGCCCGATGTGGCCGTTACACTGGTCGAGATACATCACTCCGGCCTTCGCCACATACTTGTTGTTCGACCACGCGCAGTTCTTGGGGACGCAGGCGGTGTCCGCCGCGCCATTGATCATCACCGGCGCGCACATGCTGGTCGATCCGCATTGCGAGCTCGACGTGCATCCTTGCGTCCCGGCGGACACGCCGACGTTGTCCCAGCTGCTCAGCATTTCCTGCACCGCGGAACAGCCCGTGTCGGTGCACTCGTACGGACCATAGATCGGATAACCGTCGAAGGCGTAGGCGATGATCGGAGACGGCTGGTCGGCGGACGGATCGGGATTGTTCCAGGGCTGCGCCACCAATCCGCTGGCAATCAAACACTTCACGAGAAGCGCGTGGTAATGGTAGCTGCCGCCGGGGCCGGTGTGGCCGAGGCATTCATCGAGAATGGCGTTGACAACCGGATCGCCGTACGGATCGGGCGTCGCCGCTTCGTTGGGACCAAAGAGCGGCATCCCGTTGACCGCGACGCCGATGGTGCCGAGCAGTGGAATGGTGGTCGTCTGCGCGGCCGCCGCGGGTGCGCTCGGAAAGTGGAAGGTGTAGTTTTGTGCCGCCAGCCCGTTGGGCGTGATGGAGACAAATGTGTAGGGGGGAATGCCGTTGCTGTTCACAGTGACGGTGTTGCCGCTGCAGGACACCGACAGTGACGCCGCCGGGTAGCCCGCGCCGGCACTCGGGGCGCCGCTCAAATCGAGGAAGTTGCTGCTCGGACAACCGCTCGTGGTGACCGTTGGGTAGACGACATCGAACAGCGAGTCGGTCAGGGTGTCGGCGGCCGCCACCACGCAGCTCTGCTCGGCCGCCACCGCGCCGCCACACGAGGTAAGCGCCCCGAGATCCGTGGAGCTGCACTTGGCGATCTTTGATTCCAGCGACGTCGCCGCCTTGGCGATGCTGCCCGTCAAGTCCGCCGTCTTGCAGTCCGTCGCCGTGATCGTTCCCTTGTCCTCCTTGTACTCACAGTTCAGCTGCTGCTTGGTCCGCGTCGAAACGTACGATTTCATTGCTGTGCCGACGTCGGTATTCTGGCAGGTCCACGCCGTGCTCTTCGATGGCAAGACCGGCGGGTTGCTTCCGTAGGCGGTTTCGACCGCAGCCGAAGCCAGATGTTCGGCCTGACAGACCGCGCAGGTTGCCACGTCCTGCATGGTGCTCACACTCGGTACCTGGCTGTCACACGGGCTCGAGCAGGACGTATAGCCGAGCGCCGCCGGCGTCTGCCCGCTGCATTTCGATCCGATCTTGTTCTCGAACGTCGTCGCCGACTCCTCGATGCTGGTCACGCTGGAGCTCGGAAACCCGGTCGATGCGATGTCGTTGCAGTCGACGGTCGATGCGATCGTGCCCAGCATGCGCTTCTGGTGACACGCCACCTCTTTGGCGATCGTGGTGATCGCCAAGCTGTCGGCGCTGCTGGCGATGTACTTGCGGCAGCTGGCCGCGCTCGCGTCCAGCCCGTAGACCGTCGCTGCGTGCATGGTGATGAGGATCAGAGCGATGTGGAAGCGTTCGAGCGTGTGCATTGCGGCCCTCCTCAAAATTCGTCTACCAAAAATTAGAGCACGTGAAAATGGCAGCAACGGCCATGCCGTTGCTGCGCGCCGCCATTTCGGATTGGCTGGCAGGGGAGCCTCGGAGGCCGTTTGCGGATTCCGCAGCGCGCCGCGCGGAATCCGCAAACGGCCGATCGATGCTGACGGAGGCCGAAGTCAGCGCCTACGGTGTGTCGCTGCCTTCAATGATGGCGACGAAGGCGTCTTCCAGCGACGGCTCGATGCGTTCCAAGCTGTGGACCGCGATGCCGCGCCCCTGCAATCGTGCGGTGACGGCGGCGCGCGCTGCGGCCTCGTCACCGGCGATGAGATGCAGGGCGTTGCCGAACAACGCCACGCCCGCGAGCGTCGGCTCCGCCTTCAGCGCGGCGAAGGCGTCCATCAACGCACTGCAGCTCAGCTCGAGCAACGCCCGCGACATGTAGCGGCGCTTCAACGTCGCCGGGCTGCCGCTGGCAACCACCTTGCCGCCGTAGATCAGCGCCAGCTGATCGCAGTGTTCCGCTTCGTCCATGTAGTGGGTGGTCACGAAGACGGTGATGCCGCGCGCCGACAGCTCGCCGATCATCTCCCAGAAATTGCGGCGTGACGCGGGATCGACGCCCGACGTGGGCTCGTCGAGAAAGAGGATGGGCGGCTCGTGCAGCACGGCGCAGCCGAGTGCTAGACGCTGGCGCCAGCCGCCCGCCAGCTCGGACGTCCGCAATTGTTCGCGCCCGCGCAGCCCGGCCATCTCCAGCGCCCAGGCGATGCGCGCGTCGCGTTGCGCGCCGCGCACGTTGTAGATGCCGGCGAAGAACAGCAGGTTCTCCCGCACGGTCAGATCCTCGTACAACGAGAAGCGCTGCGACATGTAGCCGATGTGACTCTTCAACCGCTCGCTCTCGCGCAGGATGTCGAAGCCGCCTACCGTGCCTTGCCCGGCGCTCGGCCGCAGGATGCCGCACAGCATGCGAATGGTGGTCGACTTGCCGGCGCCGTTCGGACCCAGAAAGCCGAACACCGTGCCGCTCTCGACGTGCAGGTCGATGTGATCCACGGCGACGAACGTGTCGAACACCCGGGTGAGACCGGTGACGTCGACGGCGAATTGTGTCATGGCGCCGCCGCGGCCGGGTCCGGCTGCGATGCGCCGTGCCGATGGATGTAGGACAAGAACACGTCTTCCAAGGACGGTTCGCGCAGACGCCAGTCATGGACCACGACGCCTGCGGCGCGCGCCTGCGCGACCGCCGCGGCCGGGTCGATGCCGGTGCGCGGGATGGTCACATGCACGTGCTCGCCGAAAATCACCGCCTCACGGAGGCTAGCCTCACCGAGGCCCGCCTCACCCAGGCCGGGAACGCGCTGCAAAAGGTGGCGGGCCTGCCGCGAATCGGCGCAACGCAGATCGAGGATGACGGTGCCGAGGCTGGACCGCAGCGCCGCCGGGGGCCCGCAGGCGATCAGTCGGCCATCGAGCAGAAAGCCGACGCGACCGCAGCGTTCGGCCTCGTCCATGTACGGCGTGGACAAGAAAATCGTCGAGCCTTCTTGCAGCAGGTCGTAGAGGATCAGCCAAAAGTCGCGCCGCGAGATCGGGTCGACGCCGATCGTGGGCTCGTCGAGCAGCAAGATGCGCGGCTGATGGATGAGACACACGCACAGGCTGAGCTTCTGCTTCATGCCGCCGGAGAGGTTGCGCGTCAGCCGATCTTGGAAGGGGCCGAGGCGGCTGAACTCCAACAACCGCGTGACCCGCTTGCGGCGCTCGCCGCGCGGGACGTGCCACACCTCGCTCACGTACAGCAGATTTTCCGCCACGGTCAACGTTTCGGAGAGACTGAAGCGCTGCGACATGTAGCCGATGCGCTCCTTCACCCGGGCCGGATCGGCGCTCACGTCAATGCCGTCGATGTGCACCGTGCCGCCCGACAGGCTCAGGAGCCCCACCAGGAGCCGCAGCAACGTCGTCTTGCCGGCACCGTCCGGGCCGACCAAGCCGAACAGTTCGCCGTGTGCGACCGTAAAGCTGACACCGCGCAGCGCGGCGGCGCCGCTGTAGTCCTTGGCGACGTCAACGGCTTCGATGGCGCGGGACTCGGACATCGGTTTCGCCAATGACTGCAGCGTGGCGCTCCCGATTCAGTGGCCGTCGCGGGCGTGATCCAACGGGATCACGGCGTCGGCGGGCATGCCGGGTTTGAGGGCCTGGTTGCGGTTCTGCAGCTCGATCTTGATGCGATAGACCAGCTTCACCCGCTCGTCCTGCGTTTGGATGTTCTTGGGTGTGAACTCGGCCTTTTCGGAAATGAAGGTGATCTTGCCCGTGAACGGCTCGGTCGGGAAGGAGTCGACGGTGACGTACGCCGGCATGCCCAGCGACACTTTGCCGAGATCGCGCTCGCCGATGTAGAGGTTGAGCCACGGGCGGGTCAGATCGCCGACGGTGACCACGGATCCTCCGGCCGGCACGGTTTCACCGGCCTCTCGGTTCTTCGACAACACTCGTCCGGCGAGCGGTGTAAAGAGTTGACAACGTGATAGATTCAGCTCGGCCAAGGCCAGCGCCTTCTCGGCCTCGCGCAGGTGGGCATTTCCCTCTTCCACTTCCTCGACGCGAAAGCCCTCTTTCAGCATGTCGAGCTGGGCGCGCGCGCGGTCGCGGGCGGCGAGCGCCGTTGCCCGGGCCGTGCTGGCGCGATCGAAATCCGCCTTCGACATGACGCCTTGCTCGAAGAGCTTTTGGATGCGTTCGAGGTCGCGCTGCTGGGTGTCGAGGTCACTCTCGGCAGCTTCGACGGCCGCCAACACCTGATCCACCTCCTGGCCGCGCGGTCCTTTCAGCAAGAGTTGGTAGCGCGCTTTAGCCGCCGCCTTGGCCGCCTCGGCGCGCTCGACCTGCAGGCGGTACTCCCTGTCGTCCAGCCGGGCGATGGGCTCACCCTTATCGAGCATCGCGCCTTCGCCGACGAAGCGTTCGGCGATGGTGCCGGGAACCTCGAAGGCCACGTCGACCTCGGTCACCTCGATGATGCCCGATCCCTTGATCGCCAAGCTGCCATTCAGCTTGACCGTCGTCCACCGCCACCAGGCGATGGCGACGGCGACGACCACAAGCACGATGATGCCAATGCGGCGCTGCATGCGTCACAATACCCCGGTGGCTTAGAGCATAAACCGTGCAGCCATGCACGTTTCCGGGCGGGGAACGGCTGCCGGGAATCAGGGATCGCCGCATCCTTCCAGCTCCAATGCATGCCGGCGAAACTGTGCGGCGCGCTCGACGATCAGCGTAGGGTACGTGAAGTAGTACTCACCGCCCAGGCGCAAGAAGGACTCGACGTCGGTTTCGTCGAGATCGAGCGCGCGGATCGCCGCGGCGGCCGCATCGCGGCCGGCCGCGGACATCAGCGCGTCGTACATCCGCTGACAGTCCGCAATCTGGAAATCCTCGCGGTGCGGCAAGGGCTGGGTCGTGGTGCGGCTTTCCGGGTAGAACTGCAGTAAGTAGCGCAGTGCCTTCAGCTCGTGGCGTTGCTGATCGATACGCTTGACGATCTCGGCCATGATGTCTCCGCGATGCAGGCTCGCCTCAGGATGCGAGCAGAACATCCGTGGGTCAACCCCGGCGGGAGCGCAGACGGTTTTGCCCCGTGCGCGCCGGGTTGGTATGGTGGCGGAACGATGAGCGCGCACGGCCACCATCGGCAGGATGCCCACGCGGTCGGCTGTGCCGTGCTGACGGTCAGCGACACGCGTACGCCGGAGACCGACGGCAGCGGCCGGCGGATTCAGGAGCTGCTGCAGGCCGCCGGTCATCGCGTCGAACACTATCAGATTCTCAAGGACGAGCCGGACGCGGTCACGGCAGCGATCCGCGCGGCGCCGCAGGCTGCGGCGGCGATCATTCTCAACGGCGGCACCGGCCTGGCGCGACGCGACACGACCTACGAAGCGGTGAGCCGGCAGCTGGAAAAGGAGATCGCCGGTTTCGGCGAGCTGTTCCGCATGCTGAGCTACGAACAGATCGGCCCCGCCGCCATGCTGAGCCGCGCTACGGCTGGTGTGGTGGGTGACCAGGTGGTGTTCTCCGTGCCGGGCTCGACCGCCGCCGTGGAGCTGGCGATGAGCAAGTTGATCCTGCCGGTGCTGGCCCACGTCGTCGGCTTGGTGCGCGGCGCGGGAATCTCATGACCATTCGTCTGCGGTTCTTCGCCTCGCTGCGCGAGCGGTTGGGACGCAGCGAAGCCGAGCTGTCGCTGCCCGCCGGTGCGACCGTGGATGCTCTGTGGAGCGTCCTGTGCGCCGCGTATCCGCAGCTCGCCGAGCTACGCGGCGCCATCTCATTCGCCGTGAATCACGAGTACGTTGACAGAGACCACCGGCTCTCCGACAATGACGAGGTGGCGCTGATCCCGCCGGTGAGCGGAGGAATGGATGTACGAGATCGTCTCCCATCCGATTGATGTGCGCGGCGTCAGCGCCGCCGTCGCGCGCCCCGGCGCCGGCGCCATCGTCACGTTCATCGGCACGACCCGCGATCACAACGACGGCCGCCGGGTCACGCGCCTGGAATACGAGGCATATCCCGAAATGGCGCTGGCCGAGATGCGCAAGATCGGCGACACCGTGCGCCAGCGCTGGCCCATCGAGGGTGTGGCCATCGTGCATCGCATCGGGGTCGTGCCCATCGGCGAAGCGAGCGTCGTGATCGCCGTCTCCGCCGGCCACCGGCACGCGGCGTTCGAGGCCTGCCACTTCGCCATCGATCGCCTCAAGGAGGTCGTGCCGATCTGGAAGAAGGAGCATTTCGAAGGCGGCGAGATCTGGATCGGCTCGCAAACCGGCCAGTGCTTCGGCTCCGAGCCCGCCGAGGCGCCCGCCAAAGCGGTCGCCAAGCCGCTCGAATAGACGGCGCGCGTCATCCGTTAAGGCTCCAATTTCGACCGGACAAACATCGGCCCGGCAGCCTCGGTGCGTGGCGGGGGAATTCCCGCATGCGGGAAATTGACACTAGTGCTATTAGCCGATACACGAAATCAGTTTAGGTGAGGCCCGTGGTCGGCAAACCGGGGCGCTCATCGAGCCGTGCCGTGATCACAGTCGTCCGCGCGCTGTCCGCATCCGAGCCAAGGATTCCGCATCCGGTCTCACGCCGCATCGTGAGCCTGTCGGCGGGCAGTGCCCGGAGACGGCTGCGACGCGGGGGGTGTGGGCGGTAACCGCAAGGAGGTTTCGACGTGGAAGGTTTGAGTGTCCTGGATATGATCAAGACCGGGTGGATCGCGACCTACCCGTTGCTGTTGTTTTCCGTCGTGACCCTGAGCATCGTGTTGGAGCGCGTCTGGTCGCTGCGCAATCTGGTCTCGAAGAGCCTGCAGTTGGCCGGCAGTATCTGCCCGTCACTGGAGCGCGGCGATTTCAATAGCGCCCTGCAAGCGACGCAGGCGCAAGTGACGACGCCCGCCGGCCGGATTTTCTCCGACGTGCTGGCCCGCCACCAGTCCGATTCGATGGAGTATCTCTCCGGCCTCACGGAGGACAAGCGCTTCGAAGAGCTCGAGGCGTTGAAGGGACCGCTGTGGGTGTTGGGGACGGTCGGCAGCAGCGCCCCGTTCATCGGCCTGTTCGGCACCGTCGTCGGCATCGTCAAGGCGTTTCACAACATGGCGCTCATGGGCAGCGGCGGCTTCTCGGTGGTCGCGGCGGGCATTTCCGAAGCCTTGATCGCCACCGCGCTCGGGCTGGTCGTCGCGATCCTTGCGGTCATCTTCTACAACTACTTCCAAACCCGCATCGAGCGCATCGAGGCGGCCCTGACCATCGCCTCGAACCGGGTGCTCGACGCAATCCATCTTGGGAGGCAGGCGAATGGCGCTCGGTAGCCTCAAGCAACGCGCCCGCTCGCCGATCGTCGCGGAGATCAACATCACGCCGCTCACCGACATCTTCCTCGTCCTGCTCATCATCTTCATGGTCACCAGCGCGGCGATGGTGGAGTCGGGCGCCAAGATCAGCTTGCCCGAAGTGGATAGTACCTCGTCGCAACCGCGCGAGGTGACCATCACCGTCACGCCGAGCCACGACATCTACGTGAACAGCAACCTCACCGCGTTCGAAGACCTCGAGGGCGTGCTGCACGGCCTGGTGAGCGCCCGTCCCGACATTCCCGTGGTGCTGGAAGGCGACCGCGAAGTGTTGTTCGGCGACGCCGTCAAGATCCTTTCGGCGGCGCAAAAGGCCGGCGCCACGCAGATCGCCATCGCCGCCGAGCGGCGCCAAGGCAGCTGACGCAGCGCATGACGCCAGATCCCGCCCAGCCCGGCGCCCGGTCGCCGCAGCGCTTCGATCCGTGGTCGGGGCATCGCTACGGCGGTCTGGGGTGGTTTGCCTTCTCCACCGCGTTCCACGTCGGGCTGCTGTTCGTGCTGGCCACGGTGACGCTCTCGGTCCTGCGCAAGGCGGAGGAGATTCGGGTGAAAGTGGTCGACGACGCGGCGCTGGCACCGGACGAGCTCGACGCCGCTCCGTCGCTGCAGGATCTCGCCGGCGTGCTGAAGATGGAAAAGACGCTGCCGCAGAAAGCCGCGCCCAGCGGCCCGGTGATCCAGGGCGTGCGCGCGCCGGAGATGCCGCACATCGGCGGCGTCGGTCCCAAGCTCGGCACCGCCCCGACGGTCGAGAATGTCTCCACCAACTTGTCGTTCGGCTCCGGCGCGGTCGGCGGCCTGGGCGGCGGCTTCGGCGATTACATCGGCGGCTTGCGCAAGGTCGGCCTCGACGTCGCGCTGGTCATCGACACCACGGACAGCATGCAGTTCGTCATCGACGACGTGAAACAACGGCTGTCGGAGCTGGTGGGCACGCTCCAGCGCATGGTACCCACCAGCCGCGTCGGCGTGGTCGTCTATCGCGACAAGGGCGACGACTACGTTGTCAAGTGGACGGATCTGAGCTTTCATACAAAGAAACTGCAGGACTTTCTCGCCAACATCAACGCCGACGGCGGCGGCGATTGGGAGGAGGCGGTCAAGGAAGCGCTCGACGCCGCCATCCACGACCTGAAATGGCGCAAGAGCTCCAAACGGATCATCGTCCTGGTCGGCGGCTCGCCGCCGCACCCGTGGGACGTCGACGACGTGCACAAGCTCGTCCAGGAGTTTCACACCGACGGCGGCTACATCAGCACGATCGACGTCACGGCCCGCCAACATGACGAGTTCGACCGCCACCTGTGGAAGTCGCTGCACGGCGACGAACCGTACCAGCCGTCGCCACTGCCGGAGTTCTACAAGGAAACGGCGCGCTCCTTCGGTGACATCGCGCACCAGGGCGGCGGTGAGCTGATCAGCCTGGACGAGAACAAGGTCCTGGTCCGCGAGGTCTTGGAGCTGACCTTCGGCTCACGTTGGAAGATCGAGATGGCGAAGTACCTCAAGGAGCTGTCGTAACCACGTAGTGGCTAGTCGACGGCCGAGAGTCCTCCCCGCCACGGTCCCACATTGCACGCGCATGAAGCGAACGGCTGCCCTCGGTCGCGCTGCATTCCAAACACTCCGGTGGCTTGCCGTCGGGCTTGCCGCTGCGGTGCTCATGGCTGCGCACCCTGTGCAGGCCCAATCCGCGAGCGAGGTGCGTGCCTCGGTACGCGACATCGCCGGCGAGATTGCCGCGCAAAAGAGCGGCGGCCGCTTCGACACCGCCGCGCAGCGGGTGGCGATCGACCGGCTCGGCAAGCTCGCGCTGGCGTACATCGATCTGAGCGACCGCGCCGCCAACGCGGGCGGCGAAGCCCGCGAGCGCGAGGCGTTGCTGAGCGCCTACCAGGCCGTGAGCACGCCGCTCGACGAGATCTACGACCAGAACAGCGGCACGCTCGATCGACTGACCAAGAAGGTCATGGACGAGGACGGCGACCTGGAAGCGCTCTACGACACCCAGGCGTACAAGGACGCCCAGGTCGTGGCCTCGCAGGCGCTCTACTTCCTCAATTGGCTGCACTACTACGGCGCCCGGCTTTCCGACGGTGCGCAGCGCAAGGAGCTGCTCGAGCAGGCACAGCGCGGGTTTTCCGAGTTCGCCGTCGGCGACCGGCACACCGAGTTGTTGGTCGAGAGTCTGCTGGGTCGCGGCCTGTGCAACCTCGAGCTGGGCAATACCGAGTTCGCGGAACACGATCTGCAAGCGGTGATGAACGATGCGCAGGCGTCGGCCGAACGCAAGTCGAAGGCGCGGCTGGCCTTGCTCGACGCGTACGTGCGCTCGGGCAAGGTCGCCGAGGCGCTGCGGCTCTCCGACGAGATGATGGGCAGCGGCGGGCACGCCGAGGACAACCTGGTGCGCTTCCTGCGCATCCGCGCGCTGCTGGCGGGCGCGAAGAATACCTCCGGCGGCGAGGCCGAGCGCTATCGGCAACAAGCCCTGACGCTGATGGATCAGCTGCGCCGGGTCGGCGGATGGGAAGAGAAAGTGGCCGCGCTCGCCGAAAGCAGCATCGAAAACCCCGAAAAGTGGTCCGACAAGGCCAACAGCCCGTTCGCCAAGTGGGAGCTGGCGAAGCTGCTGGTACAGAAAGGCGACTACAAGCAAGCGATGCCGCTGCTGGAAGGATTCGTCGCCAGCAGCGATGCCGAGATGCGCCGCTATCAAGGTGACGCGCACTACTTCCTCGGTCTCGCCAAGTTCCAAGCCGGCCAATATCAGGACGCCGCCGATCAGCTTGCCGCTGCGCTCAAGGAGCAGAGCCCGTCCTACGGCGCCGACGCCGCCTACATGCGCTTCAAGGCGCTGGAAACGGTCATCGCCAAGAGCCCGAGCGCCGAGGCCGGCGAACAGTACGCGCAGGCGATCCGCGACTACCTGGCGCGCTATCCCGATCACAAATCCGCCTTCGAGGCGCAATTCCGGCTCGGCGAGCTGCAGCAGGCGCAACACAAGTTCGCCGACGCGATCCAGGCCTATGCCAAAGTCCACGGCGACCCGGGATTCGAGCTGCGCGCGCAGTTCGCGACCTTGCAGTGCGACTTCGAGCTCTTGCAAGGCAACAACCGGCGTGAGGCGCTGCTGCAGGACATCAGCGCGGGCCTGCAGAGCTTCGACAAGCAGGCGGTGGACTATGAGAAGCGCGAGACGGCGCCGAGTGAGGTGCCGTTGAATCAGATGCACGCCAAGGTCGCCGTGATGAAGGCGGTGTTGGTCACGCTGCAACCGGAGCCGAATGACGAGGCGATCCTCGCGGCGCTGGCCGATTTTGAAAAGAAGTACCCGGAGCAGAAGGACCTGCTACCGCAAGTCGCTCGGCTGCGCCTGGTCGCCGACCAGCATCTCGGGCGCTTCGCCGATGCGGAGGCGGAGGTCACCGCGCACGGGCAGGTCCTGCTGGCCAGCCTCGGGGCGCCGGCGATCGAGGACCTCGCCGTGAGCTTCATTCGCGATGGGGCGCGGCGCAACGGCAAAGGTGACACGGCGGCGAATCAAGCGGCGCAACAGGTGGCGCTACGACTCTACGAGCAGCTGGTGTCCGACAGCGAAGGCTCCGGCAAGGCCAAGCTGACGTTGGCGCGGCTCTACGAGAACACCGGTGAGCTCGAGAAGGCCGCAGCACTCTACTCAGAAGCGTTACAATCGAACGGCAACTCTTCGGCGGCGCTGCGTGGCCTCGGGCGCATCGCCGAATCCGAGAAGCGTTTCGCTGACGCCGTCGGCTATTGGCGGCAACTCGGCAAGACCGTGCGGGCCGGCGACGCTCCCTGGTACGAGAGCAACTACGAAGTGGCGCGTTTGACGCAGGCGATGGGCAAGAAGAAGGAAGCCTGTGATCAGCTCGAGGAGCTCAAGCCTGCCATGCCCGGTCTTTCCGACGCCGACCTGCGCAAGAAGCTCGACGAGCTGTACAAGCAGGCCTGCGGGTAGGAGCCGCAGGCCTGCTCATTCCGCGAATACATCAGGAACCGCGGAGAAGAGGGACAATGCGACGGATCGTAATGTTCAACTGGGCGACGGCGGACGGATACTTTGCGGGACCCGACGGGAGCTTGGAGTGGGTCGTGCCGGACGAGGAGCAAAGCAAAGCCGCCGCGGAGAGCATGCCGGGGTTCGACACGATCCTGTTCGGGCGTCGGACGTATGAGCTCTTTGAGGGATTCTGGCGGCACGCCGTCGACGACTCGCCCACAGTGCCGGACCCGCATGATCCCGGACGACGATCTCCGGAACACCGTGCCATAGCGATCTGGTTGAACGAGGCGACCAAATTGGTCTTCTCCAGAACCCTGAAGGACGTGACGTGGAGGAATTCCCGCCTCCTCCACGAGCTCCACCCGCGCGGCATCGAGGCCATGAAGCGACAGTCCGGCAAGGACATGATCGTCTTTGGTAGCGGCTCCATCGTGTCGCAGCTCACGCAGCACGCTTTGATCGACGAGTACCAGCTCGTCGTCTGCCCGATCTTCCTCGGAACCGGCCGGCCGCTGCTCAGCGGCGTGTCGAAGAGCGTGAAGCTGGATCTCCTGGAGGCCAAGGCGTACCCGTCGGGCGACGTCCTGCTGCGCTACGGGCGCACGAGCTAGGTCGTTGAGAGGAAGAAGAGGGAAGGCCAGCGTGGCGGCGATGTCGCGAACGACAAGGTCCAACTAGTTGAGCATCGGTCGTTGGTCGGTCATCGCAAGGTTCTCGTTTCTCTGGGCCGTTGTGCGAAGGCTGATGCAGTGATCTGGTAGACATAACTGTCCCGGCCCTCCGCGTCAGGCCTCGATCCCGCGCGAACGCCGCCGATCTTTTCCACGGCTCGCTGCGAGCGTAGGTTCTGTGGGCCGACAAGAAAGACGACGCAGTTCACAAATCGGAAGGCGTGCCGCAACATGAGCTCCTTCATCTGCGCGTTGTACACGCCGCCCCAGTGGGATCTGGCCAAGAATGTCCAGCCGATCTCGACCTCGCTCCTGTCCTTGTCGTAGCCATGGAAGCGCGAAGACCCAATCATCCAGTGAGTTGTGGCATCAATGGCAAGCAACGCACCACCGGACGCTAAGGCCTCGCGAAAGAATACCTGGAAGCGCCCTTCTTCATGGCGATTCTTGACCGGATGTTGTTCCCAAATGAGCGGATCAGCAGCGACGGCGTAGAGATCATCATAGTTTTCGGAGCGCAGCGGCCTGAGCTCGACGAGATCCCCCTTCAGAACCGGTTGATAGTCAAAGGACACTCTTGGCTCCCTGTGCAAACGCGCGGTCGTCTCACGGACGAATCCAGAACGTCAAGGTGCTCCGCCGATATCGTGTCGCCCTCACCCTGACCCTCTCACAGCCGGGAGAGGGAACCTCTTCTTCGTTCCCTCTGACCCGGGCCGCTAGCGGAAGTTCGGCATGACCTCGCCGGCGAAGCGGCGCAGCAGGTGCGGATCGTAGGGCGGCTCGATGTGCACGATCACGTGTGTTACGCCGGCGTCCACGTAGGTGCGGATCTGATCGGTGATCTCTTTCGGCGAACCAGCCAGCACGGAGCGCGAGACGCTCTTGCCGGCGATCATGCGCGCGCCCAGCTTGAGAGCCGGGCCGGCCAATGGGACGTCGGAGATCGAGTAGAGCACCAGCAGGATCGACACCTCCGGATCGCACGGCGTGCGCCCGATACGCTGACACTCGGCGTGGATGATGTCCAAGCGCTTCTTGATACCTGTCGGGCTGACCCCGATGGGGACGTTCCAGCCGTCACCGTATTTCGCCACCAGCGGCATGATCCATTTCTTGCCCTTGCCGCCGATGATGATCGGCGGATGCGGCTTCTGCACCGGCGGTGGACTGAACGGTGCCTTGTCCAGCAGATAGTAGGTTCCGGAGAACGACGGGTGGTCCGCCGTCCACAGCTGGGTAATCACTTCCAGCGCCTCACCCAAACGCTCGGCGCGCTGCCGCGCCGTGTAGAACGGAAAGCCGTACGCCTGATGCTCGGTTTCGAACCAGCCGGCGCCGATCCCGAGGTAGACCCGTCCGTTGCTGATCTGATCGACGGTGGTCACCATCTTCGCCAGCAACGCCGGGTTGCGGTAGGTGTTGCCGGTGACCAGCGTGCCGATGCGCAGTTTGCTGGTCTGCGTCGCCAATGCGCTCAGCAGCGTCCACCCTTCGAGGCACGGCTTGTCGATATCGCCGCGGATCGGCGCGAAGTGATCGAAGTCCCACGCGCTGTCGAAGCCGAGCGCCTCGGCTTCCTTCCAGACTGCGGCGATGTCTTGATAGGTCACCTCTTGCTGCCCCGTCTGAATGCCAAACAGCACTCGTTTCTTGACCGGTGCGGCAGCCGGGGTTTGTGCCGCCGCGACGTTCACCAGTGCGATCACCACTACCGCCGTCAGAGTCGTTCGCATTGTGCCCTCCCGCGATTGCGGATCGTGGCCGGCAATCTGAATGACGCCGGCGTCTTCTGCGCCTCGGAGTCGTCGGAACACTCGTCTTCGCCTTGTTCGTCGAGCAGGAACTGCTGCACCTGCTCCTTCGACGGCAGCAGGTCGGTCACCGGCCGGTTGCGACGCCGTGCCTCGGCGACGCCGAGCCGGCTCACCAGACCGCCGAGGTCGTCCACTGCCGACGATCGGTTGCGTTGAACCTTGTCGAGATAGTCCTTGCTGGCCGACCAGTAGGCGGCCATCGGCCAGTAGAACCGCATCGCGGCGAGCTCCTCATCCACCGCGCCACGATTCACCAGCAGCCCCAACTCTTGGAAGAAGCTGAGGACGTCATCGACGTCGGGAGTCGGCTTCCCGGCGAGCAACCCGGCTGCCGCGCTGCTGCGGATGTCGAGCATGGTAGACGAGCTCCACTGCTCGCTCAGATGCCACACGGATTCGACGGCCGTGTTAAGGCGGGCACGCCGGCCCTCGTCGCGGACCTGCCACGCGACCAATCCCGCGCTGATCACGGCGGCGAGCGCTGCGATGACGGCGGCTAGGCTGGCGACGGCGGTCACGTTGATCTTGCCGGCGCGATCCTGTTGCATGCTTCCGCGTAGCATGCCGGTTTGCGGTCACTCAAGAGACTGTCGATTTTCTCGCAAACAGTGCTTCGACGAGCTCAGCGCGAGCGGTTGGGTATCCGGTTTCAAAGAACAATCCCGCTCACCCTGAACTACTATGGCCGGAAGTCTTTCCGGGACGAACAGAAATTCGGGTGTTCATGCGGCTTCCCGGA
>Ga0209415_10004089_pt1 | contig 26864 bp, 27 predicted proteins | sample PeaSoiSIISIP2007_FD_187696 | JGI IMG/M metagenome (GOLD analysis project Ga0209415, IMG submission 187696) | Peat soil microbial communities from Weissenstadt, Germany - SII-SIP-2007 (SPAdes) (version 2) | ecosystem: Environmental > Terrestrial > Soil > Wetlands > Peat | place: Germany... | reverse complement strand
GCGGGCTTCCCGCCACTATTGCTTTTCAGCGTTTATTCGTAAGGCTGAGTGGCCAAAAGGCGGGTAGTGGCAACCCGCGCTAAGCTGGCTTCATGCCCAAATTGTTGACGCCAATGTTCAGGTTCTACCCGCAGGACTACCTCATGAAGACGGGCGCCCTCACGCTTGAAGATCAAGCAGCGCTGATGCGACTGATAGCCTTCTGCTGGACGGGATCGATCCGCAAGTCCACCCTGTTCGATCCGGCTGGGATGGCCCGACTGCTAGGCGGCATCAGCGAAAGAAGGCCCTCCGCTTGGCTGAGAAGCTTCATGAATTCTTTGTCCCTACAGAGGAAGACCCAGACCGGGTTGTGCCAAATGTGCCGTGGATTGAGTTGACGAAAACGCGCCCTTCTATGGCCTGAGACGCGCGTTGATCGCTTCAAGTAAACTGATGTCTCGGTAGGCAGAGCCATGATAGAGATTGAACGCGAAGACGGGGACATCACGGACGTTAGCTTCAGTGGGGAACGGCTCGAATGGAACGATCCAGGCTGGATTCTTCCTAAGGGACTCATTGGTGAGACGGCGATCAACGATTTGCCCGAAGAGGCGACTTTCGAGATTTGTAGCCGCTACGAGGATGACGTGATGATGCTCGACACGGTGCCGATCCAGATACAGAGGGTTGGAGATGGCAAGGTACGCGTTGAATTCAACGACTCGGGAACCCGGAAGCACTGGGATGGGAAGGTCGGGTTCAGCGTCTATATGGAGGCCAGGAAGGCGATCATCGAGGAACGCGCTGCTCAAATCCGCGACGTAACCTTGACGGATTATGAGGATGACGGGGCTTGGATTCACCTCACATACTCTGCTGAGATCGAGGTTGACAAACTATCTACGGCCGTCCAGATGGCGGAGCAAATCGCGGCTGAGATCGAGGGCGCCGCAGAAATGCGTTTGGGTGCGCAACTGTGGGCACCCTCGAATGCTGAAAGCGAGAAGGAGTTCACGCTTCGGACAGTGTTGCCCATCATCCGTAAGCTGGGTTTCCAGAATGTCCGCTACAACCACGGAAAGAGAGAGTTTGGGCGAGACGTACTATTTGCCCGGGTCACTGAGTTTCAGGACTTGGAATTTTGGGGTGCGCAGATCAAGTTTGGCGATGTATCGGGTGGGGCCCTCGCGGACGTAAACGAGTTGTTAATGCAACTTGACGATGCCTTCAAGATGCCGTTTTACGATCTTTACACCAGGCAGCAACAACGCATCTCGAAACTGGCGATCATCATTTCGGGCAAGTTCACAGAGAATGCCATCGAGAAGATATGCGAGAAGATCCAAAGCCACGCGGTGAGGCACAACGTCGTGTTTATTGACGGCGAGAAGATATCAACGCTCGCAGAGAACTTCAGAGGGCGCTAGAGCGGGAGGCGTTGCGCATGGCCGGCGAAACGCGCGCGTTGCGGCGTGAGTGGCGCTCGATTCCTTCAGTGGCCCAGGAATGGAATCGTAATCGACCCCGGCGATGAGAGGCACCACCCACTTCTGCGCCCCCCAGCCAGCGCCAAGCTCGAACATTACCCATCCCGATTCGAGGCTCTCAGGCGTCAGAACGCCGATGATGATTTCAGCTTCATTCAATTCGGCCCGGAGTGTTGTGCTTGTGTGGCTGCCGCTTCGCAGCTTGTACCCTGGGAGCGAGGTGCATCGAATCGCGTGGTCGGGAATGACCATATACGCTTCGAGCGCCCGAACGAAGTGCTTCACAAGGTCCGGTCTCCCGACGCGTGGCTGATGAAGATTCTGATCGCCATGGACTTATTCCACGATGATAAGCGATAACATGATCGATATGGAGAAATTCGCCGGGTCTCTTGATGAACTTAAGGAGCGTGTCAAAGGCTGTGGCGCTGAGGGCGAATGGGGTGAAATCGCCAATGGCTACCAGTTCCGCTGCAAGGACGGGGCAAAACTCAACTGGTTTGCTAAGACTGGGACGCCTCAATTTCAAGGGAGCAAAGACGCCTCCAACGAGTTGAAGGTCGCGCTTGAAAACAGCACATCCATCGCGGTTCCGGCGCAAGCTCCGTCGGCCATTCCTGCCGCTCTGCCAGTGGAGAGGCCCAAGGTGTTCGTGGTTCACGGTCACGACACAAATGCTCGAGAGCAGTTGGAGTTGATTCTGCATCGGCTCGGGCTGGACCCCTTCGTGTTGGCCAATACTGGCGGTGGCGGTCTCACAATCATTGAGGCGCTTGAGCAGGAAATTGTGAAGCCACACATCCGGGCGCGATTCGGAATCGTGCTGCTAACACCCGACGATGTGGGGTATGCCCAGAAAGACGGTGAACTCCATCGCCAGCCACGGGCACGCCAGAATGTCGTGCTGGAGATGGGGATGGTGCTCGCGGCCCTTGGACGGCCCAACGTCGCAATTCTTAAGAAGGGTCACATCGAGACGCCCTCTGATGCCCAGGGCGTTATCTATCTCTCGTTCAATGATCATGTGAAGGAAACGGTTCCAAGGCTCGTGGATCGGCTGCGCAGTGCCGGTTTCACGCTTGAGCCAGAGGCGATCACAAAGGCCGCATCGTGATTGGCCAAGCCCCTTCCTCACGCCTTTCAAGCGCCCGCCGCGCCGTCGCGCATTTTTTGGGTCGGACGCGTGAACTAAATTAAGTTCTTTGAGAGAGTGTGCATCGATGCCAAACTGATCCGTAAGCCACGTCGCGAGGGCCGGCGAAATCTGTGCGTCAATCCAAATGGTCACCGGGGGATCAGAACCGGGTGATCGATCTCACGAGCCACGTACTGAAGACAGGCTTGCAAGTCCTCCTGTTCCAGATAAGGAAGCTCCTCAAGGATTTCAGGCCCGGTCAATCCAGCCGCAAAGAGATCGAGCACATCGGAAACGCGAACGCGCATGCCCCGGATGCAGGGACGGCCGCCGCACTGTTCGGGATTCACGGTGATTCTCGATGTCAGATCCGGCACGATCCCAGTGTACCGTACCGTCCTTCACCCCTTGCCGCACAGCGCCAGGGCGGCCTCGAAGACGGATGTTTCCGTGGGAACAGTAGCGTCTTCGAGCGGAGGCGAAAATGGAATCGGCACGTGCATCGCGCACATGCGTTTCACGGGTGCTTCGAGGTCGTAGAACGCGCCGGCTTGGATCACCGCCACCAACTCGGCCGCGGCTCCGTAGCGCTCATATCCTTCATCGACGACGATCACGCGCGAGGTCTTCTTCGCCGATTCGATCAGAGTCTGCTCATCGAGAGGCCATAGCGTCCGGGGATCGACCACCTCCGCGCTGACATCGTATTCTTCGAGCAGTTTCGCCGCGCCCAACGCCACCTGCACCATGCTGCTTGTCGCCACGATAGTGATGTCTTCGCCCGCGCGCTTCACATCGGCCACGCTCAATGGGATCGTGTAGTCTTCCTCAGGAACCGGTCCCTTGAGCTTGTACATCATTTTGTCTTCGTAGAACACCACGGGGTTGTTGTCGCGAATGGCCGATTTCAAAAGCCCCTTGGCGTCGTAGGGAGTACTCGGCATCACCACCTTCAATCCCGGAATGTGACAGAACCACGCATGCAGCGATTGCGAATGCTGCGCGGCGGAGCGGCGCGTCGCACCCAAAGTCGTGCGCAGCACCATCGGCACTTTCCATCGCCCGCCGGACATGTAATGAACTTTCGCGGCCTGGTTGGCCATCTGGTCCATGATCAGCCCGGCGAAATCGCCGAACATGATGTCCACCACAGGCCGCAGGCCAGTCATGGCCGCGCCGACGCCGATGCCCGTGAATCCGGCTTCGGAAATGGGCGTGTCGAGAACGCGCTCGGGACCGAACTCCTTTACCATACCGGTCAAAACCTTGAAGGCGGTGCCGGCTTCGGCGACGTCCTCGCCCATGATGAAGACGCGCGGGTCGCGGCGCATCTCTTCGGCGAGCGCTTCGCGCACGGCTTCACCCAGGGTCAGTTCACGAACTGCGATTGCTGCCTCAGGCATAGACATCCTCCGTGACCTTCGATGCGTCCGGATACGGAGCCGACATCGCGAACTGAGCGGCTTTATCCATCTCGGCTTGAACCTCGTTGTGAATCTGATCGAGCTCGGAAGCGGCAGGTCGCAGACCTGCCCCACTTGGCTGGTGGAGCAGCCAGTCGCGAAGCATTTTGATCGGATCGCGCTCGGCTTTCCACTGCTGTTCTTCCTGCTTGGCGCGATAATATTCGCGGCTGATGTCGCCGACGTGATGGCCCGCGTAGCGATACGTGTTCGCCCATACGAACGCCGGGCCTTCGCCTCGGCGAGCCCGTTCCACCAGCTTCGCGGTGGTCGCATATACCGCTCGGGCGTCCTGACCGTCCACGCTTTCCCCTAGGACTCCGAATCCGGCCGCGCGCGTGAGCGGATCGCCGGCCATGGTCTCTGAAAAGTGGGTGTACTCGTTGTACATATTGTTTTCGCACACGTAGATCACGGGAAGCTTCCACAATGAGGCCATGTTCATGACCTCGTAGAGAACTCCCTGCCCCAGCGCGCCTTCGCCGAAAAAGCACACCGCAACTTGACCGGAGCCCAGCCGCTTCGCCGAAAACGCAGCGCCGGTCGCGATGCCCGCGCTGCCCGCGACAATCGCGTTCGCTCCCAGATTGCCGGTGTCGGGATCGGCGATGTGCATCGAGCCGCCCTTGCCCTTGCAGTAACCGGCTTCCTTGCCCAGCAGCTCGGCGAACATTCGATCCGGCGCCGCTCCTTTCGCCAGGCAATGGCCGTGTCCGCGATGCGTGCTGGTGATGTAATCGTCGGGACGGAGAGCCTCGCAAACGCCGACGGCCACCGCTTCCTCACCCAGATAAAGGTGCGCCAGCCCGGGCATCAGCGCGCGAGTGTAAAGATCGTTGACGCGCTCCTCAAACAGACGGATCTCGACCATCCGCCGGTACATGCGCAGGGCGCGTTCGGTGTCGACTGCCAGATCCGGTTGCGTTGTCGCGATGGTCATTTTGCAGCTCCTAATTTTGAAACTCCCGACATTCGCGCCAGCACCTCGAAGACGATGGCGAAATCTCTCTCTTGTAAACCCATGGCGCGCGCGGTGGTCAGATATTCATTCGCGGCGGCGGAAGTGGGAAGAGGCACTCCCACCTGCCGGCCCAGCTCGAACGCCAAAAGCATATCTTTCTGCATCATGTTTACATTGAACCACGCCTCGTCCGGCATGTTCAGGACGAAAGGTCCGCGGTACTGAACCATGGGCGAGGCTATGACGCTATGGGTCAGCACGTCCACCGCGGTCTCGCGCGAAATGCCGCTTTTTTCGGCCAAAAGCACGCCTTCGGAAAACGAGAGCATCTGCACCACCAGGCTCAGATTGATCGCGATTTTCATCACCAGCGCGAGGCCGTTGTCCCCTACGTGCGTCGCCTTCGCCCCGATATCGAGCAGGAGCGGTTTGAGGAGTTCGAACGTCGCGGCGCGGCCACCGACCATGATCGACAGCTTGCCTTGCTGAAGCGTGATGACGCTGCCGGAAACCGGCGCGTCCACCATGTCCGCACCGCGCTCCCGGACTCGTGCCGCGAGCCCGCGGCTGATCGCCGGACTGATGGTGCTCATGTCGACCAGCACCTTGCCAGAGCCGAGCCCGGCCAGCAATCCGTTATCGCCGCCGGCGATCTTCTCGACTGCCGAGGAATCCGTCACCATTGAAAACGTGATGTCGGCCGCCGCGCAGACCTCGCGCGGAGAATCGGCCCACTTCATGCCTTTGTCGATGAGCCATTGCGCCTTCGACTTGGTGCGGTTGTAGCCGGTCACCGAGTGGCCTTTGTCGAGCAGCCGCGCGGCCATCTGACCGCCCATGACGCCTAAGCCTACGTATCCAAGTTTTGTCATGCCTATTTAGTTTCCCTCAATCCCGAAAATGGCAGGTCGCAGACCTGCCCCACCTTACTCAATCCAGACTGTTTTGATATTTGTGAACTCGCGAATGCCGTGGATGCCCAGCTCGCGGCCATAACCCGATTGCTTGACTCCGCCGAAAGGCGCGCGAGGATCGGAGGCCACCATCTTGTTGATGAACACCATTCCCGCGTTGATCTCATTCACGAATCGTTCGCGTTCGCCTTCATCGTTGGTCCACGCACTGGCTCCTAGGCCGAAAGGAGTATCGTTGGCAACTTCGATCGCTTCGTCGACGTCCTTCACCCGATACAGGCACGCGACGGGACCGAACAACTCCTCGTGATACGCCGGCGAGTCCTTGGAAATATCCGTGAGCACCGTTGGCTCATAGAAACTCCCGGGACGGTCCACCCTGCGTCCGCCGGTCAGCAGGCGCGCGCCGGAGCGGATCGCAGCCTCCACCTGCGCGTGCAGATCGTCGAGGGCGCCGGCGCTCGATAAGGGCCCGAGCTGGGTCGCTGCATCCATCGGATCCCCGATTTTAAGAGACCGCATCTTCTCAACGAAGCAGGCTTCGAAGCGATCGGCAATCGGCTCGGCCACGATGAATCGCTTGGCGGCGATGCAGGATTGCCCGTTGTTGATGATGCGGGCGATAACCGCGGTGCTCGCGGCTTTGTCGAGATTCGCGCTGGGCATGACGATGAATGGGTCGCTGCCGCCGAGCTCCAGGACCACCTTCTTGATCTTCTTCGCAGCCGAAATGCCGACCTCAACTCCCGCGCCTTCACTTCCGGTAAGCGTCACAGCAGCGATTCGATCGTCCTTCACGATCGCGTCCACCTGCCGGGAGCCAACCAGAAGCGTTTGAAACGCACCTTCCGGAAACCCGGCCTCCAGCATGATCTGCTCGATGCGCAGCGCGCACTGAGGAACGTTGGAGGCGTGCTTCAGCAAGCCGACGTTGCCCGCCATCAAATTGGGCGCGATAAATCGAAACACCTGCCAGAACGGAAAATTCCACGGCATCACAGCCAGAATCACGCCGAGGGGCTGGTAGAGGAGACTGGTCTGGGCGCCGCCGGTGTCGAGCTTCTCCGGCGCCATAAAGCGTTCCGCGCTCTCGGCGTAGTAACGGCAAGCCGAGGCGCACTTCACGACTTCGGCGATGGCGGACTGGAGCGTCTTGCCCATCTCCGTGGTCATGATCCGGCCGAACTCTTCTTTTTGGGTTTCGAGGATCTGGGCGGCCTTGTTCATCATCGCCCCGCGCTGGGCGAAGGAAAGCTTGCGGAACTTGGGGAACGTTTCCGCCGCGCGCTGGAGCTTCTCTTCGATTTGCCCGTTTGAAAGCGGCTCGAAGGTTCTTACTGTTTCTCCCGTAGCGGGATTCACTGTTGCGATTGCCATGTGTAGCCCTTTTCCGATCCATGATAGCGAATCGGACCTTAGATTATGTAATTTTAATCTCCAGGCGGAAGTCTCAGCATTCGCTATCGAATGTCCCAAATAGTGCACTCCGTCTCACGACTCTGAGTTTAGTCCAGTCCATACGTCCTTACCATAGTTAGACTTACCTAGCATTGACAGGTTAGTACAGGATTGCTAGACTCAAGTAGGACCAAATAGGTCTTAGATGCTGAAGCTGACTAAGAAAGCTGACTATGGGCTGATCTCGCTGCGCCACTTGGCGACGGGCCGGCATTCGAGCGCCTCCGCGAAGGACATCTCGGAAGCGTATCGGATCCCCTTGCCTCTGCTTTCGAAGGTCTTGCAAAAGTTGGTGAAGGCGGGATTGCTGCTCTCCGAACAGGGCACCAACGGCGGTTACAGGCTGGCTCGCGACCCGCATGAAATCAGCGCCTTGGAAGTGATCCGGACGCTGGACGGTCCGATAATTTTGACGCAGTGTTTCACGGAGCATGAAGAGCCGGTGGAATGCGTGCAGAGCTCGCTATGCCCGGTGCGGGAGCCGCTGCGAAAGGTTCACGAGGGGATTTTGCGGCTGCTGTCGGGCCTCAGCATTTTCGACATGTCGCAGGAAGAGGGCCCAATCCCTGCGATGGTTTCGAGCATCACAATGGTGCCAAGCGTCACAATGGCGACGAGCATCGAGGCATTTGGTACGCCGGGGACCAATGGTCTACCTCGGCAGACTGGAAATTGACGACGCAATGAAACTTCCGATCTACATGGACAATCACGCGACGACACCGGTGGACCCGCGCGTGTTCGAGGCGATGAAGCCGTATTTCACGACCATCTTCGGCAACTCGGCCAGCCGTAATCACAGCTTTGGCTGGGAAGCGGAAGAAGCGACGGAGAAGGCCCGCAAGCAGATCGCGGCGATCATCGGCGCAACCGCAAAAGAGATCGTGTTCACCAGCGGCGCCACGGAATCGAATAACCTGGCGATCAAGGGCGTCGCCGAGATGTACGCCGAAAAGGGCAACCACATCATCACCGCCGCCACGGAACACAAAGCGGTGCTCGATACCTGCAAGCGTCTGGAAAAAGACGGTGTGCGGGTGACGTATCTGGCGGTGCAGCAGAACGGCCTGGTGGATCTGGACCAGCTTCGGGAAGCGATCACGGACAAGACCATCCTGATCACCATCATGTACGCCAACAACGAAATCGGCGTGTTGCAACCCATTGCCGAGATCGGGAAGATCGCGAAGGAGCGCGGCGTTTTGTTTCATACGGACGCGACTCAGGCCGTTGGCAAAGTTCCAGTGGATGTGATCAAAGATAACGTGGATCTCCTGTCCATCAGCGCGCACAAGATGTACGGGCCCAAGGGAGTGGGCGCGCTGTATGTGCGCCGGCGCAACCCGAGGGTGCAATTGACCGCGCAGATCGACGGCGGCGGGCACGAGCGCGGGATGCGCTCGGGCACGCTGAACGTGCCGGGAATCGTGGGGCTTGGTGAAGCTTGCGCGCTCGCTAAAGCCGCGATGCCCGAGGAAATCAAGCGCATGGAATATCTGCGCGACAAGATGAAGGACCGGCTCCTGGCTTCGCTCGACGAGGTTTATATTAACGGCACGATGGAGCACCGGCTGCCCAACAATCTCAACATCAGCTTCGCCTACGTGGAAGGCGAGTCGCTGCTGATGGGCATCAACGACATCGCGGTGTCGAGCGGATCGGCTTGCACTTCGGCGACGCTCGAACCCAGCTACGTGCTGAAGGCTTTGGGCGCGGGCGACGATCTGGCGCACTCTTCCATCCGCTTCGGATTGGGCCGGTTCAATACGGAGGAAGAAGTGGATTACGTGACCGCGAAGGTGATCGACGTGGTGAAGAAGCTGCGTGAGCTTTCACCGCTGTACGAGATGCACAAAGAAGGAATCGACCTTACGAAGGTCCAGTGGACTGCTCACTAGTAATAAAGGCCCCGAAAAAGGAGATCTCATGGCATATTCAAATAAAGTTCTGGATCATTACAACAATCCCCGCAACGTCGGATCGCTCGATAAGGCCGATCCCAACGTAGGAACGGGCATGGTGGGCGCGCCCGAGTGCGGCGACGTGATGAAGCTGCAAGTGAAGGTCAACCCGGAGACGGGCGTGATCGAGGACGCCAAGTTCAAGACGTTCGGCTGCGGCAGCGCCATCGCCAGTTCCTCGCTCGCGACGGAATGGCTGCGCGGCAAGACTGTCGATGAGGCGCTCGAAATCAAGAACACCGATATCGTCAATGAGCTGAGCCTGCCTCCGGTGAAGATCCATTGCAGCGTTCTTGCGGAAGACGCCATCAAGGCCGCCATCGGGGATTACAAGAAGAAGACCGCCGGCCGCAGCCAATCCGTGGGGGTGAGTTCGTAAGGCAATGGTGACGGTGACCCCAAAGGCTGTGGAGAAGATCCGCGCAGCCTTCCATCGCGAGGGCGTCCAGGGGGGACTGCGCCTGGGCGTACTCGGCGGCGGCTGCTCCGGCCTCAGCTACCTGTTCAAGTTCGATCCCAAGCCTCGGGCGACGGATAAGGTCCTCAACTTCGAGGATGTCAGCGTCTACATCGATCCCAAGAGCATGGTGTTTCTCGACGGCATGACGCTGGATTGGAAAGATTCGCTGATTCATTCCGGATTTGTTTTTGACAATCCCCACGCCAAGAAGAGCTGCGGCTGCGGAACATCGTTTTCGACTTAAGGAAATGGCAGGTCGCAGACCTGCCCCACAGCTGCCAACTGTAAAGATGCAATATTACGAAGCGCTAGGGCTGGAGCCGAAGCTGGCGCTCGACCTCGACGACCTCAGGAAGCGATTCTACGAGCGCTCTCGAGAGACGCATCCCGACTTGGTCGGGGCTAACGCTGCCGGATCTGGTGCCGAGGACCGGATGGCGCAACTGAACGATGCTTTTCGAACCTTGCGCAATTTCGTAACGCGAGCGGAGTATTTCTTGAGCGAACGCGGCATCCAGCTTTCCAAGGACGTTCCGCCGGAACTGCTCGAAGAGGTCTTCGAACTGAATATGGCGTTGGAGGAGATGCGCGGCGGAGACGATTCGGCGCGGCCGCAACTCGATTCGGCACGGGAGCGGTTTGCTGCGATGCAGGCGGAGATCGACTCGGATTTGGCGGCTCTGTTTAGCCGGCAGGATGCGCAAGGCAACGCGCTCGACGAAATTGCCGCGAGCCTGAACCGCCGCCGCTATATTTCCAACCTGCTGCGCGATGTCGACAAGGAGTTGAATGTCCACATTTCAAATTGATTTCGGCGAATCGAAGTCCAAAATCGTAGGCATCGACCTGGGCACCACCAACAGCCTGGTGGCGGTGATGGAGCTGACCGGTCCGCGCATTCTTTCCGGGATCGTGCCCAGCGTGGTCTCTGCGACCGAATCGGGTGAAGTGATCGCCGGCGAGGCCGCTCGCGAGATGCTGATCACGCATCCCGAGCGAACCGTGTATTCAGTGAAGCGCCTGATGGGACGAGGCCTCGCGGACGTCGGCGAAGAGCTCAAGCTGTTTCCCTTTCGACTGGCCAAGGGCAGCGAAAGCGTCTTGCAATTGAGGCTCGGTGAAAAGATCATGACCCCGCCGGAAGTTTCGGCGCACGTGCTGCTCAAGCTCAAGAATGACGCCGAGGCCGCGCTGGGCGAGCCCATCACGCAAGCCGTCATCACCGTGCCCGCGTATTTCAACGACGCGCAGCGGCAGGCTACCAAGGACGCCGGGCGCATCGCGGGCCTCGAAGTCCTGCGCCTGGTGAATGAGCCGACCGCCGCCGCGCTCGCCTATGGACTCGACAAACGCAAGGAAGGCATCGTCGCGGTCTACGATCTGGGCGGAGGCACGTTCGACATCTCCATCCTGCGGCTGCATGACGGAATTTTCGAAGTGCTGGCCACCAACGGCGACACGCATCTGGGCGGCGACGATATCGATCATCTGCTGATGAACATCGCGCTCGAAGAGATTCGCGCGGAATGGAGCGAGGATATTTCGGGCAATCCTGGAGCCGTGCAGCTTCTGCGCCGCGCCGTGATCAAGGCCAAGGAAGAGCTGTCGTTCGTCCCGGAAGCGAAGATCGATCTGGGGTTTCACGGCAAGCGCTACCAGCGCGAAATGACGCTCGATGTCTTCGACCGCATCATCCAACCGATTGTGGATCGGACGCTCGGTCCCTGCCGCGCATGCATCCAAGACGCCGGCGTTAAGGTCGAAGAGATCGATGAAGTCGTGCTCGTCGGTGGGTCCACGCGAATTCCTCTGGTGCGCTCGGCAGTGGAACGGTTGTTCCGCGCCAAGCCGCACACTGAGCTAAACCCGGATGAAGTGGTCGCCCTCGGCGCGGCCGTGCAAGCCGGTATTCTCGCGGGGGACGTGAAGGATCAACTGCTGCTGGATGTCACGCCTCTCTCGCTGGGGATCGAGACGATGGGCGGATTGGTGTCCAAGCTGATTCACCGCAATTCCACCATCCCCGCCTCCGCGACCGAGACGTTCACCACCGCGGTCGACGGGCAGACCAACGTGTTGATCCACGTGGTTCAGGGCGAGCGCGAACTGGTGAAGGATTGCCGCAGCCTCGCGCGCTTCGACTTGAAGGGCGTCGCGCCAATGCAAGCCGGCATGGCGCGCATCGAAGTGCGGTTTCTGATCGACGCCAACGGCATTCTGAACGTCACCGCCAAAGACTTGCGCACCGGCAAGGAGCAGAGCATGGACGTGAAGCCCTCCTATGGCTTGACGGACGAGCAGGTGGAGGCGATGATCCTGGAATCCTTCGAGAAGGCGCAGCAGGATCTGACGGAGCGGCAGGTTCGCGAGGCTCGCGTGGAAGCGGACGCAGTGATGGCCGCCGTCGATAAGGCTCGCCACGAAGAGGCTTATTCCGCGCTTAGCGAAGCCGAACGCGCCGCCATCGACCGTGCCATGAATGAGCTTCTGGTGGTCTATCATAGTGACGATCACACGCTGATCAGAGCCAAGATCGACGGAATCGATCAGGCTACGCAAAGCCTGGCCGAGGCCATTATTAACTCAGTGGCAGAAAAAGCGCTTAAGGGAACCAAAGTCGATGCCTAAGCTGACCTGGAGCAATCTGGACGATATCGGACTGGCGCTGTACGAAGAGTTTCCGGAAGTGGACCCGACCAATGTGCGGTTCACCGATCTCCACAAATGGATCACGGAGCTGGTGGATTTTGACGACGATCCGATGAAGTCCAACGAAGCCAAGCTCGAACGGATTCAGATGGCATGGCTGGAAGAGTACAACGAAAACAAGTAGACCTCCGGAATAACCGCTCCCTCTGGTCGCGGCTCTGTTTCGCGGTCGCAATAGTCATCGCATTCGCGGCGTTGGCAATTGCAGCGGGCGCCCTGACGCCGGAGCAACAGGCCGTGGTCAACGGCATCTCCGAAAACTCGCTACGCGGGAATCTTTCTTTCCTTTCCTCCGACCTTCTTGAAGGGCGCGATACACCCTCGCGAGGCCTGGACCTCGCCGCTGAATACATAGCCGCGCAGTTTCGCCGCGCGGGTCTGGAGCCAGTCGGCGGCGATGGATATTTCCAGGACGCCATGGTGAAGGACCGAGTCGTGCGCAACGTCGCGGGTCTGTTGCGAGGGTCGGATCCGGCGCTCGCCAACACCTACGTCCTGTTAAGCGCGCATTACGATCACCTCGGCATGCGGCCCACCGGGGACGATCGAATATACAACGGCGCCAACGACGATGGAAGCGGCACCGTTTCGGTAATCGAGATCGCATCGGCGCTGGCGGCGGCGCCGGAGCGTCCCAAGCGCAGCATCTTGTTCCTGACGTTTTACGGCGAGGAAAAGGGTCTGCTGGGCTCGCGCTATTACGCCGCGCATCCGCTGGAGCCGCTCGATAAAACGGTCGCCTCAGTGAATCTGGAACAAGTGGGGCGCACCGATGCAACCAACGGGAAGCAGATCGGGGTTGGCTACGTGACCGGCTTCGATTACTCCAATCTGGGCGCGATTTTGAATGAGGCCGCGCAGCCCACCGGAATCCCGATTAAGAAGGATCTCCCCAGCAAGGGCGAATTCTTCGCGCGCAGCGACAATCTATCTCTGGCGCGCGCCGGCGTGGTGTCGCATACGATCTATGTCGCCGACAATTATTCCGACTACCACAAGGTGGGCGACGAGTGGCAGAAGATCGACTACGCCAACATGGCCGCCGTGGATCGAGCTATAGCACTGGGGCTGCTGCGGCTGGCCTCCGATGCCACGCCGCCGCAGTGGAACGAGGCGTCGCCGGCCGTGCGCCCCTTCGCCGAGGCGGCGAAGAAGCTGCATCAGTGAGGAGGTCCCGATGGGGCGCTGCCGTCGATCGGGTTAAGCTAAGGAAGAGAGCATGAACTTGACGCTACCCATTCCCGACGATCTCGCCACTCGTCTCAGTGCGGACGGCGAAGACCTTTCGCGCCGTGCGCTCGAAGGGTTCGGTTTGGAAGAATACAAGGCGGGCCGTATTACAAAGGCGGAGTTACGACGGTTGCTGGGGCTTGAAACCCGCTATGAGCTGGATGGTTTTCTGAAGGCCCACGATGTATGGATCAACTTAAAAATCGACGACTTGTGCCGGGAAGTCGCAACGCTTCAGCATCTGGGATTTTGAAGAGTGCGGCTTGTCATCGCTGGCACCAGCGGGCTTGAGTTCGCAGGTGTTCTCGCATACGATTAACCTGATGCTGTTCAAGAGGAAGTTTATTCGTCGCGCGGCCGCTGGTGCGCTTGCGTTGGTTTGCTCGGCTGGGAGGGGTTTTGGCCAACCACCGGAGCTCCCAGCGCCCCCGGCTCCGATGCCGCCCGTTCTTCAAAATTACCAACCGGTGACGGCGGAGCGGCTCAAGAACCCCGAGAGCAACAACTGGTTGATGATCCGCCGGACGTATGACGGCTGGGGCTATAGCCCGCTCGACCAGATCACTCCACAGAACGTCCAAAAACTGCGGCCGGTTTGGGTGTTCTCGACCGGCGAAACCAAAGTCCACGAAGCGGCTCCTCTGATCAACAACGGCGTGATGTTCGTCTCGACGCCGAACAATCAGGTGATCGCGATCGACGCGAAAAGCGGTAATCCTTTGTGGCGTTATCGGAGGGTCCGGCCCAATGGAGCCCTCGTGCCTCACGATACCAGCCGCGGAGTCGCGCTTTACCGCGATAAGGTCTACTTCGCCGCAGGCGAAGCCGTGCTGGTGGCGATCGACGCAAAGACCGGAAAGGAAGTCTGGACCGCCCAGGTGGCGGACAACAAGTCCGGCTACTACATCTCGCTTGCGCCGCTGATCGCGGACGGCAAGATCATGGTCGGCGCATCGGGCGGGGAATTCGGAATCCGCGGTTTCGTCGCTGCCTTCGATCCCGATTCCGGCAAGGAATTGTGGCGCACTTATACGATTCCCGCGCCCGGAGAACCCGGCAGCGAGACTTGGCCGAAGGGCGACCAATGGAAGACCGGAGGCGGCTCGGTCTGGGTCACCGGAAATTACGATCCCGCGACCAACACAGCTTTCTGGGGAGTCGGAAACGGCGGGCCCTGGATGGGCGATCAACGTCCGGGCGACAATCTCTACACCGCTTCCACCATCGCGCTCGACGCGGCCACCGGCAAGATCAAAGGTCACTTCCAATATCACCCCAACGATTCCTGGGATTGGGATGAGGTTTCGCCTCCGATCCTGGTGGACTTTCAGCGCGGCGGGCGCACCATCAAGGGTCTGATCGACGTCGCCCGCGACGGATACCTGCGGTTCCTCGAAGGGCGCGACGGGCCGATCCATTTCATCGACGGCAAGCCTTTCGTGAAGCAGAACGTGTTCCTGCGCCTGGATCCTGAGACGGGACGGGCACAAGTGGATCCAGCCCGCCAGCCCGGCACCGGGAAGCGGGCCGAGTTTTGTCCATCGCTGTGGGGCGGAAAGAACTGGCCGCCCATCGCGTTCAGTCCCAAGACCCGGATGATTTATATCCCGGCCAATGAAAATATGTGCCAGATCTCGACCGGACAGCGCGTCGAATACACGCCGGGTAAAGCCTTCACGGGTTCGCAAGGTGAGTTCGCCGTGGCTCCGGGCGCGGACCATTTCGGCGAGGTGCAAGCCTGGAACGTGGACACAGGCCAGCGCGTGTGGACCCACAATTACGCCAAGAGCCCGAACTGGGGAGCGATGCTTGCGACCGCGGGCGGTTTAGTGTTCAGCGGAGGGACCAGCGATCGAAAGTTCCACGCGTTCGACGCATCGAGCGGCAAGTTGCTATGGGATTTTCCGACCAGCTCGGGGATTCTGGCACCGCCGACGTCGTTTGCAATTGACGGGAAACAGTACATCGCGGTGCTCTCAGGCTGGGGCGGAGATTCTCGAGGAATGCAAGCGAACCTCAACCGCCTTTTCCCCGGCGAGTTTCCAGAAGTGCCGGAGGGCGGCTCAATCTGGGTTTTCGCGCTGGAATAATCTCGACTAGTTTGAACTTCACATTACGCGCAAAGCCGGTAAGAGCCGGTAGGCGGGCAGCGAGCGCACTGCGGGGGCGGATGGGCCAGAGTTGACGAAGTTATGCTGTCCTTCCGATCCGGGCCAGTCTCCGGTTTGCCGACAAGAACGAAGCCGCTGGCGCGGCGGACGCTATGCGTGTCTGTTGGTCGGCTCTCTGCAAGGTTCGGCAGCCGTTGCGCGGCAGATTCAACCGGAGTAAGATCGTGAGCACAGATGCGAAGCCGAGGAACTCTGAGCCACGCCGGTTATCCAGGTGAGTACCATGGGCACCAAAGTGGCATTCAAATCCCATAGGTGACCGCATCCGCCGCGAACGCCAGCGGCTTCCTTCAAGTCTCCTTATCGAAAATGCCTCGGCTCGAATTCCTCATCTACGCCCCACCCTCCTGCCCCGAGGCATTTCCGACCAAGGCTAGCGACTTTACGTCCAAGTGAACTCTTGTTCAGCCCAGAGCAGGCCGGAACATATCAATCTTTCTGACATGGCCTTTGGGCACGGTCGTCCGATTCGGATTACTCGCTGCCTCCGACATCAGCGGCCATGAGCGACACGGCGTGCCCGCGCGGCAAGCTGAGCGATAAGACTGCCGCCGCGAGTATAAGCGCGGCGGACCCCAAGAGGCACCCCTGAAATCCGGCGAATTGGAATACGACGCCGGAGAGCAGCGTGCCGAGCAGACGCCCGCAAGCGTTTGCCATGTAATAGAAGCCCACATTCAGAGCGACACTGTCCTCGTCTGTGTAGGCTAGGACCAGATAGGAATGGATTGCTGAATTCACGGCAAACACCACTGCGAAGACAGCGAGGCCCACCATGAGTGTCAGGCCGGGGTTGATGCCGAGCCGCAACGCACCAACAAGGCCGACTGGGACGATCAGGAGTATGAACGCCCACTGGCGGGCGGCCGCGCCGTCAACGGTGTCACCCCTCCCGAAGGTCCGCAGAATCTCCGGCACTGCGGCCTGGATGAAGCCGTAGCCGATCACCCAGAACGCCAAGAACGCGCCAACGGAATAGAAGGACCACCCAAGTTGGCTTAGAAACACCGGCAAACCGACGACAAACCAGATATCTCGGGATGCGAACAGAAACATGCGCGCTGCGGAAAGCCAATTGATCTCAGAACTCTTCGAGAGGAGCGAGGTGAATTTAACTTTCTTCTTGGAACGCCCTAAGTCGCCCGAGAGGGAAGCTACCGTAGCAAGGAGCACAACGACGAGCGCTCCGGCCATTCCTACCAATGCGCCGGTGAACCCGAACGCCTCTAGCAATGCCCCGCCGACGAAAAAGCCCACGCCTTTGAGGGCGTTCTTCGAGCCGGTCAAGCGCGCGACCCACTTAAACAGGGCGCCGTCGGCACCGTCAGGTACGATCACTTTGATGGCGCTTTTCGCGCTCATCTTCGTCAAGTCTTTCGCGATGCCGGACATGGCTTGTGCCGCCATCACGTAGGCCACGGAGATGGCCTCAGACCAACGCGGGTTGAGGAGCGCAAGCATCAGCAGGGCGAAGATCTGCAACGCCAATCCGCCGTACAGCGTGACCTTGACCCCCGAGCGTGAGGCGATCCAGCCACCGAAGAGATTCGTTACGATCCCGAAGAACTCGTAGAACAGGAACAGGAATGCAATGGAAACGCTGTCATAGCCAAGCTTGTAAAAGTGCAGGACCACAAGCATCCGCAGCGCGCCGTCGGTGATTGTGAAGCCCCAATAGGCTCCCGTTACCAGGGCGTAGCTGCGAATGCTGTTCATGAGATTAGGCTGATCATGATGCGGTCGGGCGCTCTGGTAACTGCGCCGCAACTTTTCGTGCGAGTTCGATCATTCGATTTACGTAACCCCATTCGTTGTCGTACCAGGCAAGGATCTTCACCTGAGTCTCGTCTATGACCATGGTGGACAGCGCATCGACAATCGCCGAGTGGGGGTCATTCAGGAAGTCGATCGAGACCAGGGGCCGTTCCTCATACGCGAGAATTCCACGGAGCTTTGTTTCGGCGGCCTGTTTGAAGAGCTGATTCACTTCGGCGATACTCGTGGGTCTTGCCACCTCGAAGACACAATCGGTCAACGAAGCATTAAGCAGCGGCACGCGAATAGCGACGCCATTCAATTTGCCCAGCAGCTCGGGATAGATCAGGCCGATCGCCGTTGCGGAACCAGTCGTCGTCGGAATGAGCGACATCAGGGCCGACCGCGCACGCCGCAGGTCTTTGTGCGGCAGATCGACGATCACCTGAGTATTCGTGACGTCGTGGATGGTGGTAATCACACCATGACGAATCCCGATCCCTTCGTGGATAACTTTCACGACGGGAGCCAAACAGTTGGTGGTGCACGAGGCGGCGGTGACGATGTGATGCTCGCTTGGAGAATACAGGCCGTCGTTCACGCCCATGACGATGTTCAATGCGCCGCCCTGTTTGACCGGCGCCGCGACGATCACCTTGCGCACCCCACGCTCGAAGAAAGGTTGGAGCGCCTCAAGCGTCAGCAGTTTCCCGGAACACTCCAGCACAATATCGACATTGCTGGCTTCCCAGGGAACCTCATTCGGCTTCGATTCAGCGGTGAATCCGATTGAACGCCCCTGCACGGTCAGGCCGTCCGCCTCGGCCTTCATCGGCTGCGACCAACGCCCGTGGACGCTGTCGAACTCCAGCAGATGAGCGGCGGTCGCCGGCCCGCCCTTGATCTCGTTGATATGCACCACCGCGATATCCGTGCAATCCCACGCAGCGCGGAAGGCAAGGCGACCCATCCGGCCAAACCCGTTAATTCCAATCCGAATCATCTTTTCTTGTGGTTCCTTCGAAGCAATTTTGGTTGTGGAAACCGCAGGCGTCCGGCTCACACTCGCCAGTCTAGTTACAGCAGGTGGGGCCGCAGTAGGCCTCCCGCGAGGCGCGGATAGCCTCGCCGTATTTCATTCGTACTGTTTCTTTCACGTCCATGAGGATTTCCCCTTCCCTGACCCGCCGTGATGGTGTTTTTCGACGAACTCAATGACGTGCCGGCGAATGCTGTCACGCGCATGGCGCACCGCCATAGCATGGCTCAGGCCATCTGCCTCCAGCACCGCTGGGCTCTCAAGCTCCCACGCCTGGCGCCACATCGCGCCGGGAAATATCGGGCACGACCGTTCCACCTGTCGATCGCATAGCGTGATGACATAGGTAAATCGTTCGCCCAGGTATGGATTAACGGATTTGGTCCGCGCCGACGAGATGTCGATGCCCACCTCCCGCATCGCCGCCACCGCTTCCGAGTCCAAGCGGCCCGCTTCCGATCCAGCGCTCACGATCTCTAATTCATCGCCAGTCAGCTCCCTAAGGAACGCCTCCGCCATCTGGGTACGGCAGGAATTCTCGGTGCAAAGAAACAGAACTTTCGTTTTCATCGCCATGTTCTTTCTCCTCTTTTGCGGCTTGGGGTTAGCTTGGCTGGCTTGATAGCCATGTTCATTCCGGCGCCCAGATCGAGCGAAGGTCGGCTTGCCTGCTCGCCCAGACCGTCCAGGCACCAATGAGCACCGCGACGAGTGCTATCGCCAGCCAGAGCATTACGTTCAAGCACTTAGACTTGACGTGGGCGCTGTTGTCGTGATTTGGAGTTTGCTTCGCCATGGACGGTGCTACTGCCGGTTGAGCCAGATCACGTGGGCCGCGGCCGAGAGAAATCCCGGCACGATGAGAATCCACGCAAGTTTGTTCAGGTGCGACGTCTTCCTCGATTCATCCGGCATAAGCCTCCTGCCGTACGGCCTTCCGCCTACCTGCAAAGTTGAGTAATCTTGGTAGGCTTGATCGCCTTGTTTCGAGTACAGCACTCGGCGTAGAGGAACCCGAGCAACTCCTCCAGCACCGGCGTATTGGCGCTGTAACGCAGAAAGGTGCTCTCGCGGCGCACCGCGATGAGATCCTCATTCTTGAGCTTTTCCAGGTGATGCGACAAAGTGGAGGCCGCAATGCCCAATTCGTTCTGAATCTCGCCAACCACCATCCCATCCGGGTGCGCGGCGAGGAGCACCCGCAAAATCCGCAACCGCGGCTCCGCCCCAAGAGCGGAAAACATATCCGCATATGCGGCCGTGCGGTCGGGGTCGGGAGTAAGCTTCAGTCGTGACGATTCCATAGTTCTATTATGCTCGAAGGATAGAACTCGTCAAGCGGTTTTAGAGGGTAACCAAAAGCTTTAGAGTCTTGCAAGCGATCAGGCGTGCCGGAGCCACCTAGCCGTGTAACGCCCAATACGTACGTTGAGAGTCCGCCCCAGTCAAAGACTTCTCACTTGCCACCTCGAGGAATGCAGGTCAACCTCAACCGCCTTTTCCCCGGCGAGTTTCCGGAAGTGCCGGAGGGCGGCGCAATCTGGGTTTTTGTAGTGGGGTCATTGGGAGACCCACTACCTGGGTTTTCGCGCTGGAATAATCCCAAGCTATTCTGTCCCAAGCTATTCTGTAGGGATAGGAGGAATCGATCCTTATGATCCGTCTGACTTCCTGTCTGCTCGCCGCCTCCTTTGGGGCTTCTCTCGGATACGCCGCAACTCCGCTCTCGGTTCAAGCGCCGGTCGAGCCCGGCTGGACGGTTCTGCGCGGCGCCGCTGCACCCGACGCATCGGCTCTGCACAATGGCAACAGGTCCCTTCGAGTGGAACCGTTGCCCAACAGCCCCGACGCCTCTGTCCGCTCCGCACCTATCTCGCTGACCATCGGCAAGACTTACGAACTCACGGGTTGGGTGCGCACGGAAAACCTCACCGTCCGCGATCTCGACCGGTCGCCGATCCCGGCGGGCGCGGCGCTCACAATGGCGTCGATGCCCTACGACGTGCACTCCGCTTCGCTGGGCGGAACACGCGATTGGACGCGTCTTTCGCTTCGTTTTGTGGCCGGCCGCGCGCAGGATCAGATCCTTCTCACCGCGGGCCAAGGCGGCGCATTCAGCGGAAAAGCATGGTTTGAAGGCGTGAGCCTCGATGAAGTATCCTCCGCCGAGAGCTGGCCTGCCCGCGACGCAGTGCGCACTTTCGGTCCCGCTTACCGTTATCCGGCCGCTGGATGGATGTATCTGCACATTGAAGGCAAGCCGTACGATCGCGGGTACCAGCACGGATACCTGATGTCGAAGGAAATCCCCGAATACTTGACGCGTTGTGCAGTGATTCTGGCGGGAAAGGCCGATGAGCAGAGTTGGAGCGCCTACCGAACCTCCGCCAATGCGCTTTTTCTGCGCGGCTTCGATCGCGAAATCCTCGAAGAGATGCAGGGTATCGCCGATGGCGCAAATGCCGCGGGAGCGAAGTTTCTCGGACGAAAAATCGACCTGATCGATATTGTGGTCGCCAACACCGAAGTGGAAATGGGCGAACTGCGCGCCGCCATGCCGATGACTCCTACTGGCATCGAAGGCGCGAGCTTCGATGCGCCGCCATACGCGGAAAAACGCGAGCCGGCGGCCACCGACCGGTGCAGCGCTTTCGCAGCCACGGGTGCGGCCACGCGCGACGGGAAAATGGTTATTGGGCACGTCACATGGTGGCCGCAGACGCTAGCCGAACAAACCAACGTCATGCTCGACATCCAGCCTGTGAGTGGCCACCGCGTACTGATGCAAAGCTATCCTGGCGGCATCGAAAGCGGAACCGACTGGTATCAGAACGATGCGGGCATGGTGCTGACCGAGACTACCATCCGGCAGACTCCGTTTAACGCGCAGGGGACCCCTGTCGCGTTCCGCGCGCGCATGGCCATTCAGTATGGCGGCAACATTGATGAGGTGGTCGCGCAACTTGGTACGCGCAATAATGGCCTCTACACCAACGAATGGCTCATCGGCGACGCGAAGAACGATGAGATCGCCATGTACGAGCTGGGGACCACTCATACAAAGCTCTGGCGCAGTTCGAAGGATGAATGGTTCGGCGGCACACCCGGGTTCTATTGGGGCGATAACAACGCTAAGGATCTTGCCGTGAATCTCGAATACCTTCCCGATCCAAAGGGCGCCCCGGAATACATTCCCTACGTGCCCGGGATTCGCGACCTGGCGTGGCAGGGCCTCTATACAAAATACAAAGGGCAGATCGACGAACAATTCGCCTTCAGGGCCTTTGACAGTGCGCCCCTGGTCAGCTCCAGCACGATGGACGCCAAAGTTGCGACTTCCGCGCTGGCCAGCCGCTTGATGGTATGGGCACAGATTGGTCGGCCCAACGAGAGCATCATGAAGCCGCCCGTACCCGCCGGCGGCCGCGCCGAGACGAATCAAGGCCTCTATCCTGGCGGCTACTATCTTTTCCGCGCCGAGCCCACCGATGCGTTGAGTGCCTCGATCGCGGAGAGCGAGAAAGCGCGGCTCGCGGCAATGAAGGAAGGGAAAGAAGACAAGCCGAAGAAGCCCGCATTGATCTCCTATAAGAACCGGGCGGAGGCTCTTTGGAAAGGCTGGGTCCTGCCAGCGTCGGATGCGGATACGTGGTTTGTGGCCGGGTCCGCAAGACTTTACGGGCTCCTGCAATCCGCCGATGTGGAGAAGGCGATGGAAGCCGAGCGAATTCGCTATCGCGGATTGAAGCTTGCAGCGGACAATCCCGAAAATCGCTTTCGCATCGAAGAAATCAAGGGAACGTTATTCCTCGACGCAATGCGCCGCAGAATGGGCGACGAAGCATTTTTGAAACTGATGAAAACGTATTTCGCGGCGAACACGACAAAAACCGTCGCGGCGCAGTCGTTCCTCACCGCGGCGGCCGTGCCGTTCGACTCTCCCGATCCCGGCGATGGTCCCGCGTACCTGCCGGGCGACATCGGACGCCGCCTGGAATCCGCCGTCATTGTTTACGGAACGGTGCGTGAAGCCGGCACGAACCGCTATGCCGCGGAGCAAATGCAGACTCGTTTCCGCGAGCGCAACCAGCGAGAGGTCCCGATTTACAGGGATTACGAAGCGACGGAGACGCTGCTGGCTCACAAGGACGTAATTTTCATCGGGCGTCCCGAATCCAACTCAGCGCTCGAGGCATGGCGCGAAAAACTCGGGTTGGACTATCAGTCCGCGGTTTTCCGGATTAACGGAACGCCGTATGCGTCGGAGCGTAACGGGCTGGTGTTTGCGGCGAAAAACCCTCACGATGACGCGCACATGGTTCTGATCTATGCGGGCAACGCACCGCTTGCAACCGTGCAGTCGCTGAGTGCCACTGCTGAAGCACCGTGGATCGTACTGGAGGACGGGAAGCCGAGTGGTCCGTCCGCGCTGCCTAAGGAGACGGAGAACTGACTCATCGAAGGTGCCAGGGTATCCCCAGTTAGCCCGGATTTCTCACGGTGCGTTGTGAGAAATGCGCGCTTAGCCCTTTTCGTCCTCCCAGCCGGAGACTGGACGACCCGTCACTTGCGCCAGGCTGACGGGCTTGCGGCGCCAGGGTTGGCCGTGGGCTTTGTCGATCTCATCGCGGTAGCTCATCAAGGGTCCGGGATATCCGATGAGCTGCCAGCCGATCAGGCCGGCGTTGCCGCCGTGCATGGGGTCGCTGAACATGCCTTCGATGGTGTGCTGGCGCAGCAACCGGAAGAACATTGAGGTCTCGATCGCGCGCAGCCGCTGGTCTTGCTGCTCCGCGGGCAGGTCCGTAAAATTCGCGAGCTTCTTGACGCCCTCACGATAGATCTCGCGCGGAGTCTGTTTGCCTTGATAGCCGTGCTCGGGCACGGACTCGACGAAGGGCGGTTTTGTATAGCGGTACTTGTCGCTTCCGTAAGGGCCGGCGAGCTGGTGGTCGATGTAAATCACCACAGCGGCTTCGGTTGCGCCGGGACCATTGGCATCCTTGGGGAAGATGCGTTCGCAGGCGGCCTGCACCACGCGAGCTTCCGCGGCGGTGAAGAATCGCAGCGGCACGCGGATCTCCCCGGATTTCGTTTGACCTTTGTCTTGCCCCCTGTCTTGACCAGCTAAGCGGACCGGCTCGCCGGCCAAGGTGTAGAGCAGGACGCCGCCGATACTTTCAACCGGCAGAGTGAGGAATTCGCGGCGTTTCATGCGAGGTGTCTTCATGCGAGTCCTCCGGGATTCTTCAGATAACGGTCAATGAGCCCGTCGGCGGTGCGAAGCGTCAGCGCCAGAATAGTGAGCGTCGGATTTCCCGAGCCGTTTTGAGGAAACGCCGAGCCTCCCACCACCCACAGGTTCGGAACCTGCCAGTGCTGCAGCCACGGGTTGACCACGCTTCGATCGGGCGAGCTGCCCATGATCGCGCCGCCATTCACGTGGGTGCTCTGATACTGCGTGACGGTGTAGCGCTCCAGTTGGCGGGAATTGGGCGGCGCGGCGCGCCCGTTCATCGCGTTCGCAATCTGCGCGTGAACCTTGGTGAGCATGGCGCCCTGGGCTCGTTCATGCTCGGTCCAATCCAGAGTCAAGCGTATCAGAGGATCGCCGTATTTGTCGGTGTAAGTGGGATCGAGGTCCAGGAAGTTCTGCCGGTAAGCCATGTGCTCGGCTTCGGTGGAGATGGCCGCGACGCGGTCATGCCACGCCAGCGCCGCTTTCTTGAAATCCGAACCCCAATCCGATTGAGTTTCCCCAGGAGGAATCATTCCGAAAGAAGCGATGGGACCTTCGCCGGTGCTCATCAACCGGATGTTGCCGCCGCGAAGCACGCCGGGCGAGGCATCCAGCCCCTCCTTGCCATCGAAATCGCTGATGCCGATCCCGAGGCCGCCCGTGCCCATGAAGGCGTTCAGCGGCTTATCCATGAAGACGCGCGTAGACTGCGAGACCTGGTGCGTGAGATTCCTGCCGACGGTTCCTTTGCCGGTGGCGGGATCGTAGGGCTCGCCCAGTTTGGAGAGCATCAGCAGTCGCGAGTTGTTCAAAGTCCAACTCGCAACGAGCACGATGGAAGCGGGCTGGTGCATCTCCGCGCCCGAGGCGTCGAGATAAGTGAGGCCCTCGGCTTTGCCATCGCGATGGACCACTCGACGTACGGAGCACCCGGTGCGCAGCGTGAAGTTCTTGCGCTTTGCGAGCACCGGCATCAATATGTTGGTCGGCTGCGCCTTCGCGCCGATCATGCATCCGTAGCGAGTGCAGTAGCCGCAATAAACGCACCCGGCGCGCGAGACTCCATCGGGATTGGTGTAGGCTCGGCTCAAAGTCGCCGTGGGGATCGGATAGGGATGATAGCCGAGATCGCGCACAGCCTTCTCAAAAACCGTGGGCGCGTAGCTCAGCTTGTGAGGTGGATTAGGATACTCGTGAGATCGCGGGCCTTCGAACACGTTGCCGCCGTCGATTTTCTTCCCTTCTAAGTTGCCGGCCTTGCCGCAGACGCCGATCATTTGCTCGGCGCGCCAATAGTAAGGTTCGATGTCTTCGTAGGAGACGCCCCAATCCTGAACGGCGAGCTCACCAGAAAGCCGCTGGGCGAATTTATCGCGCAGGAATGTGGCCAGTTTGAACGCTTCCGGATAAAAGCGGTAGGAGATTGCACCCCAGTGCTCGCCCGCGCCGCCGACTCCGGTACCCGGCTGGAAGGAGCCGTATTGCCGGATGGGAACAGCGCTCGCCCGCGTCGAATGCCGGTGCGTGGCGGTCTCCTCCGCCAGATTTTGCATCATGCGAAAGCGGAGCGAGTAATCGAGCTCATCCATGCCGGTGGCGTAATCGGAGGTCTTGCGCGGCTGGCCGCGCTCCAGAACTACAACCGAGAGCGAAGTGCGCGCCGTGATTTCCTTGGCCAGCGTCAAGCCGACGAATCCGCCGCCGGCAATCACGACATCAACGGGCTTCAACTGTTGCATGGGCCTCCTCGGGGTTGGGGCGCGGGTACGCGTCGGGTATCACTCGGTACAGCTTGCCGACTTCAAGGGACGCCGGATAACCGCTGTTGTCCGTGCAAACCTCGAATTGACTCGGTCGTGATGGCTTCCTTCCGGCCGATTCCGTGGGCTTCATACCAATGAGTTTCTGCTTTGTGTATCGTACCATCGGCAAGGCGCACCGTGGCGATGCCCTTCCGTTTTCTCAATCGTCCCTTGCCGTGCATCCTTTGGAGACGCCTGCGCTCCCGGATACCCTGACCCGAGGCGATCAGTTCGATAGCAGTGATGGTGCCGATGACCTCAAAGTCCATTCGCGGGGCGTCCGGAATCACTTTCTACTTTACGGGATCATCAACCTGAACCTGCGAGCCACCGGCTTTCCGGGGAGGATAACTACTCAACTTTCGTGAAAGTGATCGTCGTCGGATTGGCAACCGGAGTTTCGCCATTTCGTATGCGCGTTAGCGTGAGGATGTTCTTGTCGATTTTGAACGTGTTGAGTTGAACGTTTCCAGGACCCATGACCTGAGGATTCTTTGCAACGCTTGGCCGCGTCGTCAATGTATTACCCGATATTTCATACGTGCCGGAGGCGGCAGTAAATGGTCCCCACGTCGCCAGCAATTCGTCAGCGGTCGGTTTCTTTATTTGGGGATTCTGGACCTCAGCTCTGGGCTGGTCAGACTCAATGATCATGAGGCTGTAATGGTTGCCAGTGAAGATCAAAAGCCCCGGTTGGGGATGGCCGATCGTCCGGGCGTTTGGCCCGGTGGCCTTAATTTCCGTCACGCTCCAAGTGCCAGTTAACGGTGTTGCTTTGAATTGAGCATTAGCCGAGGCAGTCAGTGCGGCGATCGCGAGGAACTGGAGGCAGTGTTTCATAAGGATGAGCCTAGGAGGGAAGTGTATCAGAAAGTCGCTAATCCGGGCTCGGTTCACTTTGACGGCTTGTCACTATCCGTGGAAGTGCCGCGAGTCTTGCTCACGCGGGAACAGCCGATCTCGAAAACCCTGGTCTGCGTCAGGCTTTGTGCTGGAACAGGTCGAACGTGTCGAACTTCCCGTTGAGGATTTGGCTCGGATCGCTGAGTCCCATCCATCCCGCGATCATGGTCGCGTAGACTCGCCGGAAATCCGTGG
>Ga0209415_10004088_pt1 | contig 26868 bp, 21 predicted proteins | sample PeaSoiSIISIP2007_FD_187696 | JGI IMG/M metagenome (GOLD analysis project Ga0209415, IMG submission 187696) | Peat soil microbial communities from Weissenstadt, Germany - SII-SIP-2007 (SPAdes) (version 2) | ecosystem: Environmental > Terrestrial > Soil > Wetlands > Peat | place: Germany... | reverse complement strand
CACTACGACGGAATACCCGCCCGCACTGCCCGGTTGGGCATCAGCCAACGTCAGCGTGGCATTCGTAGCGCCGGCCAGCGCGCTGGTCTGGTTGAAAAGCCACTGGTAACTGAGCGGCCCTGAGCCGCCGGCCGCCGCCTGGAAACCGGCTGTGGCGCCGGCAATGACGGTTTGGTTGGTCGGCCCAGAGAGAATGCTCGGCGGCAGCAGCACGGTCAGCGTCGCCACCGCACTGGTGACTGCGCCCGCCGTGTTGGTCACTACGACAGAATACCCGCCCGCGCTACCCGGCTGGACATTAGCCATCGTCAGCGTGGCATTCGTAGCTCCGGCCAACGCGCTGGTCTGGTTGAAAAACCACTGGTAACTGAGCGGCCCTGAGCCGCCGGCCGCCACCTGGAAACCGGCTGTGGCGCCGGCAATGACGGTTTGGTTGGCCGGCTCAGAGACAATACTTGGCGGCAGCAGCACGGTCAGCGTCGCCAGCGAACTGGTGACCGCACCCCCCGGGTTGGTCACGGTGGCTTGATATGACCCAGCCTGATTTGTTGTCACGGCGTTCAACTGGAGCGTTGCGTCGGTCGCGCCGGGCAGGCTCACTCCGTCAAACTGCCACTGATACGTCAACGGCGGGGCCCCCGTCGCCACGACTTGGAAGGTGGCATTGCTGCCCCCTAGAACCACTTGGGCCAAGGGTTGCTCAGTGATCTGGGGTGGGAGCGTAGGCGTAGTAAATGCCAGGTCTAACTCAAAGGCGCCTCCGGAACCGCTTTCACCCGCGACCACGATCTGGTAGGCAGTCCCCGAAGTGACGTTGAATCGGGAGACCATTTGCCCGTTGTGCTGGTACCAGAGATTGGCCGCCACCTGGAACAGCCCGGTCAAAACGCTGCCGGTGTAAATCGCCAGCACCTGGTAGCCCAAGTAGTTAGTTAGGCTCACCTGCAGGAGGCCATCCGCAGGAGCGGTCCAACTCCACCACACCGACTTGCCGGCAGGAAAAGGGTCATGACTCGGCTCGCCGGCCTCAGCGGTGGCGTATTGGTTGTTGCCGGTCGTAGTGATGTTAGCACCGGTAAGGACGATGCGATCGGCAAAATTGTCGTTGGAGGGAGGGGTTTGTGCAAGCGCACTCGCCCGGCCAATGACCAAAGTGGCTGCCAGAAGCCAGCAATAGATGCGGCGGCCCGGGGGTGCGTGATTCATCCTATTTCTTCTTGGGTCCGAAGAAATCGTCCAACAGGTTATTGACGGGGTTCTGGTTCGTGGCCGGAGTATTAGCGTTGGCGGGGGCGTTGGTGTTGCCTCCTCCGATTATTCCCCCCAGTCCCTGAAGGAGGCCGCCGGCCTGCCCGGCCTTGCCGCCCATGCCCTGCAAGATGGAGCCTGCGGACGGAAGCAAGGCCCGGTAATTGATGGTCGGGGCGTTCTTGCCTAGAGTGCCTGTAATGGTGAGGAAGTTCGGGAGCTGGGCGTACGCGGCGTTGGTCGGGGTGTTGCCGGCCAGGTTGATGCGTTGCGCGACGGAACGTTCGAGCAGGACGGACACCGGGAGCTGGAGGGTTGAGTTGGTGAGAACGTCATCGAGGTGGACGGCGCCGGTAACGACGGCTTCGAAGGCCGGGCTTTGCACCAGCGCCTGCTGTAAGTTGATACTGCCCGAGCCGGCGGTGCCGTGGACGACAATCGAGTTGATGGGCGATTTCTTAAGATCCGCGGTCAAGCCGCCGGTGGGGTTGGCCGTGCCGGCGCTGCCCAAACCGGTCAAGCCCTGCAGCAGGGACCTCCCGGTGCCGGCCGGGTTCTTAGCCAGGTCTGGAATGACGGCAATACTTTGGATGATGGTCTTGAGCAGGCGTGTGCCGATGGTCTTGCCCTCGATATTGTCCACCGAGAGGTTGAGGTTGGTGGAGACGATATCGAAGTTGCCGGCCAGGCTTTTCTTGAGGCTGGCGCCGGTCGAGCCGATGCCGTCAATCCTGGCGCCTGCCGTGAGGGTGCCACTCAGGATGCCCTTCCGTTCGGGTTTGAAGGTATTGACCAGAGGGGCCAGCGGGATGGCTTGGGCGTTGCACGCGAAGGCGTACTTGGAGCCGGGCACGCTCAGGTCCAAATCGACGGTGCTGCCGACCGGGGCGCCGTTCAGCTTGAGCTTGAACGGATTGACCGCGAGGTGGGTCCGCTCAAGCTTGGCGCTCACTTGCCAATCGGCGACTTCGATCTCGCGCAGATAGAGATGGCCGATATTCGCCTCGACGGTGAAGTTGAGGACCGGCAACACGGCGGGCGCAGGCTCTTCTGCCGGGCCGGTGCTCGCTGTGGGTGGCGCCGACGGCGCGGCGCCCGGCTTAGGCCCGCCCGCGACCGGTTGGGCGGCGGCGGCTTTGGTTTGGCCGGTGAAAAGGTCGTAGCCGGTGGTGAAATCGAGTGAATCAGCCGTGAGCTTCAGATTGCCCGAGAAGAGGGTGTTGGTCTGAGGCACGCCACCCTGGAGGGCATTGGCCTGGGTCATCTCGATTTGACCAGTGAGCTGGACCTGGTTGGTGCCCCGGCTGGTGGGGGTGAGGGAAAGCTGGAGCTTGCGCAGGTCCACCACTTGCTTGCGCTGGCCAACGTCCATCTGCAACGCGGCCTCGAGGGGTTTGGCGGGCACCTTGCCCGAGGGGTCGTTGACTACCAGGTTCGTCACCGACAGGTCGGCCTTGAACGAGGACTCCGCCTCCGGGTCGTACTGGGCGGTGGCGTTCGCGTTGATCGCCACCGAGACGAGTTTCTTGTCCGCAAGCGCGGCTTCGAGGAACGGTCCTACGCCGTTTTGATTGAGATCCGTGAGCTGGGCCGTGAGCTGGGCGGACTGGTTGTCGAGGTTAAACGTGCCTGCGAACTCGAAGTTGCCGCCCGGTTTGGAAGCTTCAGTGAGCCGGGCGGCGACCCGTCTGATCAGGAGGTGCCGGGCCGCCATGCCCAGGTCATAATCGCCGGCCGCGCCGAGGCTGCCCAGGGCGCTCTGCCCGATCTTGCCGCTGAGATCGGCGAGAGCAAAGGTGCCGGTGACGTTCTGGGCTTGCGGTGTCTGGCTGAGGCGAGTCTTGAGCTCGAAGGTGCCGGAGGAAACGCTCAAGTTCGTTTGCGGCCTCAGTTGGGCCAGCCCCCCGAGGGCCGCCTGGACCGCCAACTGAAAATCGGCGTTGGTCGTGGCCAGATCGCACGTGCCGGACGCCGCGAGCGTGACCAGGGACTGGTTCTCACGCAACACCTTCAACGCGCACTGGCTGAGATCGATCTGTTTGAGCTTCGCTGCCTTGCCCTCGACTTGCAGCGTTATCGACAGCGGCGGAATGGAGTTTGAGCCAAGGGCGGCGGTGAAGTCCACGAGCGAAGAATTCAAGCTGAACGTGAGTTGTTTGCCCGCCTGCTGGGAGAGCAGCGTCGCCTGCGCGCCGAGCGTTCCTCCGGGCGCGAGACCGCCGGTGAAGGGCCGCCAATCGGCGAGGTTAAACCCGGTGAGCGTCAGCTTGAGCGCCGCGTCCCCCACCGCGTTCGCGGAGTCGCCCCAGGAGACGGGCATGGGGGCGCTCAGCTCGGAGCGGAGGAGGGGCTTGCCTTGTTGCGTGCCGACGAGCGTAAAGTCGCGCACGACGGCGTGGCTGGCCGCGCGGTCGAGGGAGACGTCGTAAGTGGCGTGGAGATCCAGCGTGGGGGTGGTCTGGCCGTCCCGAGTGACCTGCAATCGGTCGAGCCCGAACTGCCCGCCGGCGGTGATCAAGGCGCCGCCTTTCGCCAACTGAATCACGTTGGTCGAGCTCACCGTGCTCGTCCCGAAACTGAGCCCCGCGGCGCCGCCCGCCACGTTCAGGAGCTTCTGATCGACCCCCGCCAACTCGACCAGGATGCGCCCTTCCAGTTTCTGCATGTCAAACGGTCCGCTCACGCGCAACTGTCCGAGGGACTCCGCGCCTTTGCGCAAGACCAGGGCCACCTGTTTGATCTCGGCAGGCGTCACCTCGCAATCGAGACTGCAGCCCACAGTGGCCAGTTGTGCCAACCCGCCTTCCGCGCGCCCGACCTCGATGCGGCTGGCGCCTTTGAGCGCACTGGGGCTCAGCTCGGGCGACAGCGCAAAAGTGAAGTCGCCGTCCAGCCTCGCTTGCAGCAGGGCGTTGGAGCCGGGGGCAGGATTGCTTTGGAGATGGATATCGGCGCCGAGGGCTAGCTTCCCGGTCTGGCCGTTCTTGACGCCACTGATCGTCAGGTTGACGTTCGAGCACTCGGTCACGTCGCGCGTCCCGCTCGGGTAAAGTTTCACCTGCCGCAGGATGGCGCCGGTGATGCTGAGCTCCTTGAGGTCAATCTGCAAGGGCTTGGCAGGCTGGGTTGGCCGTGCCGGCTTTTGCTCCTTCGGCTTGGGTTGCTGGGACTTGAGGATCGGGTCTAGATTGCTCGTGCCATCCGGGTTTTCCACCACCACCACCTTGGGCGACACCAGTGCCACTTCATCCACATGCAGGTTGCCGCGGAGGATGTCCGTCAAGCTGTAACGGAGCCGGACCTCAGCGCATTCGACGAGCGGCTCGGCGCCGCTGGTCTGCACCTTGAGGCCTTTCAGAACCACCCGGCTAAACGGGCTAATCGAAGCATCGCTGACGGTGATGCTTGCGTTGAGCGCCTTGCTGGCGTGGGGAAGGATGACGCCCTTGAGAAACCCGGCACTCGTGACGACGAAATAGAGCGCCAAGACCAAAACGATCAAAACGCTCAGCGCCCAGCCCAGGACGCGCAGCCAACGGCGGCGTCTCCGGGGGGCCGGTCGAGTAACGGTTGCATCAGCCATAATGTTCGTGCTCGGCTCAGCCACCCAACCGGAGCAGGCGCGAAGTCAATCTCCGCGCGATGGCAGAGCCCAAATCCTTAACCCACCCGCCGCTGACCAGGAGCATCGGCACTCCACTTAAAGGATCGTTCGCCCGAGCAAGATTGTAAAGCCAAAAGGTGATAAAGCTGTGCCAAGACCTGCTCAAGGATTGTTGCTCAAAGATTGTTGTTGACTCCTTCCGGGACTTCTGGCGGACTAACATACAGGAGAACACAAACATGAAAAACAAACTTACAATGTTATTGATTCTGTTGCTGGCCGCCTGCTTCGGAGGGCACGCCTTCGCCGGAATTCAGTTCTCGGTGAACATCGCGCCACCGCCCATCGCCGTCTTCGATCAGCCCCCCTGTCCTGGCGACGGGTACATTTGGACGCCTGGCTACTATCAGTATGGCGATTATGGCTATTACTGGGTGCCGGGGCAATGGGTTGTCCCTCCCAGCGTGGGGCTCCTCTGGACACCCGGCTATTGGGGCTTCGTCCGAGGCAGGTACACCTGGTACGAAGGGCATTGGGGCGCCCAGGTCGGCTTCTACGGCGGCATCAATTACGGCAACGGCTACTTCGGCTCAGGCTTCAACGGAGGACGTTGGGAGGGGGGCGTGTTCCGGCATAATACCGTCATCTCGAACGTGGACCGCACCAACGTGCATCATACCTACGAGGACCACGCGGCGGTCCGGGTTGTCAAGGGGCCAAATCACGCTTTCAGCGGCAGAGGCGGAATCAAGGCGCAACCCTCGAGAGCCGAAGTGGAGGCTGGCCGCGCGCCTCATCAAGGCCCGACACCGGTGCAAGTTTCGCATGCGCAACAGGCGCATAACAACCACCTGGCAGCTCATGGAGCCGCCCACCGGTAACCGATCAGCGTTCAGGCTCACGTGCAGCAGCGACCCCGCTCCTGGCCGGCTCAAGAACGATGTCAAGCTGGTGTCGGCGCTTAAATACAAGTTCTGACCCTGGAACACACGGGCACGAGATTGGAGGATTCCCTTATGGCAACCTCGGGACCTTCCGCCAAACGGTGGCGATTCTTCCGCGCGGGAGGCTTTGACCAGGTGAAGCTCGAGACCGGCGCCGACCTCTTGTCGCTGGACCAACTCGACCTCAAGCTATGGGTGGCGCTCGCCTGCCCCACCTCGGGGCTGGAATTCGACAAGACCACTCTGGCCCTGATCGACACCGACAAGGACGGCCGCATTCGCGCGCCGGAACTGGTTGCGGCGGTCAAATGGGCGGGCAGCCTGCTCAAGAACCCTGATGACCTCCTCAAGGGCGCGCCCACGCTGCCCGTGGCCGCAATTAACGATTCCATGGCTGAGGGCAAAGCGATCGCCGCCTTTGCCCGGCAAGTCCTCGGCAAGGCCGGGTCCGACGTCATCTCGATCGACGAAGCGGCCGCCGCGGCGCAAGCGCTGGCGGCCAAACCCCTCAACGGCGACGGCATCGTGCCCGCCGACACCGCCGGGGACGAATCCACCCGGGCGGTTATCAACGAGATCATCGCTTGTGCCGGGGCGGATGCCGATGCCAGCGGCAAGCCCGGCGTCAGTCAAGCCAAGGTCGACCAGTTCTTTAAGGATGCGACTGCCTACTCTGATTGGTGGAAGCAGGCGGAAGGAGACAGCGCGATCCTCCCCCTCGGGCTTGCCACGCCGCTCGCCGCGGCGGCGGTCAAGGCCGCCAGGGCCAAGGTGGACGATTACTTCGCCCGCTGCCGTTTCGCAGCGTTCGAGCCGCGAGCGTTGAACGCGCTGAACCGCGAGGAGAAGGAATTCCTGGTCCTGGCGGCCAAAGACCTTACCGTCGCCTCCGCCGAGATTGCCGGGTTTCCCCTGGCTGGCGTCGCAGCCGATAAGCCGCTGCCCCTGCTGGGCGAGGGAATCAACCCCGCCTGGGCCGGCGTGATAGAGGCGCTTCGGGTCCAGACGGTCAAGCCGCTGCTGGGGGACAAGCCCGCCCTGACCGACTCGGACTGGGCCACGCTGGTCGCCAAGCTCGCGCCCTATGAAGCGTGGTGCAACACCAAGGCAGGGGCCGCGGCGGAGAGAATCGGGCTCGAGCGCGTGCGGGAAATCCTTGCCAGCCAGGCGAAGGAGACACTCACTGCGCTCATCGCCAAAGACAAAGCCGAGGCAGGGCATGCGGCGGCCGTCGTTGGCCTCGACCGCCTGGTACGCTATCACCGCGACCTCATCCAGCTCTGTCACAACTTTGTCTCTTTCCGGGATTTCTACGGCCGCCGGCAGAAGGCAATCTTCCAGGCGGGGACGCTCTACCTGGACCAGCGAAGCTGCGATCTGTGCCTGACGGTGGAGGATGCCGCCAAACACGCCGCCACGGCGGGCTTGGCGGGCACCTACCTTGCATACTGCGACTGCTGTCGCAAAGGGACGGGCCAGAAGATGCAGATCGTGGCCGCGTTCACGGGCGGCGACTCCGACAACCTGATGGTCGGCCGCAACGGCATCTTCTTTGACGTGAAGGGCCGCGATTGGGACGCCACGATCACCAAGATTATCGACAACCCGATCAGCATTCACCAGGCCTTCTTTGCGCCTTACAAGAAGCTCGTGCGCCTGATCGAAGAACAGGCGGCCAAGCGCGCTGCCACCGCGGACGCGGCCGTGGAGGCCAAGCTAACGGCGGCAGCCACGGCGGTTACCAGCGGACAACTGCCCCAACTGCCGGAGCCGCCCAAACAGAAAATCGATACCGGAACCCTGGCCGCGATCGGCTTGGTTTTGACTACGTTGCTTGCGGCGTTGGGAGGCATTTTTGGCCGCATCGCCGGGCTGGCTTGGTGGCAGATCCCGCTGGCCCTGATGGCCATCCTGCTGGCGATTTCCCTGCCATCGATGGTCATGGCCTATCTCAAGCTGCGCCGCCGCAACCTCGGCCCAATCCTCGACGCCAACGGCTGGGCCATCAACGCCAAGGCCAAGATGAACGTGCCCTTTGGCGGCGCACTCACCGCCGTCGCTGCCTTGCCCCCCGGCTCGCAACGGGATTTAGTCGATCCCTTCGCCGAAAAGAAGAGTCCCTGGCCGAAGCTCATTGTCGCGCTCCTCCTGCTCATCGCCGCCTACGCCGTCCTGAGCAAGCTGGGGTATATCTATGAGTGGAGCAATGGGCGAATGGGCGAGCCGAAGCCCGTCCGAGCCGAGAAGGCGCCCTCGGCCCTCCCGGCGCCGGCAAAGTGATCCTGCTCTACGGCAACCGGGTGCCATCGGGCAGGACTGCGTTGTCCCGGAGGGATATCCGAGAATCGCCCAACGCTTAAGCGTTGGGTAACGGTCTTTAAACGTCATTTTCGTCCCGAAGGGACGACTGAAGTCGAGCGTGTTTCAGTCGTCCCTTCGGGACGCATCGGCTCCTTATTAAGGGCGATCCCAGCACTGAAGTGCTGGGCTATTCTCGGAGGTCCCTCCGGGACAGAATCGAATTGCTGGGCGTGAATTGGATGCAACCCAGCTCCGCGCCGTGGAAAAATCTGAGACGCACCCCCCTTTATTTGCTTTTCTTGAACAGGTCGCCGATGCCCTTGGCGGCGGCTTTCCCGGCCGAGTCGACGGCGGACTGTGCCGCATCCTTGGCCAGGCCGGTGGCTTGTTTGCCCAGGTCGGTCACGGCACCGCTCGAAACCTCGATGGCCCGGCTCAAAACCGCCGACAGCACCTGGCGGGTCAGTTCAGCCGGGGTAATGCCCTCCGGCCCCGTGCCGAGGTCCTTCAGCCGGATCTCGGGCAGGGCCAGGGTAGCTGACTTTCCGGCCAAACCGGCGAAGCTGACATGGACCTTGCCGCCGGTGACAACGAACTCATCCACCTGGAGCTTCTTGCCCGCCTTTTCTTGCTTGGCCGCCGACGCGGGCTTGTCCTCCCCGCCGCTGGAAGCTTTGAGGTTGTCGAGAATCTTGCCCAGGTTGCTGCCGTGGAAGCCGCCTTCAACGGTGATCTCTGGCGCCTCGAGCGTGATCGAGCGGACGACCACCTTGGGCGAAAAGATCGATCCGGGTTGGACGGCCAGGCTGGCCAGGCCGACGCTGATCGCGGAGGGTGTCTTAAACCCCTGGGGATTGCCCACGACGAGTCCCTTGAGCTTCCCCGAGCCGGAGAGGAGCGACAGGCTGACACTGTCCAGCTTCACCTCGACCTGCACCAGGCTCGGGCCCAAGGTCTCGACTCCTTTCTTGATGGCCCCGTCCAGGAAGAAATGCACGGCCAGCACGCCGATGACGACCAGAACGACGACGCCGATCAAAATTCTCACTATCAGCTTCTTCATATTGCTCCTCGTTTGCGGGTTTCGCCTTGCGCGGTCCTCAACGTCTGCCAACAACTCATGGCCGCTCATTAAGCTAAGCTTCCCGCCCCGATCTTACAAGCTGGGTTCAAGTTTTTCTGTAAGGCCGGTGACGGCGAGAATTCCGATCACGAGAAACTGGCTTGTTGGCTTGAACTTGACTGGTTAGCCTTGGCCCGATGAGTGCGACGCTCCAACGCGTGGCCGAACTGGTTGCTCACGGCGAAGTCCGCGTGTCGGACCACGGTTACGACGAACTGGCCGCCGACGGGCTGTTTACGCGTGACTTGATCGCCGGAATCGCCGGGGCTAAAGTGGTTGAAGATTATCCGGCGTTTCCCAAAGGACCGTGCGTGCTGGTCTTGGAACGGGATGCCGAGGGCCAGCCAGCTCACGTGGTCTGGGGAATTCCGAAGGGCCGAAGCAGCCCGGCGGTGCTGATCACGGCCTATCGGCCCGACCCGACGCGGTGGAGCGCCGATTTTATGACGAGAAAAAAACAATGAAACGAACCAAACTTGTTCACGAAGGCAATTACGTGGCCGAGGCCGAGGTGGAGTTAATCGAAACCGATAACAGCTGGTCGCCGTGGCTGTCCGTCCAGGACGCTGACAAGCTGGATGACATTCGGCAAGCGCTGCGACGTGGCGACCTGAAAAGCGCCAGCCGCCTGGCCCGCGTCTATGCCTTGACGCCCGTGGCTGCTTGAGGTTCGCCGGCGTCCCGGCGGCGGTGTGTAGGTTCTTTCTGCGCTGGCAACGGGCCTTTCAGATGTATAGATATACGTAAATGGCGAATGCAATCGCCACCAGGCCCGCCCCGGCAGCGAATGACCAAAGCAAATTCCGGTTCTTGGCCGCCATGGCAAGCGTGGAGATGATCACGCCCGCTTGGGCGGCCAGCATGCCGAAAAAGAAGCGCTGGCTCCGCGCGTGGTGGTGCTCCGCCGAGATGTTGCTCTTGCGCACCTGCAACTCGTATAGGTTGGCAATGGTCTGGTTCAATCGGGCTTCCACCTCGTAACGCAACGCCGCGTAGCGCAGGCGCGCCGCCGTGAAGTCCCGAACGAGCGGGGGGCCGGCCTCCGGCCCCGCGCTGCCCAAGCCTGCCGCGGCGGGCCTTTGCCGAAGCGCGGCCTCCCGCGCCAGCAGATTGTCTATCTGGTCGACAGCCTGGTTTATCGGTTTCGTTGCCGCATCGTAGACCTGGGCTTGATCCCGCGCCGCCTTCAACGTGGCGTCCAGCCGGTCAAGGCTCACCTGCGCCAGCAGGCCCTTCATCTCCGGGTCCGGCATCGAGGTCTCGACGCCTTCCATCGCTGCACGGATCTGCGGGTCCAGCGCCAGCCCGGTGGGCGCCGCCGGCGCCTCGCGCGTCCGCAGGAACGCCAAGGCCTGCTGCCCCCCGGGAGACTCGATCACCCCCAGCAACTGCGTCCCCAGATCCGTGCTCCCCGGCTGGGACGCTTGCGTCCGCATTTGTCCGGCGGCCTGCTTCAAGGCGGACGGATCGAAAGCGCGCACGTCCGCCATAGTTTGCAGCAGATCCGCGGTGTTGCGCTGGATCGCGCCGCGCAGCCGCTTGGCCTGGAAAAAACTCCATTGGTCGCCCGCCTTGGATTGCTGTTGGGCTCCTAAGGACCGGTCATACTGCGCCCGGGTCATCTCGCTCGAGGCCAGCCCGGCCAGCATCGTCGCCCCCACGGCCATCACCACAGGGGTTGCGCTGAGAACCCTCCCCCACGTCGTATGGGGCAGGTCCGCCTTCAACCCTTCGGGTATGCTGACTTTCGTCGGTTTCATGAGCCTGAACGTGTCAACCGCTCGCGCACGAAGCCAATGTCGCCGCGGAGCCCGTAAAACTGGTCGGCAAACGAGGCGGGCACTCTCATTTTGTTCACCGCCTTCTCGATTTCACCCAGGCGGACGAGTAATTGCTCACGTTGCTGCGGAGTTAAGGCGCCCAGCAGGTCCCGTTCGACGCCAAGCAAGGCGCGGTACCATCGATAGATGCGCAACCTGACCCGTAACCTTATCAGGAAGGGAACGGCGCGCATGCCGGGGACTAGCACTACCAGCAACGGCACGAAGACCACGAGAACACGGTTGACGACGCCGGCCAGCCCGAAAGGCAACGAACGGTAGAGAAAACTTTTGCCGGATTTGTAATAGCGGCTGGCTTCGACACTAATCGGAAACTCATGTTCGAGCGGCGCAGGAAACTCGCCTTTGCGCTTCAACAAACTGGCGCTCCCATGGACCTCCTGCGCGGCCTCGATCAACAAATCGCATAACGCAGTGTGCAGATTGGGCCGGGCGAGGAGTTCGACCGTGGGGCCCAGAATATAGACGTCATGCGGCGGAATATCCTTGCCGAAATCCAGGGAGCCCCTCGGCAGTTCGAGCTTGTTAAGGTAACTGATCCGGCGGGTATAACCGTCGGCCTGTGCGAAGTTCAAAAGCTCCACGCCCGGTGTGAGCAGGAGACTGCGCATTAGCTTCGGCGAAGCCGAATCGCCCATCAGGAACACCGCGTCAACCGTGCCGTCCAGGAGTGCCTTGGCGGGATCGGCGGCCTCGAGGTCGACAAAACTGGTGGTGTTGCTGGATTCGATTCCATTGAGCCCGAGCAGCGCCAGCGCGAGGGCCCGCGTGCCACTGCCCACGGGCCCGATGTCCAAACGCTTGCCCTTCAAGTCGGAAAGCAGCGCCACCGAATTCGAACCCCTGTAAAAAACCAGCAGCGGCTGGTAGGAAATGCTCCCCAGGGAAGCGAGCTTGATCCGGGCCGGGCCGTTCGTTATGCCGCCTTGAACAAAACCGATGTCCACGTGGATGGACGGGTCCTCAAGCCGCTGCAGGTTTTGGAGCGAACCTTCGGAGGAAAGAATCTTCAGTTTGACTCCTTTGCGCGCCAGGAACTCGCGGTACTGCATCGCGTTTGTCTGGAAGCTGCTCCCGGGCGCACCGGCGGTGATGGTGATCGTGTGCGGCGGAGCAGAATAGAAAAACCAGAACACGGCTGAGATAAGGAGCAGGCCGACCACGGATACGATGGTGACCGCGAGGACGCGGCTCAAGCCGAAGGTGTCCATGACCGGTTGCACGAAACGATTCAAGAGAGTCGGGCGAGATGTTGCCATAGTTCCATATTTCAAGGTTCACTTTTGGCCACTTCCCATCTCGGCACAAGGATTTTGTTCCGCAACCGCCCAAGGGGCGCAGGACAAAATAGTAACCATTAGAATTGCGCAACCCGCTCGGAGGCTCCGCTGCGCCTTTGTCCCGGAGGGGAGCGCATCTGCCCTCGATTTCGCTTTGACGCGGAACCGCGAGTTGGTAGCATCGAGCCCCTTTTATACCTTGGCGGTTATGAAGAAGATTTCTAACTTTGAAGTGAAGCGGATCGAAAGAACGATGGCGGGCTTTGCCCGGGGCTCGATGATTTTGGCCGGCTTGGCGCTCCTGGCAGCGGCGGCGCCCACAGCGCTGGCCTCCGAGGACGCGCCGCGCCGCCCCTTCGCCGAGTGGGCCGAGGTGCCGGCGGAAGGCCAACTGGTATTAGGCACGTTGTATGAACAATCGGAGGCCTATTACATTTGGGCGGGAAGCCAGCGTCACAACATCACCATTCACGCTTCCAATGGCGAGAGTTACGGCATCGATATCCGGCAGGGTTACTTCACCTTGGACTACGGTCTGACCGAGAGGTGGGCTGCGGACCTCGATTTCGGCGCCACCACGGTTGGCTGGCGTGCGTTCGATGCCAACGCCGCTGTCGGGCAAACGACCGGCACGATTGACACGACCCTCGGCGTCCGCTATCAGATTTTCAACGAGGGGAAGGAAAACGCCGACTGGCTGCCCAAATGGCTGCCGACGTTGACGTTTCGCGCCGCCGGGATCCTGCCGGGCAGTTACAACCGCTACCTCGCTTTCGCCCCGGGCAACAGTTCGGCGGCGATCGAGCCGTCGCTCCTGCTCCGCAAGCATGTCGGCTGGCCTGGCCTCGGCGTCTATGGGGATGCGCTCTATCGCTGGATGCACACCAACGGCAACGACCAGTACATTGCCGCGATGGGCTTGTTTCAGCAGATTCGCGGCTGGGAACTGGATATCGGCTATCGGCATCAGCAGTCGACCTCCGGCCAGGACATCGTCCTGCCGGCGGGATGGCAACCGGGCCAGGGAGCAATTACCTACATGGCCGACGTGCGGGAAATCAACGAGGCGCTGCAGGCTGGGTTCAGTTACACGACCGCGCGTCGCCATATTCGCTATGCCTTCGAGGCCCGCAAGACCTTTGACGGTCGCAATACCGATTCCGCCCTCTGGTTAGGCGCTTACATTGATATCCCCTTCAACCACCTGTTTGGACGCGGCAAGTAGATCAGGAAAGGCAGAATCGTGTAAGGAATCCCAACCTGCCACGACTAAGAGTTGTGCGGCAGACCGGGGCAACACAAAAAAAACGCACCGGCGCGCCGTGTTGGGCAGGACCCGTTTGTGCATCGGCACAGGTGCGGGCGCCTGGCCAAATCAACCAAATTACAGTCACAGGAGCATTGAAAGTCAAAATATGAAAACATCCTTCCTCCCAACCTTTCTGGGCACTTTGGGCGTCGGTCTGGCGGCCCTGGTTTCCAGCGCCAGCGCCGACGAGAGCGGCGTTCTCTACACCATGGACAATGCCGCCGCAGGCAATCACGTACAGGTGATAACCCGGACCGGCGAGACGCTGAGCTTGGGCAAGACCTACGCTACCGGCGGTCTCGGACTCGGCACTTCCCCTGGTTTGGGAAGCCAGGGCTCAATCCTCTTGAGCCCCGACGCGCAATGGCTGTTCGTGTGTAACGCGGGCAGCGGTGAGATCTCGGTTTTCGAGACCCTGGCCGGCGGTGAACTCCAGCTCACCGATAGAGTCAGCTCCGGAGGCGGCCAACCCCTGAGTCTGACGCTAAACGGCAGCCTCCTCTACGTCCTCAACGCCACCAACCCCGTCCCTGGCGGCACCCCGGACAATATCACCGCGTTCCATTTTGGCTGCGGCAACCTCACCCTGCTCCCCGGTTCCTCCCGTCCGCTCAGCAAGGGCAGCACGACACCGACCCAGATCTCCTTTAGCCGCGACGGGGACGCCCTGGTGGTCACGGAAAAGGTTACCGGGCTGATCGACACCTGGCTCGTGGGACATGACGGCCTGGCAATGGATCCGCAGATGTTCATGTCCGTGGGGGTATGGCCTTTCGGGTTCGCCGTCGGACGTGGCGAGCGGATTTTCGTCTCCGAGGCCGACGCCGGCGCGGCAAATAAGAGTTCTGTCTCCTCGTACCAGCTCTCCGACTCGGGGGGGCTGTCCGTCATCAGCGGTTCCGTTCCCACCGAGCAGACGGCGGCCTGTTGGTTGGTGCTCACCTACGATGGCCGCTATGTTTACACGGCCAATGCCGGCAGCGCCTCCATCTCCGGTTTCCGCGTCCATGACGATGGGAGCTTGAAACTTCTGGACCCCTCGGGTGTGAGCGGCACGACCGGCGCCCACCCCGCCGATATGGCCTTCAGTCACGATGGCACGACCCTGTTCAGCCTCAACAACGGCGACGGCAGCATCAGCGCCTTCGGCATCAAGTCCGACGGCTCGCTCAAGCCGATGACCGGCTTGAGCGGCCTCCCGACCACGACCGCCGGTCTGGCGGCATGGTAGGCGAGAGGGGAGCGTAAGCGCGTGGAGCGTGGCAAGTGCTGCCATGGTCTCACGCTCTTTCTATCTACAGCCTGTCCCAAAAGCGCGGCGAACGGACACCTTTGTCGGAACCTTTGTCGAGTCGGCCATTTTTCGACCAAGGTTTCGACAAAGGAGGCTCACCGTAATTGAGCGTGTCCCAGCTCCAGCGCGCGCGCGAAGCGCGCGCCGAGGGCGTGTTGGTTGCAGCCGACCAGGCTGACGATCGCGGCCGGGTGGCGCCCGCCGGCGACGGCGTCACAAGCGGCGACGCATTGCCAGGCGGCGGCAGCCATGTGGCCCTCGCCCAGGACGCGCTTGGGGCTCAGGCGCGGCCCGCTCCAATCGCGCCAGGCGGCGCGTTCCGGCGCGTCGGCGCGCGGGCTCTCCGCCAGGCCGTCACAAAGCAGTTCGCCGGCAGAACTGGCGCCAAGCTGGGCGCGCATGGCCAGCGCGGCTTGCGTCCGGCTCTGGCGGCGGGTATAGGTGTGCGCGTCGGTGATGGCGCTCAGTTCCACACCCGCCGAGAGCCCCGGCTCCGCGCTCAGGCACAAAGCCCCGGCGCCGCAAGCGACGATGGCCTGGCGTTCAAAGTGCCGAAGCGCGTCCGCCCGAACCCAGTTGGTTTCCTCCGCTCCGATGACCAGGCAGGCCTGCACTTGCCGGTCCGCGAGCCACGCGGCGGCCAAGGCCAATCCTTGCAGGAAGCTGGCGGGATCACCCAGCAGGGTATGGACCAGGGGCGTGTTGCCCAGCACCGCCGCCGCATGGCTGGCGGGCGCGGCAAAAACGGTTTCGGGAAACAGCAGGGGGCTGGCCGTGAGAGGGTCTTTCATCGCTTCCTCGAAAAACCGGCAGGAGTAATGCACGCAGCCGGAGTGGAGGCAGACAATCAAACCAAGGCGAGGTTCCCCGTCGCGGCCGGCGCGCAGGCTGGCGGCGGCCTCGAGCGCGGCGGCGGCGGCGTAGTGCGTGATGGGGCTGGTCCGCCGCAGGCGCGGATGCGCCAGGAATTGAGGACGCACTCGCGGCGGCGGCACCGGGCGCTCCCGCAGCGGCTTTTCCCAGCCGGGCCGCGCGAGGGGTTCGATGGGCAGAGGTTGGCCGCGGTCCAGCGCCTCACGGAGCGCGGCGACGCCCCAGCCTGCCGGCGAGACTGCGCCCCAACCCACAACGAAAGTGCGGCTCACGCGGACCTCCGCACAACTGGGGTCTCGGCGGGCAGGTTCATGCGGCCCGCCCGATAGGCGCCGCACAGCGCGCGGGCACTGTGCCGGAAGCCAAAGTTCATCGGGTAGAAGAACGGCTTGTAGGCGGTGGTGCCCCAAAGCCGGCCCACGATGGAGCGCAAGGAGAAGGACTCGCCGATCACCCGGTAATAGCCCTCGAGCAATTGCTCGGGCGAAAAGGTCCGGGGCCGGTAAACCACGTGGCTCGAATCATAGAGCGACCAATCGCGCGTGAGGATCCGCGCTTCCTGTTCCAGCCGATGGGCGAGCCGCGTGCCGGGGTAGGGAGTCAGGATCGAGTAAAAGGCCACCTCGATCTTCGCCCGTTGCACAAAGTCCAGCGTGCGGTCGAACACCCCGGCGTCGTCGGCGTCCAACCCGAAGACGAACGAAGCGTCGATGCCAATGCCGTGGTCGTGGATGCGCCGGACGGCTTCAAGGTATTCCCGGGGATGGTTCACGCGCTTGCCTATGGCACGCAGGTTTTCCGCCGAGAGCGATTCAAAGCCGATGAACAAACCAATGCAGCCGCTCTGCTGGCAAAGTTTCAGCATCTCCGCATCCTTGGCAATATTCATGGAGGCGTGGCTAAACCACTTCAGCTTGAACTCTGCCAGGCGGGGCAGCAGTTCCCGCGCGTAAGCGCGGTTGCTGATGATATTGTCATCCACAAAGAAGACGCAGTTCTTAAGGATGAACCGGCCCTCGAACGGGCGCAGGCCGCGCAGTTCGCCAATCACCTCCGCCACCGGGCGGTTGCGGTAGCTTCCGCCAAAGGCGGTCGTGACGGCGCAAAACTCGCAATCGAGGGGGCAACCGCGGGTGGTCTCGACGAAATGCACCGGCAGATAGCGTTTGTCGCGATAGAGCGCCCAGTCGGGCGGCGGGAGCTTTTCGAGCGCGGGAAACCCGTCCTGGTGGCGGTAGCTGGGCCGCAGGGATTGGCGCTCGAAATCCGCCAACACCTGGGGCCACAACCCCTCGGCTTCGCCCTCGACCACGCTGTCGCAATGTTCGAGGGCCTCCGCCGGCAAGGCAGAGGGGTGCATGCCGCCCATGACCACCTTGGCGCCGCGGCGGCGGAAGTGGTCGGCGATTTCGTAGGCCCGGGGCGCCGTGCTGGTCATCGCGGTGACGCCCACCAGGTCGGCGGCCTCGTCCAAAGCGAGCGGTTCGACTTTTTCGTCGCGGATGGTCACCTGCCAACTCGGGGGCGTCAGCGCCGCCACCCGCAGCAGGCCCAGCACCGGCAGCCGGAAGTTGAACTGTCGGCTAACCAGGCCGTTTTTGCCGACGGGAGCAATGAGCAGGAGTCGTTTCATGAGCGGGGGGCGGCGGCGGCCTGCGGCCGGATGCGCTGCAACATGGCGAAGTAGGTCCACAGCGGCCCGAGCACCCCGCGCCGACGCAGCCGTTCGACCAGGCTGTGGTAAGCGGGAGTGGGGTCGCCCACGATCCAATTGGGGGAGAATTGCGCAAATCTCCGGATTTGGGCAAAGACCTCCTCCTGGGTCAGGCCGGGTGCCAGATAGTACGTCGGCGCCAGCAACTCGGCGTCGCGGCGGATTCGACCCTCCGCGACCGCGCGCTCGAAGAGGGCCGTGCCCGGATAGATCCTCATTCCCACCAACGCCATGATCGCGCCGGCCTTCAGCCGCTGCGAATTCCGAAACCCGTGCTCGAGTGTCTCGCGCGTTTCCCCGGGCCCGCCCGAAATCAGGAAGTGGCAAAAATCGACATTCGCCTCCCACGCCGCTTCGCTCGCCTGCACAATATCGTCGAAGGTAAAATCCTTTTGGCAGGCCGCCAGGACTTCGTCGCAGAAACTGTCGCTGCCGAACTCGATGTGCGCCAACCCCGCGCGGGCCATCAGTTTCAGGAGGTCCGCGGTCAGGCCCTGCGGGCGCAGAAAACAGCCCCACGAGAGTTTTACCCGGCGCTCGAGAATGGCTTCGCACACCTCGGTCACGTGCCGAGGGGAAGAGTTGAAAACCGAATCCACGATGAAGACGTACCGGGCGCCGAGGCGCTCGAGTTGCTCGAATTCGGCCGCCACCAGTTCCGGCGGACGGACGCGGTGCCGCCGGCCTTCGATCAACGGGTAGGTGCAGTAGCTGCATCGGAAGCCGCACCCTCGCTGCGTTTGGACGTTGAGCATGCCGCCCGTCCCCAGATAGTGCGCCGTAATCGCCGCCGGACGGTCGGCTTCGCTCAACTCCGCCTCGAATGTCCCCGCCGACGCCGCATTGACCCGTATGGCGCCGTTCTGCCAAAACAGCAGGCCGGGAACACGCGACAGTTCGCCCCCGTTTTCGAGTGCCGCCAGCAACGCCACCAGGCCCGCCTCCCCTTCGCCGCAGATTCCGTAATCCGCCCCCGTCAACCGCAGCAACTGCTCGGGGAAAATGCTGAACCCGCTTCCCCCCAGGATAATCGGAACTCGGGTCTGCTGACGGAGCGTCGCGCTCAGCGAAGCGACCTCGCCAAAAAACGTCTCCTGCCTGCCGATGAGCACGTCATCTATATTGCGGAGCGAAATGCCGATATAATCCGGCCGCCAGGTGCTCAGCACGTCCCCCAGACGGTCCAGCCCGGTCAGCGCATCCAGCCAGGCAATCTCATGCCCGGCCTGACGCAGCGCCGCGCTTAGATGGGCCAATCCAAGGGGAAACACCGCATCCGGCGTCGTGCAACGATTCGCGCTGATAAGCAATACGCGGCGCCTCATGCCACTCCTTTGCCCAGGACCAATTCGTGAAGGCGAGAAGTGCGGGGCGGGGACGGCTTCGTCCCCGCTTCCTGCCGGCCGGTGGGGAGAGGAACCGGGGACGAAGCCGTGCCCGCCCCTTTCATGAATTGGCCCTGTCCTTTGCCTGGCAGGGCGCACGTCGCAACCTTTGTCCAGACCTTTGTCGGGTTCCTTTGTCGGGTTCCTTTGTCGGGTTCCTTTGTCGTTTGTTTCACGAGTGTGCGTCTTTCCTGCGCTTGCATCGAGCTTCAATCAAAGCAGGCCGGGCGTCAGAACACGATACATTTTCGCGACCAAGGAACCCGACAAAGGTGCCGACAAAGGAAACGACAAAGGAAACGACAAAGGAGCCCGACAAAGGTCCGGACTGCGCGAATCCGCCAGGCCAGGATGAAAGGCTTGCCTTTGGGCGCCAGGGGCCGTCATTCTGGAACTCATGGCATTACCTGCCACCCATGCGGAAGCCGCTCCCGTCCAGTCTTCCCGCGCCAAGCGGTTCGCGGTGAAGGCGGTGACCCTTGTCGTGCTCGGCCTCGTGCTGGGCTTTGGCTACGATTGGGCGGCGCCTCGGTTTTATGGACCCGAGCGAACCGCCGGCTTTCAGTTGGGTGTCCTGCACGGGGCTTTGATGCCGACGGCGCTGCCGAGCTTGCTGCTTGGCAGGGACGTGCCTATCTACGCGGCCAACAACACCGGCAGGTCCTACAAACTCGGATACATTGCCGGCATCAACCTCTGCGGACTGCTCTTCTTCGGCTCCGCTTTCTGGAGGCCGCCGAGCCGAAACCAAAGGCGGGATTTGGGCCCGGCTGCATCGCGCCCCTGACTCGAGACCATACGGCCCACTAAGCCTTCGCGAGGCTTCACAGCCCGGCGTGCGAGCCATCGCAGAACGGTGCGTTTTTCGTCTGCTTGCATCCGCACCACGCCACCGTTTTTGCCTCGGTGAGTTCGACTTTTTTGGGGACCAGGCCGGTGCCCTGGTGAGACCCGTCGCAAAAGGGCTGGCCTTTGGACCGCCCGCAGGCGCACCAAAAATAGACGCCAGCCGCGGCTGGTTGCACGAAGGGCGACTTCTGGAAAACAATCGGTTCGCTCATATTTGGAATGATTTTGATTTCAACGTTCCATAACGCCGGAGTGGCAAAAGCGCAAGGCTGCGTAGCGCAGGTTTCCAACCTGCCGTATCGCCGACTTCCAGTCGGCAGGCTGTGCCCGCCGCGTCCTGTCTGCGGATTGGAAATCCGCGATACGGTCCCGATTCGGAATCGGGAGAAGTCTGCGCTACGCCAACACGAGGCTAGAACCGCTTGGTGATCGTCAGGGCCACCGTATGTCCCTCCAATCGGCCATCGAGGGGGGTGACCGACCCGCCTTCAGCCATGAACTCGTAAGCATAGCGGAGCGAGACTCCCGTAGCGCATTTCGGACAAAACGCGCTGATTTCCGGCCCGAGGCCCGCCACACAGTCGCGCGGGAGGCCGCCCGTGGTGCTGGTCACTTGCCCCTGGTAATAACCGGCCAGGCCCAGATCGATGTTCGGGATGACCGCACGGCTCGCGCCCCATTCGAGCGTGTAGGCCTGGCCCTTGGAACTGCCATTGTGCTTCGTGTTGATTTCATAGCGGCTCAAGGCGGAAATCGACCACTTCTTCTCGGCATCGGGATAAAAGGTCGCGCCCGCGGTGAACATGTGCGTCCAATAGCCCAAACCGGCCTCCGTGGGAGTCGAGGAATCGCCCGTCGGGGCCCAGGCGCCATAGCCCCCGGAGACATCAAGCTGCTTCCAGTGTCTGGACCAGGTGCCTTCCGCGAAGGCGTCGCCCACACCGAAGGTCTGGTCGTGAAAGCCGCCGACTCTGAGGCTGGTGTATTGCAGCGGCACCAGGGCGTCCACGCCGACGTTGCCCCCGAGCACCTGAAGGGGCGTGATCCAAAGCACGCGGGGCACCTGCGCATAAACAAAGGCGCGCGGGTTCAGCCCCCCAATCTCGTTGCCCTTGGGGTCGTTCAACTGCTCCGAGTAATACGCGACGTTATAATCCCTCAGATAAATCCCCGGCGGCGGCAGGGAAGCGCCCTTGATCCCTTCAACGCCCGGGACGTAGTGCGCGGAGGGCTGAGCCTGGCTCAGTAGTGGCAGCGCGAGAAAAGCCGCGCCGATGGACCGACAGATGTGTTTCATGGTTTGTGGTTGGGTTTGGGTTTGGGTTTGGTGTGCTAAACATCCTGCAGCTTGCCGTCGAGGTAGGTCTCGTAAGCGGCGAGGTCGAGCAGGCCATGGCCGGACAGGTTGAAGAGCAGGACCTGTCTGCGGCCGGCCTCGCGCGCCTTGATGGCGGCGTCCGCGACGGCGGCGATGGCATGGGCGGATTCCGGGGCGGGGACGAGGCCTTCGGTGCGGGCAAAGAGCGTGGCCACCTCGAACACCTTGGTCTGGCGATAGGCCACGGCCTCGATCAACCCCAGCTTGAGGGCGTGGCTCACCATGGGGGACATCCCGTGGTAGCGCAGCCCGCCGGCGTGAATCGAGGGCGGCATAAACTTGTGCCCGAGGGTGTACATCATCAGCAAGGGGGTCGTTTCCGCCGTGTCGCCAAAGTCGTAGCGCAACTCCCCTTGGGTCAGCGAAGGACAGGCCGAAGGCTCGACCGCGACGATGCGATAGCGTTTGCCTTCCGCCAGGTTCCGGCGCAGGAACGGGAACACCAACCCGGCAAAATTGCTGCCTCCGCCGCAACACGCGAAAATGGCGTCCGGTTCTTCGCCCGCCAGTTCCATCTGGGCCACCGCTTCCTGGCCGATGACCGTCTGGTGCAGGCAAACATGGTTGAGCACGCTGCCCAGCGAATACTTGGTGTTCGCGTGGGTCACCGTGTCTTCGATGGCTTCGCTGATGGCGATGCCCAGGCTCCCCGGACATTCCGGATCCTCGGCCAGCAGCTTCCGGCCATATTGCGTCTGGTCGCTCGGGCTGGCATGGACCGTCGCGCCCCAGGTGTGCATCAGCATCCGCCGGTACGGCTTCTGGTCGCAGCTCACCTTGACCATGTACACGTTGCACTCGAGGCCGAACAGTTTGCACGCCATCGCCAGCGCCGTCCCCCATTGCCCCGCCCCCGTCTCGGTGGCCAGCCGCTTCGTGCCGGCCTGTTGGTTGTAGTAAGCCTGGGCCACCGACGTGTTCACTTTGTGGCTGCCGGCGGGGCTTACCCCTTCGTATTTGTAGTAGATATGCGCCGGAGTTTGCAGCGCCTGCTCGAAGCGCACCGCCCGCAGCAGCGGCGTGGGCCGCCACAGGGCGTATATCTCCCGCACCGGCTCCGGAATCTCGACCCAACGGTCCGGGCACATCTCCTGCCGCACCAGGTTCTCGGGAAAAATCGCCAGCAGCCCCTCCGGCGGCATCGGCTGTTTGGTCCCGGGATGCAGCGGCGGGGGCAGCGGCTCGGGAAAATCGGCCAGGAGGTTGTACCAGGTCTTCGGGATATCGTTCTGTGTCAGGTCGAAGCGCGTTTGCATAGCCATTTAGGTTTTCTCTATAGGACCCGCCGAGCATAGTGATAATGCCGCCTCATGTCATCAAAAACTTTTCTGCCGGGGAAGCCCCGGGGCATTTCCCTCCTTTTGCCAGCCCCTTCTGCTCCTAATCTTAATCTTAATCCTAATCCTCCTCCCGATCCGAACCCGTTGCCCTTGGTTGCCCCTCGAAGTGAACCTCTGCGGAGCACAGTTTCGGTGCTCATTCACCGCTTGCGCGGGGGAGATTAGCAGCAGGATTAAGATTAAGATTAAGATTAACACTGTAAGCGGGTGCGCGGGGGATTGAAAGGCGCCCCTCAGCCATGGAGTTACAAAATCCACCCTTGGAAACCACCGGCAGTTCTGCTAGCGTCTGAAGCGATGAAAGCACAATCAGCGCCGGAGGGACCCGGCCTGCTTTTCCCAACTGCTCGGCGGGCCTTTACCTTGATCGAGTTGCTCGTGGTCATTGCCATCATCGCGATTTTGGCGGCCATGCTCTTGCCTGCCCTCGCCTCGGCCAAGGAGAAAGCCAAGCGCATGCAGTGCGTGAACAATAACAAGCAGCTTGGCATGGCGACCCACCTGTACTGCCTTGATAACCGGGACTGGATGGCCTTTTGCAATTGGGAGGGACCGTTGGTCCCGGGCTGGCTCTATCAGCCCCAAGCGGACGGCTCCCCGCCGAACCTCTGGTCCAAGACCTACGTGTCCAACCAGATCGCCGCCTACCAAGGCGGACTCTACTGGCCTTACCTCAAGGAGGCGGCGAGTTATCGGTGCCCGCTGGACAACACCAACGATCCCTTGTTTAAGCTGCGCCTGAATATGCTCTGCACCTACGTCGAGAATGGCGCCATCGGCGGCTACGGCAAGATCAACCCGAAGACCTACCACCAGGCCGACTTCCGCCAGGACGCTTTCATGATGTGGGAACCCGACCAGGGCCAGGGCGACGTCACGGTCGGCGGTGTGTATGGCCCCCAGTGGACTTACAACGACGGAGCGAGCTACCCGGACCCGGCCGTCGACGCGGGTTTGGGCAAGCGCCACGGCAAGATTGGCGGCATCGTCCTGGCGTTTGAGGGACATGTGGAATTCGTCCAACACGCCGCTTGGAAACGCGAATCGGAATTGCCGTTTAAAAACCGCATGTACTGCAATCCCGGCTCCGCCAACGGCCGATAGACCCGGCCCGCGACGGGAAATCCGAAATCCGAAGGCCGAAATCCGAAGGCCGCGGGGGGAAGGTCTATCGAGCCGAGACGGATTCACCGTTCGCCCACGCGGCCCTCCGGTTTCGGATTTCGGCCCTCGGATTTCGGATTTCCCGTTGACCCGCCTCGCCGAAAACACCCCCCCCACCGCATTAGGGGAGGTCCCTATTTTTGCGCGGTGACCGCCGTAACGAGGCTGTATTCCTGGTCGAAGCGTTCCCGCACTGTCCGCGCCGCCGGGGCGCCGGGCGCGGGCGCAGACGCTCGCGGCACAATGGCCAACTGGATCGCCTGCCGCTCCAGCAACTCCTTATAGCCCGGACGGAACGAGGAAACCACCACGGTTTTGACGCCCGACTTTTTCAGCGTCTCCAACTCCGGCTCGGCCAACTGGGGAAAACCAAAGAACAACACCACCGCGCCCAGGCGGGCATGCGTCGCGAGCGCCTTGAGAAACGCTTCCGCCGGCAGGCCGCCGCCGGTGGCCATCATCTGCATCGGCGTCACCGGAATTCTTTCGGTGACTAGACTGAGACCCCGGTGTTGCTTCAATGTTCGTTGGAAGGCCGCCAACTCCGCCTCGACCGACGGGTTCCTCGCCGCGCCCGTGTCCCGGGCCAGGACCATCACCCGCCCTTGGTCTCCTGCCAGCCTGGCGGTTTCTTCCGCCGTCACGGCGCCCAGGACCGCGTAGGTATCCAGATCGAGCTTGGGCTCGCGCCCGCCGAAACCGAAATAAAGGGAAGCCGCCACCGCGGCAACCGCGAGGCCCCCCACCGCCAGGTCTTTGGTTCGCTTATCCATTAGGGCTCCTTACTGGCCCCAAGACCACATCCAGCGGTCATCGAACAGCCCGTTGCCCCCGAGCCACTCGAGGCCGGTGGCGCTTTGGCCGTTCAGCGTTTTACCAGGGTAATACTGGAGGCCGATGGCGCTCACGCGGAGCGTTTCGGCATGGCCCTCCGCGAACCCGGCATTGCAGCGCCCCAGGTGCCGGCCGACCGCCCGCTGCGGGTCATCGGTGTACCAAGGCACGTTGCTGGGCACGCGCCAATAGAGCGATTGCTGGTTGGGCACGTCGACCCACTTGTCCGGGTTGGGCTCGCGCGGATTGCCGATCAAGCCCGAATCCACAAACGGCAGCTTCTTAACCGGTTGCTTGAGCGCGGACAGTTTCGGCCGCCAGTCCGTTGACCAGGACGAAAGCTCGGGATGGCTCAACGCCACGCCCAGCCCGCCCGGGCCGCCGGCGGTAAAGGCAACCTCGCTCCACACGGTCGGGCACGCCAGCACGTTAGTCCCCTGCAGGTAAGGCCGCAGCAGGTCCGGCCACCACGTGACCGTGCCCGGGTAAAACGCGCCCGGCGGGGCCGTATCGTACAGGTAAAGCGTCACCACATTATCCTGGTTGTCCTGTGCGTAGAGGTGGTAACTCAAGCACATCTGCCGCGTGTTGCTCAGGCAGCGGATGCACTTGGCCTTCGCCTTGGCCCTCGACAGCGCGGGCAACAGCATGCTCGCCAGGATAGCGATGATCGCAATCACCACCAGCAACTCGATCAACGTAAACCCAGGCTTCTTCATAATTGTGCCTTTGCCAGAGCACCGCGGTGCTCGTACACCTTTTCAAATGCGCGCGCAATGTCGTCCATGTCCGACTTCGGCCCCAGAAACAAACTCTGCTCGAGCCACGCCCCTTGCTGGCCGCAAATCTTCGCGCAATTCGGACAATCGACTTTCGCGTAATCGAGACGCCGGCGGGCGTTTGGCAAATAGGGGCCGAAGGCCCGGTTCAGGAACAATGGCTGGCGATACAGCGGGAGCGCGTAGCCGCCCGAGACGGGAATGCCCTCCGCTTGCAGGGCCTTCAAAACCGCCGCGCGCGGCGCCCCGAAGGCCTCCGCATCGATGCGGAACAGGAAGAGATGGTAACTGTGGCGCGTGGTTTCAGCCGTGCGTCTCTGCGGCCAAATGCCGGGCAGCCGCTTGAGTTTCGCCGCCAGGTACTGGCCGTTGCTATCGCGCGTCTGCGTCTGCTCCTCGAGCCGGTCCAACTGCGCGTTCAACACCGCGCCTTGAAATTCCCCCAGCCGGTAGTTCGACGACATCACGTGATGCTCGTACCAGAGTCCGCCCGTGACGCGGCCGCAGTTGTGGATCGAGCGGCAGGCCTCGGCCAACTCGTCGTCGTTCGTCGTGATGAGGCCGCCTTCGCCACCGGTGAGATTCTTGCTCGATTGAAACGAGAACGAGCCCAGGCGAGCCAGCGAGCCCGCCGGCCGCCCTTGGTAGCGCGCCCCGTGCGCATGCGCCGCGTCCTCGATGACGATGAGGTTGTGCTTCCGGGAAATCGCCAGGAGCGCGTCCATGTCCGCCGCCTGCCCCGCTATATGAACCGGAATGATGGCCCGGGTGCGCGGCGTGATGGCCGCCTCGACCGCTTTCGGATCGAGATTGAACGTCTCGAGCTCAACGTCCGCAAAGACCGGAACCGCATTCGCCTCCACCACCGCCGTGGCGGTCGCCAGAAACGTGTACGGCGGGACGATCACTTCCTCCTCCGCCCGCAGCCCGGCAGCCATCAGCGCGATGCGCAGCGAAACCGTGCCGTTCACCACCGCGATGCCGTGTTTGCAGCCATGCATGGCGGCAAAGCGGCGTTCGAACTCGGCCACTTCATCGCCGTCGAGCTTGCCCCACTTGCCGCTGCGCAGGGCGCGCACGAGCCGTTGTTCTTCCGCCTCGCCAAACACCGGCCAGCTCGTGAAGGGCCTGGCTCTGACTTTGCTTCCGCCCAGGACTGCCAATGCATCGCTCATAGCCAAGTGTCGAGTGTCGGCTCTCGAGTGTCCGCTGTCGAGCGCCAAGTGTCTGTGCGCCGCGGCGCGGGCGCAGCACAGATTTTTGGGTATCCGCTCCTAATCTTAATCTTAATCCTAATCTTAATCTTAATCTTAATCCTGCTCCGAATCTCCTTCGTGCATCCAGTAATCGGAATTGGCTTTGATTAAACCCACGAGCATCGAAACAATTCCGTGCAAACGCTCTTTCCCAGGGGCAACCACAGTCACGCCGCACCGGCCCTTGGCGACCAGGACATCCAGCCCGGCGGCACATTCCAAGGCAGAGCCACGCGCGATGTCAAAAAAACGGCAACGATCAGGCGAGGTGAACTTACCGTTGCCTTCGGCCAGGTTCAGAACGATCGAGGTGCTGGCGCGATCCAATTGATCGCGCACCGCGATCGTTCCG
>Ga0209415_10004087_pt1 | contig 26870 bp, 25 predicted proteins | sample PeaSoiSIISIP2007_FD_187696 | JGI IMG/M metagenome (GOLD analysis project Ga0209415, IMG submission 187696) | Peat soil microbial communities from Weissenstadt, Germany - SII-SIP-2007 (SPAdes) (version 2) | ecosystem: Environmental > Terrestrial > Soil > Wetlands > Peat | place: Germany... | reverse complement strand
CCACTTCCCCCGCCCTCGTAGCTCAGCGGATAGAGCACCGGCCTCCGGAGCCGGTGGCGCAGGTTCGAGTCCTGCCGGGGGCGCGAAGAATTTTCCGGGGGGATGCATTCGGAGGGCTCCCTCCATGGGCGTCGTGACCGTGGAGATTTGTGGCGTTCAGCGGTCGTCGTGGGCTTCGGTTCACGAGGCCTATGGAACACGGCTCGATTGTCCTCGACCGTTTGTCATCGTGCAGACGGTGCCCGTTACGACCCAGGTTAAGCCGTTCAAGCAGAGTCAAATGTTCTTCGTAGCCGTGCAAGCTGAGCGCCAACAAGTAGAGGAATCTCTGTCGGCAGACTGTCTGTCTCGTCTTGAGCCGCACCAATCGCCGCCGATGAACGTTCAAGAATATCTGCGACGACTTCTGCTGCTCGGCTCTTCGACAGGCCCCAACTCGCGGCTTCGTTGACGATCCGGTCGGCGGTGACACGGTCGGTCCTGTGCACGTTGTCAACGTACATAGCCAGTCGATCATCGCCATAAAAAAGCGTCGACATCAAATCATAAAGTGGTGAAAGCGCGAGGGTACCTGACGGATAATGCAGCAAGGAGAAGTTCTTGGCGTGGGCATCACCATTACCGATCAGAACATTGAGAGTGAGTGCGCGAAGGAGAGCTTCAGCCGAATCAGATGTACTGTTCTCGCGGACGATCTTGGCAATCTGTCTTAGCGGAGGCCCACCGTCCTCCTGGTACTTCTTGGTTGGAGGAGTACTCGTTGCCTGGCAAAAGTCTTCTTGGTGGATCCGATCGACCGAGCCGTCACTATGAACAATCCGATCGTATCGTTCGACAACTACGATATCTCGGCCGTCGATAGTTGTCGTCTCGATGCTGGCAACGGGAAGCCCAAGGTGTTTCGCTACCCGCATGCCGAATGCTTCGTTCTGAACGGTGTTTGGATATCGGGCGATTGCGGGTTTGAGGATGTGAGTGGAGGGAGTCCCGTCAACCGGACTGCCCCAGCTACCGTCTGGTAGGCGTGTCAGCAGTAGCTTCTCCTGGACACCCGCTAGGGAAATACGTACTCGTCCTCCGACGCCCAACGGCGCGCTTCGTAGCCTGGCAACGAGGTCGGCGATCTTCTCGTCACTCAACGGTTCGGCGGTGAGCGTGGTCGGAGGTGCTGGCGGCGCCTCGTCCGCAGGTTGGACGACGAGTGCCCCGGCGCAGTCACGACCTAGCGCTCGAATGAGGCCGTAAGTGTCACTCGCTTTGACATTGATGTCATCTGCAATCGCGCGACGTGCATCCCCCTCAGGAAGTAGTCCATCGAGGAACGGAGCAACGACTCCCGGTGCGTAGGACTGGGGTGTCAAAGGAAGCGTCAGCGAAAGCAGTGGCAGGCCCAACGGGTACTTGTCGATGGCTTCCCGCGTGTAGGAAAGACGGGGACGGCCTCGCGACTGTTCGACGATGGCGACCTTGTCCCCGTACAGCCAGACGGCCAGTTGGTCGGCCACTACCAATCCGCCTTGTGGAGAGTCGCTCGGACGCCTAGCTCCCGAAGCACGGCCAGAATCCGTCGCACCTGCTCGGACTCGTGGCCCTGTTCCAGGCGCGATAGGTACTCCCGGGTGAGCCCGACCCGTTCTGCCAGCTCAGCCTGGGTAAGACCTGCTTCCTTGCGGTAATGCTTGATGGCCGGTCCGATCGAGGCGGCCGTGTAGACACGGAATGGCTTTTCGTCCGAATCCGATGTGATCATTCCCTCACATTATACCCAAATTGCTAAATGTGAGGTTTTTCTCTCATTCGGCAAGTCGGGACGATGTGCGGGAATTCTCACATCACATCACATCACACCCAGCGCCTGCCGGCCCCAAATCCAACGGCCACGGTGCGGGGCGACCGGGGTCTGGACAGGCGGTGCTCCTGAAGCAAAGAGGCCGATCGACCGAATGCGAGTCTTCCGTACCTCAGGCAAGCCGCGCCTTGTCGAGGAGCGAGATGAAGGTGGGACGGCGCCGATGGCGGTCGCGAAGGGTCGCCACATGCTCGGCGAAATCGTCCTCCCGATCGTCAGCCTTCGCGGCCCGGGCAGCCTTCCTCAGGATCGCAATAGCCCTGGTGTACGCGGGCCGCCCAGCCTCCTCAAGTTCAAGATCAGCAAGCCGCAGGTAGATTCCAAACGCGTCGCCGGGCACGGACGGTTCGCGGGCTTCCGCCAGCCGCAGCGACCGCTGTTCGCCTGGTTCCCACTCCGGGTTGTCTACGGCAACCTGCCAGGCCTCGTCCGGTTCACCGTCCGCCAGGAGCACGTCGACCAGCCCACCGAGATCGCGCTCGGCCAGCACCGATCTCGCGTCCGGGCATTCATTGACCCATGTGCCGCGGCCTTCGGCGGCGCTGCGGAGAAGGCCGTAAGTGGAAGACGAGGCCATCCGCCGGTGCTGCTCCTTGCGCAACTGCAGCACCTCCTCGTCGTGGCCGCGGTGGCTGTACACACCACCGGCCAAGTCGTACAGCTGAGCAACCTGCCAACCGCTAGTCTCGGCGATTCCGCGGTTGGCCCAAGACAGAACGTCATCGTCGCGACCAAGTTCCTCCATGGCCTTGGCGATCCGAATGAACTGGTGCGGTGCAGTCAAATCACCGCCGAGCAGGCGGACGATGGTCCGGGTGTCACCGTCAAGCACTGCGAGGCGCTCCTCAGCGTAGGTGAGGGCGAACGAGTCGGCACCTGCTTTCCGGCGTTGCTGCACCTCTCGGCGGTAGGCGGCCAGTCCGATCTCGCCCAATGCGTTGGCGTAACGGACTGGGTCAGGCTCGAAGAAATCCTGGTCGTCGAAGCCGAACTTCACCATCCACCGAGCCAGCTTGATGGTATCAGCGACGCCCGCGTCGCAAGCCTCGCCGTGCAGGTCGAGCAGCTCGCGAGCAATATCGCCGATCAGACCGTCGGAGTCGTCCGCATGGAGGATCACTTTCACCACACGTCCGATCGCCCGTTCGATGAGGACCACCAGCTCGGCAGATGGCGACGACCTGACCGCGTCGCGGATCTCCTCGACGATCGGCTGCATCTGGTACGCCCAACTGCGGCTTTCGTAGTAATCCAGGAACCGGCCGGCACGCACCCCGCGGTCGATCTCGGCCCGAAGCTGTTGGAGATCTCCCGATCCGCGGTTGGCGGCCAAGCGGACCTCGCAGGCCACCTCCTCATGATACTCGGCTGCCTTTCCGACGATGGCGCGGAGGTCGTCGGCGTCGAGCGCCGCGATCAGCGCGTCGAGGTCGCCGCCTTTCGAGCGAGGCGCTCGGGGACTCACAGCGGAGCCTTACTTGTCATTGCCCTAACGGTAGCGGCCATGGCCCAAAATCAGGCGGCGACGCTTACGCCAGTGATGGCCGCTCGGTTCGCCGAACGAATTCCCGGGGGGACCGGCCCTGCTCGGCCGGGGCACCTCTTCTTTGAATTGCAATTTCGGGTCTCCAAGATCCCGTCCTGGCCCGCGTTGGCGATCAATGTTGGCGATCAACTGAGGCCAACTGAGCAGACCGGGGCGGCCTGGACCGGAGGTCCAGTTCAGAGGCACTGGGACGCACCAGAAGGGCGCAATGGACAGACCAGACCGGCCTCCGGAGCCGGGTGCGCAGGTTCGAGTCCTGCCGGGGGCACACTGTCATGTCGCGAGACATCGGAGACTAATGGACTGCCTGGTCAAGGCAGATCCGGTCGGGGTGAGCTTCAGACAGCCGATGGGCTAGGTGTGGACTGCGATCACCTGGACCTCCGGCCCCGTCACGAGCAGTAAACACGCGCTTTCCGGCGAAGGCGCGACCGATCCCGAGGTGCCGGAGCTGGCACTTGTGGCGCAGGGTGACGACCCCCACGCTTTTCAACTTGTCGCGCCGAACGCGGTGGCCCTCGACGTCGATCTTGCGTCCGCGTGGATGCCGAAGGCTTCGACAAGGTCAGGGCCTGGCCGGGTGCCAGAAGTCGAAGCCCGACAAGGTGGTCATGGCTCGGAACGGGCCGTCCCCTCGCCGGAACCGGTCGACGGGTGACGATGGACGACAACGCAGGCGATCATGACAGCCACCGCCACGATGGCCAAAGCGATGAACGGAAACTCGCCGTAGGGCGCCGGCTGTCCCGGCGTGCACAGTTCGACGAACGGGACGACGAGGGTGAGTGAGCCCAGGATCGGGATGGCCGCATGACGGACCGGCGAGAACGATTCCCGGTGGCGGCGCCACATGAACACGGGGAGCGACAGCGTGGTGAGGAAGTAGACGAACAAGATCACGATGGTGCCCATCGTCGAGCACTCGGCATAGAGGCCGACGGGATTCATCGATCCGGTATCTCCACCGATGAGGTGAGTGAACCACCAGACCCCGATGATCCCGAGCCCCGTTGCCGTCATACCCAGGAGCGCATTCACCGGAGTGTTGGCCCGTGGACGAACATGACCGAACCATGATGGGAGCAGTCCTGTTCGACCACCGTCGAAGAGCATGCGCGCTTGCGAGTTCGTACCGGCCACCAGGGTGGCGAGAACGGAGACGATTCCGGCGACCCAGGCCAGCAGGGCCGCTCCGCCGAGATAGTGATCGGCCACGGTGAGAAACGGAACCGAGGAACGCCCGATGGGCAAGACGTTGTAGTTGAAGCCGGTCACCGTCGCATAGGCGAAGAAGACGAACAGGGCACCACCGATGGCAACCGAGAGGTAGAGGGCTCTCGGGACGGTTCGGCCGGGATTCCGGCACTCTTCGGCGAGAGCGGGGCCATTCTCCCATCCGATGAACATGTAGAGGGCCAGAGGGAATCCTGCAGACAGGCCGGCCAGACCGTGGGTCAGGTGCGCCCACGAGAATGGTGCGCCTGAGAGCCGACCTCGCTGGTCGACAAGGACGATGAGGCAGACCAAGATCATGATCGCGACCTGTACGAGGACAGCGACCCCCACCGCCGAGGTGGACAGCCTGACACCACGCATGGTCAGCCAGATGGCGCCTACGGTCAGCACAAGGGTCAGCGGTCCCCAGGGCGGATGCCATGACGTGTAATGGGCCAGGGTCATGGCGACCATCCCACCCGACATGGTGAACACCCCAGCCATGGCGACGGTGTACCCGACGGCGACCAGCAAAGCCGTAGCGACACCGGCTCTCGATCCCAGTGAGGTCTCCACGTAGGTGATGAAGCTCCCCGCCGAAGGCTCGGCCTTGGTGAACTCGGCCACGGTGAAGGCCAGGAGGAGCACGGCCACACCGGCGGCGAGGATCGTCAGCGGGGCCGCCACGCCGGCCGTCACGGCGATCACTCCGAATGCGAAATAGAAGTCGATGCCGGGGCCTATGTTGGCGACCGTCGAAGCCGTGACGTCGGCTGTGCCGAGCTGACCGGACCTGAGGTGATCTCCGCTCTGACTCACCGCGTCGGTGGTGCTCCCGGGCACCTGCGGACCAGACGGCAGCTCACCAAGTGGATGGACCTCGGTGTCGCACTCGCGCCCTTGCCCGATGCGAAAGGGGCCCCGTCACGATCGCACGTCGGTGTGTGGGTCGTCGGTTGGCTCGTCTCGTCTCCGCGGGAAGTGATGGTCGATAAGCGAGTGATGGTCCCGGCCGTCATGGGCACAGGGATCGGTATGGATGACGACCTCGGTCAGGCGGGGAATCTCGTGCAGGAGGCGATGGTGCGCTACCTCTGCGATCCTGTGAGCATCGGACAATGAGAGATTGCAATCCGAAACCACGAGTGCCTCGGCGAACAGCTCATGGCCGACCCATCTGATACGCACTTTCTCGACCGATTCGACGCCGTCCACGCCCAGGAGCACGCGCTCGCATGTGTCGACGAGCTCGGAGTCGACGCTGTCCATCAGGCGACGAAAGATGACAACGGCAGCGTCCTTCAGAATCAAGAGAATGGCAATGGTGATGAGAAGACCCACGATCGGGTCGGCGAGCTTCCAGCCGATCGCCACGCCAACGGCTCCAACGGCGACAGCCAGGGAGGTCATGCCATCGGTTCGAGCATGCATGCCGTCTGCGACCAATGCGGCCGATCCGATCTTCCTCCCCACACGGATCCGGTACTGAGCGACCCATTCCTTACCGATGAATCCCACGACACCGGCAGCGATCACCCAACCGATCTCCTTCAGTGCGTGAGGGTGGAGAAGGCGATCGACCGCTTCCCACCCGGCAAGCGCTGACGAGGCGGCAATCGTGAGGACGATCGCGATGCCGGCGAGATCCTCCGCTCGGCCGTAGCCGTACGTGTAACGGCGATTTGGTGGTCTCCTGCCGATCCAGAAGGCGATACCGAGGGGCACCGCCGTCAACGCGTCGGCGAAGTTGTGAATGGTGTCGGCAAGCAGAGCCACCGAGCTGCTCGCGATCACGATGATCAGCTGAAGCCCCGAGGTCACCCCCAGTATGGCGAGCGAGTACTTGAGGGCCCGGATACCCTGAGCGCTCGAGGTGAGAGCGCTGTCCACCGAATCCATGGCGTCATGGCCGTGGGGCGAGAAGACCGATCGAACCAGGCCGATCAGACCGTGCCGGCGGCCGTGGTCGTGGTCGTGGTCAGGGCCGTCGTGCCCGTATGGCCCCGCTTCGAGGGCGCGTGCGCCTTTGTCATGCCCGTCAGCGTCGTGGCCGGGTGAGTCATGGGCGTGATGGCCGTCGCGAGCGGTCATGGGGTCCTCGCCGGCCTCTTGGCCCGCGACCGCCGCTGATGATTCCGGACGTGGTCGGGGTTGTCACTGATCGTGTGGTCGGCGTGGAAGAGGGCCTCTTCGGTGAGCCGGAGAACATGGTCGTTGTCAGCCTTGTAGAAGATGGTTCGTCCTTCTCTGCGCGTGGAGACCAGGTGCGCCAAACGGAGCTTGGCGAGGTGCTGGGATACCCCTGCCGGCTGAGCAGCCACATGATCGGCGAGTTCGTTGACCGAGTGCTCCCCGTGGAGCAGGGCCCAGACGATCCGCAGTCGGGTGGGGTCGGCGAGCAGCTTGAACGTCTCGACGGCCCTTGTCACCTGGTCGTCGCCTGGCCCATTTACCTGCGTAGCCATGCATATAATGCTAGGAGTGCGGGCACACGAATTCAAGACCGGACGGGATGGGGCCGCTCGGACCGTCCGGGCGGGCCGGATTTCTTCGGAACCGTGTCGATTCCGGCCTTCGACGTTCGTGTAGAGGGTGGGGGTCCGGTGGAGCGCCGGCCCGCACGAGAGGAGACGTGAGATGACGCAGTATCTGCTTGCGGTGCACATGGTGGAGGGGGAGCCCGCCCGTTCGGAGCAGGACACGCAGGCGGCCTACCAGGCAGTGGACATCTTCAACGCCGAGCTCCAGTCCTCGGGGGCCTGGGTGTTCGCCGGTGGACTCCACCCGCCGGCGACGGCCACCGTGGTGCGGTCGGAGAACGGCAGGGTAGTGACCACCGACGGACCGTTCGCCGAAACAAAGGAGCAGCTCGGAGGCTTCTGGGTGATCGAGGCGCCCGACCTCGATCGTGCTCTGGCCTGGGCGGCCAAGGGCTCCGCCGCGTGCGGAGGTCCGGTCGAGGTCCGTCCTTTCCAAGGAGCGCCGGGGGAATAGGGCGTGGAGGGACCTGACGCAGCTGCGGTCGAGAACGCCTTCCGGCAGGAGTCGGGCCGTGCCGTTGCCATCCTGGTCCGCCTCTTCGGTGACATCGATATCGCCGAGGAGGCGGTCCAGGAGGCGTTCGTGGTCGCCACCGAACGGTGGAGCCGGACCGGGGTGCCACCCAGCCCGGCCGGCTGGATCGTCACGACGGCGCGCCACAAGGCCCTGGACCGGCTCCGGCGCGAGTCGTCCCGCAGCAGCCGTCAGGCCCAGGCGGCCCTCCTGCATGCCGAGTCAGAGGAGGAAGAGGGAGGTCCGGTGCACGACGACCGTCTTCGCCTGATCTTCACCTGCTGCCACCCGGCGCTCGGCTCCGAGGCGCAGGTGGCATTGACCTTGCGGCTCATCGCCGGGCTCGAGACATCCGAGATCGCGCGCGCCTTTCTCGTGCCCGAGCCCACAATGGCCCAGCGTCTCGTCCGGGCCAAGCGCAAGATCCGCGACGCCACGATCCCCTATCGCGTCCCGAGCGACGCGGAGCTTCCCGACCGGATGCCCTTGGTGCTCGCCGTCGTCTACCTCCTCTTCAACGAGGGCTACACCGCGTCGGGCGGCGGGGAATTGGTGCGCTCGGGACTGTGCGCAGAGGCGATCCGTTTGGCCCGGCTGTTGGCGGCGTTGATGCCAGACGAGCCCGAAGTGCTCGGTCTCCTCGGTCTTCTCCTCCTCATCGAGGCTCGCCGTCCGGCCCGGACCGCGCCGGACGGCTCGCTCGTCGTCCTCGCCGACCAGGACCGCTCCCTCTGGGACCGAGCCTTGGTGGCGGAGGGGCAGGATCTCGTACGGGAATGCCTGCGACGGAACCGACCCGGGCCCTATCAGCTGCAGGCGGCCATCAACGCGGTGCACAGTGACGCCCCGAGGGCCCCCCAGACCGACTGGACCCAGATCCTGTCGCTCTACGACCGGCTTCTCGCCCTGACGCCATCGCCGGTGGTTGCCCTCAACCGCTGCGTCGCCGTCGCTGAAGTCCACGGCCCGGCGCAGGCGCTCGAATTGGTGGAGGACATCGATCTCGATGCGTACTACCTGCTCCATGCCACACGCGCCGACCTGCTCCGGCGCCTCGACCGTCGGGAGAAAGCGGCCGCGGCATACAGAACCGCTCTGGCTCACTCGAGCAATCCGGTCGAGCGCGCCTATCTCGAACGTCGCCGACGCGAACTCTGACGGAGGGGCCTGGGACAGACTCACCGGCGACAAGGCCATGCGCGTTGTGATCAACCATGTCGGATCGGGCGGCGATCTACCTCTTCGCCGCGCCGCAGCACGGCACCGACCCGGAATTACGGCGCCCGGCCGCAGAAATTCAGGAACCGGGTCTGGGCGTCCGCCCCGGGCGCGGGAACGATCTTGGCCGCGAACCCGCCCGGGCGGCGGATCGACTCATCGAGGGGAGTGAGCGCCTCGAGTGCCTTCGACACGGCGTCGGCGTCGAGTGTTTCGTCCTGGCCTGTGGCCCGGGCCAGGTCCCAGGTGTGGATGAGGGTGTCGGCACACACGAGCCGGCCGACGAGAGTCTCGAAGGTCCGCTCGCCGAACATCCCGCTCACGACCGTGGCCGACCGCGATGGGTCGGCGAGCGCCGCCGTGATCGCATCCGACGCGGCGCGCCATTGGGGGGCGAGGTCGGAACCGGGATCCACGTCGACGGCCTCGGCCGCGTCCAGAGACGCGATCACCCGCCTGTGGGTCGAGATCACATGGGCGACGAGATCCGAGACCGTCCAGGGCGGACACGGAGTGGTGGCCGACCAACCGTCGGACGCCACTCCTCCGAGATGGCGGGTGAATCCGTCGGCCACAACGCGGTAACGCTCGGCCACCTCGGACATGGCGGTCACCGTAACGGGCGGCCGTGGGCACGGCCAGCCCCGGACACGGGCCACGAGGCAACCGGATCGGGCCTCGAGGAGGCTGTCAGGGGGTGCGGGAGCGGTCGGGTGTCTCGAGCATCTCGGTCTTCAAGGTGCCCTCGACCACACCGCGAGCCACATCGGCGAGGCGGAGATTGTGGTTGCGGGCGTACTTCCGGAGGCGTGAGAAGGAGCTGTCCATGTCGAGCCCGGACCGCTCGGCCAGGATCCCCTTGGCCTGCTCGATGACGATGCGGCTGTTGAGGGCCAGCGTGAGCTGCTCGTTCACTATCTGGGCCTCGCTGGCAGCGCGGTGATGGAGGATGGCGATGGTGGCCACATCCGCCATGGCTTGCGCGGCGATGAGGTCGAATTCCCCGAGGTCACCCACGTCGGCCCGGAACAGGTTGAGGGCCCCGATGACCGCGCCGCGCAGGCGCATGGGCATGGCATGGACGGACCGGAATCCGGCGTCGAGGGCGACGGGCGTGAAGCGCGGCCAGCGGGCGTCGACCTTCGCCAGATCCTGGTTCACGATAGGCAGGCCCGAACGGAACGAGTCCACACAGGGCCCTTCCTCGGACTGGAGCTCGAAGAGCTCGACGACGCGCACCGCCTCGCTCGAGAAGGCGACCACCCGAAGGTCACCCTCCGGAGCCACCAGCATCAGACCGCTGGCGGCGATGTCGAGGACCTCCACACAACGGTCGGCGACCAGTGTCAGGAGATCGACGACATCGAAATCCTCGACGAGGGTGTCGACCAGATCCACGAAGGTCTGGGCGAAGAGGGCTTCTTTTGTTGATCCTTGCATGATGGGGGACCTCCTGTACCGGGCTTGCCACGTGCCCTGGGCTCGAGGCCGATTCGGCCTGGAATGATACTCCTGTGGTGCTCCTTGGGTGCCCCCGACACGGGAGGCACTATTGCGACAGAGGCGCTAGCAGGGATCGAAACGCAGCCTCCTGTCCACCACCGCTTGGGCCACCGAGGTGAGCGCCCGCTCGTGGCCGAAGGCATAGGCCCGCAGACGCATGAGCGCCTCGCCCACGCTGACGCCGAGCTGCGCCGCCACCATGCCCGACGCCTGGTGCTCGATGAGATGGAAGTTGGCGCCGATCTCGAGCTCCTCGGCCACCACGTCCAAGGGGGCGTCGGCCTGCATGGCCAGGACGACCTGGGCGGCGACGTCGGCCAGGACGAGCCCGTCGGCGTGCTGGTCGTCGGTGAGCGGCCCCGGCCGGTCGCGGTAGAGATTCATGGCACCGAGACAGACGACTCCCACCTGAAGGGGGAAGCCGAACACGGCCCGGGCGTTGACCGCCAGAGCCGGGGGCGAGAAGGCCAACCAGCGCGGCGTGTCGGGGTCGGCCAGATCGGGCTCAAGGACCGGGCGGCCTGTGTTGTACGCATCGACGCAGGGTCCCTCGCCCAGGGTGAACTGGAGGTCCTCGATGATCCGGCTCACCTCGTTGGTCGTGCACACCGAACCGAGGGGCACGTCGTCGGACATGAGCATGATCCCGGCACCGGACATGACGGTGATCTCGGCGCAGACGTCGCACAAGCGAGCGGACGCCGGTTCGGTCACGCCCCCCGAGGAGAGAAGGGCCAGAATGCGCAGAAGGCGCTCGCCGGCCACGGCTCAGTTCCTGTCGCCATCGGCACGGTGCGTCTCTTTGCGATCTGCGGCAGGGTGAGCGCGCATGGACTGCCTTCCGTGAACCGGGGCGAGTCAACGGGGTCTGGATTGAGCGCACCCGGGCTCGGACATGGCCGAGCCCCTCTTCAGGGGAGACTGTAGACGAGGAGTGCGGGGGTTGGTGGTGGTGGTCATGGTTGTTCGTCCCCTATCCGGGCGAGTCGTCACCCTGACGGCTGATCGGGGCCACGGATGGGTCAGAGCCACAGACCGGTCACGAACGTGCCCCGCACCGGCGGCCACTGTGTGTGACGGAGGTCGCATATCCTTGTTTCGGCCCATTATCCCCGAGTATCTTTTGTGCACGGTCGTACGTGACCGGTTCGTCCAGTCCCCGCGAACGTTCGTCAGGACCCTGCGAACGACAGAGCCCTCCGCACAACGGAGCTTTTCGTTTCGCACGGGAGATGGCGCAATGGGACGACGACCGGGCGTATCCGATCCGCCGGGACCGATGCCGAGAGGCATCATCGACTACCAGTCCTTCTTCATCGAGTCACCCGACGTCCACGTCGTGACGAGCGAATTCGGCGTCTTCCACTTCGTGTCGCCCGGCTCGCTCGCCCTGTTCGGCTGGGATCCCACCGATCTCGTCGGTCGCAACGAGGACGAGTTCGCCCATCTCGACGATGTCGCCTTCCTGCGCGAGAGCCGTGACAAGGTGTTCGAGGGGGCGGAGCACGCAACGGCGACCTACAGGTTTCTCTGTCGCGACGGCTCCTACCGGTGGACCGAGGCACGCTCATGCCGTGTTCAGGCCGACCGCAGCGCGCTCGTCTTGTCGTCGTTGCGCGACGTCAGTGAACGCCATCAGCTGACGATGGCCCTCAAACACGAGGCGTCCACCGATCCCCTGACGGGGGTGGCGAACCGCACCGTGCTCATGGACAGGCTGCGTCAGGGGCTGCGCCGGATGGAGCGCGGGAACGGTGTGCTGGCCGTTCTGTACGTGGACCTCGACCGCTTCAAGATCGTGAACGATTCGCTCGGTCACCGCGTCGGGGACGCCATCTTATTGAAGATGGCCGAGCGTCTCACGCACCACATCCGCCCCGCCGACACGCTGGCGCGCCTGGGGGGCGACGAGTTCGTCATCGTGGCGGAAGCGATGGTCGACGAATACGCGGCCAGCGCCCTGGCCAAGCGGATCATCGAGGCGGGGCGTGAGCCCTTCCGAGTGGGTTCGGAGGAGTTCGTCTGCACGCTGAGCGTCGGCGTGGCATTCACCTCCGACTCCCAGCGGGCCGCGGAGGACCTCCTACGGGAAGCGGACCTGGCCCTGTACCGGGCCAAGGACCGCGGTCGCGACCGGGCCGAGGTCTTCGACGAGGAGCTGCAGACCAAAGCAGTGGGCAGGCTGGTGACCGAGCGGATGCTGCGCCGGGCTCTGGACGCCAACGGGCTGGTGGTGCAGTACCAGCCGATCATCGACCTGGGAACCGGTGGTGCCGTCGGGTCAGAAGCGCTCGTCCGGATGCGCGATCCCACCACGGAGGGCCTTCTCCACCCGGACTCGTTCCTCGAAGTAGCCGAGGAGTCGGGCCTGCTCATCGCCATGGACGAACAGGTGCTGGCCGACGCCATCAAGCAGATCAGTGGGTGGCGGGTCCGATTGGCGGGGACCGAGTTCGTCGAGGTCGCCATCAACGTCACCGCCCGCCATCTGGCCGACGTCGGATTCCAGAGATCGGTTGTCGACCAGCTCTCCGCTCACGGGGTCGAGCCCGCCAATCTTCAGCTCGAGGTGACCGAGAGGGTGCTGATGGAGGCGTCCAACTCGGCCATCACCGGACTGCGGGGACTGCGCGAGATCGGAGTCCAGGTGGGCCTGGACGACTTCGGAACGGGGTACTCGTCACTCGCCTATCTGCGTCAGTTTCCCCTGGACTTCGTCAAGATCGACAAGTCGTTCATCGACGACTTGGTGCGTGTCAACGGAAACCTGGCCATCGTCGCCGCCATCATCAGCCTCGCCCATGCGCTCGGACTGACCGTCGTCGCCGAGGGCGTGGAGACCGAGGAGCAACTCCGGATCCTCGAGGACCTGGACTGCGACCGGGCCCAGGGATTCCTCTTCGCCGCGTCCGTCGAGCCCTGCGCCATCGACGAGTTCGTCCACACCGGACGTCGGCCCGCCTTCGACGTCGCTCTCTGATCCACCCGGGATCCGAACGAAAAGGCCGGCCGCTCGCCGGCGGCGGCTCAGGACGCCAACGCGGCCGCGGCCGTCCCCATGAGGTCGAGGAAATTGCCGGAGTAGAAGCGTTGCCTGGCGGAACCGTCGATCCCGGTCAGCGACGACTCGAAGCGCTCGATGGGCCGACGACCTCCCTCGACATGCGGATAGTCCGAGGAGAACATGCAGAGCTCCGGACCGCTCTGGTCGATGATCCACCCCACGTCCTCGGTCGGGTACGGCGTGAACCGCACCTGGCGGCGGACGTATTCGGTGGGCCGGAGGCTGAGCGCCCGGAGGCGGTCCTCGTGGCGGACGAATGCCTCGAAGGCCGCTTCCATCTGCCGGAGCCACGACGGCACCCAGATGGCTCCCTGTTCGATCACCCCGAGACGAAGTCGGGGGAAGCGTTCCAGGACACCGTCGAAGATCATGGTGGCCAGGGTCTGGGCCGGGGGTCCGGGGATGCCCATGTAGTCGACGGACCTGAAGTTCTCCTCCCCGCCGTGGAAGTCGGGCGGAACGGGAAGGCCGTTGCGGAAGTAGTGGGAGTCGATGAGATCGCCGGTGCCGCCGACATGGAAGACCACGGGGATCCCCGCGTCCTGCGCCCGGGCCCAGACCGGATCCAGCCCGATGTGGCTGGGAGAGTGGGTCGGAGGACAGCCCGAGGCGACGAGGAGGGCGGCCGCCCCCATGGCGATCGCCTCGTCGGTCATGGCCACGGCGCCGTCGAAGTCGACGAGTGGCACGTAGCAGGTCGGGAGGAGGCGGGGATCGACGGAGCAGAACTCGACCATGGCCCGGTTGTGGGCGCGCGCCGCTCCGTAGGCGAGATCGAGGTCCCCGGAGTGCTCCCAGTCGCGGAGCCGCCGGTTGTGGAAGGTGTTGAACACGAGCTGGCTGGAGAAGCCCAGGAGGTCGAGGGCACGGGGCCGGTCCTCGGCGATGAACGAACCGGTGGCGGCGAAGTTCTTGCGGGCCATGATCTGTTCGGCCTCGTCGCTGCGGTACTCGTCGGACCGGTGGAGGGTCCGGAGCCGGTCGAACGACGCCCCCAGGTCCCGGGACTGCTCGTCGGGGTCACCCGTCTGACGGAGTTCGTTTCCCCCCGGGTACCTGAGGGGCGCGATCTTGTCCCGGATACCCGGATCGGCGTGGTCGCGCAACCAGGTGGGTGTCTCCATGACATGGGCGTCGGCGTCATGAGCGGTACGCCCGACGTTGTACGGCACGGCACTCACCTCCGGGACAAGTCTGACGCACGCGGTCATCGGGCGCCTGCGTCGCCCCCTAAGGTCCCGGGCGACCCGGTCGACCCGCCCGCCAGGGGGTCCCCGGCGGTCGATTAGCGTGTGATCGATGCTCAGGATTGTCGTCGCCATCGTCATCGGTCTGATCGTGTCGCAGGTCGCGCTCTACCTCACCACGATCTACCTCCACCGGACGCTGTCCCATCGGGCACTGACCCTCACGCCGGTGACGACCGCCGTCTGCCGGGTCCTCACGTGGATGCTCACCGGCATCCGGCCCCGTCAGTGGGTGGCGGTGCACCGCAAGCACCACGCCCACACCGACAGGATCGGGGATCCGCACTCCCCCGTGCTCCTCGGGTACGCCAGGGTCCAGTGGACGAACGTCGCTCTCTACCGGAAGGTGGCGCGCAATCCCGAGGAGGTGGCCCGGTACGCCCGTGACCTGCCGCCCGACCGCTTCGACCGCATCCTGTTCGACCACAGCCTGGTGGGTCTCGGTCTCGGGATCGGGCTACTCGTGGCCGTGGGCGGCTGGGAGATCGCCCTCGTCGCATCGATCGTCCACACCGTCTACTACCTGGTCGGTAACGGAGCCATCAACGCCGTGGGCCACCACTGGGGACGCCGGCCCTACGACAATCTGGCCACCAACAACCAGTGGCTGGCCTGGCTGGTGGCCGGCGAAGGCCTGCACAACAACCACCACGCGGCGACCACGTCGGGGCGACTCTCGCTGGCCAGAGGTGAGGTCGACCCGGCCTGGTGGGTGGTCCGCCTGATGGTGCGCTGCCGGTGGGCCACCGTCCGCCACGACTCCGTCACCCCGAAGGCACCCCGGCGGGTCCGGCTCGGCGTCTGAGACCTCTCGAACCCGGGTGTCTCGCACCCGGGTATCTCGCACCCGGGCGCAAGGGGCACGGGCGCAAGGGGCACGGGCACAAGGGACACGGGCGTCAGGCTCGAGCGTGTCCGGGGATCAGCCGACCCGACGCCAGTAGATGACGGCGTCGTCACCTTGGACGGCGTCGGGGAGCCGGCCGATCTCGCGCCAGCCGAGTTCTTCGTAGAGGGCGCGGGCCGGGTTGGAGGCGAAGACCAGGTTGAATTGGATGGCGTCGAATCCCACCAGGGGTGCCCGCCAGAGCGAGTCCTCCACCAGGAGCCGACCGATGCCCAGGCGCCGGTGGGCGGCGGCCACGGCGTAGCCCGCGTTGGCGATGTGCGCGGCGCGCCCGGGGAAGTTCGGCTTCAGGTAGTAGGCACCGACGAGGAGACCGTCGAGCCGCGCCGCCACGGCCAGGGTCACGGGGGTCAGCCAGGTGGCCTCGAAGACGTCCCTCGTGAGGGGCGGTGCATGGGGATAGCCGTCCCCGCTCTCCACGATGTCGTCGAAGAGGGTGAAGAGAGCGTCGTGCTCGGTGTCGACGAGGGGGCCGATGGCGACGGCGTCCCCGGTCCGGGTGACGAGGGAGCGGTCGTCGAGCGGTGACGGGGTCACGGGCGTCTCCTGTCGCCAGACCGAGGGCATGAGGGGATACGGGCGGACGACCTTTCGGCCGACCGTGCGATCATCGTCCCCCATGGACCGGCAGAGGGTGGTCATCGTCGGCGGCGGGGTGATCGGGACGATGCACGCCCTCGAGGGCGTGCGCCGGGGGTGGGAGGTCGTGCACCTCGAGGCCGATGCCGGTCCGAGGCGGGCGTCGGTCCGCAACTTCGGGCTCGTGTGGGTGAGCGGACGCGCCGCGGGCGAGGAGCTCGAGCTGGCGCTGCGGGCACGGGAGCTGTGGGAGGGCACCGCCGCCGTCGCCCCGGGGGTGGGACTGCGGGCCAACGGATCGGTCACGGTGGCCACTGACCCGGCCGAGGTGGCGTTGATGGAGGAGGTCGCGGCACGACCCGACGCCGATGCCCGGGAGTTGACCGTCCTCGACGCCGGGGGGGTGCGGGTGGCGAACCCGGCGGTGGAGGGGACGGTGCTCGGGGGGCTTCTGTGCCAGCGCGACGCCGTCGTCGAACCCGGTGCCGTCCTCGGTGCGCTGAGGGCGTACCTCCTCGAGGGCGATCGCTACACGTGGCGGCCCGGACGCCGGGCCGTCGAGGTGGCGCCGGGGACGGTCGTCGACCACCTGGGCGAGAAGCACGAGGGATCGCTCGTCATCGTCTGTCCCGGCGACGCCCACGGCGGCCTCGGGGGGACGATCGGCGCCGCCCTGGCCCGGGCCCCGGTGCGGCGGTGCCGGCTGCAGATGTTGGAGACGGCACCGGCGGACCGGACGGTGGCCACCTCGATTGCCGACGCCGACTCGATGCGCTACTACCCGGGCTTCGACGTCCGCGGGCGCGCCGGGCTGCCGGTGCCGTCGGAGGAGGCCCTGTCCTTCGGGATGCAGCTCCTGCTCGTCCAGCGCGCCGGCGGGGGGCTCACCATCGGCGACACGCACGTCTACGAGGAGCCGTTCGACTTCGCCGTCGAGGAGTTCCTCTACGACCGGTTGCGGGCGCGGGCCGAGGAGATCCTGGGGTGGACGTTGCCCCCCGTGGTGCGGCGGTGGGCCGGCGTGTACTCGGCCGCCACCGACAGCCGGATGTGCTTGCGCGAGGAGGTGGAGCCCGGGGTCGTGGTGATCACCGGTCTGGCCGGTCGGGGGATGACGCTGTCCCCCGCCGTCGCCGAGGAGACGTGGAGGGAGGTGAGCCGGTGACACCGCCGATCCGTCTGGCCGCCCTCGACATGGCGGGGACCACGGTGTCCGACGACGGGGTGGTCGAGCGCGCCTTCCGGGAGGCTCTGGCCGACGTGGGGGGCGGAGGCGAGGGGAGTCCGGTGGGCGACGCCGGCGCCTTCGTGATGCGGACGATGGGCCAGTCGAAGATCGTGGTCTTCACCGAGCTCTTCGGCGGCGACATCGGAAAGGCCCGGCGGGCCAACGCCGCCTTCGAGGCCGCCTACGACGCGGCGGTGGACAGGGGGGAGGTGGGCCCCATCCCGGGGGCCGAGGAGGCGATGGCCGAACTGCGCGCCGCCGGCGTGAAGGTGTGTCTCACGACCGGTTTCGCCCCGGCCACGCGCGACCGGATCCTCGACACCCTGGGATGGACGGGTTCGGTCGACCTCGCCCTCTCCCCGGCGGACGCCGGGCGGGGGCGTCCGTGGCCGGACATGATCCTGACCGCCGTGATCCGGCTCGAGATCGAGGACGTCCGCCAGGTGGCGGTGGCCGGTGACACGGTCAACGACCTGTGGGCGGGGTGGCGGGCGGGTGCCGGAGTCGTGGCCGGTGTCCTCACCGGGGCCCACGGCCGGCCCGATTTCGAGGCCGTGCCCCACACGCATATCCTGTCGAGCGTGGCCGACCTCTCCGGGTTGGTCCTCGTGACCTGACCCGGAGGTCCCCGGCGTGAATGTCCTCCTGCTCGTCCTCGACGGCCTGTCGCCGCGTCACGTCCGGCCCGACGCCATGCCCACCCTGTCGGCCATGGCCGAGGCGGGGGGATGGAACCGGCGTGGGGGGGTGGCGGTGATGCCGGCGTCGACGTATCCCAACCACGCCACCTTCGTGACCGGGGTGCTCCCGGGTGTCCACGGCCTGTGGTCGAGCAGGATCCCGGGCCCGGGAGACGGCGGTGTGTCCGGGAACGTCGGGCGGGGCCCTCTCGTCGAGGCCTGGGACGTGGGGCCCGCGTCGCCGACCGTCTTCGACGTGTGCGCCCGGGCCGGGCGGACCACCGCCGGCGTCTTCGGGGACCACCACCTGGTGGGGACCATGGGCGCCGCCGCCGCCGACAGGGCGTGGCCCGAGGGGGGCGAATTCGGGGCCGGGGTGGCACGCGACGCGCTCGAGTACGCCGACGACGCGGCGACGGCCGAGGAGATCGCACGGGTCGTCGGGAGCGGACCCGATCTGGTGGTCGCCCAGCTGAACGGCCCCGACACCGCCGCCCATCTGTACGGACCCGACAGCGAGGAGGCCTTCGAGGCTTACCGGTACAACGACGCCGCCATCGCCACGGTGCGCGAGGCGCTCGGGCCGCGGTGGGACGACTGGGTGGTCATGGTGGTGAGCGACCACAGCCAGGAGGACGCGGGCGACGAGGCCATCGACCTCGACGAGGCCATGGCGGCGAGGGGGATCGAGGCGCGGGTGATCCGCGACGGGTCGGCCGCCATCGTCACCGGTGAGGGGGGCAGTGATCCCCGGTGGCTGGACGAGGTCGATGCCGTCGTGGGCGTCGAGTCCCTGGCCGACGACACGGTCGTGGTGTGGGGGCGGCCCGGGAGTGCGTTCGGCACCGACTCGTGGGGCGTCCCGGGGATCCACGGCAGCCCGCGGACGACCCCCCAGGTGGCGGTGGTGTCCGGCGGTCACGCGGCGGTGGGGCCGGTGGCGGAGTGGGTGGAGGCGGCACCGCCGGCGGCGACGGGATGGGCCCGGGTGATCTCGCGGCTGCTGCAGCTGCCGACCGTCGGGGGGATCCCCCGGTTGGCCGACCCCGGAGCCATCCCCGGGTAGAGGGCCGCGGGACCGGGCCCCAGGGGCTACATCTGGTCGGGGGCGTCGATCCCGAGGAGGCCGAGGCCCTGGGCCAGGACCCGGGCCGTCAGGTCCGAGAGGGCCAGCCTGCTCGTGCGGAGGTCGTCGGAGGGCGCCTTCAGGACCGGGCAGGTCTCGTAGAACCCGGTGAAGGTGGTGGCCAGGTCGAAGAGGTAGGTGCAGAGGCGGCTCGGGCTCCACGACGAGAGCGACGACGAGACGGCGTCGGCGAAGCCCAGGAGCGACAGGGCCAGGTCCCGTTCCGCCGGCTCGACCAGGACCGGAGGATCGCCCGGGGTGGGGACCTCCAGATCGCCGCGACGGAAGATGGAGCGGATGCGGGCGTGGGCGTACTGGAGATAGGGGGCGGTGTTGCCCTCGAAGGCCAGCATCCGCTCCCAGTCGAAGACGTAGTCGCGGGTCCGGTCGGTGGAGAGGTCGGCGTACTTGATGGCCCCGATGCCGAGCATCCTGGCCACCGCGGCCCGGGTGGCGGGATCGACCTCGGGGCTCTTCTCGGCGATGGCCGCGCCGGCCCGTTCCACCGCTTCGTCGAGGAGGTCGACCAATCGGACCCGGTCGCCGGAGCGGGTCTTGAACATCTTGCGGTCGGAGTCGAGAACGCTCCCGAAGGAGACGTGGGCGGCGCGGACCCCGTCGTGGAGCCACCCGGCCAGGGCGGCGGTGGCGAAGACCATCTCGAAATGCTGGGCCTGGGGTGATCCCACCACGTTGAGAATTTGGGTGGCGCCCACGCGCCGGACACGGTCACGGATGGCGGCCAGGTCGGTGGCGGCATAGCCGAAACCGCCGTCGGACTTCTGGACGATGAGGGGGAGGGGGTCACCGTTTCTGTTGGTGAAGCCCGGAGGAAAGACGCACTGGGCCCCGTCGCTCTCCACCAGGAGGCCCTGGGCGTCGAGGTCGGCCACGACGTCGGGGAGGGCCGGGTTGTAGAAGCTCTCGGCGACGATGTCGTCGTCGGTGAGAAGGACCCCGAGCTTGTCGTAGACCTCGTCGAAGTAGCGGACGCTCTCGTTCACGAGGATTCGCCAGAGCCGAAGGGTCTCGTCGTCACCGGACTGGAGGAGCACGACGCGGTGACGGCTCCGCTCGCGAAACGACTCGTCCTCGTCGAAGGAGGCCCGGGCCTGGCGGTAGAAGGTGTCGAGGTCCCCCATCGAGAGCTCGAGGACCGCCTTCTCCTCGCCCAGGTCGACGAGGTGCTCGATGAGCATGCCGAAGGGCGTGCCCCAGTCCCCGACGTGGTTCTCGCGATGGACGTCGTGACCCACGAAGGTGAGCATCCGGCACAGGGCGTCACCGATGACGGTGCCGCGGAGGTGACCGACGTGCATCTCCTTGGCCACGTTGGGAGAGGAGTAGTCGACGACGATGGTCTCGGTCACCGCCCGGCCGACCCCCAGGCGCCCGTCGCGGGCCAGGGTGGCCACCTGGGTGGCGATGAACGACGACGAGAGCGTGAGGTTGATGAAACCGGGGCCCGAGACCTCGACCTTCTCGCAGAGGTCCTCGAACGAGGTGGTGCCGACGATCTCCTCGGCCAGCTCTCTGGGGTTGCGGCCCATGCGCTTGGCCAGGGCCAGGGCCCCGTTGGCCTGGAAGTCGGCATGGTCCGACGGGCGGAGGACCGGGTCGGAACCGACCTCCACGGCGTCGAAGGCCGACTGCAGACGGATCTCGAGCGCGGTCCTCGTGTCGACCATGGACCATCATCGCGCCCGCGGCCCACGGTGCCCGCCACCAGACCGGACCGGCCCGGACGGGCCGGGTGCTACTTGGCGCTACGGGCCTGCTTCTGGGCCGCCTGCTTCTCGTGCTTGGCGGCGCGCTTCTCCTTGAGGGACCGGCCCGGCTTCTTCGGTTCGGCCGTGGGTCGTGATTTCGTTGCCATGGCCGAGAGCGTAGGCCGCGGGGCGGGGGACGCGGTGACGGGCGCCGGGGAGGCCCGTTTCGACGTGCGGCGACGTCCCGCCGACGCCGGGACGGGGGGACGCGCGGTACGGTCCAGGTCGTGCAGACGCGACGCCTGGGACGGACCGGCCACCGGTCGTCGCTGGCCGTCTTCGGCGCCGCCGCCCTGTGGGACTCGGACCCCGAGACGGCCGGAGAGGTCTTCCGGGGAGCCCTCGACGCCGGCGTCAACCACATCGACGTCGCGCCCCGGTACGGGCGGGCCCAGGAGCTGCTCGGGCCGTTCATCCCGGCCGTGCGGGACCGGCTCTTCGTCGCCTGCAAGACGCAGCGCCGGGATCCGGGAGGGGTGCGGGCGCACCTCGAGGAGTCTCTCGAGAAGCTGCGGTGCGAGCGGTTCGACCTGTACCAGATGCACGCGGTGACCGACCGCGACGAGCTCGACGCCCGGGCCGGCGCCGTCGAAGCCATCCTGGCCGCACGCGACGAGGGGCTGTGCCGGTGGGTGGGGATCACGGGTCACGACCTGACCGCACCGGCGACCCACGCCGAGGCGCTGCGGAGATACGACCTCGACACGGTGATGTTCCCGGTGAACCCCCGGCTGTGGGACGACGTCGCCTACCGGCGCGACGCCGAGGCGCTCCTCGAGGAGGCCGTAGCACGCGACGTCGGCGTGATGGCCATCAAGGCCGCGGCGGCGCGGCCGTGGGGGGAGGGACCGCGCACCGCCGGGACCTGGTACGAGCCGTACGCGACGGCCGGGGAGGTCGGGCGCGGCGTGCGGTTCGCCCTGTCGGTCCCCGGGGTGCACGCCTTCTGCACCCCCGGCGACACCGACGTGCTGGCCCTGGCCCTGGACGCGGCCGAGAGCTTCACCCCGATGGACGACACCGAGCGGGCGTCGGCATCCCGGGCGGTGGGCGCCGAGCCCCACATCTTCCCCATGCCCACGGGCTGAGACGGGCGCGGCGTGCTCCTGCTATCGGCCAACCCCGAGCTCGACCACCACGACACCGGCGGCCGGCACCCGGAGAGGCCCGCCCGGATCCCCGCCGCCCTGGACGGGATCGACGACGCCGGGTTGCGCGACGCCGTGGTGGAGCTGGCCCCGCGCCGGGCGCTCACCGACGAGCTGGCCCGGGTCCACCCCGAGCGGTACCTCGACCTGGTCGAGGAGTTCTGCCGCAGCGGCGGGGGGGCGCTCGACCCGGACACGATCGTGGGGCCCGGTTCGTGGGACACGGCGCTGCTCGCCGCCGGCGGCGTCCTCGCCGCGGTGGACGCCCTGGCCGAGGGGCGGGGCGAGACCGCCTTCGTGGCCGCCCGTCCGCCGGGGCACCACGCCCTGGCCGAGCAGTCGATGGGGTTCTGCATGATCAACAACATCGCCGTGGGCGCCGCCGCGCTGGCGGCGCGCGGGGAGCGGGTGGTCATCGTGGACTTCGACGTCCACCACGGCAACGGGACGCAGGGCATCTTCTGGGACGATCCCCGGGTCCTGTACATCTCGACCCACGAGTGGCCCCTCTACCCCGGGACGGGGCGGGCGGAGGAGACCGGGGGGGCCGGTGCACCGGGCCTGACCATGAACATCCCCTTGCCGGCCGGCGCCACCGGAGACGTGCTGCTGAAGGCGGCCGACGAGGCCATGGCGCCGGCGGTGGAGCGGTTCGACCCCACCTGGGTCCTGATCTCGGCCGGGTTCGACGCGCACCGCGACGACCCGTTGGCCCGCCTCCAGCTCACGGCCGGGGACTTCGCCGACATCGTCGGCCGGATCACGGCCTTCGCCCCGGGGCCGGGCCGGACCGTTCTCGTCCTGGAAGGGGGGTACGACCTCGACGCCCTTCGGCTCTCGGTGGGGGCCGCCCTGTCGGCCACGGTCGACGGTCGGTACCGGCCCGAGGCGGCCTCGGGCGGGGGGCCGGGCGCCGAGGTCGTCGACGCCGTGCGCCGTATCCACGCCGAGTGAGCGGCCGCCGTTCATCGCGGCCGCCGAGCGCGTCGGCGCCGGAGGTCAGCGCAGGGAGGCGCCCCCGTCGACGGACAGGACTTGACCGTTGATCCACTCGCCGTCGGAGGAGACGAGGAACGCCACCATGGCGGCGATGTCCTCGGGCTCACCGAGCCGCCAGGAGCGGGTCCCGCGCAGAGCCATCTTCATGAAGTCCTCGGAGAGGACCGACCGGGGCCCTTCGGTGAGGACGAGACCGGGTGCGACGGCGTTGGCCCGGATGTGCTTGCGGCCCCATTTCGAGGCCACGTGACGGACGAGCGCGTTCAGGCCGCTCTTCGACATGGCATAGGCGGGGCGCTCGGGCTCACCCATGAAGGCGGCCCCCGAGGACGTGTAGACGAGGGCTCCCCCGCCGCGCTGCAGGATCTCGGGGATCGCCGCCCGGGTGCAGAGGAGGTGGCCGCGGAGGTTCACGGCCAGGGCCCGGTCGAAGGCGTCGAGAGGGACGTCGAGGGCGTTGGAGTCGCGGCCGAGGGTGCCGGCCGAGAGGTCCGCCGCATTGGCGTGGAGGATGTCGAGCCCGCCGAAACGCTCCACGGCCAGAGCCACCATCTCGCCCACCGACTGCTCGTCGCTGATGTCGACGCGCGTCCCCACGGCCCGTCCACCGGCGTCGGTGATCCGGCCGGCCACCGCCAGCGCCGCGTCGTTGTCAAGGTCGGCCACGACGACGGCCACCCCCTCCTCCCCCAGGCGGATCGAGGTGGCGCTGCCTATCCCTCCGGCGCCACCGGCCACCACGGCCACCTTGTCCTGCAGTCCCCTCATGACCCCTCCTGGGCGGCACGCAGCCGGCGGATGCCGGCGTTGACCGAATCGGTGATCAGGCGGTCGTTGTCCTTGGAGATGAAGCGGTGGACACGACGTTCGAGAAGGACACGGACGACGGGATTGAAGGCGTGATAGGTCTCGGAGAAGTGGATGCGGGTCCGTTCGCCGGGGAGCTCCTCGAAGCGGGTCCGACCCTCGGCCACCGACCACAGCGGCTTGCCGATGGCGTCGTACTTCCACGACTCGTACGGCTTCACCTCGGTCAGCCACTCCCAGGAATACCCGATCCCTCCGGTCATGAGGTAGCGGGGGACCCGGAACTTGCAGTGGCGGATGAGGCCCTCACCGACCTCGTCGCCGGGGTGGAGGATGTCGATCTTCACGCCGTCGTGCTCGGGACGGCTCTTGCGGTACCCCCAGAAGAGCTGCCAGACCTCGCGCGGCGATCCCTCGACTTCCACCGAATAGTTGTGTACCTGCATCACGACCTGTCTACCCGGCGCCACTCACCAGGGCGAACCGAAGGTGTCGCGGTGCGCCTTCTCGGACACCGGGAGGCGCCGGGGCGGTCCGAGCGGACGCTCCGGCCAGCCGAGGGGGACGACGGCCATCGGCTGGACCTCGAAGGGGAAGCCGACGATCTCGGCCAGCTCGTCGCCGAAGACGAGGGGCAACGTGGTGAGGGCGGCACCGAGCCCGAGCGCCCCGGCGGCCAGGAGCATGTTCTGGGTGGCGGGGAAAATGGAGGCGGCGAGGACGCGGCGGTCACCGAGACGGGTGTCGCCCCCCACCACGACGAGGACCGGGGCGGCCGCCACCCCTCCCTGTGCGCCCCGGTCGACCTCGTCGAGGAGCGACGGGGCCAGACGACCCTCGGAGTGGGACCGGCCGCCCCCCTGCCAGGCCCGTCGGTTGAGCTCGCCGATGGCGGCCCGGCGCCGGGGGTCACGGACGACGACGAAGACCCAGGGTTGGCGGTTCTCGGCGCTCGGGGCATGGGTCGCCGCCCGGAGGACCTTCTCGACGACGTCGTCGCTCAGGTCATCGGGCCGGAAGGCCCGGCAGGCGCGCTGGCGGAGGACGACGTCGAAGAAGTCGGGCATGGCCGCGGATCGTAGGGCGTCGTGACGCCCGGCCGCGGTAGGGTCCGGCATGATCGACCTCTTCTCCATCACCGGGAAGACCGCTCTCGTCACCGGCGGCTCACGCGGGATCGGTCGGATGATCGCCGGTGGCTACGTCGAGGCGGGAGCGAAGGTCTACGTCTCGTCGCGCGACTCCGGGGCGTGCGAGAAGGTGGCGGCCGAGTTGTCGGAGGTGGGCACCTGCGTCGCGCTCCCGGCCGATCTCTCGACGGAATCAGGATGCCGGACACTGGCCGAGGAGCTCGCCGGCCGCGAGGACCGGCTGGACGTGCTCGTGAACAACGCCGGGAACACCTGGGGGGCACCGCTCGAGGAGTTCGGAGACGCGGCCTGGGACCGCGTCCTCTCGCTCAACGTGAAGGGTGTGTTCCACACCACCAAATTCCTCCTCCCGCTCCTCGACGCCGCCGCCACCGATGACGACCCCGCCCGGGTGGTGAACATCGGATCGATCGACGGGATCCATGTCCCGTTCCTCGAGACGTACTCGTACTCCGCCTCCAAGGCGGCCGTCCACCAGTTGACGCGCCACCTGGCCAGGAAGCTCGCCCCCCGGATCACGGTGAACGCCATCGCACCGGGGCCCTTCGAGTCGAAGATGATGGCGGCCACGCTCGACGCCTACGGCGCCCAGATCGCCGCCGGCGCGCCGATGAAGCGGATCGGCCGGCCCGACGACATGGCCGGCGCCGCCATCTACTTGGCGTCGCGCGCCGGCGCCTATCTCACCGGCGTCATCCTCCCCGTCGACGGCGGCATCGCCACCGTCGGCTGATCGAGCGTTACGAAAGGAGGCCCCCATGCGGCTGAGCACGATGCTCGACTACTCGCGGGGTATAAAGGGCTCTCTCGACGCCGTCGTCGATCTCGAAGGGGCCGGACTCGACATCGTGTGGGTGGCCGAGGCCTACGGCTACGACGGGGTCAGCCAGATGGGCTACCTGTCGGCGCGGACCGAACGGATCGAGATCGGCTCCGCCATCCTCCCCATCTACTCGCGCACCCCCACCCTGCTGGCCCAGACCGCGGCCGGACTCGACGCCGTGAGTGGGGGTCGCTTCATCCTCGGCCTGGGGGCGTCGGGTCCCCAGGTCATCGAGGGCTGGCACGGTGTCCCGTACACCGAGCCGCTCGAGCGGACACGGGAGATCATCGGGATCTGCCGCCGGGTGTGGCGGCGTGAGGTCCTCACCAACGACGGGATCTACCCGATCCCGCTCCCCCCGGGTCAGGGCACCGGCCTCGGGAAGCCCCTGAAGCTCATCACCCACCCCGAGCGTGCCACCATCCCCGTCTGGATCGCTTCCATGGGACCGAAGAACGTGGAGATGACCGCCGAGGTGGCCGACGGATGGTTCCCCTTCCTCTTCATCCCCGAGAAGGCCGCCGGGGTGTGGGGAAAGGCCCTCGACGCCGGACGGGCCCGGCGTCCGGCCGAGCTCGGTCCCCTCGAGGTCGCCGCCGGAGGTCTGGTGGCCATCGGTGAGGGTCTCGAGCACCTACGCGAGCTGGCCCGGGGGATGACGGCGCTCTATGTGGGCGGGATGGGGGCGCGTGACCGCAACTTCTACAACACCCTGGTCCGGCGCTACGGCTACGAGAAGGAGGCCGAACGGATCCAGGACCTCTACCTCGAGGGTCGCAAGGACGAAGCCGCCGCGGCCGTTCCCACCGAGCTCCTCGAGGAGACGTCGCTGATCGGTCCTCCGGGCTACATCAAGGACCGGATCGCCGCCTACCGGGACGCGGGCGTCACCGTCCTGAACGTGACCCCGGTCGGTCACGATCCGGTGGCCACCCTCCGCCAGCTCCGGGAGTGGGT
>Ga0209415_10004086_pt1 | contig 26871 bp, 24 predicted proteins | sample PeaSoiSIISIP2007_FD_187696 | JGI IMG/M metagenome (GOLD analysis project Ga0209415, IMG submission 187696) | Peat soil microbial communities from Weissenstadt, Germany - SII-SIP-2007 (SPAdes) (version 2) | ecosystem: Environmental > Terrestrial > Soil > Wetlands > Peat | place: Germany... | reverse complement strand
ATGACTGCTGCTGCCCCCGCCCTTTCAGCGTTCGCCACCTGCACATCGTAGGCGCATGTTCCGCGCTCAAGCAGAGCAATATTTCCAGGCGCGAATCTTGCAAAATCACCGGGGAAACACCCCTCGCCTGAGCCGCTGGCCGGCTGTATCGAGGCTGTGAGTGTGCCACCGCCGGAACGCTGAGCGACAAGCCAGTCGTGCGTGAAAGCATAACTCTGGTCTGGCGTACCGAACTGCGGCACTCCAGTGACCTCGGAAGCGTTGTATTGATATTGTTGGACGGTCACGTTGTAGCCTGCTTGCCGCATCAGCCCAGCAACATAGTCGACCGACGCTTTGTAACCAGCTGTGCCGGTGTCCCGATTGCCGTGACCATCCGATCCCTTATGTTCGTCGGCGATCTTCTGAAAGTGGGCGAGATGATTCCAGAGCGATGACGGTTGAATGCACTCCAGAAGTTTTTCTGGCGTGTCATTCACTCGTGCCTGGCAAGCCTGTTCGGAGGGTGCCGCCTCAGTCATGCTGGAGCCAGATGGTTCTTGCGCGCTCGCGATCAATCCCGGATGTGGTTGGGCGAAAAGAGACGGCCGCAGAACGCATACGGCTACAGTTATGCAAGCGACCGACAAACCAACGCATTTCAGCCTGGGGGATAGTAACTCGAACATCGGAACACCCCTTTCTGGCCCTGCTAGCTTACACCACCTAAGGCTAGCCCGGTATTGTTGAAAGCTGGGTGCAGGGTGCCTCAGGTTTGCGTCGTTTCTTGACGCTAACCTGGGTTCAGGAAGCGCCAACGCGGCCATCGCTGCCCAAGAAATGGGTGGTCCCTTCCCAATGCTGTCACCCGCATAGTCGAGTGTCATTATGTTACAATAATGTCATATTGTGTGAAGGTGTCACAGATTTGAACATATGACCATGCAGGAAGAAACCCGAACCCGGATCAACGAAAATGGCCGCGTCGTAATCCCCGCCTCCTTTCGCAAGGCGCTGGGTATAAAGATCGGCGATGAGGTCGTGCTGCGGATTGAAGACGACGAATTGCGCATCTCAACCCTTAAGCGGCGCATCGAGCGAGCACAACGTCTTGTCCGGAAGCATGTAAAACCAGGCACCTCGCTGGTGGACGAGTTGATTGCCGAACGCCGTGAGGCTGCGAAACGTGAATAGCATCGTGCTGGATGCTTCTGCGCTACTTGCCGTGCTCAACCGCGAGCCAGGCGCGGAAAAGCTAACTCCCCAACTATTAAGTGCCGCCATCAGTAGCACCGTCAATCTGGCGGAAGTGCAGAGCAAACTGGTGAGCCGGGGAATCAAACCTGATGAGGCCTGGGAAGCCACCATTAGCCCGATTCGAGAATCTGCGGTGTTCACTGACGAGCAAGCTAAGATTGCTGGCAGCCTGATTGCCCGAACCAGTGCGTTCGGGCTGTCATTAGGAGATCGGGCCTGCTTAGCTCTCGGAATTGCACTCAGAGCTCCCGTCTATACGGCCGACCGCTCGTGGAAGAATTTGAAACTGGGCGTACGAATCCACCTCGTCCGCTAGAGACTTGAAAAGCTGTCCCAAATCAGGAAATGCCTGTGGCTTTTCTCGTTCTAACCCTTGACTTTCATGCAGACTTTGAGTTAATCCTGTAACTGTACATTCAGCCTATAGATAACACAGAGAACCCCTAACTCCTTTGTCCGGAAGATTTTGCATATAAGTCCTTCTAACTCAAAGATCTTGGTGGTAGTGTGTCCCCAATCCCATGATTCCAAAAGATCAGGGGGGAGGGGGGTACCCATTACCAAAAAGTAAACCAGCTTTTCCCGAAGAAGGTGGTGCAAAATAAATCTGTGGACGAGTGGCGTAAGGCTGAACAATAGTACGAGCATCGCTTGAGTCCGCATCACACTATTAAGGATCATGGGAACAAGAAATAGAGCTTGGATCGGCGTCCTACTCGTCGCGGCTGTCGTGGTCCTGGCCAGGATCCCAGCCTCTGCCCAGCAACTGGCCAAGCGGCTCATCCTCAAAGATGGTTCCTACCAGCTTGCCACCAAGTGGGAAGTCAAAGGAGACCGCGTGCGCTACCTGAGCGCTGAGCGCGATGAGTGGGAGGAGTTGCCCAACTCGCTGGTGGACTGGCCGGCCACCGACAAATTCGAAAAAGATCGCGCCGCCGGCGTTCCCGCCCCGGAAGCGGTTGAACTCGACAAGGAAGCCGAAGCCGAACGCCTGGCTGAGGAGGCCAAGACCCCGCAGGTCGCACCCAGGCTGCACCTGCCCGACTCTGGCGGAATGTTATTGCTCGATACCTTTCAGAGTGAGCCGCAGCTTGTACTGCTGCAGCAGAACGCGGGCGACGTCAACCGCAATACCAAAACAAACATCCTTCGTTCTGCGATCAATCCCGTCGCCAGCAGCAAGCAGACCATCGAACTCGACGGCCCGCACGCCAGCGTCCAGGCGCACACGACCGTGCCTGCGATCTACGTCAGCCTTGACCAGGACCAAGATTCGAACCCCACTTCGCAAAAGGGGCCGCAACAGCCTCAGCAACCAGAACAACCGTCGGACCGTTACCACATTGTTCGGGCGCAACTGAAGAAGGGGAAACGCGTGATTGGAGATATAAAAATTAACCCGCTGGGAAAAGCGACCCAGGAACAGAACCTGATTGTAACCACCTCACAAAGGCTGACCGGAGGCTGGGTCAAGATCACACCTGCGAATGCTCTTGAGCCGGGAGAGTACGCTGTCGTCGAGATGCTGGGTAAGGACGGAATGAACACCTACGTCTGGGATTTCGGGGTGAACCCGGCTGCTCCGGCGAATGCGATAGCCTTGAAGCCCGACCCGCCGGCAGTCCAACCGCAACCGGACAAGCCAAAGTAAATGAAGAGTGCACGTGCCTCCGAAATGTGAACGCCGGGGCCTACATTCGCGCTTCTTCCTGAATCCTGGCCCATGCCCGTTCGACGTGTCGTTCCGTGGTGTTGGTCTGGCCAACACAGAATCGTAGCGTGTGCCGGTCGTTCAGACGCGTATGTGTCAGGTACAGATCTCCGCTGCGGTTCAGGCGATCCATCAGCCTTTGATTCACTTCGTCCCCACCCTTGTGACGGAAGCAGACCAGGTTGAGTGGCGCGGGCGCTGCCAGTTCGAAACGCGCATCATTCTTCACCCAAACCGCGAATTGTTGCGCCAATTCAACGTGACGCCGAACGTGATACTGCAAGCCTTCGATCCCATAGTGGCGGATCACGAACCAGAGCTTCAGGGCGCGGAATCGGCGGCCGAGCGGAATTTGCCAGTCGCGATAATCGATCACTGCTCCCGATTCCGTTGCCTTGTTGCGTAAATATTCGGGCAGGATGCTTAACGTTTGAATCAGCGATTTGCGATCGGCCACGTAGAAACAGTTGCAGTCAAAGTTAGTGAACATCCACTTGTGCGGGTTGAAGGTGTAGCTGTCGGCGAGTTCAACCCCGGCATGAGTGTGCCGAAACTCGGGGCAGAGCGCAGCGGTTCCGGACATGGCGGCGTCCACGTGGAACCACACATTCTTCCCGCGGCAAATGCGGCCGATTTCAGGCAGCGGATCAATCGCGTTGGAAGATGTTGTGCCAATGGTAGCGCAAACGAAGCAAGGGACAAGACCCGCGCGCCGATCGCTTTCAATTTGTCGCGAGAGCGCGTCCGCACGCATCGCGAAATTCGCGTCGACATCGATGAGTCGTAAATTGTCCAGGCCAAGCCCGGCGATCTGAACGTCCTTTTCGATCGAAGAATGCGCCTGCGACGACGCGTACACCGTCAATTTCCCGTCGTAGCCACGTTTGTTGCTGGCGAAATTCGTGGTGCGTTCTCGAGCGGCAAGCAATGCGCAAAGAGAAGCACTCGAAGCCGTGTCCTGGATCACGCCGCCTCCGGTACTGGTTGAAAGAAACTTCCGCGGCAAGTCAAGCATCTCAACCAACCAATCCAGAACATGCGTCTCCAGTTCCGTACACGCGGGACTGGTTGCCCAAAGCATTCCCTGGACTCCCAATCCCGAGGAAAGCAAGTCGCCAAGAATGGCCGGCCCTGAGGCGTTAGCGGGGAAGAAAGCGAAGAAATTTGGCGACTGCCAGTGGGTCACGCCGGGAAGAATTACTTTCTCGATGTCACCCAAGATCGCAGCGAAAGACTCGCCTCTCGCTGGAGGATTCGCAGGCAGCGAAGCCCGCACCTGACCGGGTTCCGCACGTGAGAGCACGGGATATGATTCGATGCGTGCGTAGTAGTCTGCGATCCAGTCCACGACCGCATGGCCATGCTGGCGGAACTCATCGGGAGTCATGTGAAAGGATTTTTCGTCAGCCATTCAGTCTCCGACTTCTCGAAAGATTCGCATTTGAACCAGCGAGATTTTCCTTTGTGTACCTTCGTGTCGTTTGTGGTCTATGCCTTTGGGTTTATCCCAGCTGCCCGTAATAAACCAGCGTGTTGTATTCAAGTGACACACGGTCGTCGATCTGATGGGCGTCGAAAATTCGTCGTAGCTCTCGCAACATGGCGTCATAGTTCGCGTGATCGGAAGTTGGCGTGTAAGACGAAGACAGTAGCCGGCCCTCCAGACCGGCGTAGTCAACCTCTTGGCGCATTTCCAACACACTCGAGCGAAATGGTGATGGCGAGAAAAAGTCGGCGATCTCCGCGGTCGTGCGCTCGTGCCGGACTTCCCGGTAGTCAGTTCCATAGGCCAGCAGCAGGTGCTCGTATTCGCGAAGAAAAGGTGTCGAATCGGTGCGGCGTTCGTTCCAGAGAAGCACCAGCCAGCCGCCGGGTTTGAGGATGCGGACAAACTCACGCCGAGCTTTTTCGCGATCAAACCAGTGCGCCGCCTGCGCCGCCGTAACGATGTCCACACTGTGATCTGGAAGTGTCGTTGCTTCTGCGGTCCCAGCTATGCTCGTGAAACCTGAGTAACTTTCCAGGAGCCGTTCCCCGGCTCGCCTCATTTCGCCATTTGGCTCAACCCCGAAGACTCGATTGCCGTTCTCCGCCAGCATCCGGGTAAAAATGCCGGTGCCCGAGGCAATGTCAGCGACTAGGGAATCAGGCGTCAGGCCGCATTCGTTCTTCAAGAGCTCGATAACTTCAGGAGGATATCCGGGGCGGTAACGAACATAATTGTCGACCCTGGAGGAAAAGCGTTGGGTAGCATCTTTGACCGACATGCAAGCAGTTTATCGCTTTCGGACGTCTGCATGTCGGGAGGACAGTGCGCCGGTTGCGACTCCCAGCGCGAGCCAACCTCAGCGCCACACCGCAACGCGCATCACGTCGAAGTGATGGTCGTAAGTCCACACTTCCAGACCTAGTCTACCGGCAAGACTAGCGACGAGTGCATCGAACAGCGTGATGGATTGGTCTTTTAATGATTGCACTCTGACAACCGCTTGCCGATAGTCATCCGCGCTGGGATTGACTAGAGCGGCGCCCGCCATTTCTTCCAGCCATCGCATGGCCGCGGTTTCGCCGAGCCGAAACAGCACCAGCGTGTATGCCTCAAGCAAGGTAGGGTAGGCAACGATGATTTCATAGTTCTCGTCGGCAAGCCTTCGCAATTCCCTGCGGGACCGCTTGTGGTGAGCGTCGTCCGGATCGGTCGCCGCATAGAGTGGGCCGGTGTCGGCCAGCACCGCCGGTCTCACTTCTGCGTCCCGGCCAGGTAGCGGTCATGCTGCTGGCTGACGTCAGACCGCCCGCTTCCTCTCCCTGCCGGGGAGATCGCGAGGCTTCGCCGCGTTCGTAGAAATCCTCGTTCCTCTAGATACTGACGTAAGGCGGTTTGTACGACTGTGGTCAATGTCGGGGGCGCTTCCTGAGATGCCAGATACTTCTCCACCGCCTTGGCCAGGTCGTCAGGGAAAGTCATGGTTGCTCGTTTCACGAGATCCAGTGTATCACCATATGGTGCAAATGGTGAACCAGGTGAAATAAGTCAACCTCGAAACCGAGAATCCCATGTACACTGACATGTTTTAGCTTGAAATCCTATGGCCCTTCGATCTTCCTCAGCCTTGTTTTGCAGCCTTTTACTGGTGAGCATTCCGCAAACTCAGACTGCGCACGGTGCTTCGAGCGCTACTCCCACCATTTTCGGGTTTCGCAATTCCGAAGCGGAAATTGCCCAGGAAAGCAGGTTTCTTGCCGTACCCGACCCTAAACTTGCGGAACAACATTTGCGCATTCTGACCCAAGCTCCCCATGTCGCCGGCACGCCCGAAGACAAAGCGACCGCAGACTACGTCGCGCAAAAATTCCGCGAGGCGGGCTTGGAAGCAGAGATTGTTGAATACCGTGTATGGCTGAATTACCCCTCGGAAATAAGCGTGGATGTGACCGCGCCGGTCGGGGTTCATATGCACGGTCCCACGCGCGAGCACGTCGAAGGCGACCCGCTGGCTGACGATCCGCGAGTTATTACCCCGTTCAACGCAATGTCACCGTCGGGCGACGCCGAGGCGGAGGTGGTCTACGCTAATTACGGCTCGCTGGAGGATTTCAAGAAACTGGAGCAGATGAAAGTCGACGTGCGCGGCAAAATCGTCGTAGTCCGTTACGGACAAAACTTCCGCGGCGTGAAAGCATTTGTTGCGCAGGAGCATGGCGCGGCTGGCCTGATTATCTACTCCGATCCCGCCGACGATGGTTGGCGCCGCGGTGATAAGTATCCCGAGGGTCCGTGGCGCCCCACGACCGGCGTGCAGCGCGGATCCATTGGCTATATGTTCCAGTTCCCCGGCGATCCCACGACGCCCGGGATTGCCTCTGTTCCATCGCTTCCCGACGCCAAGCGCACGCCGCCTGAGCAATCCGCGCAGCTACCGAAAATTCCCACTACTCCGCTGTCCTACGGCGACGCATGGCCCATCCTTGAGCATCTCGGAGGGCCGGACTCGCCCCGAGACTGGCAAGGTGCGCTGCCCTTCACCTATCACCTCGGGCCTGGGCCGGTGAAGGTGAAGATGCATCTCAAACAGGATTACCAGTTCCGGACCATCTGGGATGTGATCGGGCGAGTGCGCGGAAGGGAATTCCCCGACGAGTGGGTGGTCGCGGGCAATCACCGCGACGCTTGGGTTTACGGAGCGGTTGATCCGAACAGTGGAACTGCGGCCATGCTGGAAACCGTGCATGGGTTTGGCGAGCTGTTGAAATCAGGTTGGAGGCCGAAGCGCACGATCATTCTCGGGAGCTGGGACGCGGAAGAAGAAGGTTTGATCGGTTCCACCGAGTGGGGCGAACAGCACGAGAGTGAACTGGCCAATTCCGCAGCCTATTTCAATATGGACGTCGCCGTCTCAGGGCCGAAATTCGGTGCGGCCTCCGTGCCCAGCCTGAAACAGTTTCTGCGGGACGTGGCCAAAGCCGTTCCCGCTCCCAAGGGCGGAACCGTCTACGAGAGTTGGCAAAAGGAAAATCAGCCCGGGGCCGAGTCTGCCCAGTCTCCGACCGAAGCTATCGGCGACATCAAGCGCATCCCTGCCGCGCAATCGAAAGCCGATGTGCCCGTGGGCGACTTGGGCAGCGGATCGGATTACACCGTGTTCCTGCAACACCTGGGCGTGCCCTCCGCCGATGTGAGTTCGACCGGTTCCTACGGCGTGTATCACTCAGCTTTCGACAACTTCAACTGGTTCAAGAAATTTGGCGATCCTGATTTCGTCTACGAGCAGCAGATGGCGCGCATCTTCGGGATTTCAATCATTCGCATGGCCGACGCCGACATCCTGCCATACGACTACGAAGAATATGCCAAGGAAATCGTCTCGTACATCGACTCCGCGAAAAAGAAAGCGCAGGCTGAGTTCACTGGCCAAAAGGTAGACTTTGCCGAGGCTACTCAAGCCGCGCATCACTTCGAGCAAGCCGCTGCGAAGACTCTTGTCCGGCAACAAGATTCTCCACGCGATGCCGCCAAGCTGAATCAGGCTTTACGCGACGCGGAGCGAGCGCTACTCGTGCCCGAGGGATTGCCGAATCGTCCCTGGTTTCGGCACGCCATCTACGCTCCCGGCCAGTACACCGGATATGCGGCCGTGGTGATCCCTGGAATTAACGAAGCCATCGACAAACACGATCTCGCTCGTACGCGACAGCAAATAATGTCTCTCTCAGCTGCATTGAATCGCGCTGCCAAGGTGCTGGAAAGCTCTCGCTGAGGCGAGTTCGATAGATCTGCAGTTCTAGCAAACGCTTTTCGAAATGACCCCGCTGTTAAGCCTTCTCCCCATGGCCCCCGCCCACGCGGTGCAGTTAGTCTGTGACGGCATCGTCGACATCAGGGCATAGCACTTGGCTCTGCGGAACTGGCCTCCAGCGCCGGAACTGCAAAATCTCCTTGACTTCGCCCGCAGTTCTGGTAGATTCCCGGCCACAAGCTCATGAGGGGGAGCGAGGGACTCATATGCCCGCAGATGCATCACCTCTCAAAGCGGCAATCCCACCCGTCGAACCGCCACCGCAAGATCCTCTCCCGGTTACATTCAAGGAAGTTTTACAAGACGAGTTGTCGAAGATCGCCGAGGCTCGGCGCGCTCGCGGGGTCAGCACCTCGAAACCTACCGCCGACAACCTGATCGGCTTGGCATTCTCCGGGGGCGGCATCCGCAGCGCCACGTTTAACCTCGGTATCCTGCAAGCCCTAGCGGAAAACCAACTGCTGCACAAGTTCGACTACCTTTCCACCGTATCGGGCGGCGGATACATTGGCTCGTGGCTGGCAGCCTTCACTCACAGACTTTTGAACACCCTGCCGAATTCGTCATTTCGAGACGTCGAAAAGGCGCTCGTTCCCGGGAAGCGTGAGCCCGGTGGACGCGAAGAACGCACTTTCTTGCGCTGGCTGCGCTTATACAGCAATTATCTGACTCCTCACACCGGCCTGCTTTCCGGCGATACCTGGGCAATGATCGGGACGTGGCTGCGCAATGTATTTCTAAACCAGACCGTCCTCGGTTTGCTTTTCCTCGGTGTTTTTGTGTCTTGCCACGGCGTGCTGCTGGGACTGATGAGATCTTCGAAGCTCGGTGCCACCGGCCTCCTGCTGGGTGGCGTACTGACTTGGTTCATCGCTGCGGTCTCGATGGCTGTGAACGTGGCCGACCAGATCCCCTCGAAGGAAATGCTGCTAACGGCGTTTCAGCGGGTCAAAGTGACGGTCATGGTCATTCTGCCATTTTTCCTGGCCTGCTTACTGTTGAACTCCGGACTGTGGCGATGGCGGGATGTGGCGGCAAATTTGCCCCTGTGGATGTGGCTCGCAGGGTGGGGAGGCTTCTATTTTGTTGCTTGGGGAGTGGCGGCGGGCCTGATCAGGCTATGGAGAGAGATGCGGGAGAAGAAAAGCCCGCAAGAACGGATGATTTCCCTTACTGCCTTCTCGTTTTCCGCGCTGGCCGCCGGGGCGGTTGGAGGTGCTCTAGGCTGCGGCTACACAAGGTTGCTAAACCGCATGTTACCAGCGCCAGGCCCAGTTTCTCACGGCGCTCATTGGGTCGTGGGGGTCTTCGGAACCGGCGTTTTCATGCTGATCATGTTGCTCGCCGGCGCTCTGCATCTCGGATTCGCTGGCCGTGGCTGCAAAGACTTGGTGCGCGAATGGTGGGCCCGCCTTGGAGGATACATGATGCTGCTCACAATGGCTTGGCTGTTGCTGGCCGGATCCTGCGCCTTCGGGCCACTGTTCGTGCGTTGGGTCATAGCCAAGTTGAAGTGGGCAAGCATTGTTCCCGCGGCTTTGTGGGTTGCTCACAATTACCTGGGCGTGAAAGCCGCCAGCAGTGCCAAGACCAGTGGGAAGGTCGAGAAGATCGCATCGGCAGACACTTCTGGCGGTCGGTGGATCGTACAGTTATTCAAGTCTCCCCTGGTTCTGGATGCGATTGCGCGTTTGGCGCCGTATGTTTTCGGCATGGGATTGGTGTTGCTGTTAGCCACTGCGGTTCACATCGGCGCCGGAATGTTTTTCGCTCCCGAACAGACCTCCAAACTTTGGCATTCGATGCCAGAGGCCATACCCGGAAACGCCTGGGCTGTTTTGTCCGTTCAGTACTGGAAAATCCAGTGGGCGGGGTGGTCGTTGTATTTGCTGGTCGCGGGCATAATTCTGGCGATCGCGTCGCTCTTGCTATCCCGCCGGGTGGATGTGAACGACTTCTCCCTGCATCACTTCTACCGCAACCGCCTGGTGCGCTGCTATCTGGGAGCCTCGAACCCGAACCGCACACCGCAGCCCTTCACCGGCTTCGATCCTAATGACGATCTCCCGCTGAAGGAACTCGCCGTGAATTACCCCGGACCCTACCCCATCCTGAATGCAGCCATCAACATCACCAGCGGCGCAGAGCTGGGTTATGCGACCCGGCGCGCGAAGTCGTTCGTCTTTACTCCGCTGTATTGCGGCTACGACGTAATCTTCCCTGGCGATGGCCAAAATCGCTTCAAGCTGGAAAATGCATGTGAGCTCAGCTTCTCGAAAACCGAACTAGGGCGCACGTCGGAATCGCTCACTCGAATGTCCGCGGACGACGGGATTGCCCTGGGCACGGCGATGGCGATCTCGGGCGCTGCAGCCAGCCCCAACATGGGTTACTTCACCTCTCCGGCCACGGGCCTGTTCATGACCCTGTTCGACGTGCGGCTGGGGTGGTGGATGGGCAACTCGCGCTTCACGCCCAAGTGGAAGAGCGCCGGGCCGACGTCGGGGCTCGGCTACCTGGTTTCCGAATTAGTCGCTCAGAGCGACCAGAACAAGGACTACGTTTATCTTTCTGATGGCGGACACTTCGAGAATCTGGCGGTCTATGAATTGATCAAGCGGCACTGCCAGGTGATTGTGGCCTGCGACGCGGGATGCGATGACAGCTATGCGTTTGACGATCTTCTGAGCCTCATTGAGAAAGCACGCACCGACTTTGGCGCACGCATCGAGATCGATTTTTCAAAAATCCGCCCCAAAGACGGACGTGAAAGCGAATACAACTTCGCGGTCGGAGACATTTTCTACGATCCGCAGAACCCCACTGATCGCGGCACGCTGTTTTACGTAAAAGCCAGCCTGCCACCACGACAAGAAAAAAGCGCAGTGAACAAGAGTTCACTTCCCGACGACGTCTGGCAATATTCCGAAAAACATCAGACGTTCCCGCATCAGAGCACCGCGGACCAGTGGTTCGACGAATTGCAATTCGAGAGCTATCGGGCTTTAGGGCAACACATCGGACGCGCGGCTGCGGCGGCAATCGGTCGAGAGATCGAAGCTACGCTGAGCCAGCCAATGTAGGCGCTGTTCCGGTGTGCAGAACGTACTCCTGAGGTTGGGGTCCGACCGTGTGGCGCCACCAATTTGTTGCCTCAAGAAAAACACTCGTTTCCCGCAAAATTCGTCATTTCCTCGCGCAGACGCGGTTCGTACCGGAGACTCAGCGGCAGGGCACGCGGTAGACATCCAGCGCGAGATGCTTCTTCATGGAATTAAAGTTGTGGGCGTTTGCCTCAGGGCAGAACTTGCTCGTAGGCAGAGAGTACTCGACTTCAAACACCGCCTTGTCGGCGTTGATGAAAGGTAGTAGTTTGCCGCACTCGGTGTACTGGAAACACTGCTCATCCAGTGCCCAGTCGAACGAAGGCAGCAAATCCGAAATCTGGTCCAGATCGTTTTTCAGGCCGACCGAAAGCCCGCGAGCATGGGCAGCCTTCGCAACGAATGTGTTGTAGGCGATCTGGTCCTGGTAAGTGAGAGGAAAGCCGGTATCGTTGGCATAGCCGTCCACATTATCTGGTTCCATCGCGTCGAAGCCCTTGGCCTGGCACAGGTCCATCCGCGCTTGCATGATTGGGCCGAGAATGTCGATGCGACGAATGTCCAGCCACTTTTCTCCCGGCCAGCCATTGTGCTTGCCTAACACAAACTTGGGAAACTTCTTGGCATCGGGACGCCAGTTCTCCCATGTGCCCACATCGATGTAGCACACCACCTTGCGGCCCTTATGGTGCAGCGAGGCGACGACGCTGGCATCGTTGTCGAACATGTCGATGTCATACATCTGCACCTTCACGTTCTGATCGACAGGCGTGGTGAGCTGCCATTGCCAATTTGTGTTCAGAGGCGGATGCCATATGGTTGGCTGATGCGACGCAAGCGGTGGCGCAGGATGAGCGTGGGGCCGGATTTCTTGTGCCCCACAAAGCAGAGTTAACAGCAAAAGCGAAGAAATTACGAGAAGGTGTCCGGAATGTCGGTTCATAAACTCCTCCGACAGGCGACACCATTGTCCTCTTCACACGAGTCGCCAGTCAATTCGGAACTGAGCAAAGCAGGACGGCTGGGATCGCTCGTCCCGCATGGTTTTATCGGGTGCCCGGTAGTGGAGCCGCGGTTCGAGCTGCGAATCGCTCGGACCAGCGAATTCGGCCGGTTACCTGCATCACAACGAACAGAGTGATGACGGCGATCACCGTGATCGACAGGCCGGTGAAACCCTTCCAGAAGAAGGCATAGGAGAACAGCACAAGATAGATCAATTGAGCGGTTCCGGCCTCGAAGGCCGCGAAGCGCATTCCCACGACCAGCCGAAGATAACTCACAACCAGAACAACAGAAACCACCGATGCGATCGCCATGGCCGCGTGTATCGAAATGTGGTCGACTAAATACGCCAGCAACAAGTGGAAAGCGAAGAAGGCGGTTGCCAGAAAAAAGTAGTTCATGGGATGCAGATCGATGTTACGCAGCGTAGTAATGATGAACATCAGAAAGAAAAAGAAGAAGAGCGAGACGGGCGCCGCGTAACTAATATTTCCCGCCAGGGGGCCGGGTTGCAGCTTCTCCGGCATGGTCATGCCGATCTGAAATCCGGAGACCAGGTTTGAGTACTGCCACGTCAGTTGCCAGCCTCCGGGGACGAGTCGTTTGGAGGTGGGGGAAAGCGTGTCATCCGCGAAGTCGATGTCACGGAAATTGGTTTGCATGACCAGCATGAAGTTGCGGGCTTGGGCGATCCCGCCGCCCAATTGATAGCGCCAGGAGCCCAGCCCCTGCGAGCGATACGCAACGTGCAGGCAGGCAGCTTGTCCGGGAGGCACGGTGGTTTCTCCCACTGTGCCCTGGTCGTCAGTGATGAGGGCAAGGGCTTGATTGTTCACCGTCAATTGCAGGCCGTCGTAAAGAGCCTTCTGCGCGGGAAATTTCAAGCGGAAGTCCACTGACTGGGCCTGGGTCGTGCTGTTGCGGAAGCTATAGTCTCCCTCGAAGTCGACTGCATAGGTGCTGTACCAGAGCAATCCTTTCTGGCGTGGATCGAGGTGAAGGTTCACGTGAATGCTGCTGGCTTCGAGCGCCAGCGGAAACTGCCGCAGCACCTTTTCGTTGTGGACTACAACCTTCCCATTCTCAACGGTGGTTGAAGTCGTCGGTTCAGTCATTGTGTAGGTGGCGGCTGGCGGTGCCTGCTCCTGCGACGTGCCCCAGGTCGAAGCGACGTGGTCCTGTAGTTGCTGGTTGCTGCCGTAGGTGCGGGAGAAAATCGTCGCGCCGAGAATTGCCCAGGCAATGGTGGTGCAAACAAAAATGAAAGCGAGAGCAAGAATCTGTTTTAGCAACGATGTTTCCTCCACAGTTTGTTAATCGCACTGATTCGATTGCACGGACGCTGCCTACGCGGATGCGTTGAGATCAGGCAGGTTAGGGCTAGCGGACAAAGTTGAGCGTGTCACGGGAGACACGTGTGTGTCGCGATGTAGACGGGCGTAAGTGATAGGGCAGCTCAACGGTGAGAATTCGGGGCTCAGTACGCGCAAAATGCGTCGGGAGAGTACAGGAAAAACTGTAGGTGTTTATGTGTTCAAAGAACACGCGGCAACTCTCTCCGAACATATTCGCGAGGAGAACGCGGCAACTTGTACAAGCCAAGTGGTGCTATGAGCAGCTTTCGAAGCTCCGCACAGAGACCATGCAAATTGTCACCGGTGATGACAAAGATTTACAAAAATATGCGCATCACTTGCGTGTTCGATCCTTCCAACGGTGTACGTTCAAAATACAAAAGACGAAGGAGAAAAACATGCCAATGCAAACCCAGGACCAAACTACCCTCAACGTAAAACTGGTTCACTTTACCAAACAAAATTCGCCCGATGAGCCGATGCAGGTTGCTTTCGCGGTCACCGATGATCAAGGAAAGGAAGAGATCATCACCGGCGAGGCTCCCTATAGCTATGACCTTTTCCATCTCTTCCAGGAAAATGGCTGGTTGAACATCCGACGAGGGTTGCCTCGATTCGCGAGAGCCGGTCACCGCGTCGAGCGATGTCGGCATAGTCCGAAAGTGAGTCATTGCGCTGGGACCCCCGTAAATGCAGGGGTCCCAGCCCTTGCCCGTTGTTGTCCGTGAGAGGTCTGGTCTTAGATTTCGTACAAATGGATTTCGAACAAATGCCAAAAAACTGGAGGCTAGAGATGATGGATGATGTTCAAGTTGCCATTGGTGATATCTGCGGAGATCCAACTGGCTTGCGAGTCAAAGTAGAAGATGTGGATATGTACGATTACGTTCACTTTTCGGTGATCGAAGCTAGCGAATTTCAAGAGGATGAGGCGGAAAAGGGAGAAATGTCACGGGTAGCTTTCGTTCATCGCTTCACGAAGCTAGGGAACGCGTTTGCCAGCAGAAAAGCTGCCTAGCTAGCGTGACTTAGATTTATCGAAAGCGGTTTAGAAGTAAAACTTCATCGCAAACTGTATGAAGCACGGATCACGAGCGCCTTGCGGAAACCCAAATTGCGAAGTTCCGAATTCAAGCGGTTGCGGTTCTGCTCCGATCAGGCCCACCGGCTCGAATACCGGGTTCACGTGATTCCAAATGTTGAAGAACTCCGAGCGAAACTCCAGGCGCATCTGCTCGCGAATGGGGAACATCTTGAAGACGGAGAAATCCCAGTTCTGGAGGCCAGGCCCACGAACGATGTTGCGTCCCGCATTGCCAAAGGTGAAGGGGATGGTGTTGTCCACGAAGGCGCAGGTGTTGAAGATCGTTCCCGGGATGCAGGGTTTCCCGTTCTGATTGCCCACGAGGTTCGGCCGCACCTCATAAAATCCAACACCTCCTCCTCCGTCGCTGCTGGAGACATTGGTCAGGGAATCGGTAATCGTGAACCAATTGCCCGTCTGCGCGGTTACGATACCGGAGACTTGCCAGTTTCCGATGACCTGATTGAGCACGCCGGTCGCGCCTCCGCCAAACTTCTTTCCGTTGCCGAAGGGAAGTTGGTAGATGTAGCTGAATACGAAGCGATGGCGCACATCGAAATCGGAGTTGCCATACTCGAGATAGGGATATCTCTGGTCGCGAAAATCGCCGTTGTTGAGCGATCCGAGGTTCGCACTGGAAGCGTCATCCATCGCGTGCGCGTAAGTGTAGGACGCTTGAAACTGCAGGCCATGGGAAAAATTCTTTTGCCAGCTTACTTGCAAAGAGTTGTAGTTTGAGTAACCGTCGGAGCGCAGCTGGTTGATGGCGGTGTCGAATACTCCATTGCAGTTCGGTGGAAACACCGAGTTGTCGCAAATCTTGGCGGGGCGGCGTGGGGCGGTCGGGCAATTGCCCGCTGTGTTCGGCGGAGTGGTGCAAAACACGGAATCCGGCACAGCTTGATTGCCGTTGTAATAGTTATACAGGTTGTTCCCGTGCGATCCGGCGTAGGAGATGTCGAGCACGCTCTGTGCCGGAAGTTCGTATTGGAATCCGAAATGCCATTGTTGCGTCGAAGGTGTTCGCAGGTTCGGACTGACGGCAAAAAGCAACGGAGTATTGGGGTTAGTCAGAGCATTCGCTGGGAAGCCATGCGCGAGAACGTTGAGGCCCGGAATCGAACAATTGTTCCCACCCAGAGCCGGATTCGCCGACGAAAGAAAACATGGAACCGAGTAGGACTGAGTCACGAAGAACGGAGGATTGAATCCGGGGCTGGGATTCGAATACGGTCCATTTTCGTCGCCCCCGTAGAAAATGCCATACCCCGCGCGCATCACCAGTTTGTTGGTAATTTGGTAAGCAACGCCGAGGCGAGGCGCGAAGTTGGTCAGGTCGGGCGGAATCAAGCCACTGGGTGCAGTTCTTTGAATCGGGATGTTCGCGGCAAGGAACGGCGTGAGTGTCGCTGTTTGCCCGGCGGGAACGATCAGCGAGGCAGTAGAGAAATCAAAGTTCGCCTGCTCATTTCCCTTGGCTTTCACCGTGGTGAATAAGTCGTAGCGCAATCCCAGGTTCAGCGTCAGCCGCTGGGTCGCGCGGATATCGTCCTCTGCGTAGAAACCATAGACCGGGCGGTGATAATCAACGGTGTGCAGGTTGGTGATCTCGCCAGCGTCAGGAACGCCTAACAAAAAAGTGGCGTATGCCTCACCACCCGACGTCGGCGAAGCCGGATTGTCTGTGAAGTCGCTTCCAAAACCGAGTGTCCCGCGGGGTGCGGCAGGTTCGAATAAAGTGAACTCTTCGCGCCGTATTTCCGCGCCAAACTTGAAAGAATGCCGCCCGTGAACCAGAGTGACGTTGTCGGTCAGGATGTAGGTGTTCTGCTTCTCAATCGCGGGAAGATAGCTGGCGCTTCCCAAAGTCGCCGTGCCATCGTTAATGCTAATCTGCGGCAAGCCGCCAATATTTGGCCCGAAGGGAACCCCCGGAAATCCGAGGTTCGCGGAAAGGTTCGTGTTGTAATTCAGTTGGAAGCGATGGGTGTTGATGCGGTTGTAGCCCAGCCGAAACTCGTTGACCAGGTTGGGCGAGAAGACGTGCGTCTCGCTCACGGCGATGGCGCGAAAGGAATCGTTTTCGTATCCATCAGAGAACGCACCGCCGTCGAGCTCGTTTTGAAACGGCGACGGTGTGAAGCTGGGCTGATCTTCGTAGCTGAAGGTTCCGAAGAGATTATCTCGGTCAGTGATCTTCTGGTCGATGCGAACGTCGGCGTTGTTCCGGCTGTAGGTTTTCTTCGGCTCTGCGAGAAAGTTGGAGCCATTGATGTTAACGTTCGGCGCGGGAAAGAGAGCCGAGAGCCGCGCCGCCAGTGGGTCGATCAAACCTTTAGGGAAAATATTCGTGGGATTTCCGGCTCCATCGACGCCGATGGGCACGCCGCAATACCCGCTCGGGTTCACATTGGACGCTTGCGTTAATCGCGAATTGAAGATCTCTCCTTGATAGGTTGGGTGACCACTGCAATCTAGTGCTGTCGTGCCCGACAGGACGTTTCCGTTCATATCCACTTGCGGCGCCACCATCGTGGTAAGAAAAGAAGAGAAATCGCCGCCGATCTCAGCTGACGTCGGGATGGCTGACAGCTGGGGTAGCGCCTGCACTACCCGAAAGCCTTCGTAATCCACGAAAAAGAACGTCCGATTCTTGATGATGGGGCCGCCGAAGGTAGCTCCGAATTGGTTTTGATGGTAGGGCTGCCTGCCGAATGCGTCAAAGGCATTGCTCGCGTCCAGAACATCATTGCGGAAAAACTCGTACAGATCCCCATGAAAACTATTGGTGCCGGACTTGAGCACTGCGTTGAGGATGGCGCCATTGCCACGGCCGAATTCTGCGCTGTAAGCGTTGGTTTGGACCTTGAATTCCTGAATTGCATCGATCGAGGGTTGAATGACGTACGCCTGGCCAGTGAGAACGTCTCCCAGATTCGAATTGTTGTCAATGCCATCGAGGAGGTAGTTGTTCTGCAGAGAACGCGCGCCGTTCGAGCTGAAACCGTAACTGGCCTCGACGCGAGAGCCCGGCTCGCTGGGGGCAATTCCAGCTCCGAGAAGCGCAAGCTGCGCATAGTTGCGTCCGTTTAGAGGAAGCGTCTCTGCCTGGCGTTTGTCCACCAGATGCCCCAGATCGGACGTTTGCGTTTCCAGAAGTGGAGCCTGGGTGGTGACGGTCACAACTTCCTTGATATCGCCCAGCGAGAGAGTGATGTCTACCGCGGGCCGCGCATCGACGTTCACGGTGATCGGGCCGGCGACCGTCTTCTTGAATCCAGCTTTTTCCGCGGCCACTTGGTAGCGACCAACCTTGAGCGGGCTGACGACAAATTCACCCTGCGCATTAGTAGAGGTGACGAGTTGTCCTCCGCGTTCGGTGTCGACAATCGTGACCTTCGCCCCGGCGATGACCGCTCCACTCGGGTCCTTCACCACACCTGCGAGACCGCCGCTGTCTTTCTGGGCGATAGCACCAGCGCTGGCGAAGACCAATATCCCCAATATCCAGAAGCACGATCGAAACTGGCTGGAGTGTCCTGAGCGTTGTAAAGAAGAGCAGCGCGTGAATCGGTTTCATCTCAGTTTTCCTGGTCTACCGAGAAATAGGAGCCGCTTTCGTATTATTACGATTTGATATTAATAGTTGCGATCTTGCTGGAAAGTCAATAGAAAAATTCAAGCCGCCCAGAATGCAGGGCGAGGGCAGGTTTTTCCGAACATCCTGCGGTTTCTGCTCCCGACCCTCTGCCTCGATCGACCCAGGCGTCGACCGAAATCGCCTTCGAAACATATTACGAAAGATTATGTTTACTTTCGTTTTAACTTGAGCCTCGCGACCGTGACCGGGCCTGTCTCAGGTCGTGAGCTCATATTCAGTGGCTACCGGCGCTTAAGAGCTTCGAGCTCATCCAGCGTGCGCGCGGCCAGTCCGATCGCAACAGCCGCGACAAACTTCGATCAGCGAGAACCTTTCCACCAGTTTGGCAGCGGGCACAGTAGTTGGTTTCGTTGTCAGCGTAGCGAATCCGCTGAATCTTTTCGCCACACCTCGGACACGATTCCCCATAGCGTCCGTGAACGGCCATATCCTTGCGAAACGCTGTCACCTTTTCCGGAAAGCCAGTTTCCGCTTCTGCGCGCAGCCGGTTTATCCAGAGCCTCAGTGTTTCTTGGGTCGCAGCGAACAGGCGCTCCCATTCACCCGGTTTGAGCTTTTGCGTTAGCGCGATAGGAGACAATTGGGCAGCGTGCAGGATCTCGTCCGAGTACGCATTGCCGATGCCGCTCAGTATCCGCGGATCGGTAAGAGCCCGCTTGAGAGTGCGGTTTTCGGCGGTCAGCGCGTCACGAAACGAGCCCAGATTGCTGCTGAAGATGTCGATTCCTCCAGGATCCATTGACCGCAAACCTACCTCGCCGCTGACGACATACAACGATGCGCGATGCTTTGTACCAGCTTCCGTGAGCACGAGAGAGCCGTTGGGAAAATCGAAAGCCGCCAGGCATCGGCGCCCCGTAAGCTTTGCTCCTCGCGGCCGCCAGTGCAACCGGCCGGCAATCATCAAGTGCAGCACTAGCCACAGATCGCCTTCTACACCGATAGCAATCCGCTTGCCGATCCGGCATAGTTCGTGCACAATGCGGCCTTCGACATCCGTAAGCGGTGGTTGCGCGGTGCGAAGCAGAAATGGGCTCGACAGCCGTACGTGCTCGATCGGCTGTCCCAGAATCCGTGGCTCAAGCGCACTGATGTAGGCGGCGATATCCGGTAGTTCCGGCATGTTAAACAGCTTGCAGGACGCAACCACATTTTTCAACCAAGCGATTTAAGATAGATCATGGTCGGCGTTCGGATCGACAAGTGGTTGTGGGCTGCCAGATTTTTCAAGACCCGCAGCCTGGCTGCGCGAGCCTGTGAACTTGGCAGGATTCAATCCAACGGCCAGCTCGCCAAGGCTGCGCGCGAGGTTCACATTGGCGACATGTTGCAAGTAACAAACGACAGCGGCGCCTTTCAAGTGGAAGTTTTGCTTCTCAGCGAAGTGCGCGGCCCCGCTCCGGTTGCCCAAACTCTCTACCGCGAGACGGAGGCGAGCCAAGAGCTGCGCCTCAAGGTGGAAGCTGAGCGTAAGGCGATGAGGCAATTCGAGGAGTTGCCCGCAGGCAGACCATCCAAACGCGATCGCCGCAGAATTATCCAGTTCCGAGGAGGGCAAATTCAGTAGCCGATCAAAGCGTAGCTACTCTCCGTTGCACCAGCAGAAAGTAAAGCGCCACCAGAATCAGTAGCAATCCGTTCACGCCCAACACCACTGGTGCGGTAAATATGGGAACGAGCCATCCCGACATAAGGTTTCCCATAGGCATGCCGCCGCGGAATGCACAGTTGTAAACGCTCATTACTCGGCCGCGCATTTCGTTGGTGGTGATCAGCTGCACCAGCGAAGTCACCGTGGCGAAGACAGCCATCATCGAAGCGCCCACGAGCACCAGCATGGCATAGCTCAAGGGCAACGACTTCGAAAGGGAAAACCCTGAAATGCCCACTCCCAGGCAAATGAGCACGCTTAGGGCGAACCGGCCCTTGTGCCGTATGTTTCCCCGCTCTGCGACGAAGAGTGAGCCGCAGATTGAACCGAGTCCCATCAGCGAAAGCAGGTTGCCGTAGGTTTCCGGACCGCGATGAAAGATGTCTTTGACGAACACAGGCATATATGTCCGCATGGGCATGCTCAAAGCCGTCATGCAGAACGCCAGCACGATAAGCGCCTCCATGGAGTTCTGTCTGCGAAGGAATTTGATGCCCTCCTTCAGGCTGCTGAACATCGACTCGGTGGTACTCACCGGCAAGAATCGGGTGGTAATGATGGAAAGCGTAATGATCGGGGCGAGGAAGGAAATCGCATTCAGTCCGAAGCACCACTTCTCACCCAACTTCGCCAAAGCCTGACCCGCGAGCGCGGGTCCAATCGTGACCGCCATGTTGAATTGGATCGAATTCAGGGCAATGGCGTTCGGCATGTCCTCTCGGTCGACCAGAGTTGGGATCAGCGCCTGGTACGCGGGCCCGCCGAAAGCCTGGGCCAATCCGGAGACGAACGAAAGACAGAGAATATGCCATACGTGGACAACTCCGGTCGCCACCAAGATCGTGAGCAGCGCCGCGCTTCCCATCTGCATGTACTGAGAGACGAGCAGAATCTTCCTGCGCTCGATGCGGTCGGCCACCACGCCACCAATCAGCGAGAACAGGAAAATGGGAATGCCGCCGAGAAACTGGTCGAGAGCGAGCAAAAACGCCGAATGGCTTAGACGATAGATGAGCCAGCCCTGCGCCACGATCTGCATCCAGGTGCCGATACTGGACGTACAGGCCCCGAACCACATGAGCCGGAAATCTCGATATTGAAAAGCCTTAAATACCCTGCGAAAAGTTGACCTGTCCATGTGCTCCGCGTGTCTTTAGTGTCCGGAGTCTATCTTCGCATGGGCAGTCGACTTCTGCTTTCTCTTCGGAACAACGTTAGGTCGACCCGGAGGTTAGTTGTCTATTCTGGGTGCGGGAAGGCTGAATTCGGGGCGACGCAAATGGGTTGTAGTTACTTCTCTTCGTTTTGGTGCAGTTGCTGCGCCAAATAGTTCTCGATGCCCATCTCACCGATGGCGTGGAGTTGGCCTTCCAGCCAGTCGATGTGGTGTTCTTCGTCTTTCAGAATCTTTTCCAGAAGTTCGCGCGATCCGTTGTCGCCTGCTTTTACGCAGGTTTCTATTCCGCCATTCAGGCGCTTGACCGCCTCGTACTCCAGGTTGAGGTCGTTCTCGAGTTGAGCTTTCACGGTCTGGCCGATATTGATCTTGAAGTAATCACTCATGTTGGGAGTGCCGTCGAGCAGGAGAATGCGCTCCATCAATTTCTCCGCATGGGTCATCTCTTCGATCGACTCAGCGCGAGTGTGCTTCGCCATTCTCTCGTAACCCCAGTTCTCGCACATTTCGGCGTGCAGGAAATATTGGTTGATGGCCGTCAGTTCGGCCTTCAACACCTGATTGAGTAGTGCAATGACGTTGGCGTCGCCTTTCATGGTTGACCTTTCAAAGCCAGGGCCTTTTTCTGTTGGACCGTCTGGCAACTCGAATGATACACCTGCTTCCCTCCCTGCCTCGCCTCACAGCGCCCTGTGACGGTCGTCACAGCGGGCCCGGGGAAAGAGGGCCACACTTAAACCAGAAGTTGGACGTTTAGCAGGAGGTGGCTATGAAGACCTCGCGCATCATAATTCTGGTTCTTACGTTTGTAGCACTGGTCCTGACCATACCGACGGCGGCCGCGGCGCAGAAATCCCAGCCAGGCGTTGCAGTTCCGAAGTATGATCGGGCGGCCGAAGCCACGTTCAAGGGAACAGTGGAAGAGGTGAGAGACCGTCAGTGCCCGGTGAGCGGGGGTATGGGCTCGCATCTGATTTTGCGGTTGTCTCCCAGCACCACGATTGAGGTCCACCTTGCCAGCACAAAATTCGTTAAGGCCTACGACCTTGTGTTCAACAAGGGCGACGAAGTCACGGTGGTTGGCACCAAAGTGCAATTTGAAGGTGTGGAAACCATCTTCGCTCGGGAAGTCACACGCGGCAGCGAGACTTTCGTCTTCCGCGACAAGGACGGCACGCCGATCTGGTAGCAGCCAGACGGCGCACCGGAGAGAAGTGGCAAACGCCTGGGCAGTTCTATGATTTAGTTCTGCCGACGACTTTGATCACCAAACTCCAGGTTCCGGTGATGTATGCGATCTTCGTGCTGGATCTTAAGATCCTGAAGTGGGACACCAAGCCAAGTGAGGGCGCTCCTGCGATTGTCTTGCCGCGTTGATCAGGCCTCGGTTGCACGCTGGCCGTGCGCAGGATCGATCATCGAAATCAAGTTGCCGGTTTGCTCGGGAGTGTGCAGTCCGCACTCGGTCTTGTTGAACCCGGACCAGCGGCCGGCTCGTGCATTTTCTCCAGGCTGCACGGTCCTCGTGCAATGCGTGCAGCCAATGCTGGGATAACCGCGATCGTGCAGAGGATTGTAGGGAAGGTCGTTGTCATGAATGTACTTCCAGACTTTTCCGGCGGTCCAATCGGCGAGCGGATTGATCTTGACCAGATGAAACTTCGCATCCCACTCTACCTTGAGCACACTGGCTCGGGCCGGGGTCTGGTCGCGACGGACGCTCGTTACCCACGCGCGCAGCTGCGAAAGTTTGTTTCGTAGCGGCTCGACTTTTCGAAGATTGCAGCAGGCGTCCGGGTCGCGCCCCCACAGCGCTGGTCCATGCAGGCGTTCCTGATCATCCGGCGTCACGGCGGACTTGAGCTTTTCCACTCTGATCCTGTAGCGTTTCTCAATTCGCTGCATAAGATCGTAGGTCTCGGGAAACAGGAAGTCAGTATCGAGCGTAAATACACGAAACTCTGGTTGCACCCTGGCGGCGATGTCAATGAGCGCTACACCTTCAGGTCCGAAGCCTGAAGCAATTTCGACGTACCCTCCGAACGTTACGAAAGCCCACCGCAACAAATCTTCGGGGTGCCACTGCTCGACTAGCTGATGAATTCTGTCCACGTTCTCTTTCATGCTCCTTGCTCCTCATCTCCGAGTCCGACGCTTGAACTGCGTGAAAGTTCTGATTCTGCATGCATCGCAAGGGAAGGTTCGCTCGAATTCCAACAGTTCCAAGCCGCTAGTTCTTCGGTCGAGAACCGATGTTCGGCATGGCGAACGACCTCTCCTATTACGAGCAGCGTCGGAGCGGGCAGGCGGGGAGCATCATCCAGGTTTTCTACCTTGGTTGAAAAGATTTGTTCCTCCGATGTTGTTGCGCGCGAAATGATCGCGCACGGTGTCTCATCTGGTAGCCCAGCACTTCGGAGCTTGCGAGCAATCTCCAAATAATTATGGCCGGGCATATAGATCACGATCGTGGCTCCCAAAGAAGCGAGAGCGCGCCAGTTGGTCGGGTCTTCTCCAGTAGCGGAATGTCCCGCGAGGAAAACCAAAGCGTGGGAAGACTGGCGATGGGTCAAGGGAATCTGTGTAGTCGACGCAGCCCCCAGAGCAGCCGTGATGCCCGGAACAATTTCAAACTCGATGTTCGCTTTACGCAGGGCAGCAATTTCTTCGCCGATGCGCCCAAAGATGAGCGGATCGCCGCCCTTGAGCCGCACTACCTGCAAACCGGATGCGGCCAGAGTGACCATGAGAAAGTTGATCTCTTCCTGGCTAATGTTCTTTCTTCCGCAGCGCTTGCCAACGTTGCGGATTTGCGCGTGTGCCGGGGCGAGCTCGAGAATCTGCGGGCCGACGAGATCGTCGTGCAATACGACATCCGCCTGCTTTAGCACCCGAACTGCTTTGAGAGTGAGTAGTTCGGGATCGCCGGGTCCGGCGCCGACCAGACAAACCTTGCCTGTCATACTGCGGCACCCCGCTTATTTGTGTTTGAGTCAGCCACGAGCGCGGCCTCGAATGCCTCGACGCTCGCCAGCGATTGCAATAGAAATCGCTTGCGTTCCGGATCGAGATCGCTGGCGAGGACTTTTCGTCGAGTCTCACCCAGTTCCGCAACCCAATGGGCATATCCCGCTCCGAACTGATGCTCCAGTTGTTGCCGGATTCTTTGAGCGAGAGACGGACTCTGCCCTGAGGTTGAAATGGCAATCTGCAGATCGCCGCGCTGGACCACCGCCGGATAATAGAAGTCGCACTGCTCGGGGACATCCACCACATTGCACAGAATGCCGCGGGCTCGTGCCTCGCCAAATACGAACTCATTCAGATCACGAGAAGATGTTGCCACCACAACCAGGAAAACGTTATCCAAATCCGAAAGCACAAAACCACGCTCTTCGAGTACTATTTCGCCGTTCCGCGCCCACTGGCGCACGGCTACGCTCGCTTTGTGCGCGACCACGTGTATTTTGGCTCCGGTCGGTAATAGTGCGCGAATCTTGGGTTCGCCGACTTGCCCGGCCCCGACGACTAGGACCTGGCGCCCATCCAGTTTCACGAACATTGGAAATAGACTCTTCATACAATTCACCTCTGGGCCATGACTAGCCTTCGATTCCGTGCGGCACGCGTCCCGGTGACAGATCTCGAGGCACTGGCTCAACCACATCTCCAGCCAGAAGTGCGCGTAACTCCGAATCGCCGTGGCGAGCGAAAAACTGACGCAGGTTCTCACCGCTGGAGTGTTCGATCAAATAGCGACGAAGGAGACGCTCAATCGCGTCCGGCACTTCGGTGGCAAGGCAGCGATACCCGATCGGCCTTGCGATCGACTGATGCAGGCCAACCGCGCCGCCCAGGCAGAAGTAATACGCGTCCAGCATGCGGTCGCCGACTTTCAACTTCTTGCCTTCGATCCCAATGTCGGCAATCCAGTGCTGGCCGCAACTATTAGGGCATCCGGTAACGTGCAGTTTCAGGTGCTGCTCGAACCCGGGAAGCCGCTCTTCCAGTTCCTCGACCAGCCATCGCGAAAAGCTCTTGGTCTCTGTGATCGCGAGCTTGCAGAACTCGGTGCCGCTGCAGGCAACGGCTCCACGCCAGAATGGCGAGCCGCCCACGCGTAATCCGATCACATCTAGTTCTTTGGCAAGCGATTCGGCCTGCAACCTCGGCACATTCACGACCAGGAGATTCTGCATGTTCGTGGTTCGCAATTCGCCGCTTGCAAAACGATCAGCGAGATCGGCGGCGTGGCGCATTTGCTCGGCTGTGATGCGTCCGCGTAAGACCGCTGCTCCCACGTAGCAATAGCCGGGCTGCTTCTGAGCGTGTATTCCGGTGTGATCACGATAAACGTCAGACGGCGCTTCTTCGGACACGGACGGATCCAAACGAAATCCGGTTCGACGCTCGAGTTCTTCCTGGAAATCGTCGGCGGTCCAGCCGTGTCGCAGGAAGAGGAACTTGAGCCGCGCCCGCTCACGATGCTCCCGCAATTGGCTCGACTCGCGAAAGAGTTCCGCGATGCCTCTGATCACTGGCTCGACCTGGTTCCAGCGCACGAACGCATTCAGACGGGTTGCAAGGTGGGGTTCGGCCGAGAGACCGCCGCCCACCCGTAACGAGAAGCCGGTTTCAGGTTTTCCGTTAAGCGTGCGCGTGACCGCGGTCAACCCAACGTCGTTGATCTCGGGGTAGGCACACCAGACCCGGCATCCGGTGATCGAGATTTTGAACTTGCGGGGTAGATTGTAAAAGTCTGGATTACCGGCAAGCATCTGTGTGGCAGCCAGTGCGAGCGGCGACGCATCGCAAATTTCGTCGCCATCCACTCCGGCAACGGGGCAGCCGGTGACGTTTCGTGTAACGTCCCCGCAAGCGCCCATGGTGTTCAGGCCGCACTGCCACAGAGCCTCCAGAATCTCCGGAAGCGCTTCTATGGTTACCCAGTGCAGTTGGATATTCTGCCGCACGGTCAGGTCGGCAATCCCACGAGCATGACGCTGGGTCAAATCAGCGATGGTTCGGAGTTGGGAGGAATTCAGAATGCCATTCGGAATCCGGATGCGAAGCATAAAGCACGGCAACGCCTTGCCCTCGCCGCCTTTTCCGCCAACCACGCCGTCGCCATCTCCCTGCGTGTAAACTCCCCACCAGCGGAAGTATGTTCCCAGCCACTCGGGTGGGATAGAAGCAAAACCCGTTCGCGCGAAGCCCCGGATTTCGTCGAGCGCCTCCCACGGGTTTTTCTCCCGCTTGAGGCGCTCGACTCGCTGTGCCTTGGTCTCGGTTTCAGTTTGTGCCATAAAAAGAAAAACCCACCGCCAGCTTTCTACTGGCGGTGGGTTGATAAGTGCTGGAACTAAGAAACTTTTAGGTCAGCAACCTCCCGGCGCCAGAAGACACGACCGCGCAACAACAAGTACAACAGCACATGCGGTCGAAGTTCTTCTGGTACAGGTCAAACATTTATGTCGTCGATTCTAGGGGCTCGCCCCTCCACTGTCAAATTCGTGTACTCGTCCAGTAGATGGGTGACACTTTCATTCCTTTCGTGGGGGTGAGATTTGCCGCAGGAACTGCTGCGGGG
>Ga0209415_10004084_pt1 | contig 26873 bp, 23 predicted proteins | sample PeaSoiSIISIP2007_FD_187696 | JGI IMG/M metagenome (GOLD analysis project Ga0209415, IMG submission 187696) | Peat soil microbial communities from Weissenstadt, Germany - SII-SIP-2007 (SPAdes) (version 2) | ecosystem: Environmental > Terrestrial > Soil > Wetlands > Peat | place: Germany... | reverse complement strand
CGAAGCTGAGAGCCAATCCGGCGACGCTGTGGATCGGCGTGGCGCTGGTGGCGGTTACCCTCCTGACGCTGCCGTTCGCGCTGGCCGCGATCGGCACCGCTTGGGTACGGATCATGAATCTCGCGATCCTGTTCACGCTGCTTTCGCTCGGGCTCAACATCGTCGTCGGTTATGCCGGCCTGCTCGATCTCGGCTACATCGCGTTTTACGGGGTCGGCGCCTATACCTACGCGCTGCTTGCCTCCCCGCAGTTCGACATTCATCTGCCGTTCTGGGTAATTCTGCCGATTGGGGCGTTCGTTGCGTGCATATTCGGTGTGTTGCTCGGTGCGCCGACATTGAAACTGCGCGGCGACTATCTGGCGATAGTCACGCTCGGCTTCGGCGAAATCGTCCGCATCTTCTTCAACAACCTGTCGCAGCCGATCAACATCACGAACGGCCCGCAGGGCATCTCGCTCATCGATCCGTTTCGCATCGGCGGCTTCAGCTTCAATCAGAGCGAGACGCTGCTCGGGCTTAACTTCAGCGGGCCGATCAAGTATTACTACCTTTTGCTAGCCGTGCTGCTCGCGGTAGTGGTGATCAATGTGCGGCTGCAGGATTCGCGTATCGGGCGCGCGTGGCAGGCGATCCGCGAGGACGAGGTCGCGGCGGGCGCGATGGGAATCAATACTACCCATGTCAAGCTGCTCGCGTTTGCGATGGGCGCTTCGTTCGGCGGCATCGCTGGCGGCATGTTCTCCGCGATCCAGGGGTTCATCAGCCCCGAAAGCTTCGTGCTGGTCGAATCGATCATGGTGCTGTCGATGGTGGTGCTAGGCGGCATGGGCAACATCTGGGGCGTGATCCTCGGCGCGCTGCTGCTGTCGTTCGTGCCCGAGATCCTGCGTCACACCGTCGAACCGCTGCAGCGCTTCCTGTTCGGGAAGCCGCTCATCGAACCGGAAGTCATCCGCATGCTGCTGTTCGGCTTGGCGCTTATGCTTATGATGCTGTTCCGCCCGGCCGGCTTGTGGCCGTCGAAAGTGCGCAAACGGGAGTTAGCGGAATGAGTTACCGAGCAGGGGCCCCGCTTCGCGGGGATGAGAGCAAAGCGAATTCCGCACACCGCCGACACGATGTGCCAAAACCGGGATATGCGGTTATGGAGGCGGCCGAATGACGACGTTGCTTGAAGCGAGGAACATCAGCAAGCGTTTTGGCGGGCTCGAGGCGCTGACCGACGTCTCGCTCGCGATCAAGCCCGGTGAAATCTACGGACTGATCGGTCCCAACGGTGCCGGCAAGACGACTTTCTTCAACGTGCTGACCGGCTTTTATCGGGCCGACAACGGCGAGCTCGTGTTCGACGGCGCACGGCTAGACGTCAACGCGCCGTACCAGGTTGCTGCGGCAGGCATCGCACGCACGTTCCAGAACATCCGGCTCTTTGGCAACATGAGCGCGCTCGAGAACGTGATGGTCGGGCGTCACTTGCGCACGCACGCCGGCGTGATTGGCGCCGTGCTGCACACCGCCCGCGCGCTCGACGAGGAACGCGCGATCCACGAACGCGCCTATCGCCTGCTCGAATACATCGGCCTCGCCACGCACCAGCACGATCTCGCGCACAATCTGCCGTACGGCGACCAGCGCCGGCTCGAGATCGCGCGCGCGCTGGCGACCGAGCCCAAATTGCTCGCGCTCGACGAGCCGGCGGCCGGCATGAATGCGACCGAAACCACGACGCTACGCGCACTGCTGGAGCGCATCCGCGCCGACGGCACGACGATATTGCTGATCGAGCACGACGTGAAGCTCGTCATGGGGCTGTGCGACCGCGTTGCGGTGCTCGATTACGGCAAGAAGATTGCCGAAGGCAAGCCCGCGGAAGTACAACGCGATGCCGCCGTCATCGAAGCCTATCTCGGAGGCGTGCTTGCTTGAGGTCAACACCGGCCCGGCTGTAGAAACACGCGAACCGATGCTCGCGGTTAGCGCGTTACGCGTTGCCTATGGCGGCATCAACGCCGTCAAGGGCGTCGACTTCGCGGTCAACGCCGGCGAAATGGTGACGCTGATCGGCGCCAACGGCGCCGGCAAGACCACAACTCTGAAAGCCCTGACCGGGTTGGTGCGCCCCGCCGCCGGCCACGTCCGTTACAATGGCGCTGATGTCACGGCTTTGCCGTCGCATCGGCTGGTTGCGCTCGGCATCGCGCTGGTACCCGAAGGCCGCGGCATATTTCCGCGCCTCACGGTCGAGGAAAACCTCGCCATGGGCGCCTACAGCCGCGACGACGGGGCGGCGATCCGCACCGACCGCGACCACGTGTTCGGGCTGTTCCCGCGGCTTGCCGAGCGCCGCCGCCAGGTCGCGGGCACGCTGTCGGGCGGAGAACAACAGATGCTCGCGATCGGCCGCGCGCTGATGAGCCGGCCCAGGCTGCTGCTGCTCGATGAGCCGAGCATGGGGCTGGCGCCGTTGCTGGTGCAGAAGATATTCGAGACCATCCGCGCGGTCGCCAGCGCAGGCGTGACCATACTACTGGTCGAGCAGAATGCGAAGCTCGCGCTCGAAATCTGTGATCGCGGCTATGTGATGGAAAGCGGGGAAATAACTTTGCAAGATAACGCGCCGGCGCTGCTCGCCAATCCGCAGGTGCGCCGCGCTTATCTCGGCGAATAGAACGGGAATTATGAACAAATCTGAAACCCTGCATAACGCGTTACTAGGCCTCGCTGCGGCTGCGCTGGTCGCCGCGCTGGGATTCCTGTACTACAAGACCCAGGCGGTCGATCTGCGCGAGCAGAACGAGATCCTCGGGTACTTGCGCGAACTGAAGGAAATCGACGGCCGCTGGGACGTCGACGTGCTGCGCGCCCGCATCGAGCTTGGCTCGGCTGAATTGCCATCGATCAACCGCACCGCGGCCGCCAGCAAAGCGCTGCAAAGCCTGGCGACGGCGGTGCAAAACACACAAAGTGCGGCGCTGAATGCCGGGTTGCCGGAACTCAGCAAGGCGATACTGCAGAAAGCCGAGCTGATCGACAAGTTCAAGGCCGCGAACGCCGGCGCCAAAGCAGGGCTGGACGGATTGGTGCGTAATGCCGCCGAGCTCAGTACGCAGGCTGCCCAACTCAAGCCGCGATCGCCGGCGCTCGACGCCGCACTCAATCACCTCGCCGCGACCGCGCCGCAGTACTACTGGCTCGGGCAGGACGCGCAGCGTCAGAGCATCGAGTCGGCGCTCGGCGACTTGCAGAACTCTGCGTCGGCGCTGCCCGAGGCTATGCGCATCAAAGCCGAGCAGGCGCGTAACGCCGGCGAGGTTCTGCTCAAGCACAGGCCCGCCGAGCAGGAACTGTTTGCCAAACTTGCATTTCTGACTTCGGGTCCGCGCCTCGACACCCTGACGTTCTCGTTCAACCGCGAACTCGAAGCGACACTGCAGGACAAGGAGCGTTTCCGCGTTTACCTGATCTACTACGCCGGCGCGCTTTTGATTCTGCTCGCCTATCTGGGCGCCAAGCTCAAGGCCGCCAATATAAGCCTGGAGCACCGCGTCCAGGAACGCACGCGCGAGCTGTCTGAAGCGTTGCGGCACCTCAAGGAATCCGAGGCGCAGTTGATCCAGTCGGAGAAAATGTCGTCGCTCGGCCAGATGGTGGCAGGCGTCGCGCATGAGATCAACACGCCGCTCGCCTACGTCAAGAACAGCCTCGGCACCGTCGCCGACAAGCTGCCCGACCTCGGGACCGCGATCGAGCGCTGCGAGAAGCTGCTCGCGCTGCTGCAGGCCGGCAGTAATGCCAACGCCGAGGAGCTTTCGCGCCAATTCGTGCTGGTGTCAGGCCAGATCGCGCAACTCAGGCAGCAGCGCGTGATGGAGGAATTGAGCGGCTTGGTCAAGGACGGCCTCTACGGCACCGGCCAGATGGCCGAGATCGTCGGCAACCTGAAAGATTTCAGCAGGCTCGACCGCAGCAAAGTGACGAGCTTCAATTTGAACGAGGGCCTCGGCAGCACGCTGCTGCTCGCCAAGCACCTGCTCAAATCGGTCACCGTCAACAAGCAGTTCGGCGACATCCCCGCAATCGTCTGCTCGCCGTCGCAGATCAACCAAGTGTTCCTGAACCTGATCACCAACGCGGTGCAGGCGATGGAGAACGGCAAGGGCACGATCACCCTCGCGACGCGCAGCGACGGCGGCGGCGTCGCGGTCGAGGTGACGGACAACGGCAAAGGCATCGCGCCAGAAGTGCTGCCGAAGATTTTCGACCCGTTCTTCAGCACGAAGGAAATCGGCAAAGGCACCGGGCTCGGACTGTCGATATCCTACAAGATCGTCCAGCAGCATGGCGGCCGCATCGACGTCGAATCGCAGCCCGGCGCCGGCACCAAATTCACGGTGTGGTTCCCGCTCAAGCCGCCAGCCGAAGCCGGGCTTTCCGCCTAGTGCCGTTCCAACTATTTCGAGCTATCTATGATGCGTGATCTAGGCACGATATTCAGCAGAAGGATCCTCGTGGTCATTAAGCCAATCAAGTTGGAACGGCACTAGCTCAGCGCCATGCCGTCACCGGAAAAAATCGGTAAATATGAAATTCAGGACGTGCTCGGCAAGGGCGCCATGGGTGTCGTCTACAAGGGCTGGGACCCGGCGATTTCGCGCGGCGTCGCGATCAAGGCGATCACCAAGTCGTCGCTCGACGCCGGCGAGCTGAAGCATGTGATAAACCGCTTCCGGCACGAAGCCCAGGCGGTCGGCCGCCTCGTGCATCCTCGCATCGTGCAGATTTACGATTTCGGCGAGGACGACCAGGTCGCCTACATCGTGATGGAACTCGTCAATGGCAAGACGCTCGCGCAGCACCTCGAGCAGGAAATCAGTTACGAAATCCGCGAAGTCGGCGAAATCATCCGCCAGCTGCTCGACGGCATCGGTCACGCGCACGCCGAAGGCGTCATCCACCGCGACATCAAGCCGTCGAACATCCTGATCAACAGCGACGGCCGCATCAAGATCAGCGACTTCGGCATCGCGCACATCGAGTCCTCGAACCTGACGCAGGTCGGAGACGTGCTCGGCACGCCGCACTATATGGCGCCCGAGCAGTTTCTCGGCGCCGATGTCGATGTGCTGGCCGATCTGTTTTCGATCGGCGTCATCGCCTACGAGCTGCTGACAGGCAGGAAGCCGTTCACCGGCAACACCGCGACCGTGATGCAGCAGGTGCTGAACGCGCGACCGCCCGACCCGTCGCAGCTTAACCCGAAGCTGTCGCCGCTGATGGACCGCGTGCTGCACAAGGCGCTCGCCAAGAAGCGCGAGGAACGCTTTCAGAGCGCGCGTGAATTCTCCGACGCATTTCGCGAGGCGCTCGATGCATCGCTTAACCTTGGAATTGCCGAACCTGTCCCAGTGGCGCCTGACAGCACGGCGCTGCTCAGCGCAGCGCGATTGCTCAATGCGGCGCCCGCGGCAAAGCCCGCGCAGCCGGCCGGCGATGCACCCCCGGCTTTGACCGGCGACAGCGCCATCAGCCTCGATACCAGCGTCAAGAAAGCGCGGCTGCTGGTGATCGACGACGAGGAACGCATCTTGACTGCGCTCAAGTCGCTGTTCCGCAGCCGCTATCACGTTTTCACCACTACCGACGGTTACAAGGCGCTCGATTTCATCCGCAGATATCACATGCACGTGATCATCAGCGACCAGCGCATGCCTGTGATGCTGGGCGTCGAGCTGTTGCGCCAGTCGCGCGAGATTTCACCGCGCAGCGTGCGCATTCTGCTGACCGGCTATTCCGACCTGGCGGCAATCGTCGGCTCGATCAACGACGGCGAGGTTTACCGCTTCATCAGCAAACCGTGGGACAACAGCGAGCTGCAGACCATCGTTGCCGAAGGCGTGACGATCGCGCTCGAGCTCGCCGACACCAAGGCTGCAACGGTCGAACTGCCGCAGAAAATGGACGCCGGCGTGCTGGTCATCGACAGGGATGACGAGATTTTCCGCGTCGCGCGCGAGCTGATCGGCGGACTGTGTCCGGTCATCTATGCCGCCGATCTCGACGCCGCGCTGGCGGCCATGCAGGCACAGGAAATTGCGGCCGTAATCACCGACGTCGAAGCCGGCCACGAGCAACTGACCGCAATGTTGAAGCTTTTGAAACAGGAAAATCCGCAGATCCTGACTATCGTAGTCACCACTGCGTCGGACTCGGAGCTCGTGATCGAGCTCATCAACCAGGCGCAGATCTTCCGCTTCCTGAACAAGCCGGTGAACGTACGGCTGTTGAAGGGGCACGTGCACTCCGCGCTGCAGCGCTACCTCACTTACAAGCAGGCGCCCAAGCTCGTCGACGCGCACCGCGTTCAGCCGGCCGAACAGGTGCGCTCATCCTCGCTCGGCCAGCGCATCCTCGACGGCATCAAAACGCTGCACGGGCGCTGGTTTGGGGCGAGTGAAAACTAGTGCCGTTCCAACTTGATTAGCCTAACGACCACGAAGATCCTTCTGCTGAATATCGTGCCGCGATCACGCATACAGATAGCACGGAATAGTTGGAACGGCACTAGTCTCGTCCGAGCCAGTCTTTCCCGGTCAGAAAGTCGCTGTAAAGCCTCGCTTCCGCGCTGCCCGGCGCGGGTTGCCAGGCGTAGCGCCATTTCACAACGGGCGGCAGCGACATCAGGATAGCTTCGGTGCGCCCGCCCGACTGCAGACCGAACAACGTACCGCGATCGTAAACCAGGTTGAACTCGACGTAGCGCCCGCGGCGGTAGGCCTGCCAGTCGCGCTCGCGCTCGCCGTACGGCAGGTCTTTGCGGCGCTCGAGTATTGGCAGGTAGGCGTCCAGAAAATGATCGCCGACGCTTTGCTGGAGCCTGAAGCATGTCGCGAAATCGGGCGCGTTCAGATCATCGAAGAAGATGCCGCCGATGCCGCGCGGCTCCCCGCGGTGCTTGAGGTAAAAATATTCGTCGCACCATTTCTTGTAGCGGGCATACCAATCCGCGCCGAAGGGGCCAAGCGCATCGCGGCAGGCGCGGTGAAAATGGATCGCATCCTCCTCGAAACCGTAGTAAGGCGTCAAGTCCATCCCGCCGCCGAACCACCACGCCGGCTGCGCCGCATCGGCGGACGGCTGCGCGACGAAGAAGCGCACGTTCATGTGTACCGTCGGTGCGTAGGGGTTTCGCGGATGCAGCACCAGCGATACGCCCATCGCATCCCAGCTGCGCCCGGCCAGCTCGGGGCGCGACGCGGTCGCCGACGCTGGCAGGCTCTTGCCCATGACATGCGAGAAATTGACGCCCCCGCGCTCGAACACCCCGCCTTCCTCGATCACGCGGCTATCGCCGCCGCCGCCCTCCGGGCGCTGCCAGCTGTCGCGCTTGAAATCCTTGCCGTCGAGCGCAGCGAGCCGCGCGACGATGCGCTGTTGCAGACCGGTCAGGTAATTTTTTACCGCCGCAAGGTTTACGCGCGGCACCGGTGCGACGGCTGGCGGCATCGTGTCAGTTCGCGTTTTTCTTGAGACCGAGCGCTTGCATCATCTGCGCGATGTCGGCGTCGTCCTTGGCGATTACTTTGCCGAATTCGGCCGCCGGCAGATACGCCGGAGTCACCAGCAACTGCTCGCTGGATTTTGCAAACTCGGGGCTCGTGACCGTCCGGCGAATCGCACTCTCGAGCTTCGCGATGACCGCTGGTGGCGTGCCTTTCGGTACGGCGATGCCGCGCCACAGCTCGGCCGCGATGTTGTAGCCCTGTTCCCGGGCAGTCGGGACGTCCGGAAAAATGGGGTCCCGCTTCGCGCTCAACGCCGCCAGCACTCGCAGCGAGCCCGCCTTGACGAGAGATGCGAGCGCGCCCGGCAGTTGCACGACCGCTTGCACGTGCCCGCCGAGCAGGCTCGGGACCACCTGCGCAGCGCTGAACGGCACGTCGATCACCTCGGCGCCAGCCGGTTTGAACAGCGACACCGAGGTGAAATGCGTATGGCTGCCCACGCCTGAATTGCCGACCGTAACTTTGCCCGGGTTGGCTTTGACAAAAGCGACGAACTCACGCAGGTCTTTCCACGGCGAGTCGGCCTTGACCACCAGCAGCGGTGTTTCGACCTGCACCTGCGCCACCGGCATGAATGCCTTGTAATCGAACGCCAGTGTCCCGGAATGGTAGGTCGTCGAGATCGAATTCGAATTCCACACCAGGTGATGACCATCCGCGCTTTGCGCGGCCGCATATTTGTAGCCGATCGCGCCGCCCGCGCCCGGCCGGTTGACGACGACGATATTGGTGTTGAGCTGTTTGGCCATGCCCTCGGCAAGCACGCGCGCAGTCACGTCAGCCGAAGTACCAGCGGGAAACAGGACCGTCATCTCGATCGGTTTGTTGCCCGGAAATTCTTCCTGCGCGTACGCGGCTGCCTGCACCGCGAGCGCGATCACCGCGGCAATGAGTGCAATCCGCTCGTGCCGCGCCCATTTCGGTGTACGCATGATCTCTCCTCGGGTTTTTATTCTGTGGCTGCACGCAAAACACAGCGCGTCATTGCTCCGTTTGTGCTCGGTACCCACCGGTGCTAGTGACGCATCTTGACCACGACCTTGATCGCGTCCTCGATCCGCTCGCGCGCATACTTGATCGCGGTCGGCACGTCTTCCAGCGGGAACGTATGCGTGTGGATGAGCCTCGCGTTGAAGCGCTTCTGCTGCATGAACGCGCAAGCGCGGTGGGTCGCGCTCTTGCCTTCGCCGCGGATGCCGAACACGTAAATATTGTTGCGCACGAGATAGGCGACGTCGACCGGCACCGGCTCCTGCGGGAACGCAGCGAGGCAAATGCGGCCGCCGCGGTTCAGCATGCGCGCGGCTTCGTTCACCGCGTTCGGCGCGCCCGAGCATTCGAGCACGTAATGGGCGCCTTGGTCGCGCGTAATGCGCTTGACCGCCTCGACCGCGTCTTCCTTGCGCACGTTGACGACGTGGTCGGCACCAAGCTTGGTGCCGATCTCGAGCCGGTTGTCGCGCGTGCCGGTCAGAATCACCGGTTGCGCGCCGAGCGCCTTGGCGACGCCGACGCCCATCAGCCCGATCGGCCCGGGCCCCATCACGACCACCGTCTGGCCGGCGACCAGTCCACCCATCACGTCGAGCCCGTACATTGCGGTGCCGGCGGTGACGACCAGTGTTGCTTCCTCGTCGCTCATGTCGTCCGGGACGTGCACCATGGTATTGATGTTATTGACCGCGTACTCGGCGAATCCGCCGTCGGTGGTGAAACCGTTGGCGCGATGCCCCTTGTTGCGATCGCCGTAATTCATGCCGTAATTCAGGCACGCGGTATACATGCCCTCGCGGCAGCGCTCGCAACGGCCGCAACCGGCATGAATTTCGACGGTGACGCGATCGCCGACGTCGAATTCGTCGACGCCGGGGCCGAGCTTGACCACCGTGCCCATGTACTCGTGGCCCGGCGTGAAGTTTTTGTTGAACGGATCGCCGCCCTGGATCAGGGCCGGCGGTCCGTGCTGGATGATTTCGAGGTCTGTCGCGCACACGGCGATCGCGTCGATGCGCACCAGCACTTCAGCCTGACCCGGTTGCGGTACCGGCTTCTCGACGAGCGTCAATTCACCGGGATTACCGAGCACCCAGGCCTTCATTTTCCCGGGTATCGCCATGTTTTTCGTTTGGCCCGTGTTCGCCATGGACTGGCCTCCTCTTGCATTTCGGGGTGCGCGCCTTGCGCTGGTCACGATACCGAGATAACAGGCGCAATGGCCAAATCATTCTAGCACGCAGCATGCCGCATTCAGTACGCGGCGCGTGGTGTCAGCGGCGCTGGCTGTGAATTGCGCGGTGACCTATGTCCCGCCGCATCTGCATGCCGTCAAAACGGATCTGCTCGGCGATTGCATAGGCGCGGCGCTGTGCCATTTTGACGTTGTGGCCGAGCGCTGTCACGCACAGCACGCGCCCGCCGCTGGTAACGACCTGCTTGCCGTTGAGCGCGGTCCCGGAGTGAAACACGTGATAGTCGTCGCTCGCTGTTGTATGCACTGGCGGCAAGCCGGTGATCGCGTCGCCCTTGCGCGGCGCATCGGGATAGCCATGGGCGGCGAGCACGACGCCAAGCGCGGCGCGCGTGTCCCACTCGGCCTCGACTTTATCGAGCGTGCCGGCAAGCGCGTGCTCGACGAGCGCATAGAGGTCGCTTTTCAGGCGCAGGATGATCGGCTGTGTCTCGGGGTCCCCCAGGCGGCAATTGAATTCGAGCACTTTGACCTGGCCGTCCCTGCCTATCATCAGCCCGGCGTAGAGGAAGCCGACGAACGGCGCACCTTCATGCTCCATGCCGGCGACCACCGGCTGGATCACTTCGCGCATCACTTTGGCGTGAATGCCGGGCGTCACTACCGGTGCCGGCGAATACGCGCCCATGCCGCCGGTGTTGGGGCCCTGATCGCCGTCCTTCAATCGCTTGTGATCCTGGCTGGTCGCAAGCGGCAGCGCGTGCTTGCCGTCGACCATCACGATGAAGCTCGCCTCCTCGCCATCGAGAAAATCCTCGATCACGACGCAAGGGCCAGCCTCATTGTGCCGAATCGCCATCTTGTTATCGGCGAGCAGCATGTCGATCGCGTCATGCGCCTGATGCAAGTCGGTGGCGACGACCACGCCCTTGCCGGCAGCGAGCCCGTCGGCTTTGATCACGATCGGTGCGCCGCGTGTGTCGATATACTGGTGCGCGGCCCGCGCGTCGGTGAACGTCTGGTATTCGGCCGTTGGAATGCGATGGCGCTGCATGAAGCTCTTCGCGAAATCCTTCGAGCTTTCCAGCTGCGCCGCACGCCGCACGGGGCCGAAAATTTTGAGCCCGGCGGCGTGGAATGCGTCGACGACGCCGGCAGCAAGCGGCGCTTCGGGCCCGACCACTGTAAGCGCGATTTGTTCTTTTGTTGCGAACTCGACGAGTCTGGCGTGATCGGTGATATCAACGTTATCGAGACCGTCTTCGAGCGCGGTACCTGCATTGCCGGGGGCGACAAACACTTTCGAAATGCGCGGCGACTGCGCGAGCTTCCACGCCAGCGCATGCTCGCGCCCGCCGCCGCCAATGACGAGTAATTTCATAACGGCGGGGGGCGGAAACAGCCCCCAGTAATGACGCGCCCGGACGAGCGCGTCAAATTCTTCGCCTCACTTCTCACCCCTCGCCTCTAATGCGCTTCCGGCACGTCAGTGCCGAAAGTGCCGGTAACCGGTGAACGCCATTGCGATGCCGCGCTCGTCGGCGGCGGCGATCACTTCCTCGTCGCGCAAGCTGCCGCCGGGCTGGATCACCGCGATTGCGCCGGCCTCGGCAACAACGTCGAGCCCGTCGCGGAATGGAAAGAACGCGTCGGACGCGACCACCGAGCCCGCCAGCGACAAGCCAGCGTGCTTGGCCTTGATCGCGGCGATGCGCGCCGAATCGACACGGCTCATCTGACCGGCGCCGACGCTGAGCGTCTGCCCATGGCCTGCAAACACGATCGCGTTGGATTTGACGTATTTCGCGACGCACCAGGCAAACAACAGGTCGTCCTGCTGCTGCGGCGTCGGTTTGACCTTGGTCACCACCTTCAGTTGCGCCGCGTTGATATTCAACTTGTCAGGCGTCTGCACCAGCAATCCGCCGCCGACGCGCTTGGTGTCAAACAAATTGGCGCCGGCGGCGAGCGGCACCTCAAGCACGCGCACGTTTTCTTTTTTCGCGAGCGCTTCTTTCGCCCCGGCCGATACCTTGGGTACAACCAGCACTTCGACAAATTGTTCGCTGACCACCTGCGCCGTCGCGGCGTCGAGCTCGCGGTTGAGCGCAATGATGCCGCCGAACGCCGAAGTCGGATCGGTCGCGAATGCCAGCCGGTAGGCGTCGATCGCATTAACGGCGATCGCGACACCGCACGGATTCGCGTGCTTGATGATCGCGCACGCCGCCTTATTGTCAAATGAGCCGAACGTCTTCACGCATTCCCACGCCGCGTCGGCGTCGGCGATGTTGTTGTACGACAGCTCCTTGCCCTGCAGCTGCGTGTAGCGTGCGAGGCTGCCCGGCGCCGGCTCGAGATCTTTGTAGAACGCCGCGTTCTGGTGCGGGTTCTCGCCGTAACGCAGCATCTGCATGAGCTCGAAATTGAGATTCAGCCGCTGCGGAAACACGGCCCGCGTGCCGTCGGCGGCGAGCGAGGTCAGATAATTGCTGATCGCGCCATCGTAGGCGGCGGTGTGCGAGAACGCTTTCTGCGCGAGCTTGAAACGCGCGGTCGCGCCGATAGACCCGTTCGCCGCCTGCATTTCCTTGAGGACCGCGCTGTAATCGGCGGGATCAGTGACGACCGCGACGTGCGTGTGATTCTTGGCCGCGCTTCTAACCATCGCCGGCCCGCCGATATCGATGTTCTCGATCGCCTCTTCCGGCGTGCAGCCAGGGCGCGCGACAGCCTGGCCGAATGGATAGAGGTTGACCACTACGAGGTCGATCGGAGCAATGCCGGCGGCATTGATCGCGCTCACGTGCGCCGGAGAGTCGCGCCGTGCCAGGATACCGGCGTGGATCTTGGGATGCAGCGTCTTGACCCGGCCGTCGAGCATCTCGGGAAAGCCGGTGTGGTCAGATACTTCGGTGACCTTGATGCCGCTGTCTTTGAGCAGCTTGGCAGTGCCGCCGGTCGCCAGCATCGCCACGCCAAAGCCGGCCAGGCCGCGCGCGAATTCAACGAGTCCGGTCTTGTCGGAAACGCTGATCAGCGCGGTCTTGATGACGGTCATAAAAGCAGGATTAAGGATTGAGTTATAAGGATTGAGAAAACTCGATCCTCAGTCCTCGATCCTCAATCCTAGCCTTTGATGCCGTGCGCTTTCATTTTCTTGCGCAGCGTATTGCGGTTGATTCCAAGCACCTGCGCGGCGTGCGACTGGTTGCCCTGCAGGCGGTGTAATATGGTCTCGAGCAGCGGCTTTTCGACGCAGTTGATCACCATGTCGTAGACGCCGCGCGCCTTCTCCCCATCGAGATCCTTGAAGTACCCGTCGATTGCCTTGCGCACGAAGCGGGCCATTTCGTTGTCGTTCATCATCATGCCGCTAGTTCCTCTACATAGATCAGCCGCTGGCCGTAGCTTGCCAACTCCCCAAAAAATTCATTGACCGCCGCCAGCTGCTCGGCGCAGGTCTGCAACTGGTTCATTGCGTGGCGAAACGCCGCCGAGCCGGCAAGCCCTTTGGTGTACCACGAGATGTGCTTGCGCGCGACGCGCACGCCGGTGTGCTCGCCGTAGAACGCATAAAGGTCGTGCAGATGCGCAACCAGCACCCGGTGGATTTCCTCGACCTCGGGCGGCGGCAGATGGGCGCCGGTCGCGAGATAGTGCTCGATCTCGCGGAAGATCCACGGCCGGCCCTGCGCCGCACGCCCGATCATCACGGCGTCAGCGCCGGTGTATTCGAGCACGTGTTTTGCCTTCTCCGGCGTGGTGATGTCGCCATTGGCGACCACCGGAATGTTCACCGCCGATTTGACCGCGGCAATGGTGTCGTATTCGGCATCGCCGGCATAGCCACAGGCTCGCGTGCGGCCATGCACCGCGAGCAGCTGAATACCGGCGTCCTCGGCCAGTCTGGCGACACGCACAGCATTTTTGTTGCCGCGGTCCCAGCCGGTGCGGATCTTGAGCGTGACCGGAACCTTAACCGCGCCGACTACCGCCTCGACGATGCGCCTGACCAGCGGCTCGTTCTGTAGCAGCGCTGAGCCGGCCATCACGTTACAGACCTTCTTGGCTGGGCAACCCATGTTGATGTCGATGATCTGCGCGCCCCCATCGACGTTGAATTGCGCGGCTTCCGCCATCATCGCCGGCTCGGCGCCCGCAATCTGCACCGAAACCGGATCGACTTCGCCAGCGTGGTTCGCGCGGCGGCGTGTTTTCTCGGAGCCCCACAGCAGTGAATTGCTGGCGACCATTTCCGACACCGCCATGCCGGCGCCCATGCGCTTGCAAAGCTGGCGGAACGGGCGATCAGTGACGCCGGCCATCGGCGCGACCACCAGATTGTTCTTCAGTTGATACGGGCCGACATGCATCGCGCGGATTCGAGCGTTACCGAGAAAAAAATTTCGGGAAGGGCGTAATTGTAATCTCGTCGCTGCGACAAGAAAAGCGAATCGAGCAAATTATTTTCTCAACCGCACGCGCCGAACATCATACGGCGCACCAGGAAATTTTTTGCCGGTGGAATGCCACCCAACGCGGCGAGTCCGATGCCGCGCACAGGGTTGAGCAGCGGGATGTCATTGGAAAACAACCGGATCAGTGAATCAGTGAATAAAATGGTCGCGGTTCGATCGAAACGGCGTTGCGAGCAATAGGCATTCAGCAGCGTAGCGCTGCCGGGATCGCCTGCGCCGCGCGTCACGATGGCATGCGCAAGTTCCCACGCGTCGCGCAAACCGAGATTGAATCCCTGACCCGCGACCGGATGCAATATCTGTGCCGCATTGCCGATCAGCACCGTGCGCGGCGCAACTGGCCGCGACGCATATTTCAGAACCAGCGGAAACACCTGGCGCCGGCCGAGCAAACGGAACGCGCCGAGCGCGGCGCCGAACGTAGCGTGCAGGCGCGTGCAAAATTGCACTTCACCGAGAGTCGTCAGTTCTTGCGCGCAGTCGATGGCCGCGGTCCACACCAGCGACCAGCCGCGGTCCGTCGGCAGCAATGCAAGCGGGCCTGCGGGCGTAAAGCGTTCAAACGCACGGTTTTGGTGCGCTTCATCGGTCGCGACATCGCACACCAGCGCCGCCTGCCGGTAGTCGCGCGTTTTAACATGCAACAAGTTCAGGTTTGCGCCGCCGTCGGCAATCACAACCAGGCGCGCATGAAGTTGCCGCAGACCGCCCCCGCAGTCAACGCTCACCGTCGCGCCAGTGGCGTCGCCGCCTACCGCGCGCACCGCGCAGCCTGCCATCACATTCACCGCTCTGCTCTCGAGCACCGTAGTAAGCGCACGCTGCAATGCGGCGTAGCCGGCCACGTAACCGAGTGCGGGCACGCCAGCTTCCGCTGCGTCCAATTCGACGCGGCCAAACCCGCGCTGCTGCGAAACTGAAACGTGCCGGATCGGCGTCATCGAAGCAAGCAACGACCATGCGCCGAGCCGCTCTAGAACCAAACGGCTGCCGTGCGAAAGCGCAATGGTGCGCGCATCGTCTACTTCGACAGCGCGAGGCCGCGCTTCGAGCAGCGCCACGCGCAGTGTCCCGTCGCGCGGGCCGCTGTCGCGCAGACCCAAGGCCAATGCGGAGCCCACCGGGCCGCCGCCGGCAATGATGATGTCGTATGGCTCAGCCACGCATCAGCGCTTCGATGTCGGCGACCGTTTTCGGCGCTGGCTGGGTCAGCACCTCGTTGCCCGCCGCCGTCACCAGTACATCGTCTTCGATGCGGATGCCCATGTTGGCGAAGCGCTCGGGAATGCCGTCGCCGGCGCGAATATAGCAGCCCGGCTCGACCGTCAGCACCATCCCGGGCTCGAGCGCGCGCCATGCACTGTCGCGCTTGTAATCGCCGGCGTCATGCACGTCGAGCCCGAGCCAATGCCCGGTGCGATGCATGTAGAACTTCTTGTAGTCGCCGGCCTCGATTATGTTGTCGATGCTGCCGTGGCACAGGCCGAAATCGATCAACCCCTGCGCCAGCACGCGCACCGCTGCATCGTGCGGCGCGCTCCACGGCGCGCCTGGCTTGACCATCGCGATCGCCGCTGCCTGCGCGGCGAGCACCATTTGGTAGACGTCGCGCTGCACCGGGCTGAAGTTGCCGCTTACCGGGACGGTGCGCGTGATATCGGACGCATAGCCGTCGAGCTCGCAGCCGGCGTCGATCAGAAGCAAATCACCGGCTTTGAGCGCCGCATCGTTGCGCACGTAATGCAGCACGCAGGCATTGGCGCCGCCGGCGACGATTGGCGTGTAGGCCGGCGCCTGCGCGCCGCGACGGCGGAATTCATGCAGCAGCTCGGCTTCGATCTCGTATTCGATGCGGCCGGGCGCGATCGCGCGCATCGCGCGCCGGTGCGCATCGGTCGAGATCTGCGCCGCATGCCGCATCGTCGCGATCTCGTGCGCGTCTTTGACGAGCCGCATTTCATCGAGCAGCGCATGCACGTCGCGGATCGCCGCCGGTGCAATCACGCCGCTGCGCGCCTGCGCGCGCACCGCATTCAACCATCCCAGCACGCGCGCATCCCAGCGTTCGTCAGCGCCGAGATGGCAGTAGATCTGCGGCTGGTCGGCGAGCAACTTTGGCAGGCAGGCATCAAGCTCGCTGATCGAACGGGTTTCGTCGAAATGAAAAACTTCCCGCGCCTCCCCGGGTCCGTAGCGATAACCATCCCAGATTTCACGCTCGACATCTTTGTCGCGGCAAAACAATACGCTCCGGGGATCGTCACCCGCGATCGACACCAGTACCGCCGCCGGTTCAGGAAACCCGGTCAGATAGTAAAAATAGCTGTCGTAGCGGTACGGGTAATGCGAGTCGCGGTTGCGCGTCTGCTCGGGCGCCGTCGGCAGGATTGCCACGCCACGCCGCATCAGCTGCGCAAGACGCGCGCGCCGCTCGGCGTATATGGCGGGAATGTCGATTGCGATCTGGGGCCCGGACATGTGCAAATTATAAACCCTCAAGTGTTTGCACAACCGTCGAGCGTTGTCGGCATCGCTCTCGCGGTGTTGCGCATCGAGCACCGCCAGCGAACCTGCACGCAGCGTCGCGGCCCATGCGGCGGCGATCCGCAGCCGTGATTTCGCGTCAGTTCATTGCCCCCGCTTAATGCGCCAGCTCGCGGTTAAGTGCCGCCAGCCGTTCGGGGGTACCGACGTCACACCAGCGTCCATGGTGATGCTCGCCGCTGACCCGTCCAGCAATGATGTGTTCGCGCAGCAGCGGCGCAAGTTTTGCTTTGGTGCCTGCCGTAATGCCGGCAAACATTGCGGGGCGGTAGGCGGCGAGGCCGCTGAAAGTAAACCGCGCGCCGTCGACCGCAACCGTGGCATCGTGCAGCGCGAAATCACCCGCCTGGTGATGCGCGGGGTTGTCGACCAGCACCAAGTGAGCGACCGGTCCGGGCTGCGCGAGACGTTCGGCTGCGCGCGCCAGGCGCGCGTAGTCGCAATCGCTGAACACATCGGCATTGACCGCTGCGAATGGTGCGCTACCCAACAGCAGCAGCGCGTTGGCGATGCCGCCAGCGGTCTCGAGCGCCTCGGCTTCGCGCGAATAAGTAATCGCAATGCCGAACCGCGCACCGTCACCGAGCGCGCTCTCGATCAGCGCGCCGAGGTACGAGTGGTTGATCACGATTTGCGTAAAACCGGCAGCGGCGAGTTTTTCGACATGCCAGACGATCAGCGGCCTGCCGCCTGCTTCGAGCAAGGGTTTCGGCAATTTGTCCGTGAGCGGACGCATGCGTTCACCGCGTCCGGCGGCGAGAATGATGGCCTTCAAAACGTATGGCCTGCGCGGGCTTCAGTCCTGCCTTCGATTTCGTCGAGCAATGTGCGCAGCGGCATCAACGCCTTGTAGCGCGAGGCGACCGCGCGCACGTAGCCGACAAAGCGCGGGGTGTCTTCGAGGTAGACGCGCTTGCCGTCGCGGTAATGCAGGCGCGCGAAAATACCGAGCACTTTCAGGTGGCGCTGCAGACCCATCCATTCGAAATCGCGGTAAAACCCGCCAAAATCGGCAGCGACCGGCAGCCCGGCGTGCTTGGCCTTTTCCCAATAGCGCACCACCCAGTCGAGTACGCGCTCCTCGTCCCAGCTCACGAACGCATCCCTGAACAGCGATGCGACATCGTATGTAATCGGGCCGTACACCGCGTCCTGGAAATCGAGTACACCGGGATTCGGTTCGCACACCATCAGATTACGGGGCATGTAATCGCGGTGCGCGTAAACTGCGGGCTGCGCGAGATTGCTTTTGAGAATTGCCGCGAACACTGTGTCGAGCGCGTGGTGCTGCGCCGCACTCAACGCCAACCCGAGGTGGCGCTGCAGATACCACTCGGGAAAGAGCCTCAGCTCGCGCGCGAGCAGCGCTTCGTCATAAAGCGGCAGCATTCCTGGCTTGCTCGCCAGTTGCCAGCGCAGCAGTGCGTTGATCGCGTCGCCAAACAGGCGGTCGGCGCAGGCATCATCGAGCGCCTGCAGATAGCTCGTGGTGCCGAGGTCCGACAGCAGCAAAAAACCGTGCTCGAGGTCTTGGGCGATCACGCGCGGCACATGCATGCCCGCCTCCGCCATCAGGCCGGCCACGCGCACGAACTGCCGGCAATCCTCGTGCTCAGGCGGCGCATCCATGACGATCAGCGACCGGTCTGCCGCACGCACGCGGAAATAGCGCCGGAAACTCGCGTCGGCGGAGGCCGGTTCGAGCGCAAGCGGCGATGCATTCAACTGAGCTTCGATCCAGCGCTGAAGTTGGCTCCCTCGATCCACGCGGCGCATTGCCTAATTCGGAAAATTGTGCGATTTTATCACTCCCTCCCAACAATACCGATAATGAGAGTTTCCCGCGTCAAACCGATTGCGTTGCTGCTGTTGTGCATCTGTGGATGCGCTGGCGCGGCTGACGACTCCGCGATCGGTTTCAAAACCGGCGAAGGCGGACTGCGGCTCAAGCTGCAGCCGTCGTTCATCCGTATCCCGCCGGGCAACAAGGATCAGGTGCCGCTGTTTGTCGATGCCGACGACATCCAGGGCCACCAGGACCAGGAAATCGAAGCGCAGGGTACGGTGCGCCTGCGCCGGCGCGGACAAGCGGTTTATGCCGACTGGTTGCGCTACGACAAGCCCGAGGATGAAGTCAACGCGCGGGGCAATGTCCGCTTCGAGCTGCGCGGCGACGTGCTCGAGGGCACCAGACTGCAGTACAAAATCGATACCGAACGCGGTGCGATCGAAAAGCCGAAGTATCAGTTGCGGGTCGGTGCCACCAACGGCCGCGGCGAGGGCGACCGCATTGTGTTCGAGGGCCAGGGCAAATACCGCGTGCTGGGCGGCAACTACACATCCTGCCCCCTCGACAGCGAAGACTGGTACCTGCGCGCCAAGGAAATCGACATCGACAAGGAACGCCAGATCGGCACCGTTCGCAACGCGAGCGTCGTGTTCCTCGGAGCGCCTATACTCTATACGCCGTACGCTAGCTTCTCGCTCGATCGCGAACGCAAATCGGGTTTTCTGGCGCCGACGTTCGGCAGTACCGGGAATTCCGGCTACGAAGCATCGATACCGTACTATTGGAATATCGCGCCCAACCGCGACGCCACTTTCACGCCGCGCGAAATGTCGAAGCGTGGCGCGATGCTCACCACCGAATTCCGCTATCTCGACCCAAAATATTCAGGCATTCTGAGTTACGAGGTTCTGCCCCAGGACCGCGTCAAGAATGACGCGGACCGCTATGCTCTGAACCTGCAGCACAACCAGAACTGGGGCAATGGCTGGACTGGAAATCTCAACATACAGAAGGTCTCGGACGACACTTATTTCACCGATCTGTCGACGCAAATCGCCGCAACGTCCCAGTCCGTGTTGCCGCGCTCGGGCTCGCTCTCGAAAACCGGGACGTGGGGAAACGACGGTTCCTGGAACGCGACCGCGCTGATGCAGCACTGGCAGACGCTGCAAACCGATCCGTCGAATCCGATCACACCGCCTTACAACCGCGACCAGCTCTCCTTCAATGCCGCGAAGCTGAATCTGGGGCCTACGGATTTCGAGCTTGCCAGCAGCCTGGTCAATTTCACGCAGCCTACGTTGCCCGAAGGCCGGCGATTTGTCGCGTACCCCAGCTTGAGCTTGCCGCTGCAGTCGTCGTTCGGTTACGTGACGCCGAAAATCGGCGTACATATGACGCAATACGAGATCGACCAGTCTGCCACGACCCCCACGACCGGTATCTCTCGAATCGTGCCGATTTTTTCGACCGAAACCGGCATGGTTTTTGAACGCAACACTACGTTGGCAGGCCAGGGCCTGCGGCAGACGCTCGAGCCCAAGATCTACTACGTCTATATCCCGACGCGCAACCAGAACCAGATACCCGTCTTCGACAGCGCGCAGCAAGACATCAATACCGCCACGCTGTATACCGAAAACCAGTTCAGCGGCAGCGACCGCATCAACGATGCCAACCAGGTGACCATGGGCGTGACTTCGCGCCTGCTGCAGGAGAACAGCGGCATCGAGCGGTTGCGGGCCGCCTTGGCGCAACGCTTTTACTTCAAATCGCAGGAAGTCACTTTGCCGGGCGTTACTCCGCGCGACAGCACCAGCTCGGACCTGCTGGCTGCGCTGAGCGGAACGGTTGCACCGCACTGGACCGCCGATGTCGGCTGGCAATACACGACCGATACGTCGCAAACCCAGAGAGCCAACGTTGGCACCCGCTTTCAGCCTGACCCGGGCAAGGTGCTCAATCTCAGCTACCGTTACACGAGTAGCGCGATTAACACGCCCAGCCAGCCCGTCGGGGCCCCCGCGCCCACTCAACCGGTAACTGCACTGCGCCAGGTCGATCTGTCGGGCCAGTGGCCGCTCACCGGCCGCCTGAGCGCTGTTGCACGCTGGAACTACTCCCTGGTGGACAGCCGGTTGGTCGAAGGGCTGGCCGGCTTCGAATATAATGGTGGATGCTGGGAGTTTCGGGTCGTCGCTCACAGTTTTGCGACATCTTCCACGACTTCGGTCAGTTCGGTGTTCGTGCAGCTCCAATTGAACGGAGTATCAAATATCGGCTCTAATCCGCTGGAAGTGCTGAAGCGGAACATCGGGGGCTACGCACGGCAGGCGCCGCAATCGACGGGCACCGACGATATGTTTCCGACACGTTAGCGCTCACCTCTTTTCTGATTATGAGAGCCGTATTTACTTGCGCCGCTGCAGTGGCTGGCTGTGCCCTGCTCGTGCTGATCTGCACACCGCACGCGGCGGCACAAAACCCGGCCGGCGGCCGCATCGTGCGGCTCGACCGCATTATCGCGGTAGTCAACGAGGAGGTGATCACGCGCCGCGACCTGGACGACCGGATCAAGGTGGTGCTGAACCAGCTGCGCCAGCAGGGCACGCCGCCGCCGCCGCCCGACGTACTGGAAAAACAGGTGCTCGAACGCATGATCTACACCCGGGTGCAACTCCAATACGCCAAGGAGACCGGGCTGCGCGTCGACGACGCCCAGCTCGAGAAAGCGCTGGCCCGAATCGCCGAAGACAACAAGATCTCGCTCGCCACCCTGCGCGATACGCTCGAGAAGGACGGAATGAGCTTCGCCAAGTTTCGCGAAGATATCCGCGACGAAATCACCATGGCGAGGCTGCGCGAGCGCGAAGTCGACAACAAGATCACCGTCGCCGAAAGCGAGGTCGATAATCTGCTAAAAACGCAGCAGCTGCAGGACGGCAAGGTCGAAGAATTCAATCTGTCGCACATCCTGATCCGCGTGCCGGAACAGGCGAGCCCGGAACAGTTGCGCGAGCGCCGCACACGCGCCGAGCTTGCGCTGAAGCATATCAAGGACGGCACGGATTTCCGCCAGGTTGCGGCGACCTACTCCGAGGCGCCCGATGCCGTGCAAGGGGGCGCGATGGGATGGCGGGAACTCGCGCGGCTGCCCTCGATATTCGCCGAAGCCGTGAAAGGGCTCAAGACCGGAGAGGTCAGCGGCGTGCTGCGCAGCCCCAATGGCTTTCACATCGTGCGCGTCAACGAGCGGCGCGGCCAGGATGCGCCGTTAATCGTGTCTCAGACCCATGCACGGCATATCCTGATCAAGACCAGCGAGGTGGTGTCGGAAAACGACGCGAAAGAGCGCCTGATCAAGCTCAAGGAACGGCTCGATAACGGCGCCGACTTCGCCGAGCTCGCGCGCTTGCAATCCGAGGATGCCAGCGCTTCGCGCGGCGGCGACCTGGGCTGGCTGTCGCCCGGCGATACGGTCCCTGAATTCGAAAAAGCGATGGATGCGTTGAAGCCGGGCCAGCTCAGCGGGCCGGTGCGTTCACCGTTCGGCTGGCATCTGATCCAGGTGCTCGAGCGCCGCAATCAGGATATGTCGCAGCAGCAGCAGCGGCTGCACGCGCGCCAGGCGCTGCGCGCGCAAAAGTCCGATGAAGCGTACCAGGAATGGCTGCGCCAGTTGCGCGACAAGGCGTTCGTCGAATACCGGCTGGAAGAGAAATAGTGTTAAATCTTTAGTGGTAAGTTATGCGATTCTGACGCGTGCGCTAATCACTTGCCCGGGTAACGCGACATTCCAAACTCAAAACCTAATGCTCCGATCATCGCCGTCACCGCGGGCGAGCCCGCCGGCATCGGCCCCGACCTGTGCGTGATGCTCGCGCAGCAGCCGCAGGCCGAACATCTGGTGGTGATCGCCGACCGCCAGCTGCTCGCACAGCGCGCGCAGCTGCTGGGATTGCAGTGGCGCAGCCTGCCATTCAATTCTGATCGCCCGCCTCCTTTTGAGCGCGGCGCGCTGCCGGTAATCGATGTGCCGCTCGCAGCGGCAGTAACTGCCGGCAAGCTCGATCAAGCCAACGCGGCTTATGTATTGCGTACGCTCGGGATCGCGGTCGACGGCTGCCTGAGCGGCCGCTTTCAGGCAATGGTCACCGCGCCGGTGCATAAAGGCATCATCAACGACGCCGGCATCCCGTTTACCGGTCATACCGAATTTCTCGCGGAACGCACCAAGACTCCGCACGTGGTGATGATGCTCGCCGGCGGCGGGCTGCGCGTAGCGCTCGCCACCACGCATGTCGCGGTAAAAGACGTCGCGCAGCACATCACCAGCGAGAATCTCGAGCATACACTGCGCGCGCTGCAACGCGACCTGACTGCCCGCTTCGGCATCGCGATGCCGCGAATCGCGGTGGCCGGCCTGAATCCGCACGCCGGCGAATCAGGACATCTCGGGCGCGAGGAAATCGACATCATCCTGCCGCTGCTCGAGCGCCTGCGCCGCGAGGGCATGCAGGTGACCGGGCCGCTGCCCGCCGACACGCTGTTCAACCGTAAGCGCCTGCGCGAATTCGATTGCGTGCTTGCGATGTACCACGACCAAGGCCTGCCGGTAATGAAGTACGCGAGCTTCGGCAGCGGCGTCAACGTCACGCTCGGGCTGCCGATCATCCGCACTTCGGTCGATCACGGCACCGCGCTCGAGCTTGCCGGCAGCGGCAGGGCGAATGCCGGCAGCCTGTGCGCTGCCATCAGCATGGCGGCGGCGCTGGCGCGCGGCAAAGTCTGAGCACCCGGATTAGGCATGCCGCGCGCAGTAACGCATCGGCCGCGCAAAAGATTCGGGCAGAACTTTCTTGTCGACGATGGTGTGATCGCTGCGATCATCGCTGCGATACGCCCGATGCGTGGCGAATGCCTGGTCGAAATCGGCCCCGGACTGGGTGCATTGACGCGCCCGTTGCTCCACGCGGCCGGACAGCTGCACGCGATCGAAATAGATCGCGATCTGGCGGCGGCATTGCAAGACGAGCTCGGGGGGCGCCTGACTTTATATGTCGCCGATGTGCTGAATTTCGACTTCGCTGCGCTCGGCGATGATTTGCGCGTCGTCGGCAACCTGCCGTACAACATCTCAACGCCGCTGCTGTTTCACCTTGTCGACTACGCGGACCGGATCCGCGATATTCATGTGATGCTGCAAAAGGAAGTCGTCGCGCGCATGGTGGCGGCACCGGCGGATAGCGCCTACGGGCGTCTGTCGGTGATGTTGCAGTACCGTTTCGCTATGGAAAAACTGTTCGACGTATCGGCGGCGGCGTTCCGTCCGGCGCCGGCGGTCGAGTCGGCGGTAGTGCGCATGACCCCGCTGCAGTCGCTGCGCCAGCCCGCGCGCGACGAGGCGCTGTTCGCGCGCATCGTCACTGCCGCGTTCTCGCAGCGGCGCAAGACATTGCGCAATTCACTCCGCAGCTTTTTTGCGGAGCCGGACTTCGTTGCGCTCGCCATCGCGCCGTCGGCGCGTGCGCAAGAGTTGTCGGTCGCGCAATTCATCGCGCTCGCCGATCATGTAAGCCGGCGCGCCGAATAAGCCGCGGCGTGCTGCAGGCTCAGGCGGCTTTTCGCTGGATGAATTCGATCTTATAGCCGTCCGGGTCTTCGACGAAGGCGATGACCGTCGTGCCATGCTTCATCGGTCCGGCTTCGCGTGCGACTTTGCCGCCGCGTTTCCTGACATCCTCGCACGCCTTGTAGGCATCGTCGACTTCGATCGCGACGTGGCCATATCCGGTGCCGGGGTCGTATGACTTGGTGTCCCAGTTATGGGTAAGCTCGATGACGGCTTCCTTCGCTTCGTCGCCGTAGCCGACGAACACGTTCGTGAAGCGTCCCCCGGGATAATCCTTGCGCCGCAGCACGCGCATGCCAAGCACTTTCGTATAGAAGTCGAGCGCGCGGTCCAGGTCGCCGACACGCAGCATCGTATGCATGATTCTCATATCTGCACCATCTCAAAATCCTCTTTTCGGGCGCCGCATTCGGGACAGGTCCAATTCATCGGTACATCCTCCCAGCGCGTGCCGGGAGCGATGCCTTCGTCGGGCAGGCCGGCGGCCTCATCATAGATGAAACCGCAGATCAAACACATGTAGGTTTTGTGTACGTCGACGTCCGTTGTTGTCATGGTGAATTGCAAATTAAGCTAAAATATCATTTTACCGATACACCCCGCCTTCGAACAACCAATCCCGACCGTGATGGAGCCCTCAGCGCCCTCTTTGCTGCCGCCGATCGTGCTCGCGTTTGCAGCGACCGATCCGAGCGGCGGCGCCGGTTTGCAGGCGGATGTAATGACTCTCGCGAGCATGGGCTGCCATCCACTGTCGGTGGTAACCGCAGTGACGATCCAGGACACGATGGGTGTCGAGGAAATGATGGCGCTCGACGCCGAGTGGGTCGCCGACCAGGCGCGCTGCGTGCTCGAGGACATGCCGGTCGCGGCTTTCAAAATCGGGCTCGTCGGCAGCACCGAAAACATCGCCGCGATTGCCGAGGTGGTTTCCGATTATCCCGAAATTCCGCTGGTGCTCGATCCGGTGCTCGCCTCCGGCCGCGGCGATGAGCTCGTGACCGATGAAATGATTTCGGCGCTGCGCGAGCTGCTGGTGCCGCAGACCACTATCATTACGCCCAACAGCATTGAGGCGCGGCGCCTCGTGCAGGAAGACGGCGAGGACGAGATTGATCTTGCCGAATGCGCGCGTCGACTGCTCGCGACCGGCTGCGAATACGTGCTGATCACCGGCACGCACGAAAACACGCCGCAAGTCGTCAACACGCTCTACGGCCAGGACGGCGTGGTGCGCAGCGACAGCTGGGAGCGGCTCGCCGGCAACTATCACGGATCCGGCTGCACGCTCGCCTCCGCGATCGCGGCGACCATTGCCAACGGTCTCAGCATCAGCGATGCGGTAAAGGACGCGCAGGAGTACACGTGGCAGACACTGAAAACCGCCTTCCGTCCGGGCATGGGCCAGCACATCCCCGACCGCCTGTTCTGGGCGCGCGAGGATGAGCCTGCCGATGAAACTGATTAACGGTTTATACGCGGTAACGCCCGATCTCGCCGATACCGCGTTGCTGCTCACCCGGACCCGGGCCGCTCTCGCCGGCGGCACGCGGCTGCTGCAATACCGCAACAAAACCGCTGGCGAACACCTGCGTCGCGAACAGGCCTCTGCTTTGCGCAAGCTGTGCCAACGTCGTGGCGCAGCACTGATCATAAACGATCACGTCGAGCTCGCGTGTGAAATCGGGGCCGATGGAGCGCATATCGGCGTCGATGACATGTCGGTTGCTGCCGCACGAGCGCGACTCGGTCGCGGCAAACTCATCGGCGTATCGTGCTACAACGATCTGCAACGGGCGCTGTCCGCGGCGTCTCAAGGCGCGGATTATGTCGCTTTCGGCAGCTTCTTCGCGTCGCCCAGCAAACCCGGCGCGCTGCGCGCACCATTGTCGATTCTGCGGGCAGCGCAGCAACAGGTCGCGCTTCCGGTAGTGGCAATCGGTGGCATCACCCTCGACAACGCGGGCGAACTGGTCCATGCCGGCGCCGACGCAGTTGCAGTAATATCCGCTCTGTTTACCGCGCCGGATATCGAAGTCGCGGCACGCAAGTTCTGCCGCTTGTTCCAGGTAAAAACAACATGACGTCACGCAATGAAGAATTGTTTCGCGCCGCGCAGCGCGTGATCCCCGGTGGGGTCAATTCACCGGTGCGCGCGTTCCGCGCTGTCGGCGGCACGCCGCGTTTCTTCGCGCGCGGCAGTGGCGCGCGGGTATGGGACGCCGACGGCAAGGAATATATCGATTATGTCGGCTCATGGGGCCCGCTGATCCTCGGCCATGCACACCCCGCGGTGGTGCAGGCAGTGCAATCGGCGGCGGCGCAGGGATTGAGCTTTGGCGCGCCGACCGTGGCCGAGGTCGATCTGGCCGAACTGCTGTGCCGGCGCGTGCCGGGACTCGAGCAAGTGCGCCTGGTGAGCTCGGGCACTGAAGCGACGATGAGCGCGATCCGCCTCGCGCGCGGTTTCACCGGTCGTTCCATAATCGTCAAATTCGAAGGCTGCTATCACGGTCACGCCGATGCGTTGCTGGTGAAAGCGGGATCGGGCGCGCTGACGCTAGGCAACCCGAGCTCGGCCGGAGTGCCTGCCGACACCGCAGCGCACACGCTGGTGCTTGAATACAACAATGTTGCGATGCTGAAAGCAACGTTCGGACGCGACGGCAACGCA
>Ga0209415_10004082_pt1 | contig 26885 bp, 24 predicted proteins | sample PeaSoiSIISIP2007_FD_187696 | JGI IMG/M metagenome (GOLD analysis project Ga0209415, IMG submission 187696) | Peat soil microbial communities from Weissenstadt, Germany - SII-SIP-2007 (SPAdes) (version 2) | ecosystem: Environmental > Terrestrial > Soil > Wetlands > Peat | place: Germany... | reverse complement strand
TTTCCAATAGCTAGTTCTGAAGATATTCATTATCGAGAGCGGATAATCGCCGTGGAGCTGCGACAGCTCGAGTACTTCGTCGCCGTGGCGGAGGAGCAGCACTTCACGCGGGCCGCCCGGCGCCTCCACGTGTCGCAGTCGGGTCTCTCCTCGACCGTCAAGTCGCTCGAGTCCGAACTCGGCGGCCAGCTCCTCCTCCGCACGACCCGGCGCGTCGAGCTGACCCGGGCCGGCGAGGCCCTCCTGGTCGAGGCGCGTCGCACCCTCGCCGCGGCGCGCGCCGCCGCCGGTGCGGTCGCCGCCGTCGAGGGGCTGCAGCGCGGCTCGCTGACCGTCGGGGTGATGCAGGCGCTCGCCGCGATCGACCTGAGCGGCTTCCTCGCACGGTTCCACGGGCGCTTCCCCGGCATCGAGCTGCGCCTCACCCAGGCGAGCTCGTCCGAGCTAATGGGGCAGGTCGCCGAGAGCCGGCTTGACCTGGCCTTCACGTCGAGCCCGGCCCGCGAGGGCGTGGCGCTCATGCCGGTGTTCAGCTCGCCGATGGTGCTCGTGTGCGGCCCTCGCCACCGGCTCGCGGCCAGCCGATCAGTCGGGCTCGGCGACCTCGCGGGAGAGGAGTTCGTCGATTTCCCCGTCGCGTGGGGATCCCGCATCGTGGTCGACGAGATCTTCCGTACCGCACGGGTGGAGCGGCGGGTGCCGTTCGAGGTGAACGACGTCACGACGCTGCTCGACCTGGTGCAGGCGGGACTCGGGATCGCCGTCGTGCCCGAGGCCATCGCCGGCTCCCGGCCGGCGCTGGCGAACATCGGGCTCTTCGGCCGCGCGGATCGCTGGATCGTGTCCGTCACGACGCTCGAGCCCGAACCGCCGAACCCCGCCGGCCGGGCCCTGCTCCACCTCGCCCGGGAGTTCTGGGCGCTCCCCGAGCGCCCGCCCGCCCCATAGCCGCGCTGCGCAGCCTCGCGTGCCGCCGGCGCGGGCCGCCGTGCAGGCGTTGGGCGCGCCGGCAGGGACGGGCGCGTCGAACGGCTCTTCGCGGCGGCGGCGTCGCGTATCTGTCTCAGCGGTGTCACAACGCCCAGGAGAACTGGAAACGCCAATCGATGCCGCCGTAGTAGGTCGAGGTCCACTGCTTCGCGGGCAGGAGCGGGGCGGCGATCCGCACCGGGGTCGCCCCGAGCCTTCGCACGAGGTAGAGCGCGTCGTTGGCGACGTAGAGAAGGCCGGCGCCGCTCGCCGACCACGCGGGAGCGGTCGCGCCGAGGGTGTGCGGCACCGGAACGGGACGCGTCGATCCCACCTCGAGCAGGAAGAGCCGCCCCGACGCGTACCACGAGCGGACGAAGCTCTTGAAGAACGACGGCGTGTTCGAGGCGGGCGCCTCGACGAACGCGAGGGTCCGACCGTCCGGCGACCAGACCGGGTCGTACGCGGCGACGTTCGCCGCCTCGCTCACCGTCGAGCAACGGACGGCTCCGGGTCCGCACGTCTCGATCGCTTTCGCGCTCCACGGCGTCCGGCCGAAGCCGGTCGTCAACCATGGTTCGTCGATCGCGAGCCAGCCCGTCCGGGAGGACGCCGCAGGGACGAGCGCGACCGGCGGCGTCCGCCCGAGGGGGCGCAGCGGTGCACCGGGTGCCGTGGCGAGATCGAGCGCGGCGCCGTCGATCGTGCCCTCGCCGTCGGGTACCGACCCGAGCCCGCCCGCCCAGACCCCGATCCCCTGGTCCTTCCACCAGCCGAGCGGCACGAGCCACTGGGCGTCCGCACCCGAGGACCGCAGCCAGAGCGCGGCCCGGCCACCTGCGACCGGCACCGTCTCGAGCGTCGTCGCCGAGGCGTGGCCGTTCCCGACCGCGAAGGCGATCTGCCTGCCGTCCGGCGACCAGACGGCCCCGTAGATGGGGTGGCTCGACAGCAGCTTCCAGGCGCTGCCGTCTGGGGAGACGACCCACACCGCGCCTCCGTAGTACGGAGCGCCGGAGACGACGAGGAGGAGGTCTGCGGTCGGGCTCCAGACCGCCTCGGACACCTGGCCGACGGTGCCGACCCGGTGCGCCGAGCTGCCGTTCGCATCGGCGAGCACGAGCGGTCCCGACACGGGAGCGAACGGCGCCTGCTCGCCGAGATCGGCGACCGGCGCCTCGGCCCCGGCCGCGACGTAGGCGAGCCAGCGGCCGTCGTGGGAGAACGACGGCTCCTCGGCACCCGAGCTCGACCGACCCACCTGGCGCAAGGACCCGGTGGCACCGTCGAGGACGTAGAGCGCGCCGTCCGACGCGAACGCGAGCAGCCCTTCGTGCGCGAACGCGCGGACGTTCACGGCTGGACCGGCGTTTGGGAGAGCCGGGACCGCCGTCAAGGAGCTGCCCCGGGTGCCCCCGCCCGCGACGCCGGCGAGCGTCCCGGCGCCGCCCGCGAGGAGGAGCGCCGCGACGACGAGGGCGAATCGCCGACGCCGCTCCCGACGCCTCGCCTCGCGGAAGAGCGCCTCCGGGTCGCCGGCGCGCCGGGCGGGTGCGTTCGGTGGCCGAGGCTCGAGAAGCGTCACGTCACCCCCCCCGCCGCGGCATCGACGGCCGAGCGCGACGGCCTGGTCCCGCGTCTCGACCGTGGCGGCGGCCGGGTTCGAGGAGCTCGGCGAGCGCGGGGCGCTCGCGGTGTCATCGCGGTCGTCTGAAGCCGTCGCGCGACAGGCCGGACCGAAGCCGCCTCCGCGCCTGTCAGAACCCATGACGACAAGGCTAATAGCTTCAATCTCGACGATCGACGCGCCCTGGGCGGCCGACGTATCCCTCGCGGTCGGGGTGCCCGACGCCCTCACCCCGGGGTCCGAGCGGCGCCCGCCCGCACGGGCGACGCTCAGCCGACGGCGGGCCCTCGGGACCCGTGGCGCATCGAGATCCGCCGACGACGCATCGGTAGGTCCGCGGCCAGAGCACCGGTCCTGCTCACGGCGTTGCTCCGGCGGCTCGCGTGCTTTCACGGAGGGATCCACCACGCCGTGCGGCGAGCCGGTTTCTGAGAGTGAGCGACTTGCAAAGAGCCGTAGACGATCTACGTTCACCTGCGGAAGTGGCACGGGAGAGCATAATCTATCGTTACCGAAGCACCGGCGAACGCGTCTCTGGCGAGGCACGTGATTGGGAGGAGCCCGGCATGGAAGCCTCTGCGGAGCACGGCGTTCACCGCCTACAGGCGCTCGCCCACCCGGCGGTGATGGACACGAGCGGGACCGACGTCGGCGCCACCCGCGAGCGCGTCCGGCAGCGTCGCCTTCGCCGGGTGGCGGTCGTGCTCGTCCCGATCGCGGTTTGGCTCTGGGTGCGGATCATCCTCGGCGATGCGCACCTGCCCGGGATGCCGCACGTGCCCTCGACCCTCGTGCCGTTCATCCCCGCAATCGCGCTCAGCCTCCTGCTCGGGCTGATGCTCATCGGCCCGCTCGTTGGCGCCGGCCGCTCGCCTCACGTCCTCTACCGCCCCTCCGAGATCGACGTGCGCCTGGAGGACGTCCGCGGCGCGGGCACCATGGTCGAAGAGGTGGTGAAGACGCTCAACCTCTTCCTCGCCCACCGCACCTTCTCCGAGCGCATGGGAGGCTCTCCCCGGCGAGCCGTGCTGTTCGAGGGCCCACCGGGAACCGGCAAGACCTACATGGCAAAGGCCATGGCGGCGGAGGCAGGCGTCCCGTTCCTCTTCGTCTCGTCGTCGGCCTTCCAGTCGATGTTCTACGGCCAGACGAACCGGAAGATCCGCTCGTACTTCAGGGCGCTTCGCGCCTATGCCCGCCGCGAGGGCGGCGCGATCGGCTTCATCGAGGAGATCGACGCCATAGGCACGTCGCGCGGCGGGATGAGCTCCGGCCGCGGTGAAGGCGTCGCCGGCGTCGTCAACGAGCTCCTCGTCCAACTCCAGTCGTTCGACCAGCCGACGTTCGGCGTACGACTGGCAGGCCGGTTCGTCGATGCCGTGAACGGATGGCTCCCCCCGGCGCGCCACCTCCGCAAGCCGAGGACGCGGGCCGCCAACGTGCTCATCATCGGGGCGACCAACCGCGCGGCGGACCTCGACCCGGCGCTCGTGCGGCCCGGACGCTTCGACCGGACCATCACCTTCGACGTGCCGAGCCGGGCTGGCCGTCGGGACATCATCGACTTCTACCTGGACCGCAAGGCGCACGAGGAGGAGCTCGACGACCCGGCGCGCCGCGACGCGCTCGCCGCGCTGACCTTCGGCCACACGCCCGTGATGATCGAGCACCTCCTCGACGAGGCGCTGATCTGGGCCCTCCGCCGTGGCTCCGACCGCCTTGCGTGGGCCGACCTGCAGAAGGCCAAGCTCACCGAGGAGATCGGGCTCGCACAGGACGTCGAGTACGCCGAGGCCGAGCGCCGGCTGATCGCCACGCACGAGGCCGGGCATGCAACGGTGGCCTGGTTGGTGGGCAAGGGACGCAAGCTCGAGGTGCTCTCGATCGTCAAGCGCAAGAACGCCTTGGGACTGCTCCTGCACACCGACGAGGAGGAGCGCTTCACGCGGACCCGCACCGAGGTCGAGGCGCTCGTCGACATCGCGCTCGGCGGGATGGCCGCGGAGCAGATCTTCTTCGGCGAGACCAGCACCGGGGCGTCTTCGGACCTCCAGGCGGCAACCAACATCGTCTGCCACATGGTCGGCGCCTACGGGATGGGCAGCTCGCTCGTCTCGTCGATGGCGATCGAGACGCCCGGCCACGCCAGCCTCGTGGCGAAGGTGCTCGGGACCGACGCCGGGCGTGAGGAGGTCGACAAGATCCTCTCCGCCGCGAAGAGGCGGGCCGTCTCCATGCTCGACGAGCACCTCTACGTCATCGAGGCGCTGCGCGACGGCCTCCTCGAACGCGACGAGCTCTCCGGGGACGAGATCGCAGACGTCATCGCCGCAGCGCGGGGGCGCGTGCCGGTCGCCTGACCTCGCGCCGTGCACCGCGGCACGCTCCGGTTGGCTCCGTTGCCGCGCCGGGTAGAGGCGCTCGGTGGCGACGCGGACGAAGCGCGGAGCGGCGCGGCACGCGGCAGCCGATGCCGAGCAGGAGGCCTCGGAAACGAGCGAGCTTCTACGTTTTTCGGAGCACCACCCACGAGAAGGGCTGGACCGCGCCGGCAGGCGTGGTGTGCTCCTCGCGCTCGGCGTGTTCCAGGACAAATGCCGAGCCAAACGCCCGGGCGAGGCTGTCGGTGTCGTACCGAGCTGTTGGCAGCCCTGAGCACTGGGTTGGCCCATCGGCGGCGAAAGTCCCGAGTACCACCACGCCACCGGGTGCGACCGCTTGGGTGGTCACGGCCACATAGCGGTCGCGATCCGTTCGCTCGACAAGAAAATGGAAGACGGCTCGATCGTGCCACGCGTCATAGGTGCGGTGGGGCTGCCAGGAGCACACATCGGCGGTGATGAAGGACACCTCTGCGACGCGCCCGCCGAGTCGGCCGCGGACCTCGTTCAGCGCCTCTTCGGAGATGTCGAGAATGGTGACGTCTACCCAACCAGCGTCGAGCAGCGACTCAACCAACGTCGACGCGCCGGACCCTACGTCAAGCACCGAACCGGACGGCGGCGCCCACTGCTCCAACAGACGCAGGGATGTGGTTGGAGTGGCCTGGAACCAACTGACTTCGTCACTGGCCTTCGTCGCGTAGACGGTGTCCCAGTGCTCGGCTGCGTCCTTCATAGGCCCAGCTTTCGGAATGGACGAATCAGGTCACCGCTCGATCCCGGCAAGCTCAACCGGAAGCTGATCGGCCTTCCGCGACGGTGTCAACCCCGGTGGCGGCTCCCTGCTGGGTACTCTGGCGCGGCGCTCTCGTCACCTAGGATCTAATCGGGAAGCGGAACCACCTGCTCAGCGGGGTTTTCCTGCTCCCTCTCGTGGTCCCCGCCCCCGTAGCTCAGAGGATAGAGCAGCGGTTTCCTAAACCGCGTGTCGCAGGTTCGAGTCCTGCCGGGGGCGCCTCATTCCCCCTGTTCAGCGGGGTTGCGTGCACTCGGCGATATATCGGTCTCGGACGCCGCGCGCGCAAGTGCGCGAAGGCGATGACATGGGATCACGTGAAAGCATGTGAGTCGGCTCCGGGTCCGGTGCGGGGACCGCGCGACCCGCCCGGGCCCGGCGCCACGTGGCGTCGAGGCGATCGGTCAGCTCCCCGTCGAGGCTCGGCAGGAGGTGGCCGAAGGTATTCAGCGTCACCGTGATCGAGGAGTGCCCGAGCCGGTCCATGATGACCTTGGCGTGCGCCCCCTCGGCGGTCAGCGGGCTGGCGAAGGTGTGCCGGAGGTCGTGGAAACGCACCTTCGGGTCGAGCTGGAGCAGGGACGCGTGGTCAGCTTGATGGCGTGCGAACGTTCGCAGCCACGCCGTGCAACTGGCCGCGGAACGACCTCGGCGGTGACGCGGACACGCCGACCGCCGGCTGGTGAGGAGCGGAGCGGAGGCTCTCGAGGCGGGCTTCGAGCAGGTTGTGACGGAACTCCCCGGAGCCCTCCCTCGTTCGCTCGAACGGGATCCGTTGCGAGAGATTGCTGCGCCTCACCCACACGCATGCGGGGAGCGCCGGATCATTCGGCAACGCCGAACCGCTCGATAGTTTCGACCTCCTCAGGGGACAGCTCGCGCGGAACCTCGCCGCGGGCAAGCTTTTGGGCTTGGACGTGGTGGCGGATGTCGTCCACGATCTCGGGATTCGCAAGCGTGGTCGTGTCCCCGACCTCTCTGAAGTTCGAGATGCCCGCGATGACCCGTCGCATGATCTTGCCCGAGCGTGTCTTCGGCATGTCCGAGACGATCCAGACGTTCTTCGGCCGTGCGATGGGGCCGATCTCCCGCTCGATCGCCCGGGAGACCTTGTCCTCCAGCTCCTTGCTCGGCGTGAACCCGGGCTTCAGCGCGACGTAGATCTCGACCGCATGGCCCCGAAGCTCGTCGAGCACCGGCACCGCCGCGGCTTCCGCCACCTCCTCGACGGTGATCGACGCCGACTCCAGCTCCTTCGTCCCGAGGCGGTGGCCGGCGACGTTGATCACGTCATCGATCCGCCCGAGGATCCGGAAGTAGCCGTCGCCCGCCTGGACGGCTCCGTCACCGGACAGGTACGGCCAGTCGTGCCAGTCCTTGCTCTCCTTGTTCCGGCAGTACTTCTCGTAGTACACCTGGACGAACCGCTCGGGTTGGCCCCAGATCGTCTCGAAGATGCCGGGCCAGGGGTTGCGGATGCAGAGGTTGCCCGCCCGCCCGCTGCCGGCCTCGACCACGTTGTTCTCCTCGTCGTAGATGACGGGGTAGATCCCGAGCACGCCCGGGCCGCAGCTGCCCGGCTTCATCGGCTGGAGCGCGGGCAGCGTGCTGCCGAGGAACCCGCCGTTCTCGGTCTGCCACCACGTGTCGACGATGACCGCCTCGCCCTTGCCGACCACGTCGTAGTACCAGCGCCAGACGTCGGGCTCGATCGGCTCGCCGACCGTGGTCATGTGCTTGAAGTGGTGGTCGTACTTGCGCGGCTCCTCGGGGCCGAGCTTGCGCAGCATGCGGATCGTCGTGGGCGCCGTGTGGAAGATGTTCACCCCGAGGCGCTCCGCGATCCGCCACGGACGCCCCGCGTCCGGGTAGGTGGGCACGCCTTCGTACATCACGCTCGTCGCCCCGAGCGCCAGGGGCCCGTAGACGATGTAGGAGTGCCCGGTGATCCACCCGATGTCGGCAAGGCACCAGTACGTGTCCTCCGGGTGGATGTCCTGGTAGTACTTGGACGTCCCCGCGACGTAGGCGAGATAGCCGCCGGTGCTGTGCTGGCAGCCCTTCGGGCGGCCGGTCGTGCCGCTGCTGTACATGAGGAACAGCGGCGCCTCGGCCGGCATCGAGACGGGGTCGACGAGCTGGTCGCGGTAGTCCTCCAAGAGCTCGTCGACGAAGAAGTCCCGGCCGGCGACCATCGGGCTCTTCGAGGCGTACTCGCCCGGATGCCGTCGCCAGACGAGCACCTTGTCGATCTCGGTGCCGAGGCTGCGGGCGGCGGCGATTGCCTCGTCGGCCTTCGCCTTGTGGTCGATGAGCTCGCCGTTGCGGTAGTAGCCGTCGATCGTCACCAGGATGCGGCTTCCCGAATCGGCGATCCGGCCTCCGCAGGCCGTCCCGCTGAACCCCCCGAACACCTCGGAGTGGATGACCCCGAGGCGGGCGCAGGCGAGCATCGAGACCGGCAGCTCGGGGAGCATCGGCAGGTGGAAGGTGACCCGGTCCCCGGTCTGCACCCCGCAGAACCCGCGGAGGAGCGCGGCGAACTCGTTGACCCGCCGGTAGAGCTCCTGGTAGGTGATCACCTGGGTCTCGTGGCGCTCGAGCTCGGGGACGCAGATGAGCGCCGCTTTGTTGCGATCCTTCGCCAGGTGGCGGTCGACGCAGTTGTAGCTGGCGTTCAGGCGCCCGCCGACGAACCACTTCCAAAACGGCGGGTTGCTCGTGTCGAGCGTCGTGTGCCAGTAGGTGTCCCAGCTGAGGAGGTCGGCGTACTCCCTGAAGCACTCGGGAAAGTGCTCCTCGCTGAAGCGCTCGAAGATGCTCGGGTCGGCGGCGTTGGCCTGCCCGATGAACGTTGTGGGAGGAGCGACGTGCTCCTCCTCGCGCCAGTGGACGGCGATCTGTGCCTCGGAAAGCCGTCCCTCCTGCTCTGCTGTCATCTCTCGACCTCCCGTCTGAAAGACGATGTTGAGGCGTGCAGCTCGTGCGACGGACGGGTCGCGGGCGTCGGTCGTGCAGACGCGCTGCCCAGTTGAGCGGATCGAAGAGGGACTCGACACGGCGCTGACCGGCGCTCCGAGCCGACGGGACGCGCCCGGGCGGCACGCCTGGCGTCGTCAGTCACCAGGCTGGTCGGCCCCGCTCCGACCGACAACACGTGCGGACCGACCTCCACCCCGGCGCCTCCTCGTCACACAGTCTGCCCGGTCGCGGACCTTCTGCATAGGCGCGCGCCATTCGCGGCTCGGGGCGGAGGGCGTATGTTGGCGACGGGCGGCGGTTCGTTCGTCGGTGGTCGTCATGACCCAGCAGTACATCGCGGGAGAGTTCTCCTCGCTGATCGGGGAGCTGCAGCAGGTGGGTGGCGGGTTGCTCGTCGGCGCCCTTCGTGACCTCCGCAGCCGGGTGGAGCACACGGCGGTGGCCTCGCTGCCTCCGCTGGTTTCGGAGGCGATCGCCGCCGCCGACACGATCTGTTGGATCTCGCTCGAACGTGGAGATCTCGTCGCCTTCTCGCGGCAGACCGCGACAGCGGCGGCGTTGCACGAGTTCGCGGTCTGCGCCGGTCTGCTTCGCTGACCGCCTGGCTCGGGTGTCGCCGGCCACGAGGAGCGCGCACTGCGGCACGGGTGGTGGGACGTCGCTGCAGCCGCCTGCTGGCGGGGAGGTCGTCTCGCCGCGTTTGCGCCAATGCGCGGCTCCCGGCTGTCGGCATCGATCCGGGAAGCCACCTCGTCGATTTCGCGCCCACGTCCGGGTGCCTCGGCGCGTTCTATCCGGTGAGCAACGCGAACGGCGTCCCGTCGCAAAGCGCGGAGAACGCGGTGCGGGTTGCGGACGGACAGGACACGCTCGGCATCTTCATCGCGCTCGCCCAGCCGGCGGCTGATCTATCCCAGGGTGGCCGCACGACCGAGATCCGGAGCCGTCAAGGGTCGGGCAACCCCTCGTTGTTGCCCTCGGCTGCGCCGTCCCTTGACCGTTCCTGGGCGCTTGCTGGAGCGCCAGACGAAGATCTCGTGCGCGATCCGTGCGCGAACAAGGCGGATTCTGGCGGATACGAGCGGATACTGGTGGATATAGAATCCCAGCTCAGGGACTGATTTCCCAGGTCTTAGCTGAGCACGAAACCGTGCTGAGCCAGGTTCCAAACCGCGGGTCGTAGGTTCGAGAGCTTCCGGATGCGTCCAATCCTCGGTCGTTCCCTGCTGCCCCAGCACCGCCCTGGGCCTGACGGCCCGTTCGGCATCCGCCAATACGTCTTGGTAGACCGCGTGAAGCGGCTACGGCTACTGGATCATTCGTAGAAGTCGTAGTTGCCGATGCTGGGCCGGGCGACGGATGCGAAGGTCGTCCGGTGCACCTGATCGCCGCCGGGAAAGTCGTTGCCCTTCTGCAGCCAGTCGGCGGCGCTCCGAGCGAACTCGCAGTAGGCGTCCTTGGGGGACGCACTGTCGGTGTAGAGCAGCATTGCGTAGACGCCCCGTAGGCCCGGCTCATCGCACACGAGCTTCGCCGCGCCGGTGAACAGGTTCGTCCCGAGGACCGTCGGGATGTACTCCGACTCATGCCATCGTGCGAAGTCGCCGAGCTTGGTCTCGTCGAGCAGCTCTCCGATGACCGTCACGAGTCCCGTGTTCGCCGTCGAGGCCGTCACCGCTTCGCCTGAGATCCCGAGGCTAGGACGAGCCTGCACAAGGACGGGCCGCAAGGCTCCGTGAGGCAGCGGGGGCCAGACCTTCTCCATGTACTTCACGGCGTCCATGCGACCCACCAGGGTGAGGTCGTCCCCGAGCTTCTCGAAGTCGGCAGACAGCTCGTCGGGGGTACCGCTGCTCCAGTAGATGTTGACGTACTCGCCGCCGCCCCCGGGCAGATCAGTCGGCGGTCGCACGGCGATCCACTCGGGCGGTGAGACCCAACGCTGCGAGACGAACACGTTCGGTACCGATCCCAGCACCTCTGCCTTGTGGTCCGCGTCGTGCCAGATGCACGTCTCGCGGTGGTGGCCCGGCACCATGTGGTACAGCGAGACCGAAGCACTTCGCGCCTTCATCGAGGCACCTCCAGCAAGATCGTGCCGGGCCGGGACGGACCGTGCATCACCGGCGGAGGGCAGGATAGCGAACACGCCGAGCGCCGATCCCAGACAGATCCTCTTCAGCTCAAGATCCGGCGAGCACGGCGTGGGGCCTTCTGCGGGTTCTCGAGATCTGAATCTGCCAACCGTCATGCACCGCGTGCCTACGCAGCCCCGAGGTCGGCATTCGCCGGCCACCGTCGTGCTCACCCGGCGCTCCCACACGTTGCGGATCAGCCCGCAGATGGCCGGTCAGGGGAGCTCGACGCCGGTGATCTCTTCGCACGCCACGAGGAGTCCCTCCTGCACCTCGTGGCTGCTCGCCGCCAGGTGCGTCTCGCGCTGGCGCTGGTGGTAGAAGTAGCGCCCGGTGACCGTGGCTGCGGGGTCGTCGTTCGTCGCCAGCCAGACCTGGGTGACCGGGGCCAGTTCCATGTCGTCGGGCGCTCCGGGGCCGCCCATCTTCGTCGGCACCCATCCCGGCTCCAAGGCGTTCGAGAGCACGTTCGGCCATCGCCGCGCCAGCGCGAAGGCGAGGACCACGTCGAAGAGCTTCGAGTCCGAGTAGGCCTGGGCGCCGTTCCAGCGCCTCCGGATCCACTGCAGGTCCGACAGGTCCGGATCGCCGCCGCGGTGCATGCCGGAGCTCAGGTAGACGAGCCGCTCGGGCGGTGTGATCAACGCGGTCAGCAGATACGGCGCGAGCACGTTGACGGCGAAGACGTGCGAGAGGCCGTCGACCGTCTCGATGCGTCGCGGCTCCCGGTAGCCGACGCCGGCGTTGTGGATGACGGCGTCATACCTGCCGAGCGCGTTCGCCTGCTCGGCGACCCGCCGCATGCCGGCGATGCTCGACAGGTCTCCGACGACCACGTGCGCCGCTCCGGGCAGCGCGACCCGGGCCTCGTCGGCGCGCCCGTCGTTTCGGGCATGGAGCGTGACCTCGTGCCCGTTGGCGACGAGCAGCCGGGCGGCGATCAGGCCGAGACCGTCGGTCGAGCCGGTGATCAGTACTCGGGCCATCGGGGGCTCCCTTCTGGATCGGGCACCCGAGCTGGACCGGGCTGCCCACTGCCGACGGGCGAGCTCGATCCGGCGCTCACGGATGGACGAGCTGCTGGTACTGCATAGCGGGGCCAACGGGCGGCGTCACCTCCGGCGGCGGCGTCGTTGGTCGCATCAGGCGGTACCAGGCGGCGGCATCGCTCTGGTCAGCTCCGGCACTCCGACCGCCACGTCGGACGACGCGAAACGCGAGAACGTGGCGTCCATGCGACCGACCGGGCCGCTCTTGACAGCCTCGCTCGGCTCGGGTTCACTCTGGTATCTGGTATCTGATGTCTTCCGCGAGGGGGGCGACGCGTGGTTGAGGATGCCGACCGTGGGCTGGTCGAGGTCGACCTTCTTCTCGCCGGAGGCTGGCTGCTGACCATGAACGAGCGCCGCGAGGTGTACCGGGACGGCGCGGTCGCGGTGCGGGGCACGACCATCGTCGACGTCGGCCAGCGCGCCAACCTCGTCGAGCGCTACCGCGCTCGCCGGGTGATCGACACTTCCCGCATGGTGGTCACGCCCGGACTCGTCAACGGCCACCGACACCTCCTGTGCTGCCCGAAGGGCGCCCTGCCCGAGGGCCGCCAGACCCTCGAGGCCCTCCGCACCTTCACCTACCCGTGCTTCGCGGCGCTGACCGAAGGCCAGATGCACGCCTACGCCCTCCACGCGACCGCCGAGATGATCCGCTTCGGCACGACGACCTTCGAGGAGCCCGGCTGCAACCACCTCGAGGCGGTGCTGGAGGCGCTCGCGACCTCGGGCATCCGCTGCAGGGTCGGGCCGTGGACCTGGGACCAGCGCGGGCCGTCGGGTGGCGCCGACCTCCCCGAGTGGCTCGTGATGGAGCCCGACGCGGCGCTCGACCGCCTCCGGAAAGGCATCGAGACGGTCCGGGCGTTCAACCACCCGCTGATCCGTGACGCGGTGACGATCGAGGGCGTCGGCACGTGCTCGGACACCTTGACGCTCGGCGCCGCCAAGCTCGCCGAGGAGGCGGACTCCCTCGCCGTGCTCCACAAGGCGACGAGCGAGCGCGAGGTGGCGCTCGAGCTCGAGGTCTTCGGCGAGCGACCGCTCCAGCACATGCACTCGATCGGCGCGCTGAACCCGTGGGTGCTGCTCAACCACATGACCTCCCTCGCCGAGTTCGAGGTCGACCTCGTCGCCGAGACGGGCGCCCGCATCTCGCAGAATCCGAGTTCGGCCCTGAAGTTCGCGAAGGGCACGACGCAAACCGGCAAGTGGCCCGAGCTGCTCGCGGCGGGCGTGCCGATCGCCCTCGGCACCGACGCCGAGAACGTCTCGAACCACCAGGACATCTGCCGCTCGATGCAGCTCGCAGCGCTCCTGCCCCGCGACGCCCGGCGCGACCCGAACGCCGTCACCGCCGAGCAGGCGGTCGAGATGGCGACGATCAGCGGTGCGAAGGCCCTGCGCTGGGACGACGTGACCGGCTCGATCGAGGCCGGGAAGGAAGCGGACATCACCTGCTTCGACACGGAAGACTTCGACTGGCGCCCCCTCCACAACCCCGTCGCCAACCTCGTCTACGGCTCGACGGGACATTCGGTCCACACGGTGCTCGTCGCGGGCGAGGTGGTCCTCGACGCGAAGCGCCTGACCCGTGTCGACGAGGAGCAGGTGCGCGAGGCCGTCGAGCGCATCGACCGCGAGGTGCTCGCGACCATCGGTATCGAGCCCGGCCCGAGCTGGCCGGTGCTGTGAGCCTGGGTGCCGAGCGACGCGATGCCGGGGACCCGCAACCGGAGGTGGTGGTGGCGAGGAGCGTGACGAGTCCCGACGCGCAGGCTGCACCATTATCCGGCCCGCCTCCGGCCGCCGGCGGAGGGGCGGTGCCGCAGATCACGGTCCGCGGCGTGTCGAAGCGGTTCGGCGGGGTCGTGGCGCTGCGCGGCGTCGACGTGACCATCGAGCAGCACGAGAAGGTCGCCATCCTCGGCCCGAGCGGCTGCGGGAAGTCCACGCTGCTCCAGATCCTCGCCGGCCTGCTCGACCCCGACGCCGGCTCGCTCGACGTCGCCGGGGCGACGTCGGCGAAGGACCGCCTGGCGCGCTGCGCCATGATGCCGCAGCGCGATCTGCTCCTGCCCTGGCGCAGCGCGCTCGACAACGCGTCGATCGCGCTAGAGAACCGCGGGATGAGGCGTCGCGAAGCCCGCGAGCGGACCCGGCCGCTCTTCGAGCGGTTCGGCCTCGGCAAGTTCGAGGAGCTGCGGCCGTCCCAGCTCTCCGGTGGCATGCGCCAGCGGGTGAGCTTCGTGCGGACTCTGATGGCCGAGAAGGACATCCTCCTCCTCGACGAGCCCTTCGGCGCCCTCGACTCGATCACGCGTGGCCAGATGCAGGAATGGCTGCTCCACGCGATGGAGGACGTGCCCCGGACCGTGCTCCTCGTCACCCACGACGTCGAGGAGGCGCTCCTGCTCGCGGATCGGGTGGTCGTGCTCTCGGCACACCCCGGCCGGGTGGTGCGGGTGCTCGACTCCCGGGTCACAGCGAGCGGGTCACGGCGCGAGATCGTGACGGACCCCGAGTTCGTGAAGCTGAGGGAGCAGGCACTGGAGGCACTCGAATGAGCGCCACGGACCTCGACGTCCCGGGCGCTTCGCCCGGCGAGGGCGGCGGCGAGCCTGCGGAGGCGGCGTTCGAGGACGTCGTCGTCGAGCGCCGCAAGTCGGGGCTTCGCCGCCTCGTCTCGACTTACGGCGCCGCCGCGGTGCTCGTCGTGCTCATGGTCGTCGCCTGGCAGGTCATCGTGCACCTCGCCGGGCTCCCCGAGTACCTGATGCCGGTGCCGACGGAGGTGGCACGCTCGCTCGGCGACGACTGGAGCTCCATCCTCGGGCCGGCGACGCTCACGACGCTCAGAGAGGTGCTCATTGGCTTCGCCATCGCGACGGCGGTCGGCATCGGGATCGCCGTCGTGCTGCACCTGTTCGGGCCGATGCGGCGGGCCGTCTACCCGCTGCTCATCGCCTCCCAGACGGTCCCGGTCATCGTGCTGGCGCCAATCCTCGTCGTCCTCTTCGGCTACGGCATCGTGCCGAAGCTGGTCATCGTCGCGCTGATCTGCTTCTTCCCGATCGTCGTGAACGGGCTCGACGGGCTGCGCTCCGTGGACGACGACTTCATCCGGATGATGCGCACGCTCGACGCTGGGCGCTGGGCGATCTTCAAGCGCGTCGAGTTCCCCGCCGCGCTGCCGCTCATCTTCTCGGGGATGCGCATCGCCGCGACGTTCGCGTCGATCGGTGCGGTCTTCGGGGAGTGGGCCGGCTCGAACGCCGGGCTCGGCTACGTGATGCTCGAGGCCACGCCGAACCTGCAGACGGCGCGCATCTTCGCCGCCATCGTCGTGCTGACGGTGATCTCGATCACGCTGTTCGGCGCCGTGTCGATCGCCGAACGACTCATCGCACCCTGGAGCCAGCAGCGGACGTCGCGATAGAGGGTGCGCGAACGGGGGGACACAGGCGCCTCGGGACGGCTCCGCCCGGTCGCCGCTCGGCAGGCCATGAGCAAGAGGACCAAACACTCGACGAAAGGATCGTTATGTCGTTACGACTGAAGATGGCACTCGGCGCGATGGCCGTCGCGCTCGCGGGTTCGGTGGTCGCAGCCACCGGCTCCACGGCGAGCACGGCGCACGTCTCGCACAGCACGGCGAAGTCGGTGGTGGTCGAGCTCGACTGGGTCCCGAACCCGGACCACGTCTCGCTCTACTACGGCTTGAAGAAGAACTACTTCTCCAAGGCCGGCCTGTCGGTCAGCCTGCAGGCCCCGTCGAACGCGGCCGACCCGATCAAGCTCGTCGGCCTGAACAAGGTCGACCTCGCGATCTCCTACGAGTCGGAGATGTTCTACGGCCAGCAGGAGGGGCTGCCCGTGGTCGCCGTCTCGACGATCGTGCCGGTGCCCCTCAACTCGCTCATCGTCACGCCGAAGGACCACGTGACGAAGCTCTCGCAGATGAAGGGCAAGAAGGTCGGAATCACCGGCATCCCGAGCGACGGCGCCATCTACCAGATGCTGCTGCGCACGACACATATGACCAGCAAGCAGATCCCGTCGGTGACCGTCGGTGAGAACCTCGTGCCGTCGATCTTGTCCGGTCGGGTCGACGCGATCGTCGGCGGGTACCGTAACGTCGAGGCGATCCAGATCGCCCAGGAGATGGGCACGAAGCCCACGGTGTTCCCGGCCTCCTCGCTCGGCGTGCCGAACTACGCCGAGCTCGTGCTCGTCGCCAACCGCAACCGCCTGAAGAGCGACCCCGCCTACGCCGCCGAGGTGAAGAGCTTTGTCGGGGCGCTCAGCGCCGCGACGACCGCGGCGATCGCCGACCCGAGCGGCACGACGGCGATCATGGAGAAGGTCAGCCAGTACACGACCAAGTTCCTCAAGGTCAGCGTCCCCTACACCCTCTCGCTGATCAAGCCGGCCGCCGGACAGAAGGTCGGCTGCATGAACGAGGCGTCGTGGCAGAGCTTCGGCACGTGGATGAAGCAGCAGAAGCTGATCACCGAGACGCCGAACGCGGCCCCTCTCACGACGGACGCCTACCTGCCCTACAGCTGCTGAGCCCTGGTCCCGGCGGAGCGGGCGACGCGCTCTCTCCGCCGGGACCGCGGGGGTGCGGTATGACCCGGGCGGTGGCAAGATTATTTGATGTACGATGTTTCAGATCTAGGGGGCGAACCCATGAGTCTTCAGCCTGACCAGCGAGATCGCGCCGATGCCGTGCTGGCGTCGGTCGACCTCGGGCGCGCCGTCGAGCTCGTCCGGCAGGTCTGCCGGATCCCGAGCGTGCTCGGCGAGGAGGGCGAGCTGGCGGGCTTCCTCGCGTCGGTGATGGAGGACTCGGGCTTCGAATCCGTGAAGCTCGAGTCCGTGCTCCCCGACCGCCCGAACGCCACGGGCGAGCTCAGCTTCGGCCCCGGGCGGCGCGTCGTGCTCACCGGCCATCTCGACACCAAGCCGGTCTCCCACGGTTGGCAGAAGAGCACGCCGTTCTCGGGCGACCTCATCGACGGCGCGGTCTACGGCCACGGCGTCATGGACATGAAGGCCGCGCTCGCCTGCCAGATCGTGGCCATGGAGGCGGTGCGCGCCGCGAGCGTCCCGCTCCTCGGGACGCTCGCGATGGCCGCCGTCTGCGACCACATGGGCGACCAGTCGGGATCGATCGCGTACTTCGCCGAGCACGACGCCGACCTGTGCGTGCTCGGCGAGCTGACGGACAACGAGGTCTGCCTCGGCCACCGCGGCCGCTACTACTTCGACGTCACGACGCGGGGGCGCTCGGCCCACACCTGCCACAAGCACGAGGCCGTGAACGCCAACGTGCTCGCCGCCCAGGCGGTGCTCTCGCTCGACGCCTCGTGCTACACACCGGAGCTCGACCCCGAGGTGCTGCGGCTGTTCGGGCCGGAGACCTTCGTGGTGCCCGGCCGGATCTACGGGGGCCTCGCGCCCGGCGGACCGTCGATGATCCCCGACGAGTGCGTCATCAGGGTCGACTGCCGTCCCCAGCCCGGGGTGAGCGCCGAGGAGATGCGGGTCGAGATCGACCGCTGCCTCGCCGACGCCCGGCGGCACGACGACCGCTTCGAGGCCGACGTCGAGCTCGCCGACGTGAAGCCCGGCTACCTGGCCAGCCCGGACTCCGAGATCGTCTCGTTGATGGTCGACGCCGTGCGCCTCGTGCGCGGCGGCGAGCCGGCCCTTGTCACCGAGAACTGGCTCGGCGACACTGCGAGCTTCGGGGCCAAGGTGCCGACGGTGATCTTCGGTCCGGGGGGACCCCCCGTCTACTGTGCCGACGAGCACCTCTCGGTCGAGGACATCCACGAGGCGACGAAGGCGTACGCCGCGTTCTCGGCGCTCGCGCTCGGCGCGAGGGAGGAGGGACGATGAGGGAAGGCCTGCGTATCGTCTTGGCGAAGCCCGGCCTCGACGGGCACGACCGCGGCATCAAGGTCATCGCGATGGCGCTTCGTGACGCCGGCGCCGATGTCGCCTACCTCGGGCTGCGGTGCACCCCGGCCGAGATCGCCGCGGCGGCGGTCGAGCGGGACGCGGACGTCGTCGGCATCTCGGTGCTCTCCGGCGCCCACGTGGTGCTCGCCGAGCAGCTGCTCGCGGCGATGGAGGCTGCCGGATCGCGCGCGCCGATCGTGGTCGGCGGCACGGTGCCCGAGGGCGACGCCCAGCTGCTGAAGGCGATGGGCGTCGCCGACGTGCTGCCCGTCGGGACCGCGCTCGACGAGGTCGTGTCGCGGATCGTGCGGATCGCATCGGAGCCGGCCGCGCTCCGATGAGCGACCGCCTCGCCTACGACAAGGCGACGGCCGAGCTGCCCGGGACGACGACCGACTCCTCGATCGAGGTCCGCCCCCTCTACACCTCGGACGATCTCGCCGGCGGTCCCGCCGCGCTCGACGAGCGCCTCGGCCTCCCCGGCCAGCCGCCGTTCACGCGCGGACCGTACCCGTCGATGTACCGCGGCCAGCTCTGGACGATGCGCCAGTTCGCCGGCTACGGCTCGTCGGAGGAGACGAACGAGCGGTTCAAGTTCCTCCTGCGCCAGGGCCAGACGGCGCTGTCGGTCGCGTTCGACCTGCCGACCCAGCTCGGCTACGACTCGGACCACGAGCTCGCCCGGCCCGAGGTCGGCCGCGTCGGCGTCGCCATCGACAGCGCGGAGGACGTGGACGAGCTGTTCGGAGGCCTGCCGCTCGACCAGGTCTCGGTGAACTTCACGATCAACGCCACCGCCCCGATCATCCTCGCCATGTACCTCGTCGCCGCCGAGCGCCAGCACGTCCCCTACGAGCGCCTCTCGGGGACGCTGCAGAACGACATCTTGAAGGAGTTCCTCGCCCGCAAGCTGTTCGTCTACCCGCCCGCACCGTCGATGCGGCTCGCCGCGGACGTCGTCGAGTTCGCCGCCGCCCACCTGCCGCGCTTCAACCCGATCTCGATCACCGGCTACCACGCCCGCGAGGCCGGCTGCGACGCCATCCAGGAGCTCGGCCTGACGATGGCCGACGCCATCGCCTACGGCAGGGAGCTCGTCCGCCGGGGGCTCGACTTCGACGCCTTCGCGCCGCGGCTGTCGTTCCACTTCGCCACGACGCTCGACCTGTTCGAGGAGGTCGCCAAGCTCCGCGCCGCTAGGCGGCTGTGGTACTCGATCGCCACCGAGCAGTTCGGGGCGAAGGACCCGGCGTCTGGCCGGCTCCGCTTCTTCTCCGGCAACTCGGGCGCGACGCTGACGGCGCAGCAGCCCTACAACAACATCGTCCGCTCGACGATCCAGTGCCTCGGGGCCGTCCTCGGCGGCGCCCAGTCGGTCCACGTCATGGGCTACGACGAGGCGTACGAGCTGCCGAGCGAGGAGGCGGTGACGCTTTCGCTCAGGACCCAGCAGATCATCGCCTTCGAGAGCGGCGTGACCCGCACGGCCGATCCCCTCGCCGGCTCGTACTACGTCGAGTGGCTGACCGACGAGGTGGAGCGGCGCGCCCGGGAGGTGGTGGACGCCGTCGAGCAGTCGGGCGGCGCCGTGGCCGCCCTCGAGGCGGGGATCCCCCAGCGCTGGATCGCCGCCTCCGCCTACCGGATCGAGCGGGAGCTCGGCTCGGGGGCGCGCCCGAAGGTGGGGGTGAACCTGTACGAGGACGAGGGCGCCCGCGAGGAGCTCCGGCTGTTCCACCTCGACCCGCGCATCGGCGAGCGCCAGATCCGGCGCCTCCGGGAGCGCCGCGCCGGGCGCGACGGGGGCCGGGTGATCGCGGCCCTGCGGGGGCTGGCCGGAGACGTCGAGGAGGGGCGCAACGTCATGCCGGCGCTCGTCGAGGCCTCGCGCTCGGGCGCGACGCTCGGCGAGATGTCGGACGTGCTGCGCCGGGCGTTCGGCGAGTTCAAAGAGCCGAACCCCTGGTGAGCGGCGCGCTCGCGGGTCTCACCGTCGTCGACCTGACGCGCTTCGTCGCCGGCTCGTACGCGACGAGCGTGCTCGCCGCCCTCGGGGCAGACGTCGTCAAGGTCGAGCCGCCGGACGGGGACCCGTACCGCCGGCAGGGCACCGAGTGGGTGAACGGCGAGTCGGTGCTGTTCATGTCGCTCAACGCCGGCAAGCGCAGCGTGGCGCTCGACTTCCGCACGCCGCCGGGGCGCGAGGTGCTCGAGCGCCTCGTCGCGCGCGCCGACTTCTTCGTCGAGAACGCGCGCCCGGGGAGCCTCGCCCGCCACGGCCTCGACTGGGACTCGCTGCACGAGCGCCACCCCGCGCTCGTCGTCGGCTCGATCTCCGGCTACGGCGACGTCGGGCCCGACGCGGAGAAGGGCGGGTTCGACCTCATCTTGCAGGCGGAATCGGGGCTGATGAGCGTCACCGGCTCACCCGAGGCGGGACCGGTGAAGGTGGGAGCGCCCCTGCTCGATGTCGGCGCGGGCCTGGCGTGCGCGCTCGGGCTGCTCGCGGCGCACGTCGAGCGGCTCTCCACCGGGCGCGGGCGGCTCGTGTCGACCTCGCTGCTCGAGTTCGCCCTCTCCGGCCTCGGGACGATCGCCGCGGGGTACCTGGTCTCGGGCGAGGTGCCGGGACTGCTCGGGACGCACTCGCCGAACTTCGCCCCCTACGGGGGCTTCCACACCGCCGACGGCTGGATCGTCATGGCGGGCGCGGGGACCGAGGAGCTGTGGCGGCGCGCCTGCGAGGCGCTCGGGGCCTCGGCGCTGCTCGGCGACGAGCGCTTCTCGGACAACGCCCGGCGCGTGGCGCACCGTGACGAGCTCACCGCGGCGCTCGAGGCGCTCCTCGTCCTCGAGCCCTCGAAGCACTGGCTCGGGGTGCTCGGCGAGGCGGGCGTCCCCGCCGCCGAGGTGCGCGGCCTCGACGAGGTGCTCGCGAGCGGCCAGGTCGCCGCCCTCGGCTCCCTCGAGCGGCTGGCGCACGCGCGCGCCGGCGAGTCCGTCGTCGTCGCCCCGCCGCTTCGCATCGACCGGGCGCCGCTCGGTTACGGGTCGGCAGCGCCGGTGCTCGGCGCCGACACCGCCGCGGTGCTCGGCGAGCTCGGCCTCTCCGAGGAGGAGATCGCCCGCCTCGTCGGCGACGGCACGGCGGTGACGACATGACCGCCGGCGGAGCGGGCCCCGTCGACCTCGTCGCCCTGGCGACCGAGGTGCTCGAGCGGACCGTCGAGGTCGCGAGCGTGCCGGCGCCGACGGGCGGCGAGCACCAGCGCGCGGCGATGGTCGGCGAGTGGTGGCGCCACGACGGCTTCGACCCGGTGTCGACCGATCAGGCCGGCAACTGCTGGGCGCGGGTCCGCGACGGGAGCGGGCCGGCGATCGTGCTCGCCGCCCACCTGGACACGGTGTTCGGTCCCGAGACCGAGCACTCGGTGAGCCGCTCCGGCGGCCGGCTCGTCGGCCCGGGCGTCGGCGACGACGCCGTGGCCCTCGCCGCGCTCGCGGCCGTCGGCCGCCTCCTCGCGTCGTCGGAGGGGTCGAGGCCGGTCTTCCTCGTCGCCACCGTGGGCGAGGAGGGTCTCGGGAACCTCGCCGGCGCCCGCCACGCCGTCGCCCACCCGCCGGTCGAGCTCGCCGCCTTCGTCGCGATCGAGGGCAACTACCTCGGCAGGATCGGGACGACGGGCGTCGGGTCGCGCCGGTGGCGGGTCGAGGTCACCGGGCCGGGAGGCCATGCCTGGGAGCAGGCCGCCGCCCCGAGCGCGGTGCACGAGGCCGCCCGGATCGTGCACGCCCTGTCGGCGATCCCGACGGTGGCCGGCACCACCTCCTTGAACGTCGGCAAGCTCGGCGGCGGCGAGGCGATCAACGCCCGGGCCCGCCAGGCCACCTTCGAGCTGGACGTGCGCGGGGCCGACGAGCGCTGCCTCGACGAGCTCGAGGCGGCCGCCCGCGCGGCGCTCGACGGACCGCTCGCCGGCGGGCTCAGCATCAGCCTCGTCGACATCGGCCACCGTCCCGCCGGCCGCATCGCCGGGGACCATCCCCTCGTCGGCGCGGCGAAGGGCGCCCTCGAGGCGCGATCGATCGCCTGGCGCGAGGTGGCGAGCAGCACCGACGCCAACGCGGCGCACGCGGTCGGCCTCCCGGCGCTCGCGCTCGGGGTCACGACAGGATCGGGCGAGCACACCCCGCAGGAGTGGATCGAGATCGGGCCTGTCGCCGACGGCATCGCCGCGCTGGCGGACACCGTCGTGCGCTACGAGCAGGCCGCCGACGCGGCCCGAGAGGAGGAGGTACGCGCCCGTGAGTGAGCTGCGATCGGGGGTCGCCCTCCAGCCGGTGGACGATCCGACGACCTTCTCGGCGATGACCGGGGAGATCGAGGAGCTCGGCTTCGACAACCTCTGGCTCACCGACTCCTCGCTGCACGCCCGCAACTGCTACGTGTACTTGTCGCTCGCCGCCCAGCACTCGACGCGCCTCGCGCTCGGCACGGCGGTGACCAACCCGCTCACCCGCCACCCCGCCATCACCGCGAGCGCCGTCGCCACGGTCGACGAGCTCTCCGGCGGGCGCGCGATCCTCGGCCTCGGCGCCGGCGACCGTCCGCTGCTCGCCCTCGGCCTGAAGCCGAGCCCGCTCGCCGACCTCGAGGCGACGATCGCCGGGGTGCGGGCGTTGTGGAGCGGGGAGGAGGTGGACCTCGAGGCCGGCTCGTTCTCGCTGCACGAGGCGCACCTGCGCTTCCCGGCACGACCCGACATCCCGATCTTCGTGTCGGCGAGCGGGCCCCGCACGCTCGAGCTCGCCGGCCGCCTGGCCGACGGCGTGATCCTCCTCGTCGGCCTCTTTCCCGAGGCGATCGCCTGGGCGCTCGACCACCTCGAGCGCGGCGCTCGCCAGGCCGGCGGCGACCGCCACCGGCCGCACGTCGCCGTGTTCGCCTACGGCGCGATCGACGACGACCGCGCCTGGGCGCTCGAGCGGGCGCGCTCGATCGCCGCCTGGTTCCCCCAGACCGCACCGGTGATCTGCCGGCTCGCCGGGCTCGGCGACGAGCTCGCCGAGGAGGTCCGCCGCACCTACGGCGGCGGCGAGTTCCAGGAGGCGGCGAACGCGGCCAAGCTGCTGCCCGACGAGTTCGTCCGCAAGGTGGCCCTCGCCGGGGACCGCTCGGACGCCCGGGCCCGGATCGATGCGGTCCTCGCCGCGGGCGCCGACTCCGTCCACGTCTTCCCCCTCGGCGAACGGCGGATGGACACCGTCCGGGCCTTCGCCGAGTGCTGGCAGGAGGTGACCGGCGGACGATGACCGCAACGCCGGCGCGGGCCCGGTCCCGGCACCTCTCCGAGGTCAGCCGGTATGGAAGATAAGATATTTGTTCCAGGGGGTGCTGTGAGCTGCGCCGACACCGAGCTGAGCGAGCGGGGATGGGGAGTCCGGCGCATCCACCACGTGGCCTTTGCCCATGAGGGGCCCGCGGTGCTCGACGGCCTCGGGTCCCTGTTCGGTCTGCGCTGCCACGAGCCCGAGCCGGCGCCCGGCTTCGTCGAGCGCATGTTCCCCGTCGGCGACGCCTACCTGCAGACGCTCGAGGCCACCGGCCCGGGCGTCGTCGGCCGCTTCGTGGAGCGGCGGGGACCGGCGCTCCACCACGTCGCCTTCGAGGTGGAGGACCTCGACGTCGCCCTGGAGGAGCTGAGGCGGCGCGGGACGAGGATGGTGGACGAGACCCCCCGCCCGGGCGGGGCCGGGACGCGCATCGCGTTCTTGCACCCCTCGGCGTGCGGGGGGCTGCTGGTCGAGCTGGTCGAGCCGAGCCGGGAGGCACCTTCGTGGTAGACGCCGTCGAGCCCCGTGCGGAGCGAGCGCACAAGACGAGCGCCGTGGAGTCGGCGTTCTCCACCCGCCACGACCGGGCAAAGATCACCGACTGGGTCTTCGAGGAGCTGAAGGGCGCGATCATCGATCTCCGCCTGCCCCCCGGCGAGCCGCTCAGGGAGGCGACGCTCGCCGACTCGCTTGGGGTGAGCAAGACGCCGGTCCGCGAGGCGTTGACCCGCCTGGAGCTGGAAGGCCTGGTCGAGTCGACCTCGTTCAAGGGCGCCGTCGTGTCGAGCTACACGAGGCGCGACCTCGTCGAGCTCTACGAGCTGCGGGAGCTGCTCGAGATCTGGGCGGTGCGCGAGGCCGCGACATCGATGGGCAGCGACGCCCTCGCCCGTCTCGACGACCTGATGGAGGCGGGCGAGCGGCTGCGCGCCGAGGGCAGGACCGACGCGCTCGAGGGGTCGATCGACGAGTTCGACGGCTTCCTCTTCGAGCAGGTGACCAACCGCCGGATCAGCGCGCTGATCGACAACCTGCGCGCCCACCTGACGAGGATCGGGCGCCTGACGGCGGAGATCCCCGGCCGCCTGGCGACCTCGGTCGACGAGCACGCGCTCATCGCCGATGCGCTCCGCCGCCGGGACCCCGACGCCGCCGCCGCGGCCCTCCGCAAGCACATCGCGAGCGTCCGGGACGACCAGCTCAAGACGCTCGACGAGCGCAGCGAAGGCACTTGACGCTCAACTTGGTATCTGATGTAGTGCATCTCATGTTCAAGGACGGTTCGAGCTCGGTCTCCGCTCGACTCCACGAGCACGGCAGCGCCGCCTGGGAAGCAGCGACCGGGCACCGGATGGTGAAGGAGATCGCCGCCGGCACCCTCCCCCACCAGCGCTTCCGCCACTACTTCGAGCAGAACATCGCCTACCTCGAGGACTACACCCGAGCGATCGCCGCCATCGCCGCGAAGGCGCCCGACACCGAGGCGCTCGAGGTGCTCGGGCGGATCCTCGGACAGATCATCACGGTCGAGCTCCCGGCGAACCGCCGGTTCCTGGAGCGCCTCGGTGGCGACCCGGCCGACGTCCGGGGCGTGGCCACGATGGAGCCGACGACCTACGCCTACACGCGCCACCTGCTCGCGACCGCCGCGCTCGGCGACTGCGCCGCCGGCCTGACGGCCGTGCTGCCCTGCCAGTGGAGCTACGGCGAGATCGGCGCCGACCTCGCGGGCGCGAAGCCGGACGACCCGATCTACGCCGACTGGGTCGAGGTCTTCGGCAATCCCGACTACGCCGAGCTCGTCGACGTCACGACGAGCCTCCTCGACCGGCTCGCCGACCCCGGCGGGGAGAGCTTCAGCCGCCTGCAGGTGATCTTCGACGCCTCGACCCGCTACGAGGTCGAGTTCTGGGACATGGCCTACGAGCCGCCCGCGGCGCGCTCCTAGCGACCGGGTGGTCGCCGAGGTGCCGTGCACCTCGGCGAGGAAAGGGTGGAGATGGCGACGGTGACGGATCCGAAGATCGAGTTCCTGCAGGAACCTCCGCGCCTGTACATCGGCGGCGAGTGGGTCAGCACCGGCTCGACGATCTCGACCCTCAACCCGGCGACCGGCGAGGTGCTCGCCGAGGTCCCGCTCGCCGGGCCGTCCGAGGTGGACGCCGCCGTCGAGGCCGCGGCCCGCGCCTTTCGCGTCTGGCGCGAGACGGCGCCGACCCAGCGCGCCGCGCTGCTGTGGAGGCTCGGCGACCTCGTCGAGGCCCACCTCGAGGAGCTCGCCACGATCGAGGTGCTCGACAACGGCAAGCCGATCGGCGAGGCGCGTGCCGTCGACATGGCGCTCACCGCCGAGATCTTCCGCTACTACGCCGGGTGGACGACGAAGCTCGCCGGGTCGCTGTACCCGAACTCCATCGGCGACATGCTGAGCATCGGCCGGCGCGAGCCCGTCGGCGTCGTCGCCGCCATCACGCCGTGGAACTTCCCCCTGCTCGAGGTCGCCTACAAGCTCGGCCCGGCGCTGGCGGTCGGATGCACGGTCGTCGTGAAGCCCTCCGAGCTCGCGCCGCTCTCGACGCTCCGGCTCGCCGAGCTCGCCGAGGAGGCGGGGCTGCCGGCGGGGGTGGTGAACGTCGTGATCGGCGGACCGGACGTCGGCGCCGCGCTCGTCCACCATCCGGGCGTCAGGAAGATCGCGTTCACCGGCCAGACGGCGACGGGCAAGCAGATCCTGCGCGCGTCGGCCGACGACCTGAAGCCGGTCAACCTCGAGCTCGGCGGGAAGAGCCCCAACATCGTCTTCGCCGACGCCGACTTCGACAAGGCGCTCGCCGGCGCGTTCGGCGGGATCTTCTTCAACCAGGGCCAGGCGTGCGTCGCCGGCTCCCGGCTGTTCGTCGAGGAGCCCGTCGCCGACCGGCTAGTCGAGCAGCTGATCGCCAAGGCCCGGAGCATCCGGCTCGGCCACGGCCTCGACCCCTCGACCGACATGGGCCCGCTCATCTCGGCCCGCCACCGCGAGCGCGTGCTCACCTTCATCGAAGGGGCCGAGGGCGACGGCGCCGAGGTCGTCGCCGGCGGAGGGATCGCCGACGTCGAGGGCCTCGACGGCGGCTTCTTCCTCCAGCCGACCGTGATCGCCGGCGTCCGCAACTCCATGCACGTGGCGCAGGAGGAGATCTTCGGCCCGGTCCTCTCGGTCATCGCCTGGAGCGATCCCGAGGAGCTCGAGCTGCTCGCCAACGACGTGCCCTACGGGCTCGCCGCAGGGATCTGGACCAACGACACGGCGAAGGCGCTGCGCCTCGCCGAGCGGCTCGACGTCGGCACCGTATGGGTGAACACCTACGGCATGTTCGACGTCGCCGTGCCCTTCGGGGGACGCAAGCAGTCCGGGTTCGGGCGCGAGCTCGGCCCCGAGGCGCTCGAGCCCTATCTGGTCTCGAAGTCCATCTGGGTCGACCTCCAGCCGGCGAGGCCGCAGTCCGGCCAGTCGATCGGCCGATCGTGAGCGGGGAGGCGCTGGGCGGGCGCACCACGATCGCGAACGGCATCGTGGTCACCCTGAACGAGGCCGACGACGTGCTCGTCGGGGGCACGGTCGTCCTCGACGACGACCGGATCGCCTACGTCGGCCCCGCC